>Ga0079224_100016711_pt1 | contig 10322 bp, 9 predicted proteins | sample Stecom2015_FD_80414 | JGI IMG/M metagenome (GOLD analysis project Ga0079224, IMG submission 80414) | Agricultural soil microbial communities from Utah to study Nitrogen management - Steer compost 2015 | ecosystem: Environmental > Terrestrial > Soil > Agricultural land | place: USA: Utah... | reverse complement strand
CGACGGGGGCGCCGACCGGCGCCGCACCGGCGGCCGACGGGGGTGGGGCTCCACGTCGGCGGAGGGCGACATCGCCGCGGAGCCGACGGAGCGCGCGCCGACGGGGTGCTTTCGAGCATGAAGCGACCCCTCGCGCACCTGCCAGAGCTCACCTGCCCTTGCTGCCGTCAAGCCCTGGGGGAGTTCAGCAAGATGACACCGCACGAGGGGTCGCGACCAGTGTAGCGGCTCGTCGGGCCCCGATTCGAGTCGAGCGGTGCGATGCGGCGCACGACACGCCGATCCCCGCCCGCTCCACCCACGAACGGCCGCGCTCAGCGTCTTCCCAGGGCAGGTACCACTTCCAGGTCGGGACGTCAGGTCACAACCACGCAACGAGACGCCGGAATGTCCCGCGCAGCCCTTTGCGTCCGTTATGTTCCTCCCAGCACCAGTGGTGACTGCGGTCACCCCTGCGCGCGGCGCCAAGGGTGTCGCCGCTTCCCTATCCCCCAGGAGCACTCATGTTCGCCGAACTGATCAGCGGCGCGAACGGGCTGATCTGGTCGATCCCACTGATCGCCCTCTGCCTTCTCGCCGGCGTGTACTTCACCATCCGCACCGGACTCCTCCAGGTGCGCAACATCCCTGACATGCTCGACCAGCTGAAGAAGGGCGAGACGTCCCCCGACGGCACGTCCTCCTTCCAGTCGCTGATGATGTCCCTCGCCGGCCGCGTCGGCATGGGCAACATCGGCGGTGTCGCCACCGCGATCGCCTTCGGCGGCCCCGGCGCGGTGTTCTGGATGTGGGCCTCGGCCTTCCTGGGCGCCTCGACCTCCTTCATCGAGTGCACCCTCGGCCAGATCTACAAGGAGAAGGACCCGGACACCGGCGAGTACCGCGGCGGCCCGGCGTACTACTTCGAGAAGGCGTACAAGCACAAGTTCCGCGGCCTGTCCGTCTTCTACGGCATCCTCTTCGCAGCCGTCACCATCATCGCGATGAGCTTCTTCCTCCCCGGCGTGCAGGCCAACGGCATGGCCTCCGCGATCGACAACGCCTGGGGCATCCCCACCTGGGTCACCGCCATCGGCCTCGTGATCCTGCTGGGCTTCATCGTCCTCGGCGGCGTCAAGCGCATCGCGCACTTCGCCGTGATCGTCGTGCCCGTCATGGCGATCCTCTACATCATCATCGCGCTCGTCGTGTTCTTCATGAACTTCACCGAGATCCCGCGAGTGTTCGGCCTGATCTTCGGCAGCGCCTTCGGCGTCCAACCGGTCTTCGGCGCGATCATCGGCCTGGCCATCAAGTGGGGCGTCCAGCGCGGCATCTACTCCAACGAGGCCGGCCAGGGCACGGGCCCCCACGCGGCCGCTGCCGCTGAGGTCTCCCACCCGGCCAAGCAGGGCTTCGCACAGTCGTTCTCCGTGTACATCGACACCCTTTTCGTGTGCTCGGCGACCGCGTTCATCATCATCTCCACCGGCATGTTCAACACCTTCCAGAACGAGGAGTGGCTGAAGGGCGAGTCCCCGGTGATCGGCTCCGGCATCGGCGGCCTGCCCGTCGACGTCGAGCCCGGCCCCGGCTTCGTCCAGGCCGGTCTGGACTCGATGTTCCCCGGCGCAGGCCCGACCTTCATCGCCATCGCGCTGTCGTTCTTCGTGTTCACCACGATCGTGGCCTACTACTACATGGCCGAGGTGAACCTGAACTACCTCACCCGCAAGATGAAGAACCGGACCCTGGCTCGCGCCCTGTTCCGCATCCTGCAGGGCCTGGTCCTCGTCTCCGTCGCGTACGGCGCCGTCACCACCGCGGGCTCCGCCTGGGGCCTCGGCGACATCGGCGTGGGCTCGATGGCCTGGCTGAACATCATCGGCGTCCTCTTCCTGCAGGGTCCGGCGCTGAAGGCGCTGAAGGACTACCGCCAGCAGAAGAAGCAGGGTCTGGATCCGCAGTTCGATCCGCGCAAGCTCGGCATCGAGGGCGCGACCTTCTGGGAGCTGCGGGCCGACGGCCACCAGCTCCAGGGCAAGTCCGGTGAGGAGCTGCCGCCTGAGCAGCTCGGCATCGACAGCCGCAGCTGACGCCATCACATATCGGCCGACGGGGCCGGTCGGGGTTCTCCTCCGACCGGCCCCGTCGTCATGTCGCCGACAGCACGTGACTGTTCAGGCGACTCTCTTGCTCAGGCCAGGCGCTGCGCCGGGGACTGGGTGAGGTTCGGGTCGGTCTCGGGGATCTCGCCGAGGACCTCGTCGATGCGGGCCTTCACCTCCGCGTCGAGCACCACGCCCGCCGCCTTGACGTTCTCGGTGACCTGCTCGGGGCGGGAGGCACCGATGATGGCCCCGGCGACGTTGCCGTTGCTGAGCACCCACGCGACGGCGAGCTGCGCCGGGGTGAGGCCCAGCTCCTCCGCGATCGGCAGCAGGCCCTGGACGGCGGTGAGCACCTCGTCGTTCAGGAAGCGCTTGATCATGTCCGCGCCGCCCTTCTCGTCACGGGCGCGGGAGCCCTCGGGCGCCGGGGTGCCAGGGAGGTACTTGCCGGTGAGGATGCCCTGCGCGACCGGGGACCACACGATCTGGGAGATGCCCAGCTCGCGGGAGGTCGGCACGATGCGCTCCTCGATGACCCGCCACAGCATCGAGTACTGGGGCTGGTTGGACACGAGCTGGATCCCGAGCTCGCGGGCGAGCTGGTGGCCGGCGCGCAGCTGGTCCGCGTTCCACTCGGAGACCCCGATGTAGAGGGCCTTGCCGGAGTGGACGACGTCGGCGAACGCCTGCATCGTCTCCTCGAGCGGAGTCGCGTAGTCGTAGCGGTGGGCCTGGTAGAGGTCCACATAGTCGGTCTGCAGACGGCGAAGCGAGCCGTCGATCGACTCGCGGATGTGCTTGCGGGACAGGCCCGTGTCGTTGTGGCCCTTGGGGCCGGTGGGGAAGTACACCTTGGTGAGGATCTCGAGCGACTCGCGCCGCTCGCCCTTCAGCGCCTCGCCGAGGACGACCTCGGCGGCGGTGTTGGCATAGGTGTCCGCCGTGTCGAAGGTGGAGATGCCGGCGTCGAGCGCCGCGCGCACGCAGGCCCGAGCCCGGTCGTCCTCCACCTGGGAGGCGTGGGTGAGCCAGTTGCCGTAGATGATCTCGCTGATCTTGAGGCCGGAGCGGCCGAGGTGGCGGTGTTCCATGCGCTCCACCCTATGTCCGCAGGCCCGGGCCTATCCTGGTGGTCCGCGTCACAGTCGCCGCTGGCGGCTGCTCCGCCCGCCGACCGGCAGCCGTGCTCGCCACCTGGCGGCCGTGCCGTGCACCCTGGCGACCGATGGCCCGTCGGCCGCCGCTCTGGAAGGAGACGCTCATGACCGACACCTCCACCACGCCCGCCCCCCAGGCCGGGCAGCCGCCCGCGCCGCCGCTGCCGGAGCCGACCCCGTCGGACGACGTCCTCGAGATGGAGCCGACGATCGAGGGCGAGGATTTCTCCCGCGTCGCGTTCACCGCCGCCGCGGTCACTCAGATCCAGCGGCTCATCGACCGCAACGGCCCGCTGATGTTCCACCAGTCCGGCGGCTGCTGCGACGGCTCCTCCCCCATGTGCTACCCGGAGGGCGACTTCCTCACGGGCGACGCGGACGTGCGGATGGGCCACCTCGAGGTGCCGCTGCCCGACGGCACCACCAGCCCGCTCGACTTCTGGATGAGCCGCGAGCAGTTCGCGTACTGGCGCCACACCCACCTCACGATCGACCTGGTCGACGGGCGCGGCGGCGGGTTCAGCCTCGAGACGCCGGACGGGAAGAGGTTCCTCACCCGGTCACGGCTGATCGAGAGCTGACGGGCAGGCGAGGCGCTCGCTCCCCGCCGCGGCTGTGCTGCGCACACTGAACGTGCAGCTCCACCCCACGAAGATGTTCGTCTAGCCGCTGGCGAACGGCTCCCCGGGACCGACGCCACCGGGCACGACGGCCATCCATGATGCCCGGGTGAGCTGCGCCCCCGGCGGGAGTCTCAGGCGACGAGCTGCGCCACCGCCGGCAGCGTCACGGTCATGACCAGGGCGTTCAGTACCATCGCGGCGCTGGACCAGCCGCCGGAGACGGTCGATTCGCCGAGCACCCGCGAGGTGCCGATGCCGTGGGAGGTCATCCCGACCGCGAAGCCGCGCGCCCGCTCGTCCCGCACCCGCACGAGGCTCAGCAGCGCCGGCCCCACCACGGCGCCGAGCACCCCGGAGATCAGGGTGAGCACCACGGCCATCGGCACGGACGCCCCGAGAGCGTCGGCGATCGAGAGCCCCACCGGGGAGGTGACCGAGCGGGGCAGGGCCGCGCGGAGCATCGCGTCGTCGGCCCCGAGAGCGACCATCGCGCCGACGGTCACGGAGATGCTCACCGCCCCGCCGACCACGAGCGTCGCCACCACGGCCGGGGCGGAGGAGGCCAGCGCGTGCCCGTTGCGCAGCAGCGGCAGGGCGAGGGCGACGGTCGCCGGACCCAGCAGCAGGGTCAGCAGCGCGACCTGCTGCATGTAGAGGTCGTACGGCATCCCCGTCAGCTGCAGCACGGCGGCCACGCCGATCACGGTGACCAGCACCGGGGAGAGCAGACCAGGACGGCCCAGGCGCTGGTAGAGCCACAGCGAGCACAGGTAGATCGCGAGGGTGAGGCTCAGCCCGAACACGGGCAGCTCGTACAAGGCGCTCATACGGTCGCCTCCCCCGTCTCGGCGTCGCCGGGCGCGGGCCCGTCGGCCGCTGAACGGCGCCGGTCCTGGCGGCGCAGCAGCGCCTGGAGCAGCAGCCCGGCCCCGATCAGGGTGAGCACGAAGGAGCCGCCGACGGCGAGCGCGATCGGCAGCGCGTTCTCGGCGAGGTTCTGCAGCTCGAGCACGATCCCCACGCCGGGCGGCACGAACAGCAGCTGCAGGTGCTGCAGGAGCGGGGTCGCGGCCGGGTCGGCAAGACGCACCACGGCGCGGGTGGGGCGCAGCAGGCCGAGCACGACGATCAGCACGAGCCCGAGGACCACGCCGGGGATCGGCAGGCCCAGCAGGGTCTCGAGGGCGAGGCCCACCATCTGGGCGAGCAGGAGGATCACGAGGCCCAGCAGCACCGGGGGGAGGAGGGCGGCGCGGGACATGCGCCCCATGGTGCCATCGGCGCGGCCCCCGACTGCACCGGGTCCGCCGTGGGAGCCTCTGTCTGTGCACCTACCCGCGCCCCAGTCTGCGCCCCTCGCCTCCCCACTGCCCGGCGAGCGCTGAGCGCCGCGGGTCAGCCGGCGGGCGTGGTCAGCCGCTCGTGATGCCAGCCCTCGGCACCGAGGCGGTAGCCGATGCGCACGTGCTTGCGGTCCAGGCGGGACTGGGTGAACTCCCAGCGTGCGGGCTGCAGCGCGTAGACCTGCCAGTCCGGGTTCGGCACGCCGTCGTAGGTGGGGCGGGAGGCCCAGTCTGCCTGCGAGATAGCTTCGTCCAGCGCCTCGACCTCGCCGCCGACCCACACCTGCCGCCCGCTCTCGCGCCAGAAGAAGGTCATCGCGGCCCGCGGATCGGCCGCGAGCTGCTGCCCCTTGCGGGAGGTGCGATGCGTGGAGATGTGCAGGCCGCGGGCGTCGAGATCCTTGAGGATGAGGGTGCGGGCCGCTGGCGCCCCGTCCTCGGTAAGGGTCTGGAAGGTCATGGCGTGCGGCTGCCGGGCACCGCTCGCGATCGCGTCCTCGAGCCAGGCGAGGAACAGGGCCGACGGATCCTCGGGGAGCGCGTCCGGGTCGAGGCCCGGCACATCGTCCGGGAAGGACGGGAGGGCGCGGAGACGGTCGGCGAGCTCGCTCATCCCGCCATCCTCCCGCTCCCACCCGGGATTGTCAGGTTCCGAACCACCCACGCCCCGGATCCGCTTCAGAACCTGACAATCCCGCGCACAGGGGACGGCCGGCTCCGCGGGCACCATCACAATGTCGGGTTCCGCAGTCGATATCACCCGTCGGCCGGGAGATCGAGACGTGGCGTGATGCTCCTATAGCGCGAAATGTGAGCAGGGAGCAACGTCTCGGTGCCGATTGGCAGGCGGGGTCAGTCGAAGTACCCGGGCACGTCGATCGCGCCACCAGCCGCCTCGAACTCCTCGGCGATGGCGGCGGCGAGCGAGGGGTCGTGCAGCACGTCGAGCACGGTCGCGGCGAGGCCGTAGGCCCCGTCGGCCGCGGCGGCGCGCGCCTCCTCGGAGACGGCGCACTCCGCGAACTCGCGCGTGTGCAGCGCGATGTGGGAAGGCGCGATCTTGATGACCGGGTGGATGCCAGGCACGCGATAGCTGACGTTGCCGAAGTCGGTGGACGCGGCGAGGGACGGGGAGACGACGCCCAGCGGCAGCGGGTCGCGGCCGCGTCGGCGCTGCGCTTCCACCCAGCGCCCGGTCAGCGCCTCGTTCGTGCGCACCGGGAGGGAGGGCGGGTGCTCGTCCCAGCGGATCGTGACGCCCACGCCGGCCATGAGTGCGGCGCCGCGTGCCACGTCCTCGACGCGGCGGGAGAGGTCCTTGAGGGTCTCCGGGCGCTGCGAGCGGACGTAGAGGTCGAGCTTCGCGTGGTCGGGGATGACGCTGGCCCGCTCCCCGCCCTCGCGGATCACGGCGTGGACCCGGTCGGTGGGCGGCGTCTGCTGCCGCATCAGGCCGATGCCCTGGTACATCAGGCTCGCCGCGTCCACGGCGTTGCGGCCCATGTACGGCTGGGCCGAGGCGTGCGCGGTGCGGCCGTGGAACTCGACGGAGAGGGTGCGCCGGCCCAGCCACACCTGGTCGGCGAGGTCGTAGCCGTAGGGGTGGGCCATCACAGCGGCGTCGAGGCCGTCGAAGGCGCCTTCGCGGGCCATGTGCTCCTTGCCGGTGTGCCCCTCCTCGGCGGGGGTTCCCAGCAGCACCACACGACCGGGCACGGCGGCGGGGTCGTCCGTCGCGAGCGCGGCGAGCGCCAGGAAGGCGCCCACGCCCATCACGGCGATGACGTTGTGGCCGCAGCCGTGACCCACGCCGGGCAGCGCGTCGTACTCGGCGAGGATCCCGAGCGTCGGGGCGTCCGGAGCGTCGCCTCCCGCGCCGACGATCTCGGCGCGCAGCGCGGTCTCGAGCCCGTGGACGCCCACCTGCGCGTCGATCCCGTCGTCGGCGAGGACGTCGGCGAGGGCGCGCACGGAGCGGTGCTCCTCGAAGGCGACCTCGGGATGCGCGGCGAGGTCGAGCATCACCTCCACCATCTCCGCGGCGTCCGCGGCAACAGCGCGCTCGAGGCGGTCATGCAGCTCGGAGGGGGCGCCGGCGAAGGCAGAGCCGGGATGGGCGGCGCTGCGCATCGCCGCCTGGCGCTCCTCGTCGAGCTGGTCGAGATAGGCGGTGGAGGCCTCGGTGGGTGAGGCATCGGACCGCGTGTTCTGGGGTCGCACCATGCGGATGAGGATATGCACGACCGGACCCGATGCGCCGCGTTGCGCGGGTCGTCGCCACTCGTCGTCCAGGCGCCGACGGCGTCACACGCCGCGCCGCGGAGGTGGTGAAGTCCGCCGCATCACGGGCTCGCGCACCCGAGGAGGGCGCTGCGGGCGCGGGCAGGGGCGCTGCAGGCGCAGGCAGTCGACGCTCGAGATCACGCACCCCGCTCCCCTCCTCTCGTCGTCCCCGATGCCCCGTCCTCCTACGATGGGGCGGCGGGGGCGAGTATCATCCGTGCACGATGTGCGGTCGGCCACCCGAACCGGCGCGCTCCTCCGAGGCCCTCGCACGGTCGCGAGAACCGCGGACGCTGCGACGGGCCCTGCCGCCTGTTCCCTGCCCCCTCGACGCCGCTCTCCTCGGCGCTACCCCTCGGAGGCGACACCCATGAGTGCCCCATCCCCATCCCCCGCCCAGGCCGCGCCTCGCGCGGACCGCGGCGCCTTCGCCGGCCGCACCGCGTTCATCTTCGCGGCCATCGGCTCCGCCGTCGGCCTCGGAAACATCTGGCGCTTCCCCGCCGTCGCGTACGAGAACGGCGGCGGCGCGTTCATCCTGCCATACCTGGTCGCGCTGCTGACCGCGGGCATCCCGCTGCTGTTCCTGGATTACGCGATCGGTCACCGCTGGCGCGGCTCGGCCCCCGCCGCGTGGCGCCGCTTCACGCGCTGGACCGAGTTCATCGGCTGGTGGCAGGTGCTGATCTGCGTGATCATCGCGGTCTACTACGCGCTCATCCTCGCCTGGGCCGTGAACTACACGGTCTTCTCCTTCGACAAGCGCTGGGGCGCCGATCCGAACGCCTTCTTCGGCGAGTACACCCGCGCGCTCGGCGGCGCGGACGTCACGATCTCCTTCGACATCGTCCCCACCGTGCTGCTGACGATGGTGCTGGTGTGGGCCGCCGTGATCGTCGTGATGGCGCTCGGCGTCCACAACGGCATCGCGAAGAGCTCGATCATCTTCATCCCGCTGCTCATCATCATGTTCATCATCCTCGTGATCACCGCCCTGACCCTGCCGGGTGCGATGGCGGGCCTGGATGCGTTCTTCAAGCCGAACTGGAGCGCGCTGCTGAAGCCGGGCGTATGGGTCGCGGCCTACGGGCAGATCTTCTTCTCCCTCTCCGTGGCGTTCGGCATCATGCTCACCTACGCCTCCTACCTGAAGAAGAAGACCGACCTCACCGGCTCCGGCCTGGTCGTCGGCTTCGCGAACTCGAGCTTCGAGATCCTGTGCGGCATCGGCGTGTTCTCGGCGCTGGGCTTCATGGCGCAGGCGCAGGGCGTCGCGATCGACGAAGTCGTCACCTCCGGCATCGGCCTGGCGTTCATCGCCTTCCCCGCGATCATCAGCGAGGCACCCGCAGGCGCGCTGATCGGCGTGCTGTTCTTCGGCTCGCTCGTGCTGGCCGGCTTCACCTCGCTGATCTCGATCGTCGAGGTCATCATCGCCGCGTTCCAGGACAAGTTCGGCCTCTCCCGCGTCCCGGCCACACTCGGGGTGTGCCTGCCGCTCGCGATCGCTTCCGTGGCGCTGTTCTCCACCACGATGGGCCTGCCGCTGCTTGACGTGCTGGACAAGTGGGTCAACGAGTACGGCATCGTCGCCGCGGCGCTGGTCTCCACCATCGTGGTGGTCTACATCGTGCGCGGCATGCCCACGCTGCGCGACCACCTGAACTTCCACGGCACCTTCCCGGTCGGGTACGCGTGGCTGCTCTTCGTCGCGGTGATCGCCCCGCTCGTGCTCGGCGTCTCGCTGATCATCAGCACCTTCGAGCTGCTCACTGCGGACACCGCCTACAGCGGCTACCCATTCTGGTTCAGCCTGGTCTTCGGCTGGATGATGGCGATCGGCCTCGTGGTCATCGCGGTGGTGCTCTCGGTGATCCCCTGGCCTGTCGGCTCGAACCTGTTCAAGAACGACTCCGACGGCGACCCGATCGCGCCCGAGGTGGTCAGCGGTGCGGGCCTGACCCCGGACCCCGCAGCGACCACCCCGCACGAGCTGCGCAGCAGCTGAGGAGACCGGCGAGGGTCCCGGGCAGCGCATGCACCGCTCGGAGCCCTCGCCCCTCTCCCCGGCCCCATCCCGACCGTCTTCGACCAAGGAGTGACCATGTCCTTCTCCGCCATCGCCATGATGATCGTCGCGATCGTCACCGTCTGGGGCGGCCTCGCCGCCGCCATCATCAACATCGCCCGCCACCCGGAGGTTCAGGAGGACTGAGCCTCCGCGGTCGCCTCGGAGCACGCTCCGGGGCGGCCGACGGGGCGGCCCGGACGCCCAGAGTGTGACCTGCGTCCGCCCGGTTCGCGCGCTCCCCACCCGGTCAGGTACGCTATCCACTGCTCATCATGAGCGCTGGAGGATTCGCCTAGCGGCCTATGGCGCACGCCTGGAACGCGTGTTGGGTTAACGCCCTCGGGGGTTCAAATCCCCCATCCTCCGCCGACGCCCAGAGGCGCGGCACCCCGAGCGGGCGCCGCGCCTCTGGCGTTTCCACACCGACACCGCCCCGCGCCTCAGCGCCCCCCGATATCCTTCTCCCCATCACGACGCTGAGGGACCGAGGGGGAGCCGATGTCGAGCACAGGGTGGAATGGGCCCGAGCCCGAGGGACAGGGCGGGCCAGGCGGCCCGCCGCAGGGCGTGCCCGGGCAGGCAGGGATGCCGCCCACACCGCCCACCTGGCAGCCGGTCACGTCCTCGGGGCCGACGCGCCAGAGCGGTCAGGGGTACGGTCCCGGCGGGCAGGGCTACGGCCCGGGCGGCCCAGGTCAGGGCAGCCCCGGCGGTCCCGGTGGTCCCGGTGGCCCCGGTGGTCCCGGTGGTCCCGG
>Ga0079224_100016709_pt1 | contig 10323 bp, 10 predicted proteins | sample Stecom2015_FD_80414 | JGI IMG/M metagenome (GOLD analysis project Ga0079224, IMG submission 80414) | Agricultural soil microbial communities from Utah to study Nitrogen management - Steer compost 2015 | ecosystem: Environmental > Terrestrial > Soil > Agricultural land | place: USA: Utah... | reverse complement strand
GCCGATTGTTCTCCTCGGATTCGGTACACCAGAGGACCGGCTTCATTCTCCGAATGAAAGCTTTCCATTGGACAGTTTCGATAAAGGGATGGAAACATTAGTCTACTATTGGGAAAAAGTTGCGTCTAAATAACGGTTGAAAGGGGAGGAACCGGTTGGGTAAATTTGCAGTAGTTACGGGCGATTCAAGAGGATTGGGGAAGGCGGTCAGTTCGCTCTTTTTAGAATCCGGCATCGGAGTCATCGGCCTATCCCGAAACCGAAACTTGGAGCTGGAACAAATAGCTGAAGAAAACCATTGTTTCTACAAGCATTTGCCGATGGACCTAGCCAATATTCAATCCATTGAAGAAAATTTCCCTGCGATAGCTGACACCCTCCTGGAGCAGGAAGCAACAACGGTTTATTTGATTAATAATGCAGCATCGGTAGAGCCGATTGAACGGGCAGAAAATGTAAAGCAGACAGATTTATTGCGGCATTTTCAGCTCAATGCGGTTGCCCCGATGACATTAACTAATTTATTGTTAAAATTTGCCTCCGAAAAAGGAATGCTGCTTCGGATTGCGATGATTACGTCCGGAGCGGCTGTCCGGCCGACATCTGGATGGAGCGCCTATTGTTCTTCAAAGGCAAGCATTAACATGTATACGCAAACGGTGGCCCTGGAGCAGGATGAAACGAATACCGGCCATAAAATTATTGCATTTAGCCCAGGTATAATGGATACGGAAATGCAAGCGGTTATCCGTTCCAGTTCCGCATCCGCCTTTTCTGGCGTGAAGACTTTCCAGCAGTATAAAGAAAATAATGCATTGCGGAACCCGGCGCTCATTGCCAGCGTACTAATCGACATCTTATTTGATGAAGGAATGGTTAACGGGAAAATATATGATGTCAAAAATTATGTTTAAGGTTTCAGCAGGAAAGGGGACGCATGTCCCTTTTGCTGCTTTTCTTTATTTCTCTCCTGCAGAAGTAATCACTTTATGGTACACTCAATAATAGCATTTTTTAATTCATGCTTCAGAGAGGAAGATGTAAGTTGATTACCCGTAAAAGCAAACGAGAAATTGAAAAGATGAAAAAAGCCGGAGAACTGCTCGTTCAATGTCATAAAGAAATTGCCAAGATGATCAAACCTGGAATAACGACAATGGAGATCGATACTTTTGTAGAGGAATTTTTGCGCAAGAACGGGGCAACACCAGAACAAAAAGGGTATAACGGATATCCTTATGCCATTTGTGCCTCCATCAATGATGAAATCTGCCACGGATTTCCCCGCCATGAGAAACTTAAAAACGGGGACATTGTGACAATAGACATGGTTGTTAATTTAGATGGAGGGCTTGCCGATTCGGCGTGGACATATGCTGTCGGGGAAGTAGATGAAAAAGGGAAACGATTAATGGAAGTGACAAAAACTGCGTTATACAAAGGTATTGAACAAGCGCAAGCCGGCAATCGGATTGGCGATATTGGCCACGCCATTCAGACATATGCTGAAGGGGAAGGCTTTTCCGTCGTGAGGGATTTTACCGGCCATGGCATCGGACCGACTATTCACGAAGATCCTCACATTCCGCATTTTGGCCTTCCGAATAAGGGGTTAAGACTAAAGGAAGGAATGGTCATTACGATTGAGCCGATGATTAATGAAGGCGTATGGCAAAGCAAAATGGATGCTAATGGATGGACAGCCAGAACAGCCGATGGCAGCCGTTCTGCCCAATACGAGCATACGTTAGTTATTACAAATGACGGTCCGCTTATTTTAACAGAACAAGATAATTGATTCGGGAGGGCTTGGAATTATCCAAGTCCCTTTTTTTAATTCAAGCAAATAGTCAAAACTCTTTCTCTTATTAACAAAATTCGTTATAATAATTTTAATTTTATCAAAATAATGGGGGGATGACCGATGGGGACAAAAGTGAATTCAAATGTTTCGCAAAAGGCGGCAAAATCACCTAGCTTAAATATGATTCAGCAAGGGCTAATCACCGGTTTTCCGATCATGCTCGGATATTTGCCCATCGCGATTACCTTTGGCGTTTTGGCAAAGCAAGCAGGAATGACTCTTTGGGAACTGACCTTAATGAGTATGCTCGTATTTGCCGGTGCATCCCAGTTTATGGGAGCAAATATGATTGCTGTCGGAGCAGGTGCAATTGAAATCGTCATAGCTACATTCGTGCTTAATTTCCGGCATTTCGTCATGAACTTATCATTTATGAATCAGCTGCGTCCTATTGCGCTAAGATGGAAAATTCCACTGTCTTTAGGATTAACCGATGAATCATTTGCGGTATCCTCCATGCATCCGGATAAAGCAAAGGAGGAAAAAGGCGGATATTTTTACGCATCTCTTTTTCTCGTTGCTTATCTTTCATGGGTGTTAGGTTCGCTATTGGGCGGTATTTTAGGGGATATTATCCCGGAAATATTAAGCCAAAGTATGGGGATTGCCCTCTATGCGATGTTTATCGGATTGCTAGTTCCGTCCGTGAAAAAGGAGAAAAAAGTCGGGCTCATTGCTATTCTGGCGATGCTGATAAATGCTCTGTGCGTACAACTCGGCATGAGTGCCGGATGGGGTATTGTTACGGCAACAGTTATTGGCGGATTTAGCGGCATCTTCTTGCTAAAGGAGGAGAAAGAATGACAATTATAATGATTATACTTGGTATGTCTTTTGTTACGATGCTGCCGAGGGTTATTCCGGCTTTTGTAGTAGAAAAGCTGCAATTCCGTCCCTGGATTAATCAATGGCTTAGCGCCATCCCCTATGCAGCCTTAGGAGCGTTGATATTTCCCGGGATTCTTTCCGTCGTTCCGGATCAGCCGTTTATCGGTATTATTGGCGGTATCATTGCAATTATATTAGCTCTTTTTGGGTTAAATGTCGTTCTCGTCGTTATCGGTGCGATTTTAACTGTATTCCTATTGACACTTTAGCCGCCGCATCCTTATAAGAAATATGACCGCGACATCTGGCAGCAATTGTTTGCTCCGGAAAGAAGGACATTTTAGCTGTATACATAATGCTTCCAATAATTAAAAGTCCTGCATTTACGGTCAAGTATTGCAGGACTTGTCGAGTTTTAATCATTTTCCTGTTTCTTATGCTGATTTTCCTTCGGGAAAAACGGTTCGATATGGATGTGGGCATGGCTTATGCGAAAATTCCCTTCCAGCTGTTTCTCTACTTTATCTGCAATTTGGTGGCCTTCATCTACTGTTAACGACGGGTCTACTAATATCGTTGCTTCAATTAACAGTCCATTTCCGTGGATTCGGCCTTTTACATCTAAAACGTGCAGCACATCATCTACTTCTCGAATGCTTTCTTTAATTTGAATCAGCTGATCTTCATCAAACCCGTCGGTTAATGTATGGGTTGCATCTTTAAAAATCTCCCATGCAGTTTTGCAAATAATAATTCCTACGATAAAACCTGCCAACGGATCTAACCAAAGGAGACCGAGTTGGGCTCCGGCAATTCCGACGAATGCTCCTAGACTGACTAAAGCATCGGAGCGGTTATCCTGGCTTGCGGCGTATAAAGACGCGCTTTCAATCCGTTTGGACAGCTTTAAATTGTACCGGTAGACAAAAAACATGACAAGGGCAGAACCGAGGGCGGTCCAGGCGGTAATCATGTCGGGCTGGGGTACCGTGCCGGAAAAGATCGTTTGGAGCGTGTCAATAATTACCTCAATTCCGACAACTGCCATAATAAAAGCGGCGAATAGCGATGCGACGGATTCAGCCCGGTAATGGCCGTAATGGTGATCTTCGTCCGGCGGTTTCCGGGAGATTTTCAGGCCAATCAAGACAGCGACCGATGCGACAACATCGGTCGAATTATTTAATCCGTCCGCTCTGAGTGCATCGGAATCGCCAATATAGGCAACGACGATTTTGACAGCAGATAAAATAATGTATGTAATGATGCTAAGCCAAGCACCTTTTTCCCCTTTTTTTAAGTTGTCTGAGTAATTCATCTTTTCCTCCACTGCTTGTTTAAGCTTATTTCAGTCTATCAAATGAAGTTGGGGTGGGTCTAGAGCAACAAAGAAGAGTATGGTAATATGTATTGGCTAAAGGAAACTTTCCGCATATGTTGAAAGTTTCTGAATTTTCCATGATAATATAGAGAATAGGAATTTAGTTTGAATACCAATGATAGAGGTGGCTTATGGGTAGAAATAGGAAAGTAATTCGTCGGCAAAACCGGATTTTAATTAACATTCTTATCTTTTCTTTTGTGCTCGGAGCAGGTGCAGAGCTTATTTTAGGTGCTCCAACAGCCAATATTTTATCCATTAGTATTGGTGGAATCTTTGGCATTTCCCTTGCTCTGTTTTTCCACATAAAAGAAATGTATATGAAAGCTGTACCTTATATTGCAATCTTTGTGATATCCGGTATTACCTTGTTAATTATGGCCAGTTCCAGCTATGTGACAAATATATTATTTATCTTTTATTTGCTGGCAGTAGCAGCTGTGTCGCTGTCTTTGACGGTTTTACATATTGGCGGGGCACTCGGATTATTACTGCTTGCCTATTATGTCGGAATCAAAGGGGGGATTGTCGGCTTAGATTTACGGGCAACCGCCATTACGATCGTCTTTTATATTCTTATTTTTACTGTGCTTGTGATGCAAGTGAAAATTGCCCGGTCTCTTATTTCCGATGCGGAAAATGCATTACAGCAAAATCACCAATATTTACGAAAACAAGAGAAATTTGTTGAAATCGTTCAAGATGGGGCAAAAGACGTACGAAATCAGATGGATATCATTGAACAGGACAGCCGAATGAATTCAGCCTCTTTCCAGGAAATGCTGCAAGCCTTCCGCGAAATTAATGAAGCAGGCAAAGCTCAGGCCGAATCGGCAACTAAAATTACCGTAACGACCGAAACGGCGGAAAAATTAGTGGAAGAGATGATCGATTCCTTTATGGAGAACAGCAAAAACGGCAAAAAACTGACGGATTTATCAATAATGGGAAGGCAGTCAATGGAAGCACTAATGAATCTGCTCTATGGATATCAACAATCCTTTAATCAGCTGATTACCAATACGGAAGCTTTAATCGCAAAGCTGAAGGAAAATCACCAGTTCACCTATAAAATTCAGGATATTGCCGCTCAAACCAATTTATTGGCCCTAAATGCCAGCATCGAAGCGGCAAGGGCAGGAGAATCAGGTAAAGGTTTTTCTGTCGTTGCTAATGAAGTCCGCAAGTTAGCCGAGCAAACCCATAATTTTGCAGTCCAAATGAGCGAAAATTTAAGGGCTGTCGAAACGAACGCCATGGAAACGGAGCAGGAAGTCCAGAGAAATAAAAAGCAATTGGAAGAAAGCTCAGCGACGGTTGCCATTGCTAACGAGCATTTTGAAGAGATTTCGGAGCAATTATTCCGTTTTGTGCATGAAATTGACTCACTTCATAATAAAGCAGAGAAAATCAAATACTCGGCAAAGACAATTGATCAGTCTGTTGACCAGCTTGCCTCCCTCATGGAAGAAACATCGGCAACCATCGCACAGCTGGAAGGGGTTATTAACGGACAGGCCGATCGATTGAAACATTTAGTCGAAGCGATCGAACGATCAAACGAAGCAGCGGCTGCATTGGAAAATTTAAGGTAATCTTAAAACTTCATTTTTCCCAGGAATGGTATGATGAATGAAGATTATGCTGCAACAATAAATTGTTTAATAAGGCAAATTTAAGAGGGAGGGAAAGAGTTGGATAAGAAAAAAATTCAGCGCAGCTGGATGCTGTATGATTTTGGAAATTCGGCTTTTGCGACGACGATTATGGCTGCAGTTCTTCCTGTATATTATTCTACCGTCGCTGCCAGCGGGATTGACAGCCATTTGGCGACAAGTTACTGGGGGTATTCCCAGTCGATTTCCGTACTTATCGTAGCGATATTAGCTCCGATTTTAGGTGCGATTAGTGACTTCTCCTATGCTAAAAAGAAATTTCTCCAATTTTTCGCGTTTATGGGTATTATTGCCAGTATTTTATTGGCCTTTGTCGGAGAAGGGGATTATATTATAGCTTCTGTATTATTTATCGTAGGATCAATCGGTTTTTCCGGTGCCAACGTCTTTTACGATGCACTGCTGCCTCAAGTCGCAGACAAAGAAGAAATCGACCGGGTTTCTTCCGGAGGCTTTGCCTACGGCTATATTGGCGGGGGAGTCCTTTTGGCAGTCAATATTTTGATGATTTTAAAACCGGGATTATTCGGCCTGCCAAACACGATTGTCGCCACACAACTTTCTTTTGTGACGGTAGGGATTTGGTGGCTCGTTTTTTCCATACCGTTAATCAAGAATATAAAGGAAGAAAAGAAGCAGACGGTAAAAAGGAACCGTTCCTACGTTGCCATTGGCTTTTCCCGGCTTGGGGATACCTTTCGGGAAATTAAACGATATAAACAGCTTCTATTATTCCTTTTTGCCTTCTGGCTATATAATGATGGAATTTCTACCATTATTAGGATGGCAACCATCTATGGCAGTGAAATAGGAATTGACAGCAATGCGCTTATTGTCGCTCTGTTGATTACCCAATTCGTTGGAATTCCTTTTACTTTCTTTTTTGGCTGGCTGGCAGGAAAAATAACCGCGAAAAAGGCGCTCTACATTACGTTATATTCCTATTTAATCATTGTTATTATCGGCTATTTCATGTCCAGCGCCTTGCATTTTTATTTATTGGCCATCTGTGTCGGAATGGTGCAAGGAGGTGCCCAAGCCTTAAGCAGATCCATTTACGGCAGCATGATACCAGAGAATAAACACGCAGAATTTTTTGGGTTTTATGGGATTTCCTCAAAATTTGCCGCGGTGGCTGGTCCGTTTGTCTTTGCTTTTATTGGGCAAATTACCGGAAATAGCAGATTTGGAATCATATCCTTAATCATTTTCTTTATTGCCGGCATCATCTTATTAAAGTTTGTCGATGTAGAGAAAGGAATAGAAGAAGCAAAAGCGGGATAAAAGAAAGGAAAAGAGGCGGAATTGTTCCGCCTCTTTTAAATAATTGCATCGTAATATTTATTTTCTAACCCGAGTTCGACTGGTTTGCCAGTATCATAAGATATATCCCCAATAAGGGTTTTAAGATTATGAATGGATGAATGCTCCTCTTTCCAATAGCGGATGATTTCCGTTATTACTTCGACTGCTTCCATTTTGCTCTCTTCAAAAAGCTCCATAAAACTTTTGTTGCTCGGCTCATTCGTTGCAGAGTGATACCAGGTAGAATGGCTTAAATTCAAGTAATCCCGATCGTCTTCCACCGGCTGATGGGAATAGCTAGAAATGAGTGACGGAATTAGAGCATTTTTCCAGCCGTACGGATCATATAAAATTTTTAGTGCCAAGAGCATATCCCGGTACGCTTTTTGGATATAGGCAGGAGAGTCCTGATGATGTTCCGGATAATGTTTTTGAATCGTATCATGCAGTATGTGGACAATGTCCCGGTCTAAATGCCTGCCGACATCAATTTCTTTATATACTTTCGTTTTCCATGTTTTCAGATTGTATTTTTTTTCGGCCAGCAACGTATCGATAATAATTTCTAACTTTTGATGGTTGCTGCCTTGGTATCCTGCCCGATAATGAATATATGGATGGGTATTCCGGTCGAGTATATGATGGGTAACGAAACCGATAATAAAGGCTTGTGCCTGCTGGCTCGCATGTTTCCCGGAAATAATCAAATCCATGAGGAAATCCCCACATTTCTTCGTGTGGATTGCCATACCGATTTCACGTACAGGTTCGTCTTTCACCCACGGCCAAAACCGATAGTAAAACAGTGGATCTGGTCCTTGTGCCCCGAGTTTAATGAACGATTCATTCGGAGAAGAGATTGGTTTCGTTATCGCATCGACTACTTCTTCACTAAATAGAATATGGGTCCATACATTCGGCATAGCACTTTCCTCCTTTCTTTGGAAACAAACTTCCCTTTACTTTTATTATAAAGAAGAATAGCACGGTGCGGATAAGTTTAGTATTACAAATTTGTGGCGTTTCCCTTGTTGTATAACAATTTTAGCAAATTTGTGCGCAGAGAGGAAATAGTTTTACTATTTCATTATATAGAAAATTTGATACAATAGAGAAGGTATGAAAAAGTTTACATAGGGAGGAATACCGGATGGAATTTCGTGTAGAAAGAGATACATTAGGGGAAATGAAGGTGCCTGCAGATAAATTTTGGGCAGCACAGACACAACGAAGCAAAGAAAACTTTCCAATCGGTACGGAAAAAATGCCACGGGAAATTATTTATGCTTTTGCCATTTTAAAGAAAAGCGCTGCCAAGGCAAATAGCGATCTCGGTTTGCTGGATCCGAAAAAAGCTGAAGCGATCGGTTATGCAGCCGACCAAATTTTAGAAGGAAAATTGGATGAGCATTTTCCGCTTGTAGTATGGCAAACAGGAAGCGGAACCCAATCGAATATGAATGTGAATGAAGTAATCGCCCATGTTGGAAATAAATGGCTTGAAAAACAAGGAGAAGACATCAGACTGCATCCAAATGATGATGTGAACAAATCCCAAAGCTCCAATGATACATATCCGACAGCAATGCATACTGCTTTTGTCCTGAAGCTGGAGGATCAAGTGCTTCCTGCCATTGGCCAATTAAAAGCAACACTAAAAGAAAAAATGGAAGCCTTTTCGGATATTGTTAAAATCGGACGTACTCATTTGCAAGATGCAACTCCGCTTACTCTAGGACAAGAAATCAGCGGCTGGCATCGGATGCTGGAAAAATCGGAAATGATGGTAAAAGAAAGCGTTCAGCACTTAAAAGAATTAGCAATCGGCGGTACAGCAGTAGGTACCGGTTTGAACGCCCATCCGGAATTTTCAGAACGGGTATGTGCGGCAATCAGCGAATATACCGGAAAAAATTTTGTTCCTGCACCAAATAAATTTCATTCTTTGACAAGCTATGATGAGGCAGTCTATGCCCACGGCGCCTTGAAAGCACTGGCGGCAGACATGATGAAGATTGCCAATGACGTCCGCTGGCTGGCGAGCGGTCCGCGCTGCGGAATTGGGGAAATTACGATTCCTGCCAATGAACCGGGAAGTTCCATCATGCCTGGAAAAGTAAATCCGACTCAAAGCGAAGCCGTTACAATGGTTGCTGCCCAGGTGATGGGAAATGATGCAACGATTGGCTTTGCAGCCAGTCAAGGAAACTTCGAACTGAACGTATTTAAGCCGGTTATCGCTTATAACTTCCTGCAATCTGCCCAATTGCTCGCTGACAGCATCGTATCTTTTGATGAGCGCTGTGCGAAGGGCATCGAGCCAAATCATGAACAAATTAAGAAAAATTTAAATGAATCTTTAATGCTCGTCACTGCATTAAATCCGCATATCGGCTATGAAAATGCAGCGAAAATTGCTAAAAAGGCGTATGCGGACAATTCGACGCTCAAGGAAGCGGCGGTCGAATTAGGCATTCTTACAGCAGAAGAATTTGATCAATACGTAAAACCGGAAGAAATGACCCATCCAAAATAATACAATTCACAATGAACCCGCTAAATTTGGCGGGTTCATTTTTATTGGAGATATAGCTACAATTTACCAGCGATTATTTGTTATAAGATACAGCCTTCTTGAGGACAATAGGGAGTACAAAAGGAGGTGAATAACATGGCAACAAACAATTCGAACCAATTGTTAGTTCCTGGTGTTCAACAAGCAATCGACCAAATGAAAATGGAAATTGCGCAAGAATTTGGCGTAAATTTAGGTGCTGACACAACTTCCCGTGCAAACGGTTCTGTCGGCGGAGAAATTACGAAACGCCTTGTCCAAACAGCTCAACAGCAGTTAGGTGGAGGAAACTTTTAACAAATTCATATAGATGGAGAGTGGGGGAAAGCATGTTGCTTTCCCCCTTTGCATGTTGGTATAAGACAAAGAATTAATCGTTTCAGTATACTTTACATATTCTGTTTGTTATAGTTAAAAGAAATGTTGAAGGAGGAAAATAAGTGACAAATATTCAGGAAAGTGCAGCCCAATTAGAACAAGCAATCCGGGAAAGCGAAGAATTTCAAAATTTAAAGCAGGCATATGAACTTGTCATGACAAATGCAGATGCAAAAGCGATGTTCGAGAATTTTCGCCGCATCCAATTTGAACTGCAGGAAAAACAAATGCAAGGTTTAGACATTACGGAAGAAGAAGTGACGAGAGCAAGGGAAATTGTTGAACAGGTGCAGAAGCATGAAAATATTACCCGGCT
>Ga0079224_100016708_pt1 | contig 10324 bp, 12 predicted proteins | sample Stecom2015_FD_80414 | JGI IMG/M metagenome (GOLD analysis project Ga0079224, IMG submission 80414) | Agricultural soil microbial communities from Utah to study Nitrogen management - Steer compost 2015 | ecosystem: Environmental > Terrestrial > Soil > Agricultural land | place: USA: Utah... | reverse complement strand
CTGAGGCCGTGGACGCCGTCGTGGGACGCGCATGAGGCCGGCCTCGCACGGGGTGCGCGGTGGCTGACCGAAAGTCTCGGCTACGACCCGGAGGTGATCGGTGGCTGACTTGGCGACTCCAGATGACCTCGCGGCGAGGCTGGGCCGGTGTCTGTCCACTGAGGAAATGACGCGCGCTACCGCGCTGATCGCTGACGCGTCCGCGCTGGTGCGCGCCTACACGCGCCAAGAGTTCGACCACGTCGCCGACGACGAGGTGGTGCTGCGCCCGGTGGGTACGGTGCTGCGGCTGCCGCAGCGGCCGGTGACAGCCGTGGTGAAGGTGGAGGCGCTCGGCGGTGGTGTCGTGCCCGATCTGACACTGCCGGTGGGCACGTGGGCGTGGGACGGCGCCGACAAGGTGGACATCTGGCCGCCGGAGACGAGCGTGTGGCTCACCCTGCCTGAGCGGTGGTCCGATGTCGGCTGGCCCGTTGGCGCCTATCGGGTCACGTACTCGCACGGGCACGCTTCGCCGCCACCTGAGGTGGTAGCGGTGGTGTGCGGCATGGCACTGCGCGTGCTCCTCTCGCCATCCATGGTGGAGGGCCTCGTTTCGGAGCGGATCGGCCAGTACAACTACCAGATGCAGCAGGGTACCGGCACAACCGGCGCGGTGGTGAGGCTGACGGATGCTGACCGGGCGGCGCTGGCGCGCTACCGGCGCACGGCTACGACCGTGCAGGTGCGGCCATGATCCCTGCGCATCTGCTGCCGCACACGGTGACCGTGGTACGGCCGGCGGCGTCGACCGACTCTCACGGCAACACCGTGCTGGACTACGGGGCCGGGGCGACCCGCACACAGGTCAGAGCCTGGCTACAGCAAGACCACCGCAGCGAGCCGCTGGCGGACGGCCGCGACCCGCTCGTACAGCGGTGGTTGCTCGTCACCAACCATCGCGACATTCACGGCCGCGACCGCATCGAGTGGTCCGACATGCCAGGGGTGACGTGGGAGGTGGATGGTCCGCCGGCGCCGCTGTACACCCCGAGTCAGGGCTACCACCACTTGGAAGCGAATCTACGTGTCGTAGAAGGATAAGGAGTCCGCGCAATGGAAAAGACCGTCCTTGAGATCGTCGAGCGCCGCAAGGGCAAGCCGACGGGGAGCCTCGGCGAGCAGGCCGTCACGCCCAACGAGGTGCGCCTTAACGGCCAATCGCTGATGGTCCCGTTCGACAGCACCATCCAGGTCCACGAGATGGGGCCGCACGCTGCGGTGCGTGTGACGGCCACCCTCTACGTCACCGAGCTGAGGATGCACGTCGAGTACGAGGGTGACTAGTGGCGCTGGTCCGGTTCCAGGCGCACCGCGACGGCATCCGCGATCTGCTCGCTGCCCCTGGCGTGCTGGCCGATCTGGCAGCTCGCGGCGAGCGGGTAGCCGAGGCAGCGCGCACCATCTACACGGCCAAACCGCCGCACCAGGGTCAGGTGGAGGTGACCGTGTCTGCGGAGACCGTGCCCGATCGGCGGGTGCGGTCGCGGGTGGTGGTCTACGCCGACCATCCTGGTGCGCTGCCGATTGAGGCCGACCGGCGGCCGCTCGGGTCGGCGCTGTCTGCCGGAGGCTGAGGTGTACCCGGACATCGTGGCGATGCTGCGCGCATATCTGCTGCCAATCATGGCGACGCCGGTGGCGTCGCGTGTGCCTGATCCGCGGCCGGCCGAGTGGGTGCAGATCCGCCGGATCGGCGGTACGCAGCTGCGGCCGGTGCGTGACCGTCCACACGTGGATGTTTGGGCGTGGGCGCAGACTGACCCGGTAGCGTGGCAGCTCGCCGACCTGCTGCGACGCAGCATCCACGCGCTCGCTGGCACGACGCTGCTTGGCATGCCGGTGTACCGGGTGGACGAAATCCTGGGGCCGCGGTCGTTCGACGACCCGGAGACAGGGTCGCCGCGAATCTGGGCGACGTACGCGCTGGACGTGCGCGCCGACGACGCAATCGCCTAACCATACGCACGGAGGATCACATGGCACTCAACGCAGCCAACGTCAAGGTGGGCATCACCGGTGAACTGTTTGTTGCGCCGATCGGCACGAGCCGGCCGGCGTCGGCGACCGACTCGCTCGACGGCGCGTACGTCGGTCTCGGCTACGTGTCCGAGGACGGCGTCACCGAGGCGCACGAGGACAGTGTGGACAACATCGTCGCCTGGCAGAACTCGACAATCGTCCGCGCGGTGCGCACCGCGAGCCTGATGACCCTGTCCTGCACGCTGATCGAGACCAAGGGGTCGGTCCTGGAGCTGTTCCACCCTGGCGCGACCATCGAGAGCGACGGCGCTACCGGCTGGAAGCTTGAGGTTCCCACGCCGGAGATCGCCCGCCGTCAATTCGCGCTCAACGTCGTGGACGGCGCCAAGGTGATGCGGATCGACATCGGCAACGGGGAGATCACCAGTCGGGGCGAGGTGACCTACGGGTCGTCCGACGCGGTCGGATACCAGATCACGATCACCTGCTACCCGGACGAAAACGGGCTGCTGTGCGTCAAGTACAGCAACGACCCGGCCTGGTCGTACAGCTGAGACTCCCGGCGGTGTGCGGGAGCGCGGACTCGCACACCGCCGGGTCAATGTCCGTCCGCGCATGTCCACCAGGGAGTCCGCGCATGTTCAGCCTTCGCGCGATCGTCGACGACGCCGACCTGCCGCAGTTTGAGTTTGAGGGCGTCGACGGCGAGGTCTACCAGCTGCCGCACATCAGGCAGCTCACCACCCGCCAGGCTCTCGCCGCCATGGAGGGCGACCTAGAGGCGGTGCTGCGTGAGGTCGCACCCGACACGGCCGACGTGGTGCTCAACCTGCCCGCGTACGCGCTCGACGCGCTCATCAAGGCTTGGCTGGAGCACTCGGAGATCGAGGCGGGAAAATCGGCCTCGCCGTCCTCTACCACCACGGCGATGCAGTCGAAGCGGACCTCGCGCTCCACGGGCTCACGCTCTCGTCGCTGAGCCTGCGCCTGGCCGAGCGTCTCGCCGAGCACTTGGCGCACCAGCACGGGTCGTGCACTTACCGCGCACTGGGTGGTGACGAGTGGACACTTACCGACCACCTGCTGGCGCTGATCCACGACCAGCTGGCCATCGCCAACTGGCAGAGATCCAAGGACGGGCAGCGCGACCGCAACCGTCCCAAGCCGATGTCGCCGCTGCTGCAACGCGAATCCAGGCGTGAGCGCCGGATTGGCCACACCGATCGCACCCCGGATGAGGTGCGGGCACTACTAGCCCAGCTAGGACCGAGGGGGTGACATGGCCACCGAGGTCGGCTCGGCGTACGTGTCGCTGCTCCCGAGCGCACGTGGATTCGGCGCAGCTGCGCGTAAAGAGCTGCGCCAGGCGCTCGTTGGGGTCGACGGCCAAGTCCAGCTCACCCCTGATGTCGACCGCGCTGAGGCGGCGGCCGCCGGCCGGCGTATGGCCGAGACTGCCGAGGCCGCCGCTGGCGCGGTCGAGCTTCGTGTCGACGTCGACCGGCGCTCGCTGCGCCAGCTGCTGCCGAGCCTGGCCAGGCTCGGGGGGGCGGCGACGAAGGTCAGCGCAGCGCTCGGTGGTCTGGCTGCGGTCGGTGCGGCTGGTGCGGCGGCGATCGCTGGCCTCGGCGCTGCTATAGCTGGCGCGCTGCCGCTCATCGCCCAGCTTGCGGCGGCACTGGCGACCGCATCTGGTGCGGCGCTTGCCCTTCCAGGCACGCTGGCCGGCGCCGTGGTCGCGTTCGCCACTGTCCGCATCGACCTCGGCGGCCTCGGCGACGCGCTCGACGCCGTAGCCGGCGACGCTGACGAGTTCGAGCAGGCCATCAGTGAGCTCGCCCCCAGCGCGCAGGAGTTCGCCCGGGCGATCCGGGAGATTCGACCGGCATTCGAGGACCTGCAGCTTGAGGTGCAGGACTCTCTGCTCCGTGGCTTGGGCGAGTCGCTGCGGGAGCTGGTCGAGCTGCACCTGCCCGCACTGCGCAGCGGGCTGACGGCTACGGCGTCATCAATCGGCCAAAGCGTGCAGGCCGCGCTCGGGAGGCTGACCACACCGGACGCGGTCGCCGACCTGCAGTCCATTATGGCCAACAGCGCCATAGCCACGCTCAACCTGACGAGTGCGCTGGCGCCACTGGTCGACATCCTGCGCAACCTCACCGTCGTTGGCGCCGACATCTTCGCCGAGCTGACCGAACCGGCGGCCGAGCTGCTCGGCGGCCTGTCTCAGCGCATCGCCGAGATGCGCGAGTCGGGCGAGCTGCGCGCGTTGATCCTTGACGGGATCGAGGCGTTCCGCGAGCTCGGCAGGGTCGTCGGCGACGTTGTCGGCATCGTCCGAGGTCTATTCGCTGCATCAGGCGCGGCCGAGGGCGGAGGTCTGTTCGGACTCCTTGACCGAATCAACGAGTGGATCAACTCGGTTGCCGGCCAGGAATCCCTGGGCCGACTTTTCGGCGAGCTCGGGCGGATCGGCGACGCGCTGATGCCCGTGCTGCAAGCCGTGGTGCGCGCGCTCGGACCAGTGGCCGCTGCGATCGGCGACATCGCGGTAGCAGCTGCGCCTGTGCTCGAACGGCTCGCGGACGCGCTCGGCCCCGCGCTGGCCAGCCTCGCCCCTGCCATCATCGCGCTCCTACCAGCGGTAGACGCCATCACTGGAGCGCTCGCCCCACTAGCGACGATCATCGCTGATCTGGTCGTCGGCATGGCACCGGGTGTGGCCGCATTCCTGACGTCGCTTGGCGAAGGGCTGGAGTACTTGGCACCTGTAGCAGGGCTAGTCGGCGAGGCGCTCGGCGAGGTGCTCAAGGCGCTGGCACCGCTGCTGCCGATCATCGGCGTGGTACTGGCCGAGGCACTGATCATCGCCGCCAGTGCCCTGGCAGGGCTCGCCGATCCAATCAAGGCTGTCACAGAGCTACTGGCCACCTTGGTGGCTAACGCGGCCGACCGAGTCCTACCAGTGCTGTTGCAGCTGGCCGAGCAAATGTTGCCGCTGGTCGCTGATGCCGTGAGCGAGCTGAGCGCGGCGTTTGAGCCGCTGATCCCAGTGCTCGTTGAGACTGGCAAGCAAATAGCAGACAAGTTCGTCGATGCCCTGCCGGATCTGGCGGACGCGTTCATGGCGCTAGTCAACGCAGTCGTAACAATCGACGTGTCCATTGTCGAAAAGCTCGTTGCCGCGTTCGTCGAGTTGGTGCCGTACCTGCCGGATCTGGTCGCGGCTGGCATCGAACTAGCTGTGGCGCTGGCGGACATGATGGTGGCGATGGTGCCGCTGATGCCACTGTTCGGCGAACTGCTGACAGTCGTGTTGCGGCTGGCCACGCCGGGAATGCTCGCCCTGATCGTCACAGCGGTCGAAGCCCTCGCGTTCGTGTTCGGCCTGATGGCCATGTGCTGCCTGACGTGCTTCCGTGGCTGGCACCGGTGGTAGGACTTCTCGATACCGACTGGGGAAAGATCGGCAGCGCGATATCGGGCGCGTTCAAAACCGCCTGGGAGAAGATCTCCGGTTTTGTTGGCGATGTGCTCGACCAGGCCAAGGAAATCCCGGGCAAGGTGCGCGAGGCTATCGGCAACGTGGCCAGCACCCTCTACAGCAAGGGTAAGGACCTGCTTTCGGGACTACGCAACGGAATCGTTGACCGCTACGAGGCGGTCAAGTCGTGGTTCGGGGGCCTCGCCGGCCGAGTCAAGAGCGCTGTCGGGAGCCTCACCAGCACCCTCTACAGCAAGGGTAAGGACCTGCTTTCGGGACTACGCAACGGAATCACCGACCGCTTCCGGTCGGCCCGCGACTGGCTGAAAGGGCTGGCGCAGCGGGCCAAGAGCGCCGTCGGCGACCTCAGCCGCACACTCTGGAGCGCGGGAAGAGCGCTCATCGGCGGGTTCATCGACGGGATCGTGTCGCGCATCCAAGGTGTGCGAGACACCCTGACGAATCTCACCTCACGGCTGCCGAAGTGGAAGGGTCCACTGGCGAAAGATGAGCGCATCCTGCGCCCCGCGGGCCAGGCAGTAATGGCCGGATTCGAGCGTGGCCTGCAGGACGCAATCCCGTCTGTGCGAGCAACGCTCGGCGACGTGACAAGTGCCATGGCGAGCTGGACGGCCGGCCCGGCGGACGGCACGGTGGTGATCGACGCGACCGGACTGGGCAGGGCGCTGGCCGAGTGGCTGCGCCGGGCGGTGCGAACCAAGGGGGGCGGTAGCGTGCAGGCGTTTGCGGGGGTCATGCGGTGACCCATCCTGACCTGCGCAGCGTCACCAAGGTCGAGATCGCCTTCGCCGCTGACCTGGACATGCCGCCGTCGACGTGGGTGTGGACTGACGTCACCGCTGACCTGCGTAGCCAGACCATGTCCATCACCCGCGGCCGCCAGGACGAGATGAGCCAGACCCAGCCCAGCGAGGTGCGGGTGGTGCTCGATAACGGGCACGGGCACTACACGCCCGGCTCGACGAGGTCTCAGTACTGGCCGCACGTGGTCGTCGGCACCCCACTGCGGATCACGGTCGACGGCTCTGTGCGGTTTGCAGGCCACATCGGATCGTGGGAGCTGGTGTGGCCGTACGGCGACGTCGACGACGAGTCGGTGGTGACAGTGACCGCCGCTGGCCCGCTGCGCCGCCTCGGACAGGGGGCGGTGCTCGAGTCGGCACTGCGCCGCTACTACCTGGCGCTGCCCGACGTCATCGGCTACCTGCCGCTGGAGGAGTCGTCGCGCGCCAGCAACATTGTCCCAGGCACGACGCCGGCCGGGGTGCGGCGAGTGGTGTGGGGTGGCGATGACTCGTGCCCCGGGTCGGCGCCACTGCCCGAGTGGCTGCCAACCGCCTACTATCCCGGGGCGTACGCGAGCGTGCTCGACTCGGCAGGGGGGCCTGAGTGGAGCGTGTACGTGTCGGTGCGCGTGCCGTCCGCCGGCGTGCCGTGCCACCTGGCGGAGTGGCGCACCACTGGATCGCTGCCGCTGTGGCAGCTGCGGGTGGACGCGGGCGGCGAGCTTGAGGTGCGCGCAATCGGCGACGACACGGCGCGCACCATCAGCACTGGTATACGCGTGGCCAACAATGAATGGCATACGGTCGTTGTCGCCGCCGAGGATGAGCCCGGCGGCGGCTCTGTGACGGTCGCTACCGGCGACGACGGCTACCTCGAGCCGGTGCCCGCCGGCGAGGTGGGCAAGCTGCTGGGCATGCGCCCGGTGCCAGCGCTCGACTCGCCGACCGGCGACTCTGAGCCGATCGGGCTGGGCCATCTGATGGCCCTGGGTGTCAACCGGATCTGGCACTCGCCAGTGGATGGCTGGGCCGGTGAGCCTGCGACCGGTCGGATCATCCGACTGTGCACCGAGGCCGGGATTCCCGCCGAGGTTCGCGGCCAGCCGCTGATGGTCGACGACTTCGACCGCACCGAGGCCACCGGGTGGGGGTCGACGCCGGACGGCTACGAGTGGGACACCGACGGCGTGAACGTCGATTTCAGCGTCGCCGACGGCGTGGCCACAATGTCCACTAGTGGGGTGCCTGCTGTCGGCACAGCAGCAGTTGACGCGCCCGGCAGCGAGGTCGACCTGCTCGCCGCCGTCGAGCTGGTCGGCACGGACCAGATGATGCTGATCGTCAGCCCGCGTAGTCTGGCCAGCTTGGTGGTCGATGGCGTCACCCAGAGTGTGCTCCTGGTAGGCGATGACACGGTGGAGATGCCGTACACCATCACGACCGGTGTGCGCTACTGGCTGCGGATGCAATCTGCCGGCTCCTACCTGCGCGCGCGGATCTGGCCAGATGGAGACCCTGAGCCGCGGGATTGGCCGCTGGCCATCCAGGGGCGGCCCAACGGTGGCGCGCGCGTGGACCTTGAGACGGTCTTCGACGCCACTGGCGAGCTGCAGCTGTCCCACTTTGCGTTGACCAGCCTTGATTCGGTTGCGATGGGCCCGGAGCCAACCGGGACGCTGCTGGACGCGCTGCACGAGTGCGAGGCGGCCGACATGGGCATGCTGCACGAGCAGCGCGACATGCCCGGGCTGCGGTATGTCACTCGCGCCGCACTGTACAACGCCCCAGCCTCTCTCGTGCTCGACGCCGAGGCGGGCGAGGGCGACATCGTCAACCCGTTCATCGGCGTAGATGACGATGCTGGGCTGCGCAACGACGTCTCCGTGCGGCGCACCAACGGCGGCGAGGCGCGCGCAGTCGACCCCGACTCAATGGCACTGCACGGCGTCTATGCCGACACGGCAGAGGTCAACCTCGCCAGCGACAACCAGCTGCCAGACCAGGCCACGTGGCGGCTGTGGCTGGGCACCCAGCCGGGCCCGCGGTACCCGTCCGTGTCGCCGGCGCTGGACGTGCGCGCCGCACTCATCGCACCGTGGCAGGCCGTGGACATCGGCGATCGGGTGGATGTGGTCGGCCTGCCAGCGCAGCACCCCGGCAGCGTGCGGCAGATCATCCAGGGAGTCGTCGAGACCTACTCGCCCGCGCGGCTCGGCGCGGCGGCGACCCTCGCTCCCGCAGCCCCCTACGAGGTGGCGGTGTGGGACCAGTGTCGGTACGCCCCTGGCGTGAGCACCCTCGCCGCGCCGGCCGACCTGACCGGCACGGGCCAGGTTGTGCTGCAGGTGCAGGGCGAGGAGTGGACCACCGACCCGGCCGATTGGGACGACCCGGCGGCCGGGCCGCTCGAGCTGCTCATCGCTGGCGTGCGTGTCCGCGTGGTGTCGATCGACCCGCCGGCGGGTGGGGTGCAGCAGATCACCGTGACCAGAGTGAGCGACGTGCCGCGGGTAGCGCCAGCAGGGTCGGCAGTGGACCTTGCCGACGCGCGCCCATGGGCACTCTAGGGAGGATGTATGGCTTGGCCACCGCGCGCTGGGCAGATTGCCCGCGCCAGCGACTTCCGGAAGATGCCAGGGGTGGGCTACGTCCGGCAGGGCGCTGATCAGAGCGTGACGTCTACCAGCGTCGTCGACAGCTCCATCGTCGTCCCCGTCGACGGGCTCATCACGGTGCGACTGTCGGCCCGGTGGTCGTCTGGTGGTGGCGGCATCCGGTGGACGTGGAGCGGTGCGGGCGATGTGTCGCTGCTGGCCCGTGAGATCGTGTCAGCAGGCCGCGACGCTACCGGCAATATCCACGAGTTGACGACGATGCGGCACCGTCAGCAGCTGACTCTGGCCGAAGAGCAGGAGGTCAACCACATCAGCCCGGCAACCAGCTATCTGATTCAGGAGCTGCTGATTTTGGACGGTTCTGGTTCAGTGACGTTCCAGTTTGGTCAGCAGGTGGCTCACGCAAACCCGACCGTTCTGCACCTGCCTAGCTTCGCGCTGGTGCAGCCGATCAGGGAGCTGTAGGGGCTGTGCAGGTCGTCAGCCGGAAATCGTGGGGGGCTCGGGCGCCGCGTGGCCGTCAGACGGTGCCGTGGTCGCAGCGGGTCGGTGTGGCCGTGCACCACTCGGCCGGGCCGACGAGCCAGTCGGTGGCGGCGATCCAGAGCTACCACATGGATGTGAACAAGTGGAGCGACGTCGGGTATAACCTGCTGGTTGACCAGCGGGGGCGGGTGTACGAGGGTCGGGGTTGGGATGTGCTCGGCGCCCACGCCACCGGTCACAACGCCGGGTGGATCGGCGTGCGCTGGATCGGCGACGCCACCAAGATCGAACCGAGCGCTGCGGCGAAGAAGGCGATGCGCTGGTGTGTGGAAGAGGCGCAGCGCCGCGCCGGCCGCAAACTCCAGGTGCGGGGCCACGGCCAGCTACCCGGCCAAGCCACCGAATGCCCAGGGCCGGCGTGGCGGCGGTGGATCGAAACCGGGATGCCTGTGGAGGCAGATGTGAAACCAAACGACGTGGTCGATGCTCTTCTTAGCCGGCGGTTGGACAAGGTCGACCCGGATAGTGGCACGTCACCGTCCATGACCGTCGGCAGCTACATCCGCTGGATCCACAAGCATGTGGTTGATGCGAAACAGGCCGGTCGTGAACAGGCGGCGCTTCTCGCAGCGCTCGTAGCGAAGCTTGACGGTGGGGATGTCGCCCTAGCAGTCCGGTTGGAGCTGGACCGTCACCGTGAGGCGCTAGTGGCCGAGCTGACCGAGAGCTTGGCGGCGGCGCTGGCGGACGAGATCACCGAGGTCCCCCCGGCTGTGGTAGAGGCTGCTGTGGAGCGGGTGCTTGCCCGGACACGGTTGGCGGTCAAGTAATGTCCGATCAAGTGCTTGACTTGTTACGCGAGGTGCGGACTGATGTAGCAGCAGTCCGCGCTGACATGGCGGACGTGCGTG
>Ga0079224_100016707_pt1 | contig 10324 bp, 8 predicted proteins | sample Stecom2015_FD_80414 | JGI IMG/M metagenome (GOLD analysis project Ga0079224, IMG submission 80414) | Agricultural soil microbial communities from Utah to study Nitrogen management - Steer compost 2015 | ecosystem: Environmental > Terrestrial > Soil > Agricultural land | place: USA: Utah... | reverse complement strand
CCGACGCGTCCACCCCGCGGACCCGCCGGGGCCTCGGGGTGACCCAGCTGACCGCCCCGGCAGGGATGCCGGCGCACATCCACCGGGCCCTGGTGACCGCGCTCTCCCTGGATCCCGCGCGCCGCTTCCCCACCATGGAGGCGCTGCTCCACCAGCTGGCCAACGACCCGCGGGTGCGCCGGCGTCAGCTCGCCTACCGGACGGCGGCGGTGGTCCTCGCGCTCGCCGGGGTGGGGGCGCTGGTGGTCCAGCAGCAGACCGCACGCGCGGCCCGCTGCACCGGCGGCACGGAGCAGATGGCCGCCATCTTCGGTCCCTCGGCCCGCGCGCGGATCGAGAAGGCCTTCCTCGCCACCGAAGCGCCCGACGCTGCCGCCCAGACCACGCGGACCTTCCAGGAGCTCGAGGCCTACGCCGAGGCGTGGGCGGAGATGCACCACGAGGCCTGCACCGCCACCCGCGTGCGCGAGGTCCAGTCCGAGGAGGTTCTGGGGCTGAGGATGGGCTGCCTGCAGCGACGCCAGAAGGAGCTCTCCAGCCTGGTGGGGCTCTTCCAGGCGGCACCCGACGCGAGCCTCGTCGACCGGGCGCCCCAGGCGGTGCGTGGGCTGCCCGATCTTCAGGGCTGCGCGGACGTGGAGGCCCTGAGCGCCCCGGTCCCCCTGCCCCCTGAGCCCGAGCGCCGCGATGCCATCCGCAAGGCGGAGGATGCGCTGGCCGAGCTCGAGGCGTTCCGCGCTGCGGGGCTGGCGCGCGACGGGCAGCAGGCCGCCGAGAAGCTGTGGAAGACGGTCGAGCCACTGGATTACGCCCCCCTCTCCGCCGAGGCCCTGCTCTATCGCGGGCTCTTCGAGGCACGCACCGGCATGCGCGGGGAGAGCCAGCAGACCCTCACGCGGGCGGTCTTCGCTGCCGACAGCGGCCGCACCGACGGGGTCCGCGCGCGCTCGGCGCTCTGGCTGACCCGGGTGCTCACCGCGGAGAACGCCTTCGACGAGGCGGCGTTCTGGCTCCAGGTTGGAGAGTCCGTCCTGCGCCGGACCGGCGGCAGTGGACGGCTGGAGAGCTTCTACCATGAGCGCCAGGCGGTCCTCCTGCAGGGACAGGGTCGCTATGCCGAGGCCCTCGCGGCCTGGGAGCGTGCCACCCGTGCCATCGGTCAGGAGCGCGGGCCCGATGCGCCCGAACGTGCGCCCAGCCTCTCCAGCTCGGCCAACCTCCTGGTCCGGCTGGGACGCGGGAAGGAGGCCATCCCCCGTTTCCAGGAGGCACTGGCGCTGGTGGAGCGGGAGCGGGGCGTCGACCACCCCATCGTCATCCCTCCGCTGGTGGGGCTCTCCACCCAGCAGACCGAGTCCGGGGACTACGACGCCGCCCTGGCGAACCTGGAGCGGGCCCTCTCCGTCGCCCGCCAGCGCTTCGGCGCCACGCACACCATGGTCGCCAACGTCCTCGACTTCAAAGCCACCGCCCTCCAGGCGCAGGCCAAATACCAGGAGGCGCTGGAGGTCTACCGCGCGTCGCTGGCCATCCGCGAGGAGCTGCTCCCCGCCGACAGCCCCGACCTCTCCTACTCGTGGGACGGGATCGGGCAATCGCTGCTCGGGCTGGGGCGCCATGCCGAGGCGCGGGAGGCACTGGAGAAGGCCCTGGCCCTACGGGGTCCGGATCCCTTCGACCTGGGGGAGACCCGCTTCGCCCTGGCCCGGGCGCTGTGGCCGGAGACGGCCAAACGCCCCCGGGCGCTCGAGCTGGCCCGGAGCGCCGCCGACGACTACGCCCGTGCCGAACGGGCGGACAAGGCGCAGGCGGTGAGCGACTGGATGGCCTCGGTCGCACCGTGAGGCCCCGGGGTCTCAGCGGGCCTCACCCGCGTCAGACGTCCCGCTCCGGTCCCTCGCAGGCCCGGGGAGACGCCTTCAGGCCCCGGACGCCAAGGGACGTTCAGGGCCATTCGGACATCGGCGTCGTCGACTCGACCAGGTGCATCCCGGCCTCGGCGTAGCGTTGCAGGGCGGCCTCGGTCTCCGCGGTGAAGTCCGAGAGGAACCCGCCCTTCCCGTCCGGGACCGCCACCGGGGACATGCAGTCGGTGAGCAGGTACACCCGGGAGGCCAGGGTCGCGTCGCGGGCACGGATGGCCTCGAGCAGATCGTCCACGGTGCTGCGGACGCAGTGGCTCGCGGCCTCGCCGCAGATGATCAGGCGGTCACTCCTCAGCAGCACCTCGAGCAGCGCGTGATCCGGCTCGGCCAGCGCGCTCCCATCGGGACGGGTGAGGACCTCGGGGCGCAGGACCGAGTAGTTCTCGGTGAAGGGGTGCTCGCCCTTGGTCACCAGCGGGTTGTGCGCGTGGCGCACGAAGGTGTGGAAGAGGCGCGCCTCCTGGATCACGCCCACCAGCGCGTGCCCGTCGGTTCCGAGCAGGCAGTGCGGAGGCCACAGGTAGAGGGTGTAGCGGCCCGCCCGCTCGAGCTCCCGAACGTAATGCAGCGCCTGGGCCTCGAGCGCCTCCACGTCCCCCCCGGTGAGGGTCGCCGCCAGCGCCGGATCGGGACGCACCGAGCCGGAGGTCACGTCCGCCACCGACACCGTGCGATGCGCGCTGAGCGGCCTGCCCGAGGCGTCCTGCCAGAAGGCCGGAAAGAAGATCTGCACCGGGTGATGGGTGTCCAGCGTCGCCATCAGCTCCGTCAGCCGATCCAGGTTGCGGTAGATGAACTCCGCCACCCGCCGGTTGTCCTCGAGCGCCCCGGTCCCGGAGCGCCCCGCCACGAAGAGGGAGCCCTCGGGGAAGCAGAAGTCCTTCTGCACGTCGACCAGCAGCAGGCGCACCCGCTCACGATCCCCGGAGGCGGGACGCACACCGTGAGCCTCACGGAACGTGGCAGCCGACTCCAGCAGCGCCCCCGGGTCCGGCTGGTAGGCGAAGGACGCGGCGTGCTCGGGCCGGAAGTGCGCGGGAAGCGGCAACGGGGTGTGGGACATGAAAGACCTCCCGGTGGAATGAGGGATTGCGGTGTCGCCCAGGTGGCGGCCTCTTCCCCATTGTGTGGGCGCCGGTCCCTGCCCGCCACGCTCTCTTCCCGGGCGCTCCCCATGCGCGCCCGCCCCGACGGACCTCAGTCCGCCAGATCAGGCTCGAAGAAGCTCCAGCGGATGGACGGGAACTTCGCCTTCACCGCGGCCTCGACCGCGTTGATGCCGGCGACCAGCCCGTCCGCGCTCGCGCCCTCCGAGCGCACCTGCGCCTTCACCGAGAGCATCACGTCGTCGCCCAGCTGGAAGGTGATGACGTTGTAGACCTGAGCGATCTCCGGGCGGCCCTCGATGAAGCGGCGCACCTCGGCCGTGAACTCCGGCTCGGCGCTCTGGCCGATGAGCATCGCCTTCACCTCGATGGCCACCAGCACCGCGACCACGATGAGGAGCGCGCCGATGCCCAGGGTCCCGATGGCGTCGTAGATGGGGTTGCCGGTGACGACGGTCAGCACCACCGCGATGAGCGCGAAGATCAGGCCGAAGAGCGCGGCGAGATCCTCGCCCAGGATGACCACCAGCTCCGCCTGCCGGCTCTCGCGGAACCAGCGCCACACGCTGCGATCGCCGCGGACCTTGTTCACCTCGCGCAGACAGGCCGCGGTCGAGATGCCCTCGACGATGATGGCGAAGACCAGCACCCCGACCGCCCAGCCCCACTGCTGCAGAGGCTCGGGTGCGTGGAGTTTGTGCCACCCCTCGTAGAGCGAGAACATCCCGCCCACCGAGAACAGCATCACCGCCACCAGGAACGACCAGAAGTAGGTCGCCTTGCCATAACCGAGTGGATGGTCGGGCGTCGGCGGCAGATCCGCCCGCTTCATTCCCAGCAGCAGAAGACCCTGGTTGCCGCAGTCGGCCGCGGAGTGGACCGCCTCGGCGAGCATCGCGCCCGAGCCCGTGACGAAGGCCGCGGCGGCCTTGGCGACGAAGATCGAGAAGTTCGCGCCCAGGGCGTAGAAGATCGCTTTGGTGGAGTCGGAGCCGGCCATAGGCGCCCGGCTTATGTCAGGTGCCCGCCAGCCGCCAAGACCGTCCGTCCGATTGAAACGCGGTTCTTTCAGCGACCTGCACCCGGGCGCTGCCGGTCACCCGGACGGCGTCAGGGATGGCCCCGCAGCACCTGCATCAGGAGCGGGGCCACGCTCACCACCTCGAGCCCCTTTCCCGCCCAGGGGAGAACCCGGGGGTGGCTGTCGGTCACCACGATCCGGTCGAACAGCCCCGACCCGTGGAGCCGCTCCATCGACCCTTCGGGGAACAGGCCATGGGTGGCGACCGCCGAGAGGCCCACCGCGCCGGCGTCCCGATACGCCCTGGCCGCGCCGATGAGCGATCCGCCGGTGCGGATCATGTCGTCGTAGAGCACCACCCGCCGGCCTTCGACCTGGGCGCTCATGGCGGTGACATGGGTCCTGCCCGTCTCGTCCCGACGCTTGAAGACGAAGCTCGCGTGGATGCCGAGGTCGTTGGCCAGGGACTCCACCCACTTCGCCCGCCCCGCGTCGGTGCACGCCAGCACGACCTCCTCTTCCCCCTCCCCCCGCATGCCGCGCACCACCTCGAGAATGAGCGGCTTGGCATAGAGGTGGTGGGGACGGATCGACCCCTCGAAGTAATAGGGGAGTCCCTCGGTGTGGACATCGAGCACGAAGAGGCGGTTGCCCCCGGGCGCAAGGGGAATGGCGGAGATCAGGCGCGCGCGGGTCTTCGCGGTCACGATCTCTCCCGGTCGCACCGCCCGCTCCATCGTCGCGTGGCCGTAGTAGGGCATGAGCAGGGTGAGGGTGCGCGCGCCCTCCTCGATGAGCCCCGAGGCGAGGTCGAAGAGTTCCAGGGTGTCGGCCTCGGAAATGGTACCCGCGAGCAGGGCCACGTCCTTCCCGTCCACGTCGGTCAGGATGCGTTGGTAGCGCTCGCCATCGGGAAAGTGGTGGGTCTCGACCTCGCCGGGCAGCGCCCCCTCCTCCTGCAGCATCCGCTCGCGCAGCGGCCGGTAGGCGACGGTGGAGAACAGCAGCATGGTCATCTCGCGGATTGCTCCCGAAGCTGGAGGATGAGTGCGTCGCGACGTTCCGCGAGTCCCTGCTCGAGGCCGACCGGATACTCGTGGGGGTGGACCAGCCGCCGATGCGTGGCATCCAGAGAGGCGAGCTGCTCCAGGGTGCGGGCCCGGAGGACCTCCAACGGTTCGGGTGGCTCCAGCCGGCGCCCGTCGCGGAAGACCGGCACGAGGAGATCCTCGTAGGGCTGCGATGGATCGACCGTCTTGCGGCGGGTGTGATCGAGCGGATCGACCAGGGTGCGCGAGGGCGGAGGGCCTTCCACGTCCCAGATGAGATCGGCGTCGAAGCCGTTGGCGTCGCGGTAACGCCGCACCTGCAGGTGGCCGGGGATGGAGACCTTCGCGCGCTGTTCGGACAGCTTCATCCGCGCCTCCCACGCCCCTTCGGCGCGACGGACCGCCGAGAGTTTGTACACCCCACCCAGCGCCGGATCGTCGAAGCAGGTGACCAGGCGGGTCCCCACCCCCCAGACCGCGATCTGCGCCCCCTGCGTCTTGAGGCTGGTGATCAGGTGCTCGTCGAGATCACTGCTGGCGTAGATGCGCGCCTCGGGAAAGCCCGCCGCGTCGAGCTTCTGTCGGGCCTGGATGCTGAGCCACGCCAGGTCCCCCGAGTCCAGGCGCACCCCCTGCAGCGTGTGTCCCTGCGCGCGCAGCGCCCGCCCGATGTCGATCGCGTGGTCCACCCCTTCGAGCGTGTCGTAGGTGTCCACCAGGAAGACGCAGTTGTGGGGCATGGCGCGCGCGTAGGCGGCAAACGCCTCCTGCTCGTCGCCATAGAGCATCACCCAGCTGTGGGCGTGCGTGCCGCGGACCGGGATGCCGTAGAGGCGCCCGGCCAGCACGTTGCTCGTCGCCGCGCACCCGCCGATGTAGGCCCCGCGCGAGGCCGCCAACCCCCCGTCCACCCCCTGCGCGCGACGGAGCCCGAACTCCAGCACCGCGTCCCCCCGCGCCGCCTCACAGATGCGGGCCGCCTTGGTGGCCACCAGGGTCTGGAAGTTCACCAGGTTGAGAAGCGCGGTCTCCGCGAGCATGCAGGCGACGATGGGCCCGCGGACCCGCAACAGCGGCTCATGGGGGAAGACCAGGGTGCCCTCCCGCAGCGCGTCCACCGACAGCTCCAGGCGCAGGCCGCTGAGCCACGTCACGAACGCCGGGGGGAAGAGGGTTTCCCCACCCGGCCCCTCGAGGGAGGACAGCCAGGCCGCGTCCCCGGCGTCGATGGAGAACCCCTCCAGCCAATCCAGCGCGAACTCCAACCCCGCCGCCACGCTGTAGCCGCCCCCGAAGGGCTGCCGCCGGAAGCTGAGGTGGAAGACCGCTTCCCGTTCGTGCACCCCCGCCTCCCAGGCCGCGCAGGCCATGGTGAGCTGGTACAGGTCGGTCAGCAGGGCCAGGGACGGCCGGTAGAGGCGCGTGAGGGCATTCACCCTCTCGGACGCTAGCACCCGCCTCGCGTCCGATGGCGCGGGGTGTGCACTGTGTCCGGGGATGCATGGAGTCCTCCAACGGTGCAAGTCCTCGTCTTTCTCCTGACGGCCCTCAGCCCCATCGGCGGCATGACCGCCGCAGTCCCCCTGGCGATCCTCGGTTTCGGTTTTCATGGCTGGAGCGCGGCCGCGGTGGGGGTGTTGGCGGCGTGGTCGCAGGCGCTGGTGGTGGACCTTGGCTGGCGCCTGCTCGAGCGGCGGGCATGGTGGCAGCGGTGGTTGGAGCGACGGCGCAGCGGCTGGGCGGCGCGCAAGCTGAGCGTGGGCCACCGGCTGTTCTGGCCGGTGCTGCTGCTGACCCCGCTCATCGGCTCCTGGGTGGTGATGGCGCTGGTGCGTCTGATCGGCGTGCCGCAGCGGCGGATCGTCCTTCCCATGGTGCTGGGCCTGAGCCTGTTGGGCGTGGTGTTGGTGCTGCTGTGTGAGCATGCGCCCCAGCTCATGATGCGGCTGGTGGATCGTCAGGTGCCGGCGGATCGCTGACGACCTGCGGGTCATGGGCACCCTCGGGTGTCTGAGGACTCCGGACCGGAGCGTCGCGGACATCGCCGGGGGCCGGGAGCGCTGAAGGCAAGCGTGCGGCTGCCGCCCTGGTGAAGTGGGGCGCGCGGCTGCGGCGCATGACCGCCAGCGCGACGCGTGGCACCCAGGACCTGCGGCGCGCCCACGGCTCGGCCCTCAGAGGAATGGGCCGATGATCGCCGGCCACACATCGGGGAAGCGATCGAGCAGTCCGCGTTGTGACCACCCTTCGCGCATGATCTCCCGCGAGTGGCGCAGGTCCCGCTCGAAGTCCCCCGCCAACTGCCGGGTGAAGGCGCGGTCCCAGATGACGATGGCGCCCTCGTCCGCGCTCTGCATGGAGACCGGATCGAGGTTGATGCTGCCCACCACCGCAAGCTCCCCATCGACCACCATGGTCTTCGCGTGGAGCATCGAGACCTCGTACTCCCAGATCCGCACGCCCGCTTCGAGCAGGCGCTGGTAGGTGGAGCGCTGTGCCGCGTGCACCGGGGCCATGTCCATGTGGCGGCCCGGCACCAGGATCCGGACGTCCACTCCCTCGCGGGCCTTGCGCACCAGCATGTCCACCAACGCGGTGGAGGGGATGAAGTAGGAGTTGGTGATCCACAGCCGCTCGCGCGCCGCCGCCACCGTGACCGCGGTGAGCCGGACCGCCTCGCTGATGGTGACGCCGGGGCTGCTGGCGATGAAGGCCGCCTCGGACGCCCCCGCCGCGGAGAGTTCCGGAAACGCCGAGCCGGGGAGCCAGTTGCCTCCGGCCTCCTGCCAATTCTGCGAGAAGGCCAACTGCATCTCCCGCACCGCCGGGCCCTCCACCCTCGCCGCGGTGTCCCGCCAGGCTTCGGGGGTCCGCCCATCGCCCAGCCAGCTGCGCCAGATGCCGAAGCCGCCGGTGATACCGGAACGACCGTCCCGGATGACGATCTTGCGGTGGTTGCGCGCGAGCATGGTGCGCACGTCCAGCCGCCGCAGCGCGCCTTCGATGGGACGGCTGATGCGCCACTCGCAGCCCAGCGCGGAGAGCCGCAGGGCCACCTCGTCGAAGCGCTGACTCTGGAAGGGATCCACCAGCACCCGGCACGCAACGCCGCGCCGGCGGTTGCCGAGCGCGCGCAGGATCCGGTCCGAGGGCGCGCCCGGCTGCCAGATGTAGATGACGACGTGAACGTGGGACTCGGCGCGGGCGATCTCGTCCTCGATGGCGTCGAAGACCTCTCCGTTGCGCAGCAGCGTCACCCGGTTTCCCGACCGCAGCGGATGGCCGGTGCTCTGCAGCAGCGCGGACGAGAGCGCTGCTGATCCCGGTTCCAGGGGCTCCCAGATGCGCAGGTCGTTGCGGCGGTTGCGAAAGCCGCACGCCACCAGCAACAGGCAGAGAGAGAGAAGGAACACCCGGGACACCGGCGGAAGCTAAGCCCGACCACCCGCCGTGGGGGGCGGCGGCGTTGCCCACCGCACACCGTCACTGGCAGCCGGCCGGTGACGCCCCCACCCTGCGACCATGCGCGGATTCCGGCTCGTTTCTGGTTCGGCCCGGGCCGGGGCCCTGTTGGGGTGGCTGGTGCTGCTGGCACCCGGACCCGGCCTCGGCGCCCCGCTCCGGGACCCGCCGGTGGAGGCCGAACCAGAGGCCCATCTCACGCCCCCGGTGCCGTCAGAGGATGCCGAACCGGAGGCCCATCCCACGCCCCCGGTGCCGTCAGAGGATGCCCCAGCCCAACGGTTGCCCCCGGTGCTGCCCCCCCTTCCCGAGCAGGCCGCGCCCCTCACCGAAGCGCTCGCCCGGGAGATCTCCGCGGAGGACTTCACCCGCATCTTCACCCCCGCCCGTCCGGACTGGCAGCCGCGAACCGGCTGGGCCTACACCGCCTACGGGACCCTGGGCTTCATCCCCATCGGAGGGTGGGTCGCCGCGGGGCTCGCCGCCGACGGGAGGCGCCCCTTCTGGACCTCGGGGGTCAACGCCCTCGCGGCCGGGGTGCTGGGCTACGTCCCCGCCAGCCTGGGAGGGGTCTACAGCAACCCGGTGCGGGGGCGCTGGCGGGACGTGGACGTGGCCCTCTTCGGGCTGAGCCTCCTGCTGACCCCGCCCCTGGCCGGACTGGGGGCCTGGAGCAGCCAGGCCCTGTTCTTCGGTGGCCACGAAGCCCCGGGACGGGCGTGGCTCGCCGCGACCCTGGGGGCCCTGGTGGGGCATCTGGTGGGGATGGGGCTGGACACCCTGCTCCGGGACCGCTTCCCCCTCCCCGAGCTCGGCGGCTATCGGCTGCTGCTCTCGGTCTCCTGCGTGGGCAGCGGGGCCGCCCTCGGCCAGGCGCTCTTTTCCCGGCCGGCCCGCTGAGTGCTCCCCGCGCGGGGATCGCTCAGTGCAGGGTGGGGACGAAGATGCGCGTGGCGCGGTGGTCGGCGTCTTCGATGCTCAGACAGTCCGCGCCGCTCTCGGCGTCCTCGAGCAGATACACCCGGGTGGGCCGCTGGATGCGGTGGTTCATCACCCCGCCGCTGCCCCGTGCCTGAAGCGAGATGTCGATGCCATCCTGTTCGGAGCCCTTGGTCTCCAGGCCCAGCCCGAGCAGGGCCAACGGTCCGGCCACCGGCTGGGCGCCGAGGGTGTCATCGGACACCTCCATCCGGATGGTGACCTCGCGATGGTCCTCGCTGAAGTGGTTGAGGAAGCTCTCCCAGTCCTCGCGGGCGATCTCCTGCGTGTGCGACATGGCGTCTCTCCTGATGCCTCGCCCCTCCGCGTTCCGCTGCCCGGCGCCGAATGGGCGCGGGCTCCTTTGAGGATGGGCACCGGCGCTCCGGGAAGCGTGGGCGCCCTCCCGGATGCCTGCGCGGGTGCAGGGCGTGCGACGTGGCGCCCGCCTGCCCGGACGCTGTGAAGCGGTCCCCAGTTCGCCCGGTCGTGACCACCAACTAGGCATGCGCGCCACTGACGGACGTGCAGGCACAGACCCGGAATGCACTGCTCCCGCGGATGGGGATCAGTCGCCGGGCCTCGAGAGGAGCTTCACATGGGTCTGGAAACCATTCTCATCTGGGCGGTGGTCGGTCTCATCGCCGGCTGGCTCGCCGGCATGGTCGTCGGCTCCGGCTTCGGCCTGGTCGGAGACATGATCGTCGGCATCGTGGGCGCCTTCATCGGCGGATTCATCTTCCGCTCCCTGGGTGAAGGAGCTCCGTTCGGCGGCATCCTGGG
>Ga0079224_100016706_pt1 | contig 10324 bp, 8 predicted proteins | sample Stecom2015_FD_80414 | JGI IMG/M metagenome (GOLD analysis project Ga0079224, IMG submission 80414) | Agricultural soil microbial communities from Utah to study Nitrogen management - Steer compost 2015 | ecosystem: Environmental > Terrestrial > Soil > Agricultural land | place: USA: Utah... | reverse complement strand
ATACCCAGCTCTCTCATGAGCTTACCTTAATGGCAAACCCAATACTTACTGAGGTATTGATTAATAACCTTTTCCTTAACGCTATAAGACATAATGTAAAAAACGGTACTATTACAGTAACTACAGGTATAAACAGCCTCACTTTCAATAATACAGGAAACGACACTCCACTCAACGAGGAAAAACTGTTTAACCGTTTCTCTAAATCAGACCCTTCTTCTCCCGGAAACGGACTTGGGTTAGCCATTATTAAAAAGATTATCGAGGTAAATAACTGGGATATAGAATATCAGTTTAATAATAACAGTCATAGTTTTACCATAATGTTTTAAAATTCAGATTTCCTTCTAAATCACAATATAGTTTTACCCAAAAATCAAACTATACTACTGTGAAAAAAGAAAAAATATCTCTGTCTTTAAAATATATTTTGCTACTGGTAATTTTCTTAATAAGTATTATCTGCTTTGCGCAGGATAAGAAGGTAACACTTTCGGGAACTGTTATGGATGCTCAGGGTCCGGTTCCTTTTGTAAATGTTATAATAGCTACAGAAAAAGACAATAAAGTTATTGCCGGCACTATTACTACAGAAACAGGCACATATACCTTAAAAGATATTCCTACAGGTAAATATACTATTGAAATAAGCGGTTTAGGCTATGCAAAATCAGTTATTCCCCTATATGTGGGTTCATTAAGTGATTATCAGGATTTAGGGGAAACCATATTAGGGGAAGAAACCACTACTCTTAATGAAGTTGTTATAAACAAACAGCAGGATGCCGTATCAGACAAAATGGATAAAAAGGTATTCTCTGTATCCGATAACTTTACCCAAGCAGGTGGCTCTGTATTGCAGGCTATGCAAAACCTTCCGGGAGTTACCGTTAATAACGGAAAGCTGGAACTTAGAGGTAACAACAAGGTAATGGTACTCGTTGACGGAAAACAAACAGCCCTTACCGGATTTAATACCCAGTATGGACTTGACAATATTCCGGCTTCGGCTATCGATAAGATTGAGATTATTGAAAACCCATCGGCTAAATATGATGCAAATGGTAATGCCGGTATAATTAATATAGTTTACAAAAAGGAGAAAAGTGAAGGCTTAACGGGCAAAGCAGGGCTTGCAGGTGGTTATGGTGCATTATGGGAACGAAAAGCTAACCTGCCCCATATGAGTCCTCAATACAACTTCACTCCAAAAATAAACCCTTCCCTATCTCTAAATTACAGGAAGAACAAAGTTAACTTTTATGTACAGGGAGATTACCTGTATACCGAAGCATTAAATAAAAACGAATTTGTTACCCGTACCTACGATGATGGTACTATTATCAACCAACAGACAAAACGTAACAGGGATACTCGTTTCAGTACCTTTAAAAGCGGGCTTGATTGGGAATATAACCCTAATAATACCCTATCAATATCTGTAAAGTATGGGCGTGAAAAAATACTTGATCATGGTGAAGAGCCCTTTTTTAACGGAGATTATAGTGAGCGTTTACGATTTTGGAAATTCCTTGAAGATGAGGTAAAAACCACAGTAATGGGTTCGGCCAGTTATCAGCACAGGTTCAGTCAGCCGGGACACGTATTAAATGCCGGACTGAACTATACATTCCACAGGGAAGACGAGAAATACAACTTCAATAATATTATGCCTGATTATACCGGAACTGATGCTTTCAAATTACTATCAGACGAAAATGTAGTTGACCTGAATATCGATTATATAAAACCCTTAAAACAGGGACGCCTTGAAACCGGATTCAAATTTAGAAACAGGGTAATCCCTACAGATATGCAGTTTTATCCTGGCACCAATTCTGTTATAGATGCGAATGCCGGTGGTAAAGCCGACTATGAGGAAACTATCCCTGCAGTTTATGGAAACTATGTGTATGAAAGTGATAAGATTGAGGCCGAAGCCGGTTTAAGAATGGAGTATCTGGATTTGGAATATGAGGTAAATCCTAATCATCCTGTCTATAAAAGCGATGGTTACCACTACTTTCAGCCCTTCCCTTCCTTAAAATTCGGATATAAAATAAATAATAATCATAAACTTTCCCTTTTCTATAATCGAAGGGTAGACAGGCCAAATGAAGTGGATATCAGGATTTTTCCGAAATATGATGATGCCGAAATTATTAAAGTAGGTAATCCGGGGCTACGTCCGCAATACACCAACTCAGTAGAACTAGGATATAAAACCCATATTAATGGTGGATACTTTTTTGCATCACTATACAGTAAGTTTATAAATGGCACCATAACAAGAATAGCCACCACAGTACCCGGCAATACGATTATTTACAACGTATTTGAAAATGCAGGTAAAAGCCGTGCCATAGGTACCCAACTTATATTTTCTAAAAAAGTATCATCATGGTATAGCTTCAACCTTAACGGAAACCTGTATCAAAATACTATAGATCCTTTTACTACAAATATATTATACCCTATGCCTACTGCTTATACAAGTACAAAACAGCAAATTACATCGGGTAATGCAAAATGGAACAGTAACCTTAAGTTTAGTAATAATATTAGCGTACAGGTAAATATGGTTTACCTCGCACCTGATATTGTACCTCAGGGACGTACAGGCTCAAGATTTTCGGTAGATGCAGGAATTAAAAAAACAATCCAAAAAGGCAAAGGCGAAATTTACGCCAACGCAACAGATCTTTTCGGTACGCTTGTAATCAGGCAAAAAGTTCAGGCAAACGGGTTTAACTATACCAGCAATAATTACTATGAAACACAGGTAATACGTGTGGGTTATAATTATAAATTCTAGCTCCGGATGTAAAAATTCTAATTTTCTTCAAAATTGGTCCCGAACATTGTCTCAAAAAACACACAAACATGTTTAAGATATTTCGCAATACCGGACGATTTACACTACTTGCCAATTTTGTACTTTGGTTACTAACCGTATCGTTACTGCTTCGTTTTACCTTTTTTATATGGGAACACAACGAAGTGTCATGGAATATAGCAGACCTGCTACGTACACTTATTACCGGATTATTTTTTGATATTGGTGCAGCGGCATTTATTTGTTTGCTACCTGCCCTGTATTTTGTTTTAATACCCAACAAATGGATTGGCAGTTTTGTAGATAAGGTCATTATTTGGGTTTTCACCGCCTTAAATGTATTTATATTTACGTTTTCTTTTTTTGCGGAAATTACCTTTTGGGAAGAATTCTCAAGACGCTTCAATTTCATAGCAGTAGATTATCTTATCTATACACACGAGGTGATAGCTAATATAAATGAATCATATCCTCTTCCCTTTCTCATTAGCGGGATTGTTTTAATCACAGCCTTAATCCTATTTATGTTTTACAAAAGGAAAGCTTTTAATATTACTTTTAAAAGTACAGCCACAACTAAACAACGTATTGGTGTAATAATAACAATAGTGATTACAGCACTGTTATACGGCTTCTCTATAAACAATACTTCAGCAGAATGGTCTGCTAACCGATATAATTCTGAAATTTCTAAAAACGGGGTATATTCCTTTTTTGCAGCCTTTAGAAACAATCAAATGAAGTATAATGATTTTTATACCTCTATCGACCAGGAAAAAGCATTGCAAATAGTAGAAAACAAACTTAAAAGCAGTAATTCAGTATTTACCGATAAAAGCAAATCTATTCACCGTACTATTATTGATACACTTGATTCATCATCCAAAAAAAATCTGGTATTCATAATGGTGGAAAGCCTTAGCGGAAGTTTTATGAAAGAATTTGGCAACGAAGAGAATCTTACTCCGTTTCTTGATAGCCTGACACAAAAAAGTATATTTTTTGAAAACCTGTATGCTACAGGGACAAGAACTGTAAGAGGCATGGAAGCCGTGACACTATGCATCCCTCCAACACCGGGAAGAAGTATTGTAAAACGTCCTGAAAATGCTAACCTGTATACTATAAGAAATGTGTTTGGGGACAAAGGATATGGCTGTAATTTCTTTTATGGTGGTGACGGATATTTTGATAATATGAATGCCTACTTTGGCGGAAATGGCTTCTCTATTTACGATCGTGGCAGAGGAAGTGTATTGAGCGATAAGATACAAACCGTTCGTCATAATATAACGGATGAGGAAGTTACTTTTGAAAATGCCTGGGGAATTTGTGATGAGGATATTTTTAATAAAATGCTATCGGTTGCAGATGAACAGTACAAAAACAATAAGCCATTTTTTAATTACATAATGACAACCTCAAACCACAGACCATATACTTATCCGGAAGGGAAAGTTGATATTCCGTCGGGTACAGGAAGAGCCGGAGCGGTTAAGTATACTGACTATGCTTTACGCGAGTTATTCAAAAAGGCTTCAACAAAACCATGGTTTAAAAACACCGTATTTGTAATTGTAGCCGACCATTGTGCCAGTAGTGCGGGGAAAGATGCTATTGATGTGGCTAACTACCATATCCCTGCATTTATTGTAAATTTTGAAGGGGAACCTAACAGGAAAATAGAACAACAATGTTCTCAAATAGACCTTTTTCCCACCCTTTTCTCGCTTTTCCACTGGAGTTATGAGTCAGACTTCTTCGGTAAGGATGTACTGTGTAAAGATTTTGAAGAGCGTTCGTTACTGGGTACCTACAGGAAGCTTGTACTTATGAAACAGGATGAAGTGATGATATTATCCGATCAAAAAGGACAGGATTTCTATCAATGGCAAAAAGATAAGAATGAGTTAACACTAAAATCCATGGATAAGAGTTTTCTTGACGAAACCATTTCCTGGTATGAAACCGCTGATTATCTTTATAATAACAAATTATTACAGTAACCCATGAAATACCTGCATTTTATTGTTAACCCTATTTCCGGAAAGGGAAATCATGTAATAAATCGAAATCTGCTTCTTGATACCTTTCCTGAAAATGAATACAGGATTGAAATAAGCCATACTGAAGGTAAAAACCATGCAAAAACTTTAGCCGTAAAAGCGGTAAAAGATAGTGCCGACTGTGTAATTGCCTGCGGAGGTGACGGAACAGTTAACGAAGTAGCCTCTGTACTTATAAACAGCCAGGTGCCTTTAGGTATAATTCCTGTAGGTTCGGGCAACGGACTGGCTTCTAATTTAGGTATTAGGGGAAGCCTACAAGAGGTAATTTCTATCATAAAAAAACAAAACATTACTGTTATAGACAGTGGTTGTGTTAACGATAATTATTTCTTTAGTAATGCTGGGTTGGGTATAGATGCCGAAGTTATTAAAAAATATGAGCAAAAAGGGAAAAGAAAACTGTCGGCATATATAGTAGCCTCGCTGGAAGCTGCTTTATCCTTTAAGCATTATAACACAACCATTAAGTTTGGGAATAAGGAACTGAACATTAATCCGTTTCTGCTGTTTATATCAAACAGTAACCAAATGGGATATGATATGAGCCTAACGCCACAGGCAAAACTTAATGACGGATACCTTAATCTGGTAACGGCTCCCAAAATGTCTTTCCTGCAAAAAATAAAACTGGGCTTCCATGTACTAAACCGTAATTTTTTAAAATTTAAAGCTGCTCAGCATAACCTGGCGCAATCACTTACCATTTATCAGCCGGAAAGGATTTACACTGATATACAAATTGACGGAGAATACCATAGCCTAAAAACCAATTATATACATATTGAAATAATTCCTGCGTCCCTAAAAGTAATTTGCTAAACTATTTTATCATGAAAAATATAATTCGTTTTCTTTTTATACTATTTCTCTTTAATATTTCGTGTGCTAAGAAAACACAATGTCATTCATTTATTACATATCCTAATCTTACCAAGAGCTTTACCACGGGGGTATGGCATTTTGAAATAATAGACAGCAAACTTAATAACGACTATACTGATTATACCTTTCATTTCAATAAGGACTTATCATTCATTGTAGATAATAATGTGAAAAGTTATAAAGGTAAATGGAATGTGATTAGTGATAATGGTACAGACGACTCACCTGCTACCGATATAGACCTTGATTTACTATTCACAGCGTATGCCCCACATAAACTGGAACAACTGGGACATAACTACCATATTTTAAACCGTACCAAAGAAAGGATTGAACTTATAAATGATGAGACAAATCACCCGGAAAGACTAATACTTTTCAGAGTTTAGATCTGATCACTGTTGATTCCATTAGTATTAAAAACTTTTCTCAAAAATCAGTATAAGCCCTAAACAAATACCCCTTACAGAATAAAATTTGTAAGGGGTATTTTATTTTTAAACCTTTCAGTAGAAAATTAATTCACTATCCCCACCAACATACTGTTATTTAAACACTGAGAATAATCAGCATTCATGCAGTGGTTTGTAATACTGTAGCGTATATAAGTGTTTTAATCAATCTATCTGTTTGCATAACTTTTGGTCGTCTATACTTTAATCAAAATAACAACAACCAGTCAGGACGTGACTTTATATAAGTTTTAAAGTTATTAATCTCATTAGCTGTCCAGTGGTGTTTAATGTGTTTTATAATTTCCAGCTTAAAGTGTATGTCATCACTATAATCCAAAACACATAGTACCGGAATCCATGATACCTTGATAAAGTTAAAAAACGGTAACCTTGATGCAAATATGGGATAATAATTCACTTTACCGTAAACAGGATTTTTTTCCTGAATTTTTCCTCTAAAACAGTATCTGTAAAATCGTTACGCTCTTGGTTTATCAAAAAAATTTTGTCCATTAATACCTAATTCTTTTATGTAGTTGTAACACAAACAGACATAAAATTGCTATTCGTTAATATCAAGAAAACTGGTTGATGATATTCCAAACAGTAAAGTACAGTCTTCTGCATTTGATATTATATATAGAATCATCTCCATAATAACCTTCAAAATCATTACCGTATGACAAAGTTAACACTTTCCCCTCCATAGCGCTATAAGGATTTATTTCCCTTTTTAAACCTCAAAAAGGGATGTTTAAAAAGGGAGACAAGACTACTTTTGATTCCATAAAAATCGTAATACTTTTTAGGGTTATTTTCGGTTTTCTTTATAAAGTAATTATCCTACCTGTTCTCTTCTTCAAATTTTTTATGTGAGGCCAGTTCACAATTCACCATCCAGTTAATACCAAACTTATCAGTAAACATTCCAAAGTAAGATTCCCAAAAAGTTTTTGCCATAGGCATAGTTACTTTTCCTCCTTGAGATAGGAAGTTAAATATTCTATCTGCCTCCTCAATACTACCTGTATTTACACTTACAGAAAAGTTATTTCCCGTTTTAAAGTTTGTTGCCCACTCTCCCCCTGTATCGCTCCCCATAAGGCAGGTTTCCTTACTTATAGGTAAAGTAATGTGCATAATCCTGTTTTTCATTTCTTCAGTAACGGGAGGCATACCATCATGTTGGGGCATTTCGCCAAAGGTTCCTACATAGGGAAACTCTCCACCAAATACTGATTTATAAAAATCAAAAGCTTCCTTACAGTTTCCGTTAAACGTAAGGTAAATGTTTACTGTTGTCATTATCTGTGTTTGTTTTAGGTTATAGCGAATTTTATTATTTTTTATCAGTTTAGTTTCAAAGCTATATAATTAACCTTAATTCCAATATTTTTAACACAATATATTTAATATTTCATCACTAAGTATTGATCAATATGAAAGATCAGGTGCTAATAAATGCTATTGACGGCGTTATTACCATAAATCGATTGGGTAATAGAATTGATAAACCCAGCTGGTTAATGAGTGTGCCGACGGTATAGATTGTACCGAAGAGCAACACCAGATGAACAGGCGTAGCGAGTTTATCATTTCAAACCTATAACCGGAGTGACAGGTTATTCATAATTCCCTTAATTATGCAAAAAGCCGGTTAACAAGTTGTTAGCCGGCTTTTTAATTAAACAATTATTACAACATTACCAATTTTATTCAATAGTATACGAGCGGTAGTTTGCCTCACAGAGCCTGAAGTACCCTAAGGCATAACTACCTGTGGTATTTTGGTTTACAAGATTCCCTCTTATATTAGCGGGAGGAGTTGAAAAAGGGTTTGATGAGGCAGTCTCTAAAATCAGGTTCATATAGTTATAAAACTGTTCTGAAATACCCCTAACCTTAATCTCCACCACAGTACCTACTTCCAGTTTTTCGTCTGAGAAATCATTTTTAATCTCCTGTCCTTCTTTATACTCATCGTCGGTGAGTTCAAAATCAGGATATATCAAAACATCGGTCACAAAATCAGCAAGATAGAAGTTAAGTTCTTCCAGAGGGTCATCATAAAATACTGAAATTTCATATTCATCTTCGAAGAAATCATTAATTAACCTTTGCTCTACCCTGTTTATTTCAGGGACCGGTATAAGGGTTTCGGTAGCTTTGAAAGTTTCATCCCCAACAGTTACTGTAAGAGTATAGCTTCCGTTTAGCTGCGGAATAAAGTTATTACACTCATAAGTACCGGGTTCATCTCCTTCGTTAAACATAAACAGGTTTCCTTCACTGTCTTCAATATATACCTGAGCGCCGGATACTTTTGGGGGCGTTGGATTATAGTAGTCGGCCATCCGGCTTATTTTTATGGTTTGTTCATTACCTTCAGTTCCTTTTATCCATAATATTTCGGCATCAATTACCAGCTTTGCCTCTCCTGTATTCAAGTCAACATTAACCACCTCTTCACAGGCACAAACTACCAGCAATACTAAAAGGCTTAGTAACCTCACTCCTGCTCGTTTATAATTAATCATTATTCTGTTTTTCATAGTTTAAAATTTAAAGTTGTAGGACACACTTGGTATAAATCCAAAAACTGAAAGTCGCCTCGCCTCATTCAACCCTGTATCATCGTTAGTTGTAAACTGCATTGAAGCAGCATTTTGCCTATTGTATAAATTATAAATACTAAATACCCAGTAGCTTTGCCATCCTTTTTTCTTATATGGCTTTGGCGTATAGGTGGCTGCAACATCCAAGTGATGGTAAGCCGGTAGCCTGTTTGCATTTCTTTCAGAATAGTTAGGGATATTAATTCCGTTAAACTGATAATACCCATCCGGATATGTTACCGGTTTCCCTGATTGCAGGGAAAAATTTGCACTAAACGACCATTTTTTGTTCAGTTCATAATTACCCGTAACGTTCAGATTATGCAACTTATCATAAGGTGACAGATACCAGTCTCCATTTGCAATACCCGGTTCTCCGGGAGCCTGCCCTATTGTTTTTTGCTCTGCCCTCGATATTGTGTAGGCTACCCAGCCTGTTAACCTACCCGTATTTTTCCTTACCAAAACCTCAAGCCCGTATGACCTTGCCTTACCGTTAAGTATTTCCTGTTCGAGATTATTATTCCCCAGCAAATCTGCGCCATCAACATAATCAATTCGGTTTTTTATTTTTTTGTAAAATGCTTCAGTTTCCAGTGAATAGGTTTTGTTTTTAAAATTCCTGAAGTAACCTATAGCAAACTGGTCAAGTATCTGTGGTTTGATAAAAGGGCCGCTTGGTGTCCATATATTCATGGGTAATGGCGACTGGCTATTGGTTAATATATGTAAATACTGGGCCATTCGGTTATAACTTGCTTTTACAGATGCGTCATCATTAAAGGCAAATGACAGTGCTGCTCTTGGCTCAAAATTGTCAAATCCTGATATTTTTTTTCCTTTATCATAAAATGTAGAACCGGTAACCGTGCCATGTTCATAAATATCAAAAACCGGATTATATACCACAGGGCGGTTATTCTCATAAATATTTATTTCCTGTGCCCCAAACCTGTAGAACATACTGTAGCGCAAACCGTAACGTAAATTAATCTTATCAGATATTTTCTGTTCAATATCCAGATATGCAGAAGGCTCAAGGGCATATTTCTTATCCAACTGCTGGAAGTTAAAACTTGAGCTTTCGCCATCGGGTTTTAAAGTACCGGGATTAAAATCATAATAGGTTGTTGCGATTCCGTAATTAAGGGTAAAGGTGTCATTAAGGTAATGCTGCCAATCGTACTTAAAACCGTAGCTTTTTATAGAACTGTCCCATGAAAAATTTTCAGAATCAATTGTAAGGTTAAACTTGTAATCACTGTAAAACACAGACAGGTTAGTAGCTAAATCCTGAGAAAAGGTATGTTTCCAGTTCAAATTTTGCATAGTGTTACCATATATACTGGAAAAACTATCTCCTATATCAAAAACATCGTTACCAAAATATCCTGAAAACTGCAGACTGTTATTTTCACTCAAATCAAAATTAAGGCGGGTATTAATGTCGTAAAACATAGCCGAATT
>Ga0079224_100016705_pt1 | contig 10324 bp, 9 predicted proteins | sample Stecom2015_FD_80414 | JGI IMG/M metagenome (GOLD analysis project Ga0079224, IMG submission 80414) | Agricultural soil microbial communities from Utah to study Nitrogen management - Steer compost 2015 | ecosystem: Environmental > Terrestrial > Soil > Agricultural land | place: USA: Utah... | reverse complement strand
CGGCGACTACGCGGTGGTGGGCGTGCAGGGCGCGGGCGTGGCGGACTACGCGGTGGAGAGCGAGGCGCGCGCGGATGGGCGGCGCACGTTGAAGGTGATTTTTGCGCAGGCGGTCGAGGGGCGTCAGTTGGTGCGGTTGCGGTTGGAAAAAAACCAGGCGGCGGGCGCGGGCGAATGGGCGTTGCCGGCGTTGGTGTTCCCGGGAGCGAAGTCGGTGCGCGGTCATGTGGGCGTCGTGTCGGCTCCCGGTTATCGGCTGGCTCCGGGAGCGGTGGACGAGTTGGTGGAGGTGCCGTTGGGCTACTTTCCGCGTCAGGTGGCGGGCTTGCAGCAGGCGTGGCGGCTGCGCGCGGCGGGCTGGGCGGCGGCGGTGAAGATCGAGGCGCTGGGGCAGAGCGTGCAGGCGGATGTGTTTCACCTGTATTCGCTGAAGGAGGGCGTGGTTTACGGGAGTGTGCTCATTAACTATTTCGTGATCGGCGCACCGGCGTCGGAGTGGCGCGTGGAGGTGCCGGAGTCGGTGGGCAACATCGACGTGATCGGCCAGGGCGTGCGGCGTGAGTGGCGGCGCGAGGGCAACGAGGTGATCGTGACGTTGCACCAGCCGGTGCTGGGCGCGGCGACGTTGCTGGTGACGTTTGAGCAACCGATGAGCGCGCGCGGCGGCGTGATTCGTCCGGGCGAGGTGCGTCCGCTGGGCGTGCAATCGGAGCGCGGGCATTTGCAGGTGGTGAGTCCGTTGCAGGTGAAGCACGCGATCAAGCGGGCCGAGGGCGGTTTGTTGAAGCTGGAGCCGTTGGAGTTGCCGGCGGAGCTGCGCTTGCTGACGACGTCGCCGTCGCTGGCGGTTTATCACTACACGGCGCGTCCGTTTGCGCTGGAGCTGGGTGTGGAGTGGTATCAACCGGGCGAGACGGTGGACCAGGTGGTGGATTTTGCGACCTTGTCGAGCCGGGTCGCGCGTGACGGGCAGGTGGTCACGCAGGCGCGGTTTTTTGTGAAGACGCGCGGGCGCAAGGCGCTGCGGCTGGAGTTGGCCGAGGGCGTAAAGCTGTGGGAGTCGCGGGTGGACGGCGAGGTGGTCAACGCGCGCGCCGATGGCGGTTGGATGTTGGTGCCCTTGCCGGCGCGGTTGAACCCGAACGAGCCGGTCGATGTGACGCTGCGGCTCGGTCAGGCGGCGGGCAAATCGTCCGGGCGGGTCGCGGTGTCGGCGCCGAAGCTGTCGGCACCGCTGGTGATCGGCGAGTGGACGCTGCACGCGGACACGGGCCGGCTGTTGGTGCCGGCGGGCGGCGACGCTGAGTTGGTGCGGCCGAATCTGACGGAGACCGGTTTTGAATGGCTGTCCATGCGTGGACGCGCGGGCGTGATCGGGCTGCTGGCGTTGAGCGCCGTGCTGGGGCTGACGTTGTGGGCCCGCTCGGCGCGGTGGATGCCGCTGGGATTGTTGGTGGGTGTGATCGCGTTGGTGTTTGCGCTGGGCATGGCTTGGGAGTCGGCGGAGAGCAGGCGGGTGAACATGCAGCAGGTGGAGTATGCGTCCACGGTGGTGCCGGCCGATACGGCGGTGTCGGTGCGGGTGGACAACGTGCCGGCGTGGCGCGCGATGGTGTCGTGGCCGGGGATGGCGGTGGCGGTGATCGGGGTGGTGCTGCTGCTGGCAGGGACGCGGCTCGTGGGGAACGTTATCGGAATCAATGATCGGGCATTTCGCGTGAGACCGTCGGTCGTGCGCGGGTTCGGTTGCGGATTGTTCGTGTTTGGCGTTCTGTCGCAGCGGCTGGGGGCGCCGATCTTCTTCCTGTTGGTGGCGGGTGTGCTGTTCTTCTTTGGCATCGTGCCGGCGCTGTGGCGCGGTTGGCAGGGCATCGCGGAATGGCGTCGTGGACGCGCCGAGGCGGCGGCTTCGGCGGCGGGCGGCGCGATGATGTTGATGCTGCTGCTGACGGGGCTGGCGTTTGGTCCGGGTGCGTCCGAGGCGCAGGCCAAGCAGGTTGCTGTATTTGAAATGGTGATACCGGAAGGCGCGAAGGCGGCGCAGGCGTTGGTGCAGCGCTGGGAGCTGCGCGACGGGCGCTTGTTTGCCGAGGCGGAATTCACGGTGCGCGGCGGGGCGGGCGACAGTTTTTTGCTGCTGCGTTCGCCGGCGGTGCTGACGGAGTTTTTCGGCGAGGGACTGCGCGTGGGCAAAGTCGAGCGTGACGGGAAGACGGTTTATTATGTGTCTCCGGAGCGGGAGGGCACGCTGACGGCGAAGGTGAAGTTTGAACTGGCGGTGCCGGACATCGCGCGCGGCGTGTCGCTGCCCACGGGGCCGGCGGCGGTGCAGCGGGTGACGATTTTGCTCGATCAAGGCGGTTGGGAATTTGGCTCGCCGATGGCGATCCAGGTGACGCCGGCGGAAGGGTTACTCGGGGGACGCAGCGGGGCGACGTTGGTGCTGGGGCCGCAGGGCGAGCCGGTGATCCGGTTCACGCCGCGCACGCGGGATCTGGCGGCCGAGGCGACGCGGTTTTACGCGGAGACGGCGACGGTGTTCGTGCCGGGTCCGGGCGTGGTCACGGGCACGGCGCGGGTGACGGTGCGCTCGGTGCAGGGCCGCGTGGCGGCGCTGGAGCTGGATGTGCCGGAAGGTTTCACGGTGGGCGAAGTCGGCAAGGGTCCGGTGGGCGCGTGGAGTTTTGATCCGTTGACGCGTCGGCTGAAGGTGGCGGTCGAGCCGGCGCAGGCGGAGGGCTTTGCGTTCAACGTGGAGTTCCAGCGCGGCACGGCGGCGTTGCCGTATGACCTGACCTTGCGCGCGCCGCGGGTGCGCGGGGTGGCCGGCGAGGTGGGCATGCTGGCGCTGGCGTTTGGCGGCGACGCGCAGGCGGAGGGCGTGAAGCTCGACGGGCTGTCACCGGTGAACGGGGGCGACTTTGACGCGACGCTGCTGCCGAAGGGACGCGATGGGCGTCCGCTGGCGGCGTTGCAGAACGTGTATCGACATGGTCATGACGGCGGCTCGGTGTCGCTGCGCGTGGCGGCGGTGGCGCCGGAGGTGCGCGTGGTCAGCAAGCAGGTGTTTTCGCTGGGCTCGGACCGGCTGGTGCTGGCGGCGGATTTAAACGTGGCGATCACGCGGGTGGGGTTGTTCAAGCTGAGTTTTGTTTTGCCCGAGGGGCTGGAGGTGGAGTCGTTGAGCGGTCCGGCGCTGAGCCATTGGACGGAGGCGCGGGAGGGCGGTCGGCGCGTGGTGACGCTGCATCTGAGCGGGCGCACCATCGGGGCGCAGGTGTTTGCGTTGACGCTGGCCGGGCCGGCTCCGGCGGCGCAGGCGGAGTGGACAGTGCCGCGGGTGGTGTTGCGCGAGGCGACGCGGCAGACGGGCGAGGTGCAGCTGGTGCCGACGCAGGGTCTGCGGTTGCAGGCGATGACGCGCACGCATGTGTCGCAGCTCGATCCGCGCACGGTGGGCAACACGCGGCCGGGCGCGCTGGCGTTTCGGTTGTTGCAGGACGATTGGGTGCTGGGCGTGGGCATCGAGGCGCTCGATCCGTGGGTGACGGTGCAGGCGCTTCAGGAAGTGACGGCGCGCGAGGGGCAGACGCTCACGCGCATCGCGCTGCGTTACAAAGTCGAGAACGCGGCGGTGAAGAGCCTGCGGGTGCGGTTGCCGGGCTTGACGGCCGAGCAGGCCAAGACGGTGCGCGCGACGGGTTCGGCGGTGAGTGATTTCGCGGTGGTGCCGGGCGAGCCGGAGTTGTGGGAGGTGCGCTTCCAGCGCGGCATGGTCGGCGAGACGGATGTGCAGATCGAGTTCCAGGCCCAGGCCGACGGCGGACAGGGCACGCAGCAGGTGGGCATCCCTGTATTCGAAAACGTGAGACAGGCGGCGGTGTTCGTCGCGGTGCGCGGGGGCGGTCGGCTGGAGTTGGAGGCGGCCGATGTGCCGCGCGGCTGGCAGCGGGTGGACTGGACTGCCGTGCCGGCGATCTTGCAGGACCGCGCGGATCGCAGCGTGCCGGCGCTGGCCTACCGGGTGGCCGAGCCGGAGCGGCCGTTGACCGTGACGGTGCGGCGTCACGAGGTGGCCGACGCGCTCAAGCTGCGCGTGACCGGCGGCGAGTTGACCACGGTATTTTCACCGGCGGGATCGTTTCTGACGGCGGCGGAGTTGCGCGTGGAGGTGTTGGAGAAGAGCACGCTGCGGGTGCGGTTGCCGGAGGGCGCGCAGTTGTTCAACACGTTCGTCAACGGCGAGAGCGTGTCGGTGGTGCGCGAGGGCGACGCGTATTTGTTCCACGTCGCGCCGAACACGGGCGGCGGGCGCGTGGCGACGGTGCGTTTAGTTTATGCGATGATGACGGCGGGCGACGGCCGCATGGTGTTGCGCGGGCCGGGATTGAACGTGCCGCTGGAGAACGTGTCGTGGCGCGTGGTGATCCCGCCGGGGTATGCGTTGGATGGATACGCGGGCGGCTTGCAGCTGCGCGAGGAGCGCCATGCCGGGAGCTTTGGGCTGGGTGATTACCAGTCGCTGGTGAAATCGCGCCAGGTGGCGGAGGTGAAGCAGGCGAACGACTTCATCAGCGAGGCGAACGCATTGTTGCAAAAGGGCCAGCAGCAGTTGGCGGGCGAGGCGCTGAGTCGCGCGTCGAACAACTATGCGCTGGATCAGGCGACCAACGAGGATGCGCGGGTGCAGTTGCGCGCGCTGAAGACGCAGCAGGCGGTGTTGGGTCTGAACACGCGTCGGCAGAAGCTCTACCTGGACAATAGCGGCGACGTGGTGAAGAACGAGCAACTGGAGCAGGCGGCCAACATGAATCCGTTTTTGCAGGGCCGCATGGACTTTGATCCGGGCCAGGCGGATCAGATGCTGATGGGCAACACCGCCGACGAAAACACGGCGCTGCGCGGCATCGCGTCGCGCATTGTTGATCAACAATTGGCGGCCGACACCGCGCCGAGTGCCATCGACGTGGCGCTACCGGAGAAGGGCCGCGTGCTGACCTTCACGCGTAGCCTGCAAGTGGACGGTGGAGCGCCGCTGGAGTTGAGCCTGGACGTGTCGCCGACGAGCCGGTCGGGCCTGGGCTTCGGCGTCCTGGTGCTGCTGGCGGCGGCAGCGGTCGGCGGCCTGTGGGGGCGGCGCGCGGGTAGGCACCCGTTTGAGGGCGGGCTTGTCCACGAGAGAGAAGCGGGTAAGGTGCAGGCATGACAACCATGGAGCGCATCACGTTTAACCCCAATCAATGCGGCGGGCGTCCTTGCATCCGGGGGATGCGCATCCGCGTCAAAGATGTGCTCGACCTGTTGGCCGCGAAGGTGTCCGAGGCGGAAATCCTCGCCGATTATCCGGACCTCGAGGCCGAGGACATTCAGGCATGTCTGGAGTATGCCGCCGCCCAGCTTGACCACCCGGTGCTGACCCTCGCCGCACGGTGAAGTTTTTGATCGACGCCCAGTTGCCGCCCGCGCTCGCGCAGTGGTTGCGCGAAGCCGGTTACGACGCGCAAGCCGTGCGGGAGGTCGGTTTGCGTGACGCCGATGACGGCGCGATCTGGCGGCACGCCCAGGCGCAAGGTTTGGTGATCGTCACCAAAGACGAGGACTTTGCACAGCGTGCGCAGACCGGAGCGGACAGGCCGGTGATCGTCTGGCTGCGCATTGGCAACACGTCCAATGCCGCCCTGCGCGCTTGGCTGATTCCCCAACTGCCGGAGCTCGTCCGGCTGATCGGGCAGGCCCATCAGGTTGTTGAAGTGCGCTGAAAGGACTCGCCGCTTCTTTCTTTAGCCGCCTGAGAGGCGGCCATGCTGGCTCCTCGTCGGCTTCTGGATCGCTACCTTTGGATCGGTGGAGCGGGTAAATCAGCAGAGCGAAATCGAGAGGAATAAGAACAGCATGACCGACAAGATGACCGGCCAATAAATCAGACGCTTGGTGATGGGTTGGCCGCGCATTTTTCGAACGACACCGATCAAGACAGACGGCGTCCAAATGGCGGTGATCACCCATGTCAGCGGTTGGCGATACCAAGGAATCGGGTCGGTGATCCTGCGTTGTGTTGACCAAGCGGCCTGCTCCTCGGGTGTTGGTGTGTATTCGCCGATGCGGGCGCCGGGCGGCAGGGCTTCGAGGATGTTGGCGGTGGGGCCGCTGCCGTCGTGGCGGGTGAGCTGGCCGCCGTCGGTGGTGAGGTTGCGGAAAAACTGAACCTTGCCGGAGAGAAACAGAATATGACCGCCGCGATTCCCGTAGGGGCTGTGCGCGGCCCACGTGCCATCGGGTTGTAGGCCACGAGTCCAGGCGATGGGAGTGGTGGCCGGGTCGGCGGTTGTGATTTTTCCGAGAGCGACCGCGAACACGGGTTTGATTTGGAGGAGCGCCGGATTGAGTTGATCCGGTTTGTCTGGATCCAGAATCCGGTCGGCATACGGGGTGGCTTCACCGGCGGGGTCGATCTGTGATAGCCAAAACGCCGGGTCATTTATGAGTTCTGCGCGGGCCAGAATGAATGCGTAGTCCCACACGCTGGACGCGGACGGAAGACGGTTTCCATTCTCATCCGCATAGATTAAGGAGGCTAGGCCGATTTGTTTGAGATTACTCTGGTCCACCGCCATGTGGGCGCGTCCGCGCACGGAGGAACCGCCGCAGGCCCAAGCCTGGCCGACCGAGCAACAGGTAAGAATTAATAAAATTGTAGGGGCGCGCATGAGGGACGGATTTAACACGACGTGGGAATGATAATCGCAAAGACCACGCCGATGAAGACCGGCCATAGCAACAGCCCGAGTGTGAGCCGGCGTTTTTGAATGAGTCGCTTTACGGCTATGATGACGAAGGGCAGAAACACGATGCCGATGATGACGGTGTGTGGCAGGAACCAGCGCCGGATTGAAGTCGAGGGGGTGAAGCGTGGTCTTGGTTGCGCCGACCACGCGGCCTGCTCTTCAGGGGTGGGCGTGTATTCGCCGATGCGGGTGCCGGGCGGCAGGGCTTCGAGGATGTTGGCGGTGCGCCCGCTGCCGTCATAGCGAGTGAGCTGGCCGCCGTCTTGTTTGAGATCCGTGTAAAAGCTGATCTGGCCGCTGATGAAGAGGATGAAGCCGCCGGCGTCTCCATAGGGGCTGTGCTTGGCCCAGGTGCCGTCGGGTTGGAGTCCGCGGGTCCACGCGATGGGGGTGGCGGAGGGCGAGGAGGTGCGGATCTTGCCCAAGGCGACGGCGTAGGCGGGTTTGAGTTTTAGGAAGTCGGGATTGATGCGGCGGGATTGATTGGCATTTGCACCGCTCAAAATTTCGCGGTCCTTGCCCGACTCATAGGCTGGATCGATGCGGGATAACCAGAGTTCGGAATCGGTCAGACCGCCGCGCTCCGCAAGGAGCCTGGCATAGTCCCAGACATCGTTTGCCTCGGGCAGGCGATCTCGGTTATTGGTCGAATAGATGATCGCCGCCTGACCGATTTGTCTGAGATTGCTCCCGTCGACGGCGCGTTGCGTAGAGGACCGGGAACACGCCAACGCGGCGCTGGTGGCGCCAGGGCAGAAGACGATGAGCAGTAGAAAGCGGGAATGCATTGGATGAGGGACAGGGGCGGCGCGTGCGTGGGAATTATTAAAGCGCGGCCGGCCCGGGGGCGAGGCGGGTGATGAGTTCGGCGAGGCGGCGGTTGTAGGTGGCGGCCCAGCGGCGGGCCTCCAGGGAGAAGCGTTCGGCGTCGGGGGCGAGGTCGATGTGCCAGCTGCGTTCGATGCGGAGGCGGTCGGGGTGGCGGGTGAGCACGTCGGCGGGGATGTCGGTTTCGCCGGGGGCCCGCCAGTCGCCGGCCTTGTCCTTGTGATTTCGGATGATGTGCCAGGTGAGATAAAAGGCGCGTTCACCGCGCAGGAACGCTTCGTTGGCGGCCATCACGGGGTTAACCTCGCGCACGAGGTTCAGGTCGGCTTCGCGTTCCCGCTCGGTGACGGTGAGCCAGATCAGCAGGATGCCGAGGGCGACCACCGCGCCGAAGGCTTTTCCGAGGGAGTCAACTTTGCCGGCCATGGGGGTTTTATCCGGATGGTGTGTGGTGGTGGTTGTTGGCGGCCGACGTCGCTTTGGGCGGGCAGGAATGCCCGCCCTCCTTGGAGTTACTCGCTTTCAGGGGCTTGGGTGGAGACATCGCGTTGTTCGCCGAGGGGACCGGCCGCTGAGAGTAGAGCGTTGTTTGTTGGTTTTGGCTTCAATGAGAAGCGGCGGGCGAGACCCTGCTCAGGGGCGTTTGAGCTGGCGCTGGATCCACTTGGGGTTGCGGCGGCAATCGAGCACGGCTTTTACGTCGGCCGTATCGGCGTTTATGTCGTAGTAAACCGCGAAGGGGAAAATACGGCCGAGCAACCTGTGGTGACCGTGGACGTGTCGGTGAATACCTCCATAGAGCGCCAGTGAGTCGATGTCGGCGAAGAGCGAGTCCAGAAAGTAGGCTCCCAATCCTGGCTGTTGTTTTTCGTAAAAAGCAAAACCCTCGGACAGGTCGGCCTGAGCCGAAGGAAGAATCCGGACTTTCACAGGTGGCGTTCGCGGAGCTGGCGCTTGGCTTCGTCCCAATCAATGAAGGCCTCCTTACCCTCGGCGATGCGTTGCTCGCGTTCGCGGAGGACATCGGCGTGCCAATCGGGAGACTCGAAGCTGTCGGCGTTGCGGGTCAGGTCCGCCCAGATGGCTTCCATGGCGCGAAGCTTTTCCGCCGTGGTCATTTGGTCGAGTGGCAGGACGGCTTCCATGTGACAGGTCTATTCAGTGAGGGGCCGCGAGCAAGTCGTATCAGCCGATGAAGAGCTCGGCGCGGACGCTGAAACGTTCGCAGAGAAGGCGGATGTGGTCGGTCGTGAGATTGCGCTTACCTTTGAGGATTTTGTAGGCGGTGGAGCGGTCCACTCCGAGCAGTTCGGCGAGGTTGGTGCCGGTGAGCTCGTTATCCGTCAGCAGGAACTTGAGCGCCGGGATGCCCTTGACCTTCGGATAAGGGGCAAGGTGCGCGGCTTCGTAGGCTTCGACCAGTTGGCCGAGCAGTTCAAGGTAGTCCTCCTGGTCGGCGTTGAGTTTGTGGCCGGCGAGCGCGTCGATCAGCTCGACGGTGTTGTCGTAGGCGACCTGATCATGGATGGGGCGGGGCATGTGAAGCGCGACCAGATCGGCGTAGCGGGTCGGCAGCTTGGCGGGGAGAGCGGCGGTGGCTTTGGTCTTCATCGCGAGGTTTTCCAATCGTTGCGGTCATACTCGGCGTGCGTGAGCACCAGCAGGATGTAGATGGATTGGCGGTTGTAGTGGATGGCGGTGATGAGGCGGCAGGCGTTGGTGAGATTGAAGACGGTGACGAGCCGACCACTGGCCACCTTGACTTGATCGGCGTGGGGAAAAGTTTTGCGGGTATCGATCAAACTGCGCCAAACGGCCTTGCTGGCGATGTGGTGCCAGTGGTGGATGGTGGAGGCGGACTTCGCGTGTTTTCTGGCGACTTCATCGAGCCGTTTACGAGTGATGATGCGCATGAAGCAATGGCGGGGGGCTCTGCAATATGTGGCCATTTTGGCCACAGTCGCAAGCGGGATCTTTTAGGCGATGTCACCCGACGTGGGCAAGCGCGCCCACGTTCCTTGAGGCTCACTCGTTTTCGTGGGCGGGGAACCAGCGTTGGGTTTTGGCGAGGCGGCCCGTCTCGGTTTCGGGACAGCGGAGGACGAGGGCCTTGTAGAAACGGTCGGCCGACTGGGGGGCGCGGTTTTTGATCCAGCCGCCGGCTTCCGTCAGCGCGGAGGCGAGCTCGGGGGAGTTGTCGGGCATGAGGGTCGCCGCCTCCCAGGCGAGGTCGGCGGCGAGGTGGCGGTAATGGAATCGCAGGGCGGGCGTGGCGAGGTGTCGGTTGGCGCGGACAATCTCTTCGCGGGAGGGCGCGGCAGGGCCGCCGAGGGCGATGCGCTGCTCGATGCTGATGCCGGACGCAAAGTCGCCGCCCCAGATGAAGTAGTCGGGCTCCAGTTCGGTGCCGGCGAGTTCCATGCCGTGCTCGCGCAGGAGGCGGGCGGCGGCCATCAGCGCGGTGGCGCGGTCGGCGTCGGGCAGGTGGTTGTCGCGTCCGCGCGCGAGGCTGGTGGTGTAGCGATCAAGCTGGAGTTGCACATCGGGCGGGAACCAAGGGCGGGCTTGGTCCAAGTGGCCGTCACGAAACAGGCGGCGGGCGAGCAGGTGGTGAAGGAGAGGAATGGTATCATTGGGCTCGCGTTGCCAATTATAGCTGGAGGGGGCTGCAGGTAGGGGGGCGAGGTTGGTGTTGAGCCACTCGGAAAGTT
>Ga0079224_100016704_pt1 | contig 10324 bp, 10 predicted proteins | sample Stecom2015_FD_80414 | JGI IMG/M metagenome (GOLD analysis project Ga0079224, IMG submission 80414) | Agricultural soil microbial communities from Utah to study Nitrogen management - Steer compost 2015 | ecosystem: Environmental > Terrestrial > Soil > Agricultural land | place: USA: Utah... | reverse complement strand
GGCAGAGGCTTTGGACACCCGGCCGGTGACCAGGCGAGTCATGCCACTGTTGGGATCAAACACGGCCCGACGCTGCTGGCCCGCATCAACCACTACCCGAACGCCCTCAATGGTCAGGCTGGTCTCGGCAATGGCGGTGGCCAGGACCACCTTGCGAGAACCGTCCGGGGCCGGTGCAATGGCCCGGTCCTGGTCTTCGGCCTTGAGGTTGCCGTACAAGGGTGCCAGTACCACGTTTGCCGGCAGTTGTCCGGCCAGCTGTTGCGCCACCCGGCGAATTTCACCGGCCCCGGGCAGGAACACCAGCACAGAGCCAGTCTGGTCTCCCAAGGCCTCCAGCACCACCGCCGTTACCTCGTCCACCATCCGAACATTACGGGACAGGGGTCGATACAGGACATCCACCGGAAACGCCCGGCCTTCACTGGAAATCACCGGCACATCCCCCAGCACCCTGGCAATGGGCGCGGTATCCAGTGTCGCGGACATCACCAGCAGGCGCAGGTCTTCCCGCAGCGCCTGCTGGCTCTCACGCACCAGTGCCAGGCCCAGATCGGCCTGCAGGGAGCGTTCATGAAATTCGTCAAACAGAACGGCGGCGTAGTCTTCCAGCATGGGATCGGTCTGGATCAGGCGGGTGAGTATGCCCTCGGTCACCACTTCGATCCGGGTATTACCGGAAACTCTGGTATCCAGTCGGGTGCGATAGCCCACCGTCTGCCCGGGCGCCTCTCCCAGTTGTCGGGCCATATACCGCGCTGCCGAACGGGCCGCCAGCCGGCGGGGTTCGAGCATCAGGATTTTGCGGCCATCGCGCCAGGGTGCATCCAGCAGGGCCAACGGTACCCGGGTGGTTTTACCGGCGCCGGGCGGCGCCTGGAGCAAAGCGGTGGTGGTCTTTGCCAGTGTGCGAGTCAGTTCTGGAAGGATGGCATCAATCGGGAGCATGGTGCTGGGCGCTTGCCGGAATGTGGCCGCAGTTTACCATGCCTCAGGAGCGGGCATGCCAGGCTTCAGGCCGGGGCACGAAGAAGGCGAATACCAGGCCAAACGCCAACGCTGCCACCCCGATGCCGAAGGCCGACACCAGGGTGCCTCCCGCATCAAGCCACTGTTTGGTGAGCCAGGGGCCGACCATCTGGGTAAAGCCATACAGTGCCACCATCGCTGCCGACAGGCGCGGGCCCTGATGTGGATGCAGGGCGCGCCCGATGCGCTGGGTCAGCAATACCGTGCCCAGGAAGGTGCTGCCGACCAGGGCAGCACACAACACCAATCCCAAAGCGCCAGGCCAAACCACAGTGGCCAGCACACCGGCCAGCTGAATCAGAAAATTCAGGCGAAGGGCGGGCAAATCTCCCATTGAGGCCCCCAGCTTGTTCCACAGCCAGGGCGCCGGGATGGTGAACAGGGCGACAATCACCCAGGTGCCGTCCAGCAAGGCGTGGCCCTCAGGCAATTCCAGTTTTGCCAACAGGGGCAGGAAGGTCATGGGCAGGATGTAACCCAGGCCCGCCCCGGCATACGACAGGAACAGCGGAATGCTGGCGCGATCCAGCAACGGGGTATTGACCACCGCCTTGCCGGCGTCATCGTGCTGGCGCACCGGCACCTCAAGTTTCCGCAACTGCATGGCGCCCCACCAGGCCAGGGGAATCGACAACAGGGCCGCCGGCCACCAGCGCTCCGCGCCCTCCAGCAGACTGGCGGTTCCGGTAACCAGGCCACTGGACACCAGCAGCCCTACACCAACGCCGATATAGACCAGACCGCTGAGAGAGGCCCGGTTGCGCAGTACCAGCCACTCCAGAATCAGGGCTGGTGCCTGGACGAATACCACGCCGTTAGCCACACCGTTCAGCCAGCGGGTGGCAGAAATCACCGTCAACTGGTCGGTCTGGGTTACGATCAGCGTGGTGACCACATGAACCGCCAGAAACAGGGGCAACATCAGCCGGATCTGATCGATCCGGTGCCAGCGGATGGCCAGCATGGCCCCCATCAGATAACCAAGATAGTTCCAGGTTGCAACCGCAGCTCCATCGGGCGCGCTGAACTGGTTATCCGCAACCAGATAGGGCAACAACGGGGTGTAGATGAATCGGCCCAGGCCGTGGACAACCAGCAAAACCAGGCTACCGGCGAGCAGAACCGTAAACAGTTGCCTGGGAGTGGGTATGTTTGCAGAAGTCATGGTGGCGGCCCGGTCGTCAGGTTATCAACGGAAACCGGGTAGTGTAGGTGACTAACCAATGCTTGTCAGTGAGACCTTCGCCTCAGCCTGGCTGGCGATTGGCGTTCGCCCACTGGTAGATACGCTCAAAGGCTTCGGCCAGCTGTTCCGGCTTGTGGGGTGGCTGAATCAGCGCCTGAACTTCGCCGTCCGGATTGAGCAAGGCAAAATGCCCGCTGTGGTCCACCAGCAACTCACCATTCACCTGCCGGTGCACAAATACTGCGCTCACGCTCTTGGCGACCTGTCTCAGGGTGTCCCGATCGCCGGTCAGGCCGTGGAAATGCTCACCAAAGAAATCGGTATAGGCCTTCAGTTTCGCCGGGGTATCGTGCTCCGGGTCTGCCGAGACCAGAAGATAGTCCGGCTGGGGCAATTCCGGGGACAGCAGCTGGTCGGTACGACGCAGATTGGCCATGGCGGCGGGGCAGATGTCCGGGCAATTGGTGTAGCCCACGAACACAAAGGTCCACCGGCCCCGGAGATCTTCCCGGGTAACCGTCTCACCTTCCTCGTTGGTCAGCGAGAACTCCACCAGAGGCCGGGGCTGGTCGTAGACATAGGCGTTGTACTGGCTGAGATCCGGCGCCGGTGCCGGTTCGCCCCCCACCAGAAAGACCTGCCGGCCCACTGTCAGGCCGAACACCAGCACCACCAGCAACAACAGAACAAACAACGTGATTCGAATCGACCGCCCCATAGGGTCTCCCAACCAGGCTTAACCCCGGCCAGTCAGGCCGGGACAAACACAAAATGATCTACCAGCAACACCACAAACAACGCCATCAGATAGGTGATGGAATATTTGAAGGTGTTCAGCGCTACCCGCCGGTCGTCGCCGCGCAAAAGGCGAACGGCATATTGCAGGAACCTCAAGCCTAGCGCCAGGGCGCCCACCAGGTAAATACCGCCAGACATGCCTGTGACAAACGGTAGCAGGCTGACGGCCAGCAGCATCAGGGTATAGAGCAGAATATGCAGTTCGGTGTAACGGTTGCCGTGGGTCACCGGCAGCATGGGAATACCGGCCTTGGCGTATTCCTCCTTGCGGTGGATGGCCAAAGCCCAGAAATGCGGTGGCGTCCAGGCGAAGATAATCAGTACCAGCAACAGCGCGTGACCTTCCACCTGGCCAGTGACCGCGGTCCAGCCCAGCAGTGGCGGCATGGCGCCGGCCAGCCCGCCGATGACAATGTTCTGTGGCGTCGCCCGTTTCAGAAACAGTGTGTAAACACCGGCGTAACCCACCAGGGAGGCCAGCGTCAGCCAGGCGGTCAGCTCGTTCACCTGCCACACCAGCACCACCATTCCCAGCGCTGCCAGCACGGTGGCAAACAGCAAGGCGTCAAACGGCGCAATCCGCCCGGTAGCCACCGGCCGTTTGCGAGTGCGGGCCATCACGGTATCAATCTTCTGATCCACCACGTGGTTCACCACCGCAGCCGCTCCGGCCAGCAAGGCAATACCCAGGTTGCCGAACAGCAGCACGCTCCAGCCGGGCACGCCCGGTGCTGCCAGCAGCATGCCGATCACCGAGGTCAGGATCATTAGTGCAACCACCCGGGGCTTGGTCAGTTCCAGGTAATCACGCCAGGAAATATGACTCGCTTGCGTCGAATTCTGGATCGGCAGCGCCTTCACTTGCTCGCTCATGCCGTAACCTCCCGGTTTATGGTTGTTGTATGGGGTGCGGGGGATAGTGCTGGCCGGGCCAGCTGATGATGCTGCCAGATCAGGTGCACCATCGACAGTAACAGGCCGGCGCCCATGGCGTTATGGGCAACGGCGATCATCAAAGGAATATGTAGCCAGACGTTGGTCAGCCCCAGACAGAACTGGATCACCAACGCTCCGCCTGCCAGAGCGATGGCCCTGTCGAGACCGCTCTAGACGCGTTGGCGCCACAGCAGCACAAGCAGTATCGCCAGATAACCCAGCACAAGGACGGCGCCCAGGCGATGGCTAACGTGAATGGCAACCCGGCCATCGCTGGTGAGCTGACCGCCCAGATAGTTGGGGCCGACATGTTGGGTGATATCAAATCCATGCTGGAAATCCATGCCCTCGGGCCACCACTGACCCTGACAGGTAGGCAGATCGGTACAGGCAACGGCGGCGTAGTTGGCTGCCGTCCAGGCCCCCAGGGCAATCTGGGCAATGACCAGCAGCAAACCGCCATACAGCCAGGGTCGGAGTCTTGCCAGGGATGCCGCCATCGCCGGTCGCGGCGCCTCACTTTCCCGTGCCCGCCGCCGGAGCCGCAGGGTCAGCAACAACAACAAGCTCAGGGTGGTAAATCCGCCCAGCAGATGCAGGGCCACCACCTGGGGCCAGAGCTTGAGGGTAACCGTCCACATGCCGAACGCGGCCTGCAACACGATAAAGCCGGCAATGAACAGCGGCAGTTTGACCGGAAGCCCCGCTCTGCGGTTGCGCACCGAGGCAATGGCCAGCCCGAATACCAGTAGCCCCAGGGTACCGGCGGCGTAGCGATGAATCATTTCCGGCCAGCCCTTGGAGACATCCACCGGGGTCTCCGGGAAACGGGCATTGGCAATGGCGATGCGGGTTTCATCCTGGGGCACGGTCAGAAAACCATAACAGCCAGGCCAGTCCGGGCAACCCAGGCCAGCGTGTACCAGCCGGGTCCAGGCCCCCAGCATGATCACCACCACCGCCAGCAAACAGGCCAGGGTGCCCCAGAACGCCAGTTTCTTTGCTACTGCCCGGGATTGCTCCGGAGACATCGCCGTCATACCGCAGGCCTCCCGTTAGCCAATCTGTGACAGTTTCAGCAAATGTTTGAGATCTTTCAGCATCTGTTTGCCGGTGTGTTCACTGCCATAGTGCATCATCACGTTGCCAAACGGATCGATCAGCAGGATTCTCGGTTGCTGCTCCGGGTTGATCGCGGCGGGCCATGCCGGTGTTTTGCCGGCAGCCGGTTGCAGGCGCTCCATCAACTGGTATTCCTCCGGCCAGCGCCGCTCCAGATCCGCCGGGATCGTGCCCAGATAGGCGGCACGGCCAACCCGCGGCGCGTTCTTGCCAAGCGCAACATTAACCTGGCGAGCCAGATACAGCAGTTGCTCGCAGTCTTCAGCACAACGCTCCGCAGCCACCAGCATCAGCCATTTCGGGTCGGCCACATCAACACCAAAGCGCGCCTGCAGTGGTTCCCCCGCTGTGGTTTCCAGGTTCAGCTCAGCCACGGGTACCGGAGGCTGAATCAACTGGCCCTGATTACTCTGCCCGGCCGGGTTAAGCCAGCCGGTGTAGAACATCACCGTAGCCACCAGCATGGGGCCGAACCCCACCGCAAAAAGCAGCATGGTCGTGCGCCGGCCCCGCTTGATCTGGGCCGGGCTCGGGCCATCAGAATGGGAGAGAGAGTCAGCCGTTGTCGTTGTCATTGTCATTGTCGGCTCCTGCCTTGGATCTTTCGCTGTTTTTTTTATAACTCGCCACCAGAGTCAATATAGTCAGTGCTGCCGCCAGCGCAAACCACTGGGCGGCGTATCCGTAATGCGTCTGCGGGCCCATCACATCCGGCGCCCGGTCTGCCTGGTATGCACCCGGCTGCTGGCTGTCGGCCAGGTGAACAATCATCGGGGCCGGCGTATTGCCCAACGCCCGGACACGGCTTTCCGGCAACGCCTGAACCCGTCTAGGCCAGCCGGGTGTATCGGGCTCCGCCTCTCCCAGAACCGGCGGTTCCGGATAAGCCGCCAGCCGGCCCTGCAAGGTAAACAGGGGCTCAGGCGTCTGCACTTCCGGCAGCTGTTCACGACTGCCCGGGGCCGGCACCCAGCCGCGGTTGATCACCACCGAGGGCCCGGAAACCGGCTCAAACAGCGTCAGCACTTCGTAACCGGCTCGACCGGCCCGGGTCCGGTTGTCCAGTAACCAGGTCTGCTCGCCGTACCAACCGGTCAGGGTGACCGGCTGACCCTCCTGCCACCCGTCTGCGGCCGCCACACCCTGCCAGTCCTGCCCGGCGCTGTCTGAATTCCAGGCCTCCAGCAGACTGGTTTTTTCCGCGGCGCGGTTCAGCTGCCAGACCCCCAGACTGATCAACAGGGGCAGAAAGGCACCGGTGAAGACCAGCAAACGCCAATCAAACTGCCAGCGGCGGGAGCTGAAACCCACTTAGCGTCGCTCTGCTATAGTGAAGTAACGGACCGGGGCATTGTTCCCGGCGCCAGAATGATCAACAGGCTGCAGACCTGAAACAACCGGATTCCTCATGTTAAAACTTGCCATTGTCGTACTGCTGTTCGCCGTCATTATCAGCCTGTTCAGCGGGCTGTTTTTCCTGATTCGGGACGGCGGTAAAACCAACCGTGTGGTGAATTCACTGGCGGTGCGGGTCTCGCTCAGCCTGTTACTGCTGGCTGTGGTGCTGATTGCACTCTGGACCGGCGATCTCACCCTGAACCCGACACCCTGAACCCCGCCGCCTCAGAGCACATACACGAACACAAACAGGCCCAGCCAGACCACATCCACAAAGTGCCAGTACCAGGCCGCCGCCTCGAAGCCAAAGTGATTGTCGGCGGTGAAATGGCCCTTGATGATCCGGATCAGCATGATGGCGAGCATCAACGTACCCAGCATCACGTGAGCGCCGTGAAAGCCGGTCAACATAAAGAATGTGCTGCCATAGATGCCGGACTGCAGGGTCAGGTCGAGGTCCTGATAGGCGTGCATGTACTCGTAGCCTTGAACAAACATGAACACCACCGCCAGTGCAATGGTCGCACCCAGCCAAAGTTTCACCTTGGCCCGGTTACCCGCTTTCAGGGCATGGTGGGCAACGGTCACGGTGAACGATGAGGTCACCAGCAGAATGGTATTGATCAGCGGCAAGCCCCAGGGCCCGATCACTTCCTTCGGGCCCGGATAAGCCTCCGGGTTGGGGTTGTTCACCAGAGGCCAGCTGGCTTGAAAACCCTCCCACAGCATATTTGTGCTGCCTTTATCACCCTCGCCCCCCAGCCAGGGCACCACGAACACCCGCACATAGAAAAGCGCACCGAAGAACGCCGCAAAAAACATGACTTCCGAGAAAATGAACCAGCTCATGCCCCAGCGGAAGGAACGATCCATCTGGTCACTGTACAACCCGGCCCGGCTTTCGCGGATAACACTGCCGAACCAGCCGAACAGCATGTATGCCATGATAAGCGCGCCAATCCAGAACATGATCCAGGAACCGGTGGTGCTTTCACCCTGGTTACCATTCACCATGATGGCCGCCGCGCCATAAAGGGTCACCCCCAGGCCAACGGTGGCGACAATGGGCCATTTGCTCTGTTCGGGAACGTAGTAGGTCTGGTGATCCGCCATAGCTGTCTCCGATGGCTTAGCCGTTATTGTTGGTTGTTTTTGCTGCCCCGGCGGCACCCGATACCTCGGCCCTCTGGCTCTGGTCGTACAGGGTATAGGACAGTGTCAGCTTGGTGATGTGTTCCGGCAGTTCCGGATCCACGATAAACACCAGTGGCATTTCTGTGCTTTCGCCGGCTTCCAGGGGCTGCTGGTTGAAACAGAAACACTCGGTCTTGTGGAAGTACAGGGTGCCCTCAGACGGGGACAGGCTTGGAACCGCCTGCCCGACCATGGCCTGGTCGCTGCCATTTTCGGCGTAGAAGTTGACGGTCACCGGCTCACCGGGATGCACCTTGATGCTGCGGGTCACCGGCCGGAACTCCCAGGACATGCCCGGGCCATTGCTGGCCAGGAACTGAACCGTCACGGTGCGGTTGGCATCCACCTGATTGGTGCCCGACGCCTCGTATCGGCCCCCGGTCTTGCCATTAATACCAGTGATTTCGCAGAACACGTCGTACAGGGGTACCAGGGCAAAGCCGAAGGCGAACATGCCCACCACCCCGGCCATGCACCAGGCAATCACCCGACTGTTGCTGCGTTTGCCTTGTTGTGGTTGTGGCTCTGCCATGGCGACCTCCCGGTTATTTCACTTCCGGCGGTGTCGAGAAAGTGTGATACGGCGCTGGTGAGGGCACCGTCCATTCCAGCCCTTCGGCACCATCCCAGGGTTTGGCGGTGGCCTTCTCGCCCCCTCGCACACACTTCACCACGATGAACAGGAACAGCAACTGACTGACGCCGAACATAAAGGCCCCGATGCTCGACACCATGTTGAAGTCAGCAAACTGCAGCGCGTAGTCCGGAATCCGCCGGGGCATGCCCGCCAGCCCCAGGAAGTGCATGGGGAAGAAAGCCAGGTTCATGCCGATAAACGACAGCCAGAAGTGGGTCTTGGCCAGGGTTTCGTCATACATGTGGCCGGTCCATTTGGGCAGCCAGAAGTAGGCGGAAGCGAAGATACCGAAGATGGCACCGGGCACCAGCACATAGTGGAAGTGGGCCACCACAAAGTAGGTGTCGTGGTACTGGAAGTCCGCCGGGGCGATCGCCAGCATCAGGCCGGAGAAGCCGCCGATGGTGAACAGGATGATAAAGGCCACGGCAAACAGCATGGGCGCCTCGAAACTCAGGGAGCCCCGGAACATGGTGGTCACCCAGTTGAACACCTTTACCCCGGTGGGCACCGCGATCAGCATGGTGGCATACATGAAGAACAGTTGCCCCGCCAGCGGGATACCCACGGTAAACATGTGGTGCGCCCAGACGATGAACGACAACAGGGCAATGGCACCCACCGCGTACACCATGGAGGCATAGCCGAACAGCGGCTTGCGGGAGAACGCCGACACAATGTGGGAGATAGCCCCGAATGCCGGCAGGATCATGATGTACACCTCCGGATGCCCGAAGAACCAGAACACGTGCTGGAACAGGACGGGATCACCACCGCCTGAGGCATCAAAGAACGAGGTACCGAAGTTGATGTCCATCAGCATCATGGTGACCGCACCGGCCAGTACCGGCATCACGGCAATCAACAGAAACGCGGTGATCAGCCAGGTCCAGACAAACAGCGGCATTTTCATCAGGGTCATGCCCGGGGCCCGCATGTTCAGGATAGTGGCAATGACATTGATGGCGCCCATGATCGAGGACACACCCATGATGTGGATGGCGAAGATGAAGAAAGTGGTACTGGGTGGCCCGTAGGTGGTTGAAAGTGGCGCGTAGAAGGTCCAGCCAAAGTTGGGGGCACCGCCCTGCATGAACAGGGTAGACACCAGGATCAGGAACGCACAGGGCAACAGCCAGAAACTCCAGTTGTTCATCCTTGGCAGTGCCATGTCCGGCGCGCCGATCATCAGCGGCAACATCCAGTTGGCCAGCCCGACAAACGCCGGCATAACCGCACCGAACACCATGATCAGGCCGTGCATGGTGGTCATCTGGTTAAAGAATTCCGGCTGAACAATCTGCAGGCCGGGCTGGAACAGTTCAGCCCGAATGACCATGGCCATGCTGCCGCCCAGCAGGAACATGGCAAAACTGAAGATCAGGTACATGGACCCGATGTCTTTATGGTTTGTGGTCAGCAGCCAGCGGCTGATGCCTTTGGCCGGGCCGTGGTGATGTTCCTGGCTGTGGGTATCTGCAACCGCACTCATGAAAACCCCCGTTACCGCCTTCTGATGTGGCTGGTGATTGTTGTTATCTGGCGTTGATTACTGCTGGTTCTTGTAATCAAAAATTTCCTTGGGCGTGACCATATCGCCGGTGTTGTTACCCCAGGCATTACGCTCATAGGTAATCACCGCGGCCAGGTCCACTTCGCTCAGCTGGTTGCCGAACGCCTGCATCGCCGTCCCGGACTTGCCGTTCACCACAATGTCGATGTGAGCCGTCATATCCCCGGTCGCAATCGGGCTACCCTTGAGCGCGGGGAACGCCGGGGGGGCCCCGCTGCCATCCGCCTGGTGGCAGGCCGCACAGGCTGTCGCGTAGGCCTTCTCACCACGCTCCATCAGTTCTTCCAGAGTCCAGTCTTTCTGGGTCAGCTGGCGCTCTTTCTCGGCTGCCTCGCGCTGCTCGGCCACCCAGGCGTTGTATTCCTCCTCCGGCACTGCCTCGACCACCACCGGCATGAAGCCGTGATCCTTCCCGCACAGCTCGGTACACTGACCACGGTAAATGCCCGGC
>Ga0079224_100016703_pt1 | contig 10325 bp, 5 predicted proteins | sample Stecom2015_FD_80414 | JGI IMG/M metagenome (GOLD analysis project Ga0079224, IMG submission 80414) | Agricultural soil microbial communities from Utah to study Nitrogen management - Steer compost 2015 | ecosystem: Environmental > Terrestrial > Soil > Agricultural land | place: USA: Utah... | reverse complement strand
TCGGTCTTGTTCACTTAGAACCCCCTCGCATCATCTAGTCAGGTTTTTGTCGCACATGAACCGCCATGCGCGAATGTCTCGCGAGCCCTGGGCGGCAACGTCATGCAGCGACATTGCGCAGCGCGCAGGCATCGAAACCGATCGCGTATTACATCGCCCGGAAAGCCTTGTGTCAAGCGGATTTCCGGGCGATGGCACCTCTCGCGAAGCGACGCTTCAGTGCGCCAGCGCGCCTTCCGAATCGGGTTCCGGTTTCTGCGTGACGCCTGCCGCATCGGGCCGGTCGACCGGATCGTCGATCGCTTCCGGCATCCGCTCCAGCGCGCGCTCGAGCACCTTGTCGATCCACTTCACCGGCACGATCTCGAGGCTGTTCTTCACATTGTCCGGTATCTCCGCGAGATCCTTGACGTTCTCCTCGGGGATGAGCACGGTGCGGATGTTCCCGCGGTGTGCCGCCAGCAGCTTCTCCTTGAGGCCGCCGATCGGCAGGACTTCGCCGCGCAGTGTGATCTCGCCCGTCATCGCGACATCCGCGCGCACAGGGATGCCCGTCAGCACCGACACCAGCGCGGTCGTCATGGCGATGCCGGCGCTGGGACCGTCCTTGGGCGTGGCGCCCTCGGGGACGTGGATGTGGATGTCGTGCTTCTCGTAGAAGTCCGAGGGAATGCCCAGCCGGCTGGCGCGCTTGCGCACGACCGTCAGGGCCGCCTTGATCGACTCCTGCATGACGTCGCCCAGCTTGCCGGTGGAGGTGGTCTTGCCCTTGCCCGGCACCGCCACCGCCTCGACGGTGAGCAGCTCGCCGCCCACCTCGGTCCACGCGAGGCCGGTCACCTGGCCGATCTGGTTCTCGCGCTCGGCAACGCCGAAGCTGTAGCGACGCACACCGAGGAACTTGTCGAGGTTCTTCGGGGTGATGTTCACCTTGCGCTCGGTGCGCTTGAGCACCAGCATGCGGACCGTCTTGCGGCAGATCTTGCTGAGCTCGCGCTCGAGCGCACGCACCCCGGCCTCCCGCGTGTAGTAGCGGATGATGTCGCGGATGGCGGCGTCGCTGACCGATAGCTCCTCCGGCTTGAGGCCGTTGTTGCGCATCTGCTTGGGCACCAGGTAGCGGCGCGCGATGTTCAGCTTCTCGTCCTCCGTGTAGCCGGACAGCCGGATCACCTCGAGCCGGTCGAGCAGGGCCGGCGGAATGTTGAGCGTGTTGGCCGTCGCCACGAACATCACGTCGGAGAGGTCGTACTCCACCTCGACGTAGTGGTCCGTGAAGGTCGAATTCTGCTCCGGGTCGAGCACTTCGAGCAGGGCGCTGGCGGGATCGCCCCGGAAGTCCATGCCCATCTTGTCGACCTCGTCGAGCAGGAACAGCGGATTGCGCACGCCCACCTTGCTGAGGTTCTGGAGGATCTTGCCGGGCATCGAGCCGATGTACGTGCGCCGGTGGCCACGGATCTCGGCCTCGTCGCGCACGCCACCCAGCGCCATGCGCACGAACTTGCGATTCGTCGCGCGCGCGATCGACTGGCCGAGCGAGGTCTTGCCAACCCCGGGCGGCCCCACGAGGCAAAGGATGGGAGCCTTGACCTTGTCGACCCGCTGCTGGACCGCGAGGTACTCCAGGATCCGTTCCTTGACCTTCTCGAGCCCGTAGTGGTCGGCGTCGAGCACCGACTCGGCATGGGCGAGGTCGGTGTTCACCTTGCTCTTCTTGCGCCACGGCAGCGCCACGAGGGTGTCGATGTAGTTCCGTACCACCGTGGCCTCGGCCGACATCGGCGACATCAGCCGCAGCTTGCGCAGTTCGGCCTCGACCTTGGCCTTGGCCTCCTTGGGCATCCGGGCCGCCTTGATCTTGCGCTCGAGCTCCTCGAGGTCGGCCCCGTCCTCGCCCTCGCCGAGCTCCTTCTGGATGGCCTTGACCTGCTCGTTGAGGTAGTACTCGCGCTGGCTCTTCTCCATCTGGCGCTTGACGCGGCCACGGATCCGCTTCTCGACCTGCAGGATGTCGAGCTCGTTCTCGATCTGCGCGAGCAGGCGCTCGAGCCGCTCCGTGACGCTGCGGGTCTCGAGGATGGCCTGCTTCTGCTCCAGCTTGACCGGCAGGTGCGCGGCGATCGTGTCGGCGAGACGGCCCGCCTCGTCGATCCCGTTGAGCGAGGCGAGGATCTCGGGGGGAACCTTCTTGTTGAGCTTCACGTACTGGTCGAACTGGCCGAGGATGGCCCGGCGCAGTCCCTCGACCTCGGCGCCGTCGGCGTCCCCCGAATCGATCGGCTCCAGCGTGCAGCTGAAGTGCGACTCGTCGTCCTTCACATCCACGATCCGCGCGCGCGCGTCGCCCTCGACCAGCACCTTCACGGTGCCGTCGGGCAGCTTGAGCATCTGCAGGATGTTCGAGACGCAGCCGATCTCGTAGATGTCGTCGGCGGTGGGCTCGTCCTTGGACGCGTTCTTCTGGGCAACGAGCATGATGCTCTTGCCACTTTCCATCGCGGCTTCCAGGGCCTTGATCGACTTGCTGCGGCCGACGAACAGGGGGATCACCATGTGCGGGAACACCACCACGTCGCGCAGGGGCAGCAGAGGGAGGGTCTGGATGCTCGCCGAGGGTTCGGTCATTCGGTTCTCCATTGGGACTTCCGACAGGACATGGCGTCGACCGGCCGGAATTCAAGGTCTCGCATGAGCATACGCTGATTGAACTGGGCCGAGGCCAGCAGCACGGCGGGCGCCAAGGCCAACCGTGGCGTGGCGGATACCCCGCAGGCCCGAGCTTGGCCGGGCCGACCCCGGCGCGAGAATGGAAAAAGCCGGTGGATAACCGGCCATTACGTGAAGTACGGTGGCGACGTGCCGCGGCGCGGATCCGTCGGGCCGGGCCGACCCTGCTTCGGAGGCCGCCGCCCCGTCCTGGCGCCCCCGGGCGGGCCGGGTGCGACCGCCCCGCCCCCGGGCTAGCCGGCGGCCTTCTTTTCCTCGCTGAAGATGATCAGCGGCTTGCCCACGCCTTCGATGGTGTGCTCGTCCACGACGACCTTCTGGACGTTCGGCATGCCCGGCAGCTCGTACATGATCTCGAGCAGGGCCTGTTCCAGGATGGAACGCAGCCCCCGCGCCCCGGTGCGGCGCTTGAGCGCCCGCCTCGCGACCGCCGCCAGCGCGCTGGGCCGGAACTCGAGGTCGACGCCCTCCATGGCGAAGAGCTTCTGGTACTGCTTGACGAGCGCGTTGCGCGGCGCCACCAGGATCTCGACCAGGGCCGCCTCGTCCAGCTCGTCGAGGGTCGCCACCACCGGCAGGCGGCCGACCAGTTCGGGAATGAGGCCGAACTTGACGAGATCCTCGGGCTCGACGTCGCGCAGGACCTCGCCCACGGTGCGATCGGACTCGCTCTTGACCTCGGCGCCGAAGCCGATGCCGGAGCGCTCCGAGCGGCTGCGGATGATCTTCTCGAGCCCGTCGAACGCGCCGCCGCAGATGAAGAGGATGTTCGTCGTGTCGATCTGGACGAAGTCCTGGTTGGGATGCTTGCGCCCTCCCTGGGGCGGCACCGACGCGACCGTGCCCTCGATGAGCTTGAGCAGCGCCTGCTGCACGCCCTCGCCCGAGACGTCGCGCGTGATCGACGGGTTGTCGGACTTGCGGGAGATCTTGTCGATCTCGTCGATGTACACGATGCCGTTCTGCGCCCGCTCGACCTCGTAGTTGCAGCTCTGCAGGAGCTTCTGGATGATGTTCTCGACATCCTCGCCGACGTAGCCCGCTTCCGTGAGCGTGGTGGCGTCGGCGATCACGAACGGGACGTTGAGCAGGCGCGCGAGCGTCTGCGCGAGCAGGGTCTTGCCCGAGCCCGTCGGCCCCACCATGAGGATGTTGCTCTTGGAGAGCTCGACGTCGTCCTGCTTGCCGCGGTGGCGCAGCCGCTTGTAATGGTTGTAGACGGCGACCGAAAGCGCGCGCTTGGCCGCATGCTGCCCGATCACGTACTGGTCGAGGATCGCGCTGATCTCGGTGGGTGTCGGCAGCTCGCCCTTCTGGCTGCCGCCAGGGCCCTCGGCACCGGCCTCGTCACGAATGATGTCGTTGCAAAGCTCGATGCATTCATCGCAGATGAACACCGACGGTCCGGCGATCAGCTTGCGCACTTCGTGCTGGCTCTTGCCGCAGAACGAGCAATACAGCAGCTTCTCGCTCGATCCTTTCTTGTCGGACATACCTATTCCAGATTCCCGGCGAGCCTCAGGCGCCGTCGGCGCGGCTTGACAGGACTTTGTCGATCAGTCCATAGCTTACCGCATCCTCGGGGGCAAGGAAGTTGTCCCGATCGGTGTCGCGCTCGATCCGCTCGATCGGCTGGCCGGTCATCTCGGCGAGCAGCACGTTCAGGCGTTCGCGCAGGTACAGGATCTCGCGCGCCTGGATCTCGATGTCGGCCGCCTGGCCCTGCGCGCCGCCCGAAGGCTGGTGGATCATGATGCGGGCATTGGGCAGCGCGTAGCGCTTGCCCTTCGCCCCGGCGGCCAGCAGGAAGGCGCCCATGCTGGCGGCCATTCCCATGCACAGGGTGGAGACGTCCGGCTTGATGAACTTCATCGTGTCGTACATCGCCAGGCCGGCCGAAACCGAACCGCCCGGGGAGTTGATGTACAGCGAGATGTCCTTGTCCGGGTTCTCGGACTCCAGGAACAGCAGCTGCGCGATCACGAGGTTCGACACCTGGTCGACGACGGGTCCGACCAGGAAGATGACGCGTTCACGCAACAGGCGCGAATAGATGTCGTAGGCGCGCTCGCCCCGGCCGCTCTGCTCGATCACGATCGGGACCATCCCGAGGGCGGTCGGATCCTGTCGCTGGCTAGCGAGATGGGCGTTGACCATGTCCTCGATCAGGTTGTTGCGGGTCATGTCGTGTCACTCCGTGCGGAAGTCTTCCGGTGTCCAGGACAGGCAGGGGGGCGGACGGTGCTCAGCCCGCGGCCATCAGTTCGTCGAAGCTCAGCGCCTTGTCGCTGACCTTCGCGCCGGCGAGCACCCAGTCGACGACGTTCTGTTCGATCACGAGGGCCTCGACCTCGCCGAGCCGTTCGCGGTCGCTGAAATAGTGCCGCACGACCTCGGCCGGATTCTCGTAGGCCTGGGCGAACTCCTCGATCTGCGCCCGGATCTGGTCCGGCTTGGCCTGCAGCTTCTCGCGGCGGACGATCTCCCCGACCAGCAGGCCCAGGCGCACACGGCGCTCCGCCTGTTCGGCGAAGGCGTCCGCGGGCACCGGGATGTCCTTGACGTCGACGCCGCGGGCGGCGAGGTCGTTGCGGGCGCGCTCGGCGAGCGCCTCGCTCTCGCCGCGCACGAGCGCCTTCGGCAGCTCGAAGTCGCTCGCCTTGGCCAGCGCCTCCATGACGTTGCTCTTGGTGCGACCACGCACCCGCTGCGTCACCTCGCGCTCGAGGTTGCGGCGGATGTCCTCGCGCATCGCGGCGACATCGCCGTCGGCCTGGCCGAGCGCCCGCGCGAAGTCGGCATCCACCGCCGGCAGCTCGGGTTCCTCGACCTTGGTGCAGGTGATCTCGAAGCTGGCGGTCTTGCCCGCGAGTTCCTTCGAGCCGTAGTCCTCCGGGAAGGCGACGGGGCTGGTGCGCGACTCGCCCGCCTTCATGCCGCTGACGGCGGACTCGAAGTCGGCCAGCATGCGGCCCTCGCCGAGCACGAAGGAAAAGCCTTCGGCCGTGCCACCCTCGAAGGCGGTGTCGTCGATCTTGCCGACGAAGTCGATCGTCACCCGGTCGCCGTCGGCGGCGGCGCGATCGACCTCCTTCCAGGTGGCGCGCTGCTTGCGCAGGATCTCGAGCGTCCTGTCGATCTCGGCCTCGCCCACCTCGCAGACCACGCGCTCGACCTCGAGCGCCTCTCGCTGCGGGGGCTCGATCTCGGGGTAGACCTCGAACGTGGCGTCGAAGGCGAGCTCACCCTCGGCCGAGTCCTCGCGCGGCGCGATGCTGGGTTCGCCAGCCACCCGCAGCGAGTGCTCGGCGATGCCGTCGCTGAACGTCTTGCCCACGATGTCGCCGAGCACTTCGGCGCGGACCTGTCCGCCATAGCCCTGGGCGACGATCTTCAGGGGCACCTTGCCCGGGCGAAAGCCGGCCATCTTGACGGTGCGGGCGAGCTTGCGCAAGCGCTGGTCGACCTCGCGGTCGACGTCGGCCATGGCGATGGTCATGGAGAGCTTGCGTTCGAGATTGCCGGTGTTTTCGAGTTGGGTTGCCATGTCTGTCGTCTTGTCTGATCGGCCGCTGGCCTGCGCGTTGTACTGGAAGGGCCGGACCGCCCTTCCAGGAAACTCCTCGCCCGGAGCGGTATCCGCACGAGCCCGTGCCACGATCATCGGTGGTGCGGCCGAAAGGACTCGAACCTTCACGCCAGCGAAGGCGCCAGGACCTAAACCTGGTGCGTCTACCAATTCCGCCACGGCCGCCTACGGGCAGCCGGCTATTCTAGCGCATGCTCCCCGCCCGTCGTGGCGCCCGGCGGCCGCGGCCCGATCCGGTACCAGGCGACGTAGAGCGCGGGCACGAACAGCACGGTCAGCACCGTGGCGACGATGAGCCCGCCCATGATGGAAAAGGCCATCGGGCCCCACAGGACGTCGCGCGACAGCGGGATCATCGCCAGCACCGCCGCCGCGGCCGTCAGCGCGATGGGCCGGAACCGTCGTACCGTCGATTCGCGGACCGCGACCCACGGCGCGAAGCCCTGGTCGATGTCCTGCCGGATCTGGTCCACGAGGATCACCGTGTTGCGCATGATCATGCCGCCGAGCGCGATCGTGCCCAGCATGGCGACGAAGCCGAAGGGCTTGTCGAGCACCAGCAGCGCCGCCGCCACCCCGATGATGCCCAGGGGCGCGGTCAGCAGGACCATGGCCGCGAGGGAGAACCGCCGCAGCTGCAGCATGAGCAGGAGGACGACGATGCCGAGCATCATCGGCATGCCCGCGGCGATGGACGCCTCCGCCAGCGCATTGTCCTCGGCGGGGCCGGCGACCTCGATGCGATAGCCGGGCGGCAGGTCCGCGCGCAGGCGATCGAGGGCGGGGCCGAGCTGCGCGCTGACGTGCGGGCCGAGCTCGGGATCGACCAGGTCCGCGCGCACCATGACCACCGGCGTGCGGCTCCGGCGCCAGATGATCGGCTCCTCCATCACCGTCTCGACGGTGGCGACCTGCGACAGTGCCACGGTGGTGCCCAGCGCCGTCGGCACCTGCAGTCCCGAGATCGCCTCGACGGAGCCCCGCTCGCCCGCCGGCGCCCGCAGCACGACATCGATGAGCTGGTCGTCCTCGCGATAGCGGCCGATGGTGGCTCCCGACACGACGGTGCCGAGCGCTTGCGCGATCTGCCCGCTGCTCAACCCGAGCCGCCGGGCCCGGGCCTGGTCGACCGTGACCCGCAGCGCCGGCGACTGCAGTCCCCAGCTCTCGTGGGGATCGATGACGGCCGGATGGTCGGCGATCGCCCGGACCACCCCGGCGGCGATCCCCTTGAGTTCGTCGACGTCGTCGCCCATCACCCGGAACTGCAGCGGATAGGAGACGGGCGGACCGAGCGGCGGACGGAAGGCCCGGGCGCGCACGCCGGGGAAACTCGCGTCCAGGTGCTCGCGCAGTCGCCCGATCGCGCGGTCCCTCGCGTGCACGTCCTCGGTGAGGATCACGTACTGGGCGTAGTTGGGCCGGAAGAGCTCCTGGTTCAGCGCGAGGAAATAGCGCGGCGAGCCGTTGCCGACATAGCCGACGTAGGTCTTCACGTCCTCGTCCTGCGCGAGCCAGGTCTCGAGGCGCCTGGCCTGCGCCTCCGTGGCCGCGTAGCTCGAGCCCTCGGGCAGCCACAGCTCCACCAGGATCTCGGCCCGGTCCGAATCGGGGAAGAACTGCTTCTCGGTGAATCCCATGCCGACGACCCCGCCCGCGAAGGCGAGCACGGTCAGGGCCAGGGTGAGCCAGCGCCTGCGCATGCAGGCCTCGATCAGCGCGCGAAGCCGCCGGTAGAACGGCGTGTCGAAGACCTCGTGGGGCTCGCCCTTGCCTGGCTTGAGCACGTAGTAGCCGATGAAGGGCGTCGCCCCGACGGCGACGAGCCAGGAGACCAGCAGGGCCAGCGTCACCACGGCGAAGATGCCGAAGGTGTACTCGCCGGTGGCCGATTTCGCGGTGGCGATCGGCAGGAAGCCGGCCGCGGTGACCAGGGTGCCGGTCAGCATGGGAAACGCGGTCGTCCGGTAGGCGAAGGTGGCGGCGCGGAAGCGGTCCAGGCCCTCGTCCATCTTGCGCGCCATCATCTCGATCGCGATCATCGCGTCGTCCACCAGGAGGCCGAGCGCGATGATCAGCGCGCCGGTCGAGATCCGGTGCAGGTCGATGCCGAAGTACACCATCATCACGAAGGTGCCCGCGAGCACGAGCGGGATGGACATGGCGACCACCGAGCCGGCCCGCAGGCCGAGGCTGAGGAAGCTCACCAGGAGCACGATCCCGAGTGCCTCGGCGAGGACCTTCATGAACAGGCCCACCGCGCCATGCACGATCCTGGGCTGGTCGGAGACCTTCGTGAAGGAGATGCCGAGCGGCATGTCCGCCTCGAGGCGCGCCATCGTGGCCGCGAGGTTCTCGCCCAGCCGGATGACGTCGCCGTCGCTCACCATCGACACGCCCAGCCCGATCGCCTGCCTGCCGTCGAAGCGCATCGTCGACACGGGCGGGTCGATGTAGCCGCGCGTCACCCGGGCGATGTCGCCGAGCCGGATGAGCCGCCCCCCCGCGTCGAGGGTCAGCGACTCGATCTCCTCGACCGAATCGAACTGGCCGGTCACGCGCAGCGGGATCGAATGGGACTCGCCGGAGATGACGCCGCCCGGCGCGACGACGTTCTGCGCCTGGAGCTGCTGGGCGATCGCCTGCGCGCTCACGCCGAGCGTGGCGAGCTGGCGCGACGACACCTCGATGTAGATGCGCTGGTCCTGCACGCCGAACAGCTCGATCTTCTGCACGTCGGGCACGCGCAGCAGCTCCTGTCGCACGCTCTCGGCGGTGCGCCGCAGTTCCTCCAGGTCGAAGCCGTCCCCGGTGATCGCGTAGATCGTCCCGAAGACGTCGCCGAACTCGTCGTTGAAGAAGGGCCCGATGACCTCCTGCGGCAGCAGGCGCCGGATGTCGCCGACCTTCTTGCGCACCTGGTACCAGACCTGCGCCACCTCGCCGGGGGGCGACGAATCCTCCAGCTCGAGGATGATCAGCGACTCGCCGGGACGCGAATAGCTCGTCGTGTGCTTGAAGTACGGGACTTCCTGGAGGGTCTTCTCGATCCGGTTGGTGACGACCTCGTCCATCTGGGAGGTGGTCGCGCCGGGCCAGACGGTGCGAACCACCATCGCCCGGAAGGTGAAGTCGGGATCCTCGCGCTGGCCGATGTGCAGGTAGGACCAGGCCCCCGCCGCCGCGACCAGGAGCAGGATGAACAGGGTGAGCTGCGGGAAGCGCAGCGCCACGGCCGAAAGGTTGAAGCCCTCCCCTCCGCCTTCCCTCGGTGCGCTCACCGGACGCCCTCTGCCAGCCGGACCTTCTGTCCCGCCTGCAGCAGGTTGGCGCCCGCGATCACCACACGGTCGCCGGCTTGCAGGCCCGACCGGACCAGGACGCCGTCGTCGCGCATCTCGCCCACCTCGACGGCGGCGCGCGACACCGTGCCGTCGGGCCCGACCAGCCAGACGCCCGGATCGCCATCGCGCGCGACGAGCGCGGTCAGCGGGACGATGATGCCGCGTTGCGCGTCGCGCACCGCCTCGACGGTGGCGCTCATCCCGAGCGCGATCCCGGTGGTGTCGCCCCGCAGGCTGAGCCGCATCGGGTAGCTGCGCGTGGCGGGATCGGCCACCGGCGAGAGCTCGCGCAGCGTCGCCTCGAAGCTGCGCCCCGCAAGCGCCGGCAGGCTGGCGCGCCAGCGCTCGATGCCGGCGACGGCGCCGCGATGCGCCTCGGGTACGTCGACCAGCAGCTCGAACTGGTCGAGCGGCGCCACGCGGATCACGACCTGGCCGGCGGCAACCACCTGGCCTGCTTCCGCATCGACCGCCGTGACCACGCCCGGGGCGTCGGCGCGCAGGTCCTGGAAGCGGGAGCTGTTGCGCGCGCTCGCGAGGCCGGCGCTCGCCTGGGCGACGCGTGCGCGCGCCGCGTCGAACGCCGCCTGCTGCCGGTCGAGCTGCCCCTGGCTGACATAGCCCTGGGAGCGCAGCTCACGGATCCGCTGGAGTTCGCTCTC
>Ga0079224_100016702_pt1 | contig 10326 bp, 4 predicted proteins | sample Stecom2015_FD_80414 | JGI IMG/M metagenome (GOLD analysis project Ga0079224, IMG submission 80414) | Agricultural soil microbial communities from Utah to study Nitrogen management - Steer compost 2015 | ecosystem: Environmental > Terrestrial > Soil > Agricultural land | place: USA: Utah... | reverse complement strand
CTGCCTACCGCTTCCGGTTGCCCTCTCCAGCCAGCCCTGCACGGTTCGCCTCGTCCATACCTGCGTGCCATCCTGTAATCCACGCTGACGCAGCCATTATCACCATAACACCCTCGTTGGTCGCCCGCTGCCGTAGCGCTGCTTGACCTGCTGTTCACACACTACCGTCTGACTGCCGCCAGACCCTTTCACCGCGCAAGCAGACGCCGATGTCGCGCGCCCATCGTTGTTTCCTGCATGGTTGCCCTGCCTCAGACCGTCACCGTGATGCTCCCGTTCCCTGTGCTGCTCCTTTCCACTGCTGGCGCTGCCATCGGACCCAAACCATGCCGATTTGTCGCTGACCAGTCTAGCAGGCGCGGCAGCGTTCAAAATCCGCCTGCGGATTTCGCTTGACCCGTTTTTGTCTGGCTTGCGCCGTTCCACTCAACAAAAACGGGTAGCGCCCTACTGGTGAACGCTGCCTGTATGCGCCTGCTGTGCTTTGGTCAGAAATCGGCACAGGGTCGATGGACGAGAAAGCGCACAGCGCGAAGGAGTGAACATCATGGGTACGAACTGACTGCACTCGCAGGAGGTTGCGTCATCAAGGACTGAAGGCGGTATTCTTCGGTATCCTGCCAGCGGGTCTTGCCGCCGTAGCGCACTTTGCCTTTATAGACACCGCGCCACTTGCCGCGTCCGAAGTGGTAGGCGTAGCGTTCGCGGATGCCGCGCCAGCTTACACCGGGGAAGGCACGCAGCAGTTCGACCTGACTGGCATGGTTCTCGACCATCTGACCCAGCCGCTCCAACTCATCCTGTGACCAAGAGAAATACTGCTGGCGGTTTTTGATGCATTCAGTGGTTTCGGTCCCGTCGCGCCAGCAGACGGTAAGCCGCCGCGTCACCAGGTCCACTTTCGACACCAGCACGCGCTCGGCAAAGCCATCGAACAATTCACGGCGGCTCTCCCCTGGAATCTCGCGCCAGCGCGCGATAATCATCTCCAGCACCGGGCGGGCTTCCAGCAGCAGCCTGCGGCTGCCTCGCTCTGACTGGAAACGCTGGAGTTCGGCGCGAAGCTGCGCGATTTCCTGCTCACTGGCGATGTAGCTGTCTTCAAGCTGCTTGACCAGTTCCGGGTAGGCGACCGACTTCAGATTCTCAATAATCGAGCACTGCGCGTTCTCGGCGTTACGGATGGCGTTTTCGATGCGGCGCACCTCGACATGGGTGTTTTGGGCAGCGTTGGTTACCGCTTTCTCCCACGCGGACTCGTCAATCGTCGTCGCCCGCAGTCGTTCCAGCAGCATCCGGTCTACCATCTCATCCACCAGACTGGCGGTGATCGCCCATAGTTTCTTCATCTCCTCACCATACAGCGCGTAGATGTAGACCTGCCGCTCCTGATCCCAATGGGACAGCAGCCGCCTTAGAGCAGGGTTGAACGCATCGGTTGAAAACACTGCGCCCGCATAGGTCGGGGGCGGAACTGGGCGACTGGCTTTATCGTGCCGCGTCCAGGGGCGCTGCGGCGTGTACTCCGGGTTCGCATCGCCGTTGAAGTCTACCGGCGACAGTTTGTTGAAGGCGTACAGGAAGTCTTCCAGTGGCACGATGCCTTCGTGATTGTGGCGCTCAACAATGATGCCGCAGTGCGCCCAATGCCCGACGTACACCGCGTTGGTCAGCAGTTGACCGAGCGCATAGCGCGATAACATCAGTTTGCCCGTGATGCGCGAACGCTTGCGGATATTGGTGTGGAAGTAGAAACCTTCTGGAACGCTGTTCTCGGCGAACTCTGGGATAAATGGTCCATGCCGCTCAATCTGTTCCCACATCTTTTTCAGGTTGCCGTTACACTGTTTGAACCGCTTGAAGTATGCCAGCACCACCTCGGCATAGCACTCAAAGCGGACGTATTTGCGGCAGTTCGGGTTGCGTTCGCCCGTCGGCAGGTGCGTTCGCAAATCGACCATGAAGCCCAGCGCGACGGGGGTTCCGGTCCACTGTCCTTGCAAGTTGAGGTACTCACGCGCCTTCCACAGCTTGCCTTTGATGTGGAACTCCAGATAATCCGCCGCCCGCTGTGCTTGGTCGCGGAACATCTGCATGTGGTAGCGCCCCTGCGTCGGGTGGGCGAAATCGTAGACGAAGGTTGGTGTAAGCACCTGCACGTTATGGCGGCGGCAGGCATCAATGAAGATGTTGGTCTCGATCTGCGCCATGTCGCGGAAGAAGCGGTCTACATCCTGCGCCGCGCACAACCCAATCGCGCTCGCCTCAATGAGTTCGTACAGATACGCCATGCCGGGGCGCTCCTGGATTTTCTTGGTGCCACTGATACCGGCATCCATGTCGATCATCACAATCTGGTCGCGCTGCCAGCCCTGCTGCTTCAAATGCTCGACCATATCCACCGTTTGCAGAGTCGTGGAGATGTTGCCAATCTGCCCCTCGGACGACTGGCGATAGTACACCGCCACCGGGCGTCCGAGCGGAAGCGGCTGCGCCTTGTAGGGGTCAATCTGGCTGCTTTCGGGTTTACGATACCTCGGCATGTCACCTTCCTTGAATAGAGCATCCTACAGATGCAAAACGCCCCGTCCTGCGAGGAGAATCCTGCGGGACGAGGCGCGTTAGGTTACAATGCGTCTAAGCCCTGCGACGTGGGTTCGACACTCGCGGGGTCAGCCAGGTCGTCGAGTTCCTGCTCGGCGGTCTGGCGCAACCTCTCCTGAGTGTACTGCCTTTCGTCCAGGCGCGCAACGATGTGCAGCAGCGAGCGATAAACCGTCTCCAGGTTGATGTCTCGCTGAGTATTCAATTGTGGTGTCTTATCATCCGTGTGGAATTTGGGTTTCACCCCTGCTCCTCAAACTTATCGAAAGTGCGATGGTTGATATTGTGACCATAGGTCATTCTCCCTTCACGTTTCCACTGAGACTCAGCATACCACACCGACCCTGCCAAACTGGTGTAATTTTACAGTTGGGCGATGTAAGATTCCGGTTTTTGGTTAGAGTTTCCAAACTGACGAGGACTTTCAGCAAGATGTGACAAGCTGCCGTGACCCCAACCTCGAAAATCTCCTCCAATAGAGTTCCATTCGGCTTTCCCGACGCCTAGGACGAGACCAAGCAAAAAAAGGAGTGGGCAATATTCACCCACTCCTTCTTCGATGGTTGCTGCTGTCCTATTCAGGACCGATGAGATTAAAGCGCCGCGAGTCGAACTCGTCAAAGTAATAGGTTCCTCGTGTACCGCTGTCAACCCCACTCACCGCACCCAGGCGCACCCGGTCAATCCGGCGTGTGTCGTTATCGATGCCCGTCGTGTCAGATTGCTGTATCCCATCAATCCATAAGATCAAATAGCCGTCGCTGGCTCCTGGCGCTGTTGATGCCTTCCAGTCGATCTCGATGGAGTGAACCGCATCACTGATCGTGAACCAGGTCGTCGGGGTCCAAGTGCTGCCATCATTGCGCAAGTCGGCGAGGATTTGGTAATTGCCGCTATTGCGTCGGAACTGCACGCGCACTACCGCTGTCGAGGTTCCCGTATATCCCTGGAAAATGATGTGGACATTGCCATTACTCATCGTAATGGAGTTTGGATCGAAGTAGAACCGCATCCGGTAACGCGGCTCGGCGTTTGGAGCGTCATCGGTCACATAAATCGAATTGTTATCGTCAATGACCGCTTGCATCCCGTGTGTGCCAAACAGGGCGGCGGCGGTGCTGGCATTTAGGTCGCCCCCGTCATTGGTATTCGAGGACCAAGTGCTGAGGTTTCCTCCGTCGAAGTTATCCGCAAAAATCGGATCGGGCAGCGGCGTAGGAGTCAAGGTTGGGGTATTCGACGGCGTTGGTGTGATCGATGGGGTCGGAGTCACCACCACATCGCAAAACGCGGGGGCAGCGGTCAGCCATCCACTGTAATCAATGTTCCCAACGATCCCATCTCCCGATCCTGGCGCAGTCCCCGATGGTCCGTCGGTTGCACCCCACCAGTTGCCAGTCGCGTCTATCGAGCCGCCGTAGAAGCTCACTATTCCTTCAGTCCCCTCTTCTTCCGCCAAGTTGCCAAAAATGCAACTGTTATTCAGGCGGGTGGCTCCTCCGATAAAGAACCCCCCGCCATCGGTCCAGTACGCCCAGTTTTCGGTGAAGACGCTGCGCTCAACCGTGAGCGTACCAGCACCGCCGATTCCGGCACCCCACCCGCCCTCATTGGCACGAATGCGACTGTCGAAGATTGTCAGCTCGCCCGTATTGTAAATAGCGCCCCCATCATTCCACGCCCAGTTGCGGCTGATGTCACTGCTGCGCACTTCCAGACTCCCAGAGTTGTAAACGCCGCCGCCGGCATCTCCACTGCGGTTATCCGTAATCGAAACATCGGTTAAGGTTAATCCTCCTTCGTTGCGGATGGCACCGCCATTGTCCCACTCACCATAGCGCAGCGTCAGGTTGAACAGATGTAGTTCTCCGTCCTCAGCAACTTCCAGCAGACGGTAGTTCGGTTCGACGCGCACCCGTTCCAGAATGGCGTTATTGCCTCGGATGATCATCGGTGTATACACGATAGGCAACCCGGTATCGGTACTTTCCTCCGGTTCCGTCGGAGCCGTCAGCGTATAGGTACTTTGCGTGAGACAAATCACGTCCATATCGGGCGCAAGGTTGGCAGCTTGCATCGCCGAGACGAGCGATGCCACGTCACCAGCAGGGACAGTCACCGTGCAGGTAGCGACGGCAGTAGGCGTAAATGTAGTCGTCGGCGTATGCGACGGGGTTAGGGTGATGGTTGGCGTGGGGGTTACAACCACAGCGCAGTGGGAAGGCGCTGAAGTCAAGAACGAAGTGTAGGTAACGTTTCCGAAGATAGCGTCACCTGATCCCGTCGCGTTCCCCGATGGACCATCGGCGGCTCCCCACCAGTTGTTAGTCGCATCAATGGGGTTGCTGGAAAGGTTGAACACCGCCCAGCCACCAAACTCTCCGTCATTATTGCCGACCAAGCAGGTGTTGTGAATGGATGCATTGTTTCCAGCTTGAATTGCTGCACCCTCGCCAGAGTGGTTATCGGTGAACACGCTCTGATTTACATCCACCGCGCCAAAGCTATAAATACCTGCCCCGCGCCACGTGACATTCGAGCGGAAGCGGCTGTTGACCACGCTGACATTGCCACTACTGGTATTTAAGATGCCGCCACCCAGCGAAGCAGTATTGTAGCTGAGGTCGCTGGTATTCACGGTCAAAGTGCCAGTATTGTAGATAGCACCTCCATCCTCAAATGCCGCATTACTGACAGCGGCGACCTCTGTGATCAGGAGCGTACCAGTATTGTGAATGGCTCCACCAAACTCCGCAACGCCGTAGCGCAAGGTGAGTTCGTGCAAATGGAGGGTACCGCTACCCGCCACTTCCAACAAGCGGAAGTTGCCAACGGCTTGATCACGCTCGATGGTCGCGTTATTGCCGTATATATGTAGGTTGCCCGTGATCGTGGGTAGTCCCGCCTCGCCGCTCATCGAGCCACTCGCGATTGCGGTTAGTGTGTAAGTGCTGTTTTCCGCCAGACAGATCACATGAGGATTGGGGCTGTTGTTGGCGTTAGTGATCGCCGTGATCAGCCCGTTGACATCACCTGCGCCAACGTTCACATCGCAGGAAGGAACCGGTGACGGTGTGAAGGTCATAGAAGGAGTAAAGGTCATACTTGGTGTATAAGTATCGCTCGGCGTAAAGGTGAACGAAGGCGTGAACGTATTCGTATTGGTCGGCGTTAGGGTAATTGTCGGTGAAGGCAGCGCTACACTTCCCTGTCCGAATGACCATGAAACACCATGTTTAATATTTTCATCCGCAAAAATCGCAATGTTATAAGTGGTTACGGGATCAAAAAGATTGACGTAATTTTGAGGGGAAATGAGTGCGAATTGCTCGCCCGTAGGCGACCAGTCAAAAGGGGCGTCTTTACCTTCCACTCGTGCAATGCGGTTGCTGCCGTCAGGGTTCGCTGTATACATCGTTGAAACACCATTGACCGTCGTGTAGTAAGCAATCTGGCTGCCGTTGGGCGACCAGACCGGATGGCTGTCCGGGTCGCTGGTGTTAGATATATTGACGACGTTGCCGCCCTGAACGTTCATGGTGTAAATCTCAGGAACGCCCGATCCGGCTCTGGTGGAGACAAAGGCGATTTGATTGTTCGCCGACCAGTCCGGTTGGTAGTCATCGGCGGTATGGTTGGTGAGAAAAAAGGGGTTAGCGAGCATACTGCCATCGGCTTTCGCCATGTAGATGTTTTTGTTGCCGTCGCGCTCCGACGTAAAGACGAGCCACTCCCCATCCGGCGACCACGCCGGGTCGTAGTTTGCGGCGGTGCCGTTAGTGATCTGGACTAAATTGCTGCCATCCGCATTCACAACGTAAATCTGCAACGGGGTGGTTTCGTCCGGCTTTCCCGCCAATACGATGCGTGAGCCATCCGGCGACCAGACCGGATCATAGGCATAAGCATATGCAGGATTAGTGGGTAACTGAGTTAGGTTCGTTCCATCCAGATTGAGGGTGAATATCTGCGGACGAAACTCATTAGCACTTGTCTCCATGGAGAAGGCGAGTTTGTTGACCGGGGCGGGAGTGGATGTTGGCGCGGGAGTCTCGCTAGGCGTAGCAGTGAAACTTGGAGTAAACAAGGGCGTAACCGTCGGTGTTCCATTCGGGTCTGGTAACTGGCTCACATCCCAAAGTTGAATTGTGCCAAATAGTGTCGCGCTTGCTAGGATCGATCCATTAGGATTCCAATCTACAAAGTATGTGGAGGTTGCATTCGGAAAACTAGCCAAAATTGTACCTGTGTCTGGAGCTAAAATTTCTATCGCACCGTCATTAAGCAGCGCAATTCGGTTTCCAACAGAATTCCAAGAGAGACTAATAGATTCTCGGCTATCAAACTGTGCGACTAGGTTGTCATTGGTAGCATCATAGATGCTGATATTCGATGTTGTTCCAATAGCTAGAATATCATTTGGATTCCATGCGGCAGAAAGAATGTTGTCTCCAAGGGCCAAGTCGTATTCATTGAGTGGCGAAATTGATTGTAGGATTGTACCTGCAACGGCATCGAATATCCTTAATTCAGTTTCCCCTAATGACAATGAACCATTGGTGGGGATAAGTTCGGTCCCAACAATAGCGAGGGATGTCCCGTCGGCGCTCCAAGCCAAAGCATTATCTTCAACGGGGCGTTCACCGTAAAAGAATTGACTTGGAAAACTAAAGTCCAGCGTCCAGTCGCCCACATCCCAAATTGAAACAACTCCAATTGAAGCGTTCGGAACTAGATCGATTCCTAAACTAGCTAGCTTGTCTCCCGATGGACTCCAAGAAACCACAATTTGATCCTCAGTAGTACCGATAAGGGTCGTTTCCAAGCTAAAAGTTCCGGTGCCACTATCTCTGCTCCAAATTTTCACAGTTCCATCTTGACCTGCACTGGCAAGATAGTCACCTGCTGGACTCCATGCTACGGAAAATACTACTCCCGTATGCCCTTGTAGATACGCCACTTCTTGTAACGTATCATCGTAGATTTTTACACCTGTGTTCCCTGATACAGCAAGTAGTTCACCGTTAGGACTCCAAGAAATATCGGAGATAAAAATATTCGTTGAGACTTCAAGCAGGGCTGCTTGAGCGAATCCTCTCGATGTAGGTAGAACCGATAAACAAACCAATGCTAAGATTGTGCCTGCGATAATAAGTACCAGTCGGCATGTCAACCGATTGTCCTTAGTCATTGCCTTGCCTTTCTTATGTGAGAGATTTCCTTGATTGGCTGAGTAGATTCCTTTATTATTTGCCCATCTTCGGTGGTGATTTTTAAGTGTTAAGAGCAGTCTCGTTGTGGTATTGGAATTGGTTCGCCCTGATTGAAAGTCAAAAACTCTGATTCCGGGGCAGGCGCGTTTAACGACACTATGATTCTCATATCGCCGCGTGCCGTAAATTTAAATGTTACCCAGCGCAAGTTGGTGATGAGATTTGGATTAACTACTACCCCATTGATTTTATGTGGTTCAACCCGCAAGGCATGGATGTGAACTGAGGGTTCCCAGAGACCGAAACGGACATGCGTGTTCGTAATTGGATTAACGTTGCGAACCGCTTCTAATCCATTTCCGACAGGAGGTGGAGTGTTCACATAAAGTTGGTCGAGGTGTCGATTATACGTATCTACAATGCTTTCGTTAATAAAACAACTGGGGTCTGGGTTTGTACTTGGAGGTCTGGCACCTGTGTAAAGCCAGTCTTGTTCGAAATCCACAACCACACCGTTGGAGACTCCAAATACAAATTGTGACATAAAGTTCTGTGGTAGAACTCCCTGAGATATTAGATCGCGTATCTGGTTGCGCGTCGCATCATCAAGACCAACACTACATACGTATTGTGTAGAAAAGTTACCCGCCTGAAAGGTGAAACATACGTTAGCGCTCCGAGCTTCGAGAGCATCATTTGTTGGATCGGCCAGATTTCGTATTTCATCATGCACAGCGGCAGCAATATTAGGCATAAGCTCTCTGTATACAGTGTATGGTATTACCGCACTCTCTCCGTTTGCCACATTGTCAAGAGCATCGTTATACCAAACATTGTCAATACATCTATTTCCTTGTAACTGTTGACAATTTCCCCCGTACCAATAATTCACATTCGTTGCTTCTCCGAACCCCGTAATGAAGAAGTTTTCAACAGGATTGCGACCAGCCAACCCAGCAGTAACGACGCCGTTCACAGTGACTCTTGCATACAAATAGCGATGGTTGTAATTTGTCGCTGCGCCGGAAAATTCACCAATTTCCTCTGGCGTTGGACGGCGCAGGGTCGGCACTGTATCCTGACTGTAAGAAAGCGATGTATTTGACAGGTGATACAGTTCATCTAGTGACAAATACTCGTTCAGACTTAATTCATGGGCAATGACAAAGAACATTGCCCCCCTGTACTCCATTAAGCACGCCTTGCGCGTAGCAAAATTCGTGTTGATCTCCGTAACCAATGAGTAGTCCGCAACATTTGGACACTCCACATACGGCGACATGTCTATTCCACCGTCGCTAATCCAAAAGAAACTGCTTCGAGGAGTGGGATAGGCGACGTAGTAGATGTCCAATGAATCGGGGCTGGTGGTGATGCTAATCTCAGTAGCATAGGTATTGTTGCCGCCATAGAAATAATTCGACACGATCACAATTTGTGTCCCATCGGGCGACCAAGCGGGATGATAATTGTTGACATTGGTGCCGGGACCACCCAGGGTGTTGGTCAGGTTTATCGCAGGTCCATCGTCGTTCGCTGGTGTCGTGTCGTTCAGGAACTCTCCCACTGTCGTGCTGCTGATGTAAACATCGGGATAAACGTCCCGTCGGGACGTATAGGCGATGAAGCGCCCATCCGGTGACCAATCCGGGTGTTGGTCGTTGCCCGGTCCCTGTATTAGGGGAGATGTGCAGCTTCCACCCCAGGTGTTGGAGTAGGCATCGGCGCGATAAATATCCATATCTGGTCCGCACCCCATGGTGGTGAAGGCAATTTGCCGTCCATCCGGCGACCAGGCAGGCTCAATTTCGCCAATGTTGCTTGAGACGTCGGTCAGGCGGTGCGCATTTCCACCGTCCAACGCATCCATGATCCAGATTTTCCAACCCAGGGAGCCGTCGTTACGCTGAAAGGCAATCCGGGTGCCATCCGGCGACCACACCGGATGCTGATTGCTGACCGAAGAAGGTGTGTCCGTGAGCCGATCCGCCACATCACAGGTAAAGGAGGTATCAGGATCGAATGTGGGATCCGATGCATTGATTCTGCTGATGATGTTCTCTAGATCGACCACATAAATCTCAAAATTGTCGTAGCAGTTGGAAGCAAAAGCAATGCGGGTGCCATCTGGCGAGATCGCCGGATGTATTTCTTGCCCCTCCCCGTAAAAATCGGTGGGATGACCCAGTACCTTGATGCCATCGTCGTCTGTACTACAATTCAGATCATTGATGCGAATCTCCTCGCGGTGAGCACCCGGATAATTCCCCCCTTCCCAGTCGGAGTAAGCGACCCAATTCGGAGTCAAGGGATAAGGAATGTCCCCACAAGAGGATTCGGTCTGAAGCAACGCCATTGCCGCCATTTGCGGCGGTGGCGTTGGCATAGGGACATTTCACTACCGTACACAATTTAAGAAAGGGTTGAGAGATTGCCAGAAAGTGCTACCGTTTTAGTTGGACAACAAAAAGCGGAGCGAAAAATGTCTGACAATCTCAAACGGTATCGT
>Ga0079224_100016701_pt1 | contig 10326 bp, 7 predicted proteins | sample Stecom2015_FD_80414 | JGI IMG/M metagenome (GOLD analysis project Ga0079224, IMG submission 80414) | Agricultural soil microbial communities from Utah to study Nitrogen management - Steer compost 2015 | ecosystem: Environmental > Terrestrial > Soil > Agricultural land | place: USA: Utah... | reverse complement strand
TGGGAGCAGGCACATGACCGGTGGAATGCCGATGTCGACGCCGCCCGAGCCGCTCTCCGGCAGGATACCCGACGCGTCGGACACGCCAACCGGCGTCGCCGCGACAACGACAAGTTCCAAGTGCACTTCTTCGGCCAGAAGGTCGACGCCGCGGTGGCGCGGCGGGTCCGTGACGCGGAGAACCGGTTGCGACGCCTCGAGCAACAGCGTGTTCCGAAGCCGCCGCGCGTGCTCAGCCTGGACCGGCCGGCCGAGGACAGGGTGCCGTCCGGGGTGCTGGTAGCTGCGCGCGACGTTCACGTACCGGACCGCATCGCTGTACCGGCACTCGACATCACTTCGGACACGAGGCTGTTGATCACCGGGCCCAACGGTTCGGGGAAGTCTTCGTTGCTCGCGGCCCTGGCGGGCCGGCTCGAACCGGTTTCCGGCCGGGTGATGCGGGCCCGCGGCGTGCGCATCGGGTGGCTACCGCAGACCGGGCACTTTCCCGACCCGGCGCAGACGGCCCTGCAGATCTTCGCCTCCGGACGGCCGGGGCCGGCGCACGAACACCAGCGCGAGCTGGTCGACCTCGGCCTGCTGTCCGGGTCGGACGTGCACACCCCTGTCGGCCGGCTTTCACTCGGGCAGCGGCGCAGGCTCGCGCTCGCCTTGCTGCTGGCCTCCCGGCCGCACCTGTTGCTGCTCGACGAACCCACCAACCATCTGTCGGTCGGCCTGGTCGAAGAGCTGGAGTCGGCCGTGCTGGACTCTGGGCTGCCGGTCGTGGTGGCTTCCCATGACCGCTGGCTGCGGCGCCGATGGACCGGAACGTCGGCCTGCGTGGCAGACGGCCAACTGCTCACGTGACGTCCAAGGCGAGGACAACGAGTTCGCATCGAAGCACCTACCTGAACCCGTTGGCGCTTGACGCTGTTCCGGGGCGCTTATAGTTTCGGCCCGGACCGGTATTAGCGTTCGCCCATCGAGGAGGAATCACATGCGTGGACAGTTGACGTTCGTCGCCGTCGCGGCGCTGACCCTGGCCGCGTGTGGCGGTTCCGACGGGGAATCCACCGACGGTGGCGGTTCCGTCACGGTGTGGATGTATCCCGTCGTTCCTGACCAGGACGCCAGCATCGAGTTCTGGGACCAGGTGGAGACAGACTTCGAGACCGGCCACGATGACATCGACCTGACGATCGAGCTGCTGCCGTGGGAGGGCAGGGACGAGAAGATCGCCACGGCGATCGCCTCGGGTGAGGGCCCGGACCTCGTCCTGCTGACACCGGACCAAACGCTTCAGTACCAATCGACCGGCGGGCTCAAGCCGATGGGCGCAGCTGTCGAGGAGAACCGCGACGCGTTCTTGCCCAACGCCTTGGACTCGGTGACGTTCGACGACGAGCTCTACGGGGTGCCGATCTATCACACCAGCACCACGACGGTGTACAACACCGAGGTCCTGGAGGCGGCCGGCATCAGCGAGGTTCCCACCACGTGGGACGACGTTCTGGCTGCCGCGCCGAAGCTGGCCGCGAACGGCGTCGCAGCGATGGACTACTCCGGCTCGCCGGAGATGACGCTGAACCTGAGCTTTTACCCGCTGCTGTGGCAGGCCGGTGGCACCGTGTTCACCGACGACGGCAGCGACGTCGCCTTCGATGGCCCAGAAGGCCACGCCGCACTGCAGTTCCTAGTTGACCTGCAGGAAGTCGGCGGACTTCCCGCCGACGCGGCCACCAAGCCCAACAATGTCGAGGGTGGTCCGCTCGGTACCGGCACGGCGGCGATGGGCTACGCCGTGACGGCGCCCGAGGTGGAGCAGATGAAGGCGGGTGTCGGCGCGGAGAACGTCGTCGTCGGTGAACCGCTGAGCGGCGTCGAGCAGGTGAGCTTCGGAATGCCCGGTGTGTTGTCGCTGACCAGCATCAGCGAGGACGAGCAAGCGGCCATGGAGGTCGCCGCCTACATCGCATCACCGGAAGTCGCGACGGCGCTGAACGACGCGGCCGGCACCTTCCCGGCCCGCACCGACGTGGAGCCGCCGACCGGTGATGAGATGCTCACGGTCTTCAACGACGCGTTGCAGTACGCGAACCCCGGCGAGGTCACGCCCTCGGCGCGACAGGTCATGTCGGTGCTCTCGTCGAACATCCAGGCAGCGCTGCAGGGGTCGAAGTCCGTGGAGGACGCGCTGGCCGATGCGGCAAGTGAGGCGAGGGATCTGATCGCTCGTGGCGGCTGAGCGCCGGCCCGGCGCAGCTAGGAGAACACCATGACCGTGCAACGCGCCGCTGTGCAGCGCGCCTCGTGGCGGCAGCGTGCCCGCGATCCCGGCTGGGGCCTGCTGTTCGTGCTGCCGATGCTGGTGCTGTTCGTGATCTTCCGCTTCGTGCCGAGCCTCGGCGCAGTGGGAATGAGCCTGACGGACTACCGGCTCAGCGGCGACTTCTCGTTCGTGGGCGCCGACAACTACGTGCGGCTGTTCGAGGACGACCTGTTCTTCCACAGCCTGCGGGTGACGCTGCTGTATGCGGCGATCTGCGTGCCGCTGGCGCTGGTGGTCGCACTCGGTACCGCCACGTTGCTGCACCATGTGGTGCGTGGGCAGAGCGTGTTCCGCGGGCTGCTGTTCCTTCCTTACGTCACCTCGTTCGTGATGGCGGGCATCATCTGGACCTGGATCTACGAGTCTGACGGTCTGATCAACGGGCTGCTGGAGAAACTCGGGGTCGGCCCGGTGCCGTTCCTCACCGGCAATCAGGCGATGGTACTCGCTTCGCTGGCCGTGGTGTCGGTGTGGAAGAGCTTCGGCTACTCCATGCTCATCCTGGTCGCCGGGTTGAAGAACATCCCCGAGGACATTGTGGAGGCCGCCAAACTCGACGGTGCGGGGCCATGCTCGCGGTTCTGGCGGATCACCATCCCGCTGCTGCGGCCGGTCATCTTCTTCGTGCTCGTCATCGAGACCATCGCCGCGTTCCAGGTGTTCGACACCATCTACGTCATGACCGGCGGTGGACCGGCCCGCGCGTCGTACGGCCTGGTGTACATGCTCTACGACCAGGGCTTCAAGTTCTTCGACTTCGGCTACGCGGCGACCGTCGGCGTCGTGCTGTTCCTCGTCGTGTTCCTCATTTCACTCGTCCAGCGCTACGTCCTCGACCGGGAGAAGACGTGACAGCCACCATCGAGGCACAGACGCCACCGCGCACGTACCCCACCCAGGCGCACCGGCCACGCCGGAACCGGGCGAACGTGTGGCTGACGTTGCTGCTGGTGCTGGCCTCGGTGTTCACCATCGTGCCGTTCGTGGCGGTGCTCGTGCTGGCCGTGAGCCCGGAAAGCGCGCCGACGATTCCCCGGCAGCTACCCGACGACGTCACTCTGGACAATCTGACCGCCGTGCTGTCGGCATCGTCGTTCCTGCGCTGGACGTTGAACTCGGTGCTGTGCTCCGTGGTGTCGGTGGTCATCATCCTGCTGACGGCGGCGATGGCCGGCTACGCGTTCGCCCGCAAGAGGTTCCCCGGCAGCACGGCGCTGATGTGGTCGTTCCTGGCCACCTTGATGGTGCCGATCCAGGCGACGCTCATTCCGATGTTCGTGCTGGTGTCGCGGTTGGACGGGGTCAACACGTTCTGGGGCCTGATCGTGCCGACGCTGGCCAATTCGCAGGCCGTGTTCCTGATGCGCCAGTTCATCCGGGAGCTTCCGGACGAACTGTTCGACGCCGCCAAAATCGACGGCGCGGGGGAGTGGACGGTGTTCTGGCGCTTGGTGCTTCCCCTGACCAAGCCGGTGCTGGCCACACTGGGCATCTTCGTCTTCCTGTGGCACTGGAACGACTTCCTGTGGCCGCTGGTGATCGCACAGACCGACGAGATGCGCACACTGACCGTCGGGTTGTCGACGCTGAACGCCGAGTCGGTCGCCCGCGCGCGCATCATGGCCTCAGCTGCCATCAGCGTGGTTCCGTGCCTGATCATCTTCGGTGTGCTGCAGCGTTACCTGGTCAACAGCGTCGCGACGACCGGCCTGAAAGGCTGAGCGGCGGCCGCGACTTGCCCGGACGGTCGCCTGGCCTCACCTCAGGTGCCGGGCGAAGAACCGGGTCGCGTCGTCGCTTTCGAAGGCCGGCACGCCGGTGTGCCCGCCCAGGTTGGCGTGCAGCGTCTTCTCCGCGGACCCGAACGCGTCGAACAGCTCCAGGGCCAGCTGCCGGTCGTTGCCTTCGTCGTCCCACTGCAGCAGCACGTGCAACGGGATGGTGACGCGGCGGGCTTCGTCGACCATGGATCTCGGTACGTAACTTCCGGCGAACAGAAGCGCGGCCGCGATTCGCGGTTCGACCAGCGCCAGCCGGATGCCGATGGCGATCACTCCGCCGGAGTACCGACCGGGCCGTCGATCTCCGGCAACGACAGCAGAGTGTCCAGGGCGCTGCGCCATTCCGGCACCGCCTCGTCGACCAGTCGCAGGACGAGCCGCTCGACGATCTCGTCGTCGACCGGCTCGCCGGCCGCCACCGCGCGGCGCAGCTCAGCGCGGGCATGGTCGGCATCGGTGGAGCGGGGCCGCTCGCCGCTGCCGGGGAGTTCGATGGTTGCCGCGGCGAAGCCGTTCGCGACGGCGTGCCGGGCTCGCCCCGCCAGCCGCGGGTACATCGCGCCCAGCCCGCCGGGGTGGCCGACCAGGATCAGCGGTGCTGATGTGGATGCCGATCCGGGTGTCCACAGGATGCCGGGGACCTCACCGAGGGTGAACCGTCGCTCGCGGACATCGCCGTCGAGGCGCTGTTCGGACGTGACATGCATGGTCGTGCCTTTCGGGAGTACGTGTGAGCGGCACTCCCGGACGACCTATCGTCCGACCGCGACCTCGGAGCGGAGCACCCATGTCGATACGGCTTGCACGGGTACCACCTCCTCGTCATCCGGTCCGGCTGCCAACAACGTAGCGGTGGTCGCCGTGGCCCGCCACTGGCTTTTTGCGGGTGGACCGGCCGGTGGCCGCCCACCCGTGACGTCGCCGACCGTCACATCTGCGCGCACTGCCCGGTGGCCGCACCGTCGACGGAGTTCGGCACCCCGTCGTCGTGCGGCACGGAAACGTTGCCGTCGCAGTGCAACGAACCGCGGATCCGGGTGTCCGAGACGAAGGGGGGCCGGGCCGGTCGAGCCGGTGATCGACACCGAGCCGTTCACCGTGCTTTCGCGCAGGCGCACCGGCCCGGACGTGGCGTCGATGGCCACCGCACCACGCACGCTGGTCGTCGTCACGTCCACGCGGCTCGCGCCGGTGGCGGTCACCGTGCCGTTGACGGTGCTGTCGGTCACGACGAGCGCCGCGTCGTCGGCCACGACGATGTTCCCGCGGACCTCAGCGTCGTCGAGGCAGGTGGTGCCCGTCGCCACGTTGATGATGCCGTTGTGGACACCGCTGATCGTTTCAGTGCAGGTCACGGGCGAGACGGTGTACTCGCCGTGAAGGAGGCCCCGGGTGCCGACCCGCCGGACCTCCACCTGCTCGTCCCGCACCTCGTCGGTGGCGTCGTCGACGACGTAGGTGTATTCGACCGTCCCGTCCGCGTCGGCGGTCAGCGACGCGAGCAGCCGGGCGTCCGGACGCAGCCACACCTCCACCGGCTCACCGGCGCCGAGGCCGGTCACGGTGACGGTCTGCTCCTGGCCACCCGCGACGTCGTCGGCAGTCACGCTCAGCTGGGCGTGCGGGCGCTCGTTGGGCGTGTACTCCCATGCCAGGGTGTCCCGGGCCAGATAGACGTTGCCGTTGTTGTGCAAGAACCCGTGCGACGCCGGCTGGAAATAGCGGACACGGTCGAGGGTCTCGGTGTCGATCCGGTACATCTTGGCCTGGCTGACGACGTACAGATCGCCGTCGTACGGGTCCAGCCACAGCCGGGCACCGACATGGGCGTAGGCGATGGAATCCCACGGGTAGTCGATGTAGGTCCGCGAATCCTCCACGGTGCGGGAGTCGACGTCGACCCGGAACACCGAGGCCGGTGAATGACTCCACAGCTTGCCCGCGGCGTCGAAGGTGATCTGGCCGAGCGCGCCCTCTCCGGGCATCGGCACCATCTCCCACACCTTTTCCCGAGCCTCGACGTCGTAGGCGAACACGACGGCGTCGGAGTCGGTCGGGTCGGGACCGCCGACACCGCCGTAGACCGACGTCGTCCCGTACAGGACACCGTCGTGGAACGCCAGGCCGACGACGCTGTGCCCGGGTACGACGTCGTCGAACCAGTACTCGCCGGTCTCCGGGTCGTAAAGCGTCAACCCGCCACCAGCGCGGCCGTTCTCGGCCACCGTGCCGATGGCGAGGTAACGGCCGGCGGAGGCCATGGCGTACGGGCGGGACTGGTGATGCTCTGCCTTCAGGCTCAGCACCCGCACCGGGTTGACGCCGGGCTCGTCCGGGCGGTCGGGGTCGTAACTCCAGATGTCACCACCTGGATACGTGCCCACGTAGAGCTTGCCGGCATGGGTGGTCATGCCCTCGGCCTGCCCGACCTCGTCGCCGAAAGCACGCTTCTCGCCGGTCAGCGGATCGTAGGAGGCGAGTCCTCCCGCAAGATAGGCGCCGGCATAGACCTTGCCGTCCGGGCCTTCGGTGATCGATCGGATCGGCGCCGGCGCCGGGTAAGCGTCGGCGACGCGCTTGTCGGACTCACCGGTCTGCGGGCTGTACAGCCAGTAGCCGCCCTTGTAGTCGGCGCCGACGAGCGTTTGGCCCGGCCAGTCCGGGTCGGACAGGTCGAGAAAGCCGATGCCGCGGACGTCGGAGATGTCGGTCAGCTCCGTGGGCTCGTAGCTGCGTTCGGTCAGGTCGTAGACGTAGAGGGTCCGGTCCTTGACGAAGTACACACTGTGCCCGTCCGGCGCGATCGCCGAGAGCGACAGTCCGTGAGCGCCGTCGATCTGCTGGATCCATTCACCGGTGGCGGTGTCGTACACGTGCAACGGCTGCGGTGCTCCGTCCGGCGAGGCACGCAGGAACAGCAGATCGCCGCGCAGGTCCATGTCGTAGACGTACTTGAGCTCGGCGACCGGTTCGGGCACCGTCAATTCGGTGCGCTCACCGCTGTCGATGTCGATCTTGAACAGCCGAGGGACGGCGCCGGTACCGGCGTAGATCGTGTCCTCATCGACGGCGATGCCGTGGGTGACCAGCGGCTGGCTGGGGTCGTCGGCGAGCGCGCCGTAGTCGCGCGTCTCGCCGGTGTCCGGGTCGTAGCTGAACACATGCGCACCCTGCTGCCCGGTGCCGCCGTAGACAGTGCCGTCGGTGGCGACGACGAGCGCCCAAATGAACGTCTCGCCGGCCACGGGCGTACCGAGGTCCTCGACCCGCTGCTCAGCCGGGAAGTACCGGTACAACCGGCCCTCGCCGTACGAACCCACGTAGACCGTGCCGTCCGGCGCCGTCTCGACCATCCAGGACCCCGAGGCACCGGGCAGCGGATGCTCGTCCACCCGGGATCCGTCGCCGACGTCGACCACGCTGAGCACCGCCGGGGAACCCGAAGAGACGAAATACAGGTAGGGCTCGCCGTTCGGGCCGGTGCCGGTCGAGGAGCCCGGGGCCGTGACAGCGTCCAGCGGCAACGGGCTGATCTCGTCGAAGGTGGGGTACTGCGCATCCTCGTCAGCGGCTCCGGCACCGGCAGTGGCGGTGACGAGCAGCGCCGCTGCCGCAGCGACGGCGAGAATCTTCCGCACGTTCGGGTTCCTTCCGGTCACAGCGCGGCGCATTGGCCGGTGGCCGAGCCGGTGACGGTGTTCGGCTGCTCGTCGTCGTGTGGAGCCTCGGCATTGTCCGCGCAGTGCAGCGAGCCGATGATCCGGTTGGCCGATACGACGACCGACGCATCGGAGCCGGTGATCGTCAGCGACCCCAACAGGGAGTTGTCCTGCACCGTGACGGCTCCGGTGCTGTCGGCGACGACGGTGGCGCCTCTGACCGTCGTGCCCGTCATCTCGAAGGCGGCCGCCGTGGCGGACCGGATGGAGCCGTTGATGGTGCTGTCGGTGATGACGACGCGTGCCCCGTCGGTGACGGTGAGCGGGCCGTGGATCACCGCATCTTCGACGCACGTCGCACCGTCGACGGTGAGGCCGCCGGCGTGAGCGCCGGTGATTGTCTGTTCGCACGTCGCCGCGAGCTCGTACTTGAACAGTTCGGCGCCGGCGCTGACGTACACGTCGCCGTTCGGGTGAACGTCGACATGACCGGTCGAACCCTCGCGCAGGGTCTCGTCGTCGCCGGTGGCGGGATCGATGCGGGCGAACCGCTGATTGAGCAGATTCGCGTAGAGCTGCCCGTCGACCGGGTTGAAGTCGAGGTCCCCCGAGCTGGCCGTGGAGTCGCCGTAGGTGTAGTGCTCGGCCACGGCCCCGGTCTCGGTGTCGAGCGCGACGACGTGCGGGCCGGAGATGGCCCACAGACGGCCCTGGTCGTCGAGGCTGAGGCCGCTGATGGTGGGTTGCCCGGGCAACGCAGCGGTCTCCCACAGCAGCTCGCGTCGGTCCACCGACCACGCGAAGACCTTGGCCTCGGGCTGGGTCGGGGGAGTGGCGCTCTGGCCGCCGTAGATGCTCGTCGAGCCGTACACCACGCCGTCGGCGTAGGTCAACGACACGATGCTCTGATCGGTGATCAGGTTGCGCTCGGCGTGCACGAGCTCGTCGCTGGCCGCGTCGTACAGCGCGAACACCCCACCGAGTTCGTTGAGGTCGGGCATCGTGCCCACCGCGAGGTAGTCACCGGCAGAGGTGAGGGCTCGCGGCCGGATCTGCCGCTCGGCCTTGAAATCGAACAACCGCGCGGGGTTCTCCGTGGCGCCGGGATCGGGCGAGGGAGAGTACTCGGGGCTGTGCCACGGCTGCGCCGGATCGTGGCCGTAGACGCGCGCGTCGGGGTAGGCGCCGATGAAGAGCCTGCCGCCGTGGTTGGTCATCGCCTCGGACTGCGAGAAGGTGTGGAACTCTTCGCGGTCGCCGGATGCCGGGTCCAACGCCGCGAACCCGCCGTTGAGAAACCCGCCCACGTAGACGCGCTCGTCGGGCCCGTCAGAGATGGCCGTGATACCGATGGGCTCGCCTTCGATCGTCGTGTCGATGAAGCTGTGCGCGCCGGTCTCGGGGTTGTAGCGGAACGCCTTGCCGCGCCAGAGGTGCCCGACGATGCTGCGGCCCGGGTAGTCCGGCAGCCCGAGTTCGGCCCAGCCGATGCCGCGGGTGTTGGCCACCCGGCCGGTGAACTGCATCCCAGTACGCTCGAGGCTCCCGTCGGCCGGGTCGTAACGGACCAGCTCCCCGTCCTGGATGAGATACGTGCGCCCGTCCTCGTCCGGCGGTGACGGCTCGAGGCCGTGAGCCGATTCCAGTGAGTCGACCCAGCTGCCGGCCTCGATGTCCCACACGTACAGCGGCGCCGGGAACGCGTCACCGAAACGGACGAACAGGTGATGGCCGACGACGTCGACGTCGTAGGCCCATGCCTGGGATACGTCCAAGCCGTCCGGCAACGGCAACGGCGTGATCTCGCCGGTGGAGCGATCGAGCACCGACACCGCGGCGGGATCTTCGGTGCCCGCGAACACGAGGTCGCCGTACGTGGCGACGCTGCGGGCATAGGAGTGGCCTGGGGCGACCTGGCCGAAGTCGCGGAACTCCCCGGTATCGGGGTCGTAGCCGAACAGCTTGCCGTCCGGGTAGGTGCCGCCGACGACGTATCCGTCGTCGGCGACGGCGACGTCCCACACGAACGTCGCGCTGTCGATCGGGTTGCCCAGATCTTCCACCCCGCCGTCCGCGGTCCAGCGGAACAGGTGGGAATCGCCGTACGTGCCCACCCACACGCTGCCGTCGGGCCCGACGTCGGTGGCCCACGCGCCCGAACTGCCGGGGAGGTCGAAGCGGGCCAGCGCCTCACCGGTGGCCGGGTCCACCGCGTTGAGGTGCGCGGGTTCGCCGGACGACACGCTGAACAACGCGGTCTCACCGTCCGGGCCCGGCGCGACCGTACCCCCGATGAGCAGCACGTCCTGCAACGGAACACCGAGCGACGTGAGCTCGCCCCGGCCCTCGCCTGGATCCTCCGCAGCCGACGACACCAGTGGCGTTGTCACGAGTGCCGCCAGAGCCAAGCCCAGCGTGATCCTTCTCATGAGGTCCTCCGTGATCGGCAGACGCGTCCGGCTGAAGCTAGCGCCTATCGCGCATATCGGTCAATGCCGAAATTGGTGTTTCGGTCGACCGAAGTGGCGTGATGCCATGATCGGCGCAGGTCGGAGGCGATTGCAGGGTGTCG
>Ga0079224_100016700_pt1 | contig 10326 bp, 9 predicted proteins | sample Stecom2015_FD_80414 | JGI IMG/M metagenome (GOLD analysis project Ga0079224, IMG submission 80414) | Agricultural soil microbial communities from Utah to study Nitrogen management - Steer compost 2015 | ecosystem: Environmental > Terrestrial > Soil > Agricultural land | place: USA: Utah... | reverse complement strand
GGCTACAGGGCGGTGGTGGCCGAGGGCAGAGGTTTCCAGCACCGGCACCAGTACATCCCTGTAGCCTGCGTCGGCGACGTCCTGTCGCCGACGCTGCTGGAAACCTCTGCCCTCGACCCCAAATCGTCACCCCAATTTCCGACTTGTGAGCAAGCCCGCCCAAGGTGCGAGGCCGCAGTCCTGGGGTCAGACCCCGAAGCACTAACAAGCCCGCAAGGAACCTCTGCTTAGCTGTCATTGCGAGGAGCGCAGCGACGAAGTAATCTCGCAACCCATTGCTGTCCCAAAGTTTTTCGGGTAACTAACGGTAAAGGTAGCGCTGCGCTGAGTTTTCCTGAGGGGCTGCGTGGCGGACATGAATCCGGTACTGCTTTTCGCGATACACCGCGAATACACACTGTAAGCTCCGCGCCAGCCTGGCCGCTAGCGGGGGAATCCCCCCGGGGGCATGCCGCCGGAGGGCAGGTTCCCCGCCAGCCCGCGCATCATATTGGCCATCCCCTTGCCCTTCATTTTCTTCATCACCTTGGCCATCTGCTTGTGCTGCTTCAGCAACCGTCCCAGATCCTGGATACTGGTTCCGGAACCCTGGGTGATGCGCCGCTTGCGGGAGCCGTTGAGCATGTCCGGGTTCTTCCGCTCCGCCGGGGTCATGGAGTTGATAATGGCCTCCATCTTCTTGAATTGACTGGTCATATTGGACTGCTCGGCTAGCTGAGCCACATTGCCCATCCCCGGCAGCTTTTCCAGCATGGCCCCCATGCCGCCGAGGTTTTGCATCTGGTGGAGCTGGTCCCGCAAGTCCTCGAGATCGAAGCTTTTGCCCTTCTGGACCTTTTGCGCCAGCTTTTCGGCCTTCTTGTGGTCGACCTTGCGCTCCACCTCCTCGATCAGGGACAGCACATCCCCCATGCCGAGAATCCGCGAGGCGATGCGGTCCGGGTGGAAGGGCTCCAGGGCGTCGGTCTTTTCCCCCACCCCCATGAACTTGATGGGCTTGCCGGTGACATGGCGCACCGACAGGGCGGCGCCGCCGCGGGCGTCGCCGTCCACCTTGGTCAACACCACCCCGGTCAGGGGCAGGGCCTCGCTGAAGGCCTTGGCGGTGTTGACCGCATCCTGGCCGATCATGGCGTCGATGACAAACAGGGTCTCCACCGGCTTGATGGCGCTGTGGATCTGGCTGATTTCCGCCATCAGCTCGGCGTCGATATGGAGGCGGCCCGCGGTATCGACGATAAGCACATCGACAAAAGCCTTGCGCGCCGCCGCCACCGCGTCAGTGGCGATGGTCACCGGGCTCTGGTCGGCGGCACTGGGGAAAAACACCGCCCCCACGTCGGCAGCCAGGGTTTCCAACTGCTTGATGGCGGCCGGCCGGTAGACATCGGCGCTGACCACCATCACCTTCTTCTTCTCCCGCTCTTTCAGGTAGCGGGCCAGCTTGGCCACGGAGGTGGTTTTACCCGCCCCCTGAAGCCCCGCCATCAGGATCACCGCCGGTGGCTGGACCGCAAGGTTGAGGCCCTCGCTGGCGGTGCCCATTACCGACTCCAGCTCCTGCTTGACGATCTTGAGGAACTGCTGGCCGGGGTTCAGGCTGCGGCTGACCTCCTGGCCCACGGCCCGCAGGCGGACGTGGTCGACAAAGTCCTTGACCACCGGCAGCGCGACATCGGCCTCCAGCAGGGCCATGCGCACTTCCCGCAGGGATTCCTGGATATTCTCTTCGGAAAGCTGCGCCTTGCCGGTAATCTTCCTGAGGGTGTGGGAGAGCCTGTCGCTGAGAGATTCAAACATCGCCATGGTAAAAAATCCGCTGCCTGGGTCACTGTTGGAGTGGCGGGATTATAGCCTAATGGCCGAGGCTTTGCGGGACGGGATTTCTGTGACAAACTTGGCCATTCATTCGGCCCGGAACGACGGAGAACATGGTTGTAAGCATCCCTGCTGTTGCCGCTGCCGCTTTCTATATCAGTGCGACGCTCTATCATCTTTTTCAACGCTTCAACGCCCAGCGCCCCGCCAGACACACCTGGCTGATTGTCGGCGGCGTCGTCGGTCTGTGCCTGCACGGCCTGGCGGCACTGCAGATGCTGGCCACACCCGCCGGCATCAACTTCTCCCTGTGGCCGGTGAGTGTGTTGATTCTGTTTGCGGTGAACCTGATCGTCCTGCTCAGCAGCATCAGGAAGCCGCTCCACAGCCTCTTTATACTGCTGTTTCCCGCCAGCGCCGCGGTGCTGATCTGCAGCCTGCTGTTCGGCTACACCATCGTCGACGCCGAGCACCTGTCGCTGCGGATCGGCAGTCACGTGATTGTCTCCCTGCTGGCCTACAGCCTGTTCACCATTGCCGCCATGCAGGCCCTGCTGCTGGCCTATCAGAATTGGCGCCTGCGCAACCATCACCCAGGCGGTTTCCTCAAGGGTCTGCCACCGCTGCAGACCATGGAAACCCTGCTGTTTGAAATTATCTGGGCGGGGTTTTTCCTGCTTACCCTGAGCCTGCTCACCGGGTTCTTCTTTGTCGACAACCTCTGGGCTCAACACCTCGCCCACAAGACCTTCTTCTCCATGGTAGCCTGGCTGGTGTTTGCCATTCTCCTGTGGGGCCGGGTGCGCCTCGGCTGGCGGGGCACCATTGCCATCCGCTGGACCCTGGGTGGCTTTGCCCTGCTGGCCCTGGCCTACTGGGGCAGCAAGTTCGTACTGGAGATCCTGCTCAACAGCAACCCGGGCTGACCACCGGCGCCCCCGGGTGTTGCCAACCCGGTAAAAGTTGTCCACCATGGGTGCCCACTGTTAATGCGAGGCTTCACCCGCCTTGGACGATTTGCCGACTGGGCTGCTATTCGGCCTGCTAGTACTGCTGCTGATGGTCTCCGCCTTCTTTTCAGGCACCGAAACGGGAATGATGTCCATCAACCGTTATCGCCTGAAGCATCTGGCCAAAAAGCACCGCAGCGCGCGCCGCGTCAACAAGCTGCTGAACCGACCCGATCGCCTGATCGGGGTTATCCTTATCGGCAACAACCTGGCCAACAACTTTGCCGCCATCGTCGCCGCCACCATTGCCGTCAACCTGTTTGGCGCCGGCTCGGAAATCCTCGCCGGCGTCCTCCTCACCATCGTCATGTTGATCTTTGCCGAGGTCACCCCCAAGACCCTGGCGGCCATCAGCCCCGAGCGCATTGCCTTTCCCGCCAGCTGGGTGCTCAAGCCGCTGATGAAAGTGCTCTACCCGGTGGTCTGGCTGGTCAACCGTTTCTCCAACGGCCTGCTGGCCCTGGTGGGGGTCGACGGCGCCAACCGCCGGGACGACACCCTGAGCAAGGACGAGTTGCGCACCGTGGTGGATGAGTCCAGCGGCGAGGAAATCCCTTCCGACCACCAGGGTATGCTGATCAATATCCTCGACCTGGAAAAGGTCACCGTCAACGACATCATGGTGCCCCGCAACGAAATCACCGGCCTCGACCTCGAGCAGGACATGGACACCCTGGTGGATCAGATCATGGACATGGAATACACCCGGGTGCCCATCTTCTGCGGCGACATCAACAATATCGAGGGTATTCTCCATATGCGCAGGGTCAACCGGCTGCTGCGCAACGGCTCCAGCCAGCTCACCAAGGAGGCCATCAAGCGCTTCTCCCGGGAGCCCTATTTCGTCCCCGAGAGCACCCCTCTCCATGTCCAGCTGGTGAATTTTCAGAAGAACAAGCGGCGGATCGGCCTGGTGGTGGACGAGTACGGGGAGATTCTGGGCCTGGTGACCCTGGAGGATATCCTCGAGGAAATTGTCGGCGACTTCACCACCAACGACGCCAATGCCGACGACGAAATCCTGGCGGGCAAGGACGGCGCCTATATTCTCGGCGGCGGCGCCAGCATCCGCGACATCAACAAGGCCACCGGCTGGACCCTGCCCACCCAGGGCCCAAAAACCCTCAACGGCCTGGTGATGGAGATCCTCGAGGAGATTCCCGAGGGCAACGTGTGCTTCCGCCTCGGCAGCTATCGCTTTGAAACCCGGGCCCTGTCCAACAAGCAGGTGATCGAGGCCAAAGCCTGGCAGATCGGCCCGCCCCCCTCCCGGGACGGCGACACTTGAAGCCCCTCAGGCAAAGGGGTTGCCGACCTTGGACCGCTGCCCGGCCAGCTCCACCACGGCGCGGCGCTGACTGTTGTCCAGCCGGGTCCACTGGACAATCTCGGTGAGGGTGCGGTAGCAGCCCACACAGACATCGTCCTCATTGAGGGTGCACAGGGAAATACAGGGGGATTTGACCGGCACGTCTGGATTGGCCACAGCTATCTCCCCCCCTTCACCGCCAGCACTTCTCCCCCGCCGGCAGGCTGGAAGGCGAAGACTTCGCTGAGCATGTCGAGCATCACCCCAAAGGTGAAGCCCCAGATACAGTAGTCGTCATAAAAAATGCAGGGGGCGTCGTAGGTGCCCACCGGGGTGGGAAACCTGGCCCTGGTGTAATTCTCCGGGGTCATCAGGTAGCTCAGGGGCACCTGGAACACGGCGTCCAGCTCAGCGAGTTCGGGCACAAAAACCAGGCCCTCGGGAATGATGCCAACAAAGGGAGAGACCCGCACCGAAAAGCGGGTGACCTTGGGATCCATGGCGGCGACCACTTCCACCACCCCCCGGGGCAGGGCGATTTCCTCTTCGCTTTCCCGGAGGGCGGTGTGAATCAAGCTGGCGTCCTCCGGCTCCCACATGCCGCCGGGAAAGGCCACCTGGCCCTGGTGGCTGCTGAGGTGCTCGGCGCGCTTGATAAAAATCATCTTCGGATCCACGCCCGCGGTCAGGGCCATCAGCACCGCCGCCTCCCGCACCCCGTCGTCACCCAGCAACCGCGCCTGATGTGGCGGCCGATGCTGTAATTTCTGTCGTATCTGATCTAGCAAGATATTGTTCTCTGGTGGCTTACACTGTACTGTCGGACCATTAATTCAGCCATAAGTCCCAACATGAAATTCTGCAATCAATGTGGCGAACCCCTGCTGCTGGCGGTGCCGGCGGGGGACGACAGGGAGCGCCATGTGTGCTCGTCGTGCGCCCACGTCCACTACCGCAATCCGAGAATTATAACGGGTTGCATCCCGGTGCACGAGGACCGGGTTCTCCTGTGTCGCCGCGCCATCGAGCCCCGCCACGGCTTCTGGACCCTGCCCGCCGGGTTTCTCGAGCACGGCGAAACCATCGCCGAGGGGGCCGGCAGGGAAACCCTGGAGGAAGCCAATGCCCGGGTGGACATCCACGGCCTGTACGCCATCTACGATGTGCTCCACATCGGTCAGGTCTACATGTTCCACCGCGCCACCCTGGCGGACCTCGATTTCTCCCCCGGGGAGGAGTCCCTGGCCACGGAACTGTTCCGCGAACAGGATATCCCCTGGGACGAATTGGCGTTCCCGGTGATTGGCCTGGTGCTCAAGGACTTCTTTGCCGATCGCGGCCGGGGCAGCTACCCCCTGAAAACCGCCACCATCAATCGCAACCGGGTGCCGGGACTTCACACCCCCCCGCCCGCCCACCTGAGCAAGCCCTAATGGCCACGGACAACTCCAGGCTCCAGCGCAGTTTGCAGCACATCGAAACCCTGGGCAACAAACTCCCCCACCCCACCCTGCTGTTTGTCTACCTGTGCGCCCTGATCCCCCTGCTCTCGGCCCTGTTTGCCCTGGCCGGACTCAGCGCCGTGCACCCGGTAACCGGCGAGCACATTGTGGTCACCAACCTGATCAGCCGCGAGGGCCTGCACCTGGTGCTGGAGCGCACGGTGACCAACTTCACCCAGTTCGCCCCCGTGGGCACGGTGCTGGTGGCCATCATGGGGATCGGCATCGCCGAGCACAGCGGCCTGATCGGCACCCTGCTGAAGGCCACCATCCTCAAGGCACCGGAGCGGATGCTGACCCTGCTGGTGGTGTTTGCCGGGGTGATGTCCAGCCTGGCGGCGGACAGCGGCTATGTGGTGCTGATCCCCCTCGCCGCCATGCTCTTCCACGCCATGGGCCGCAGTCCCCTGGCGGGGATCGCCGCCGCCTTTGCCGGCGTGTCCGGGGGCTTCAGCGCCAACCTGCTGATCGGCCCCCTGGACGCCATCCTCGCCGGCCTGTCCACGGAAGCGGCGGCCCTGGTGGACAACAGCTATGTGGTCAATGCCGCGGGCAACTACTACTTTATCGTCGCCTCCGTATTCATGGTGGTGCTGGTGTGCACCCTGGTGACGGAAAAACTGGTGCTGCCCCGGCTTGCGGATACCCCCTTGCCCAGGACCGCACCAGAACCTGTCACCGGCAGGGAAAAGCGCGCCCTGCGGGCGGTGGGCGGCTTCTCCCTGGTCTTTATCGCCCTGTTGCTGTGGGGCCTGGTGCCGGACAATGGGCTGTTGCGGGACCCCGACAGCGGCGCCGTGCTCACCTCCCCCTTTATCAACGGCATCGTCACCATTATCGCGGTCTACGCCGGGGTCTGCGGCTGGCTGTACGGCAAGCTCAGCGGCAACTACCCCAGCGCCTCCAGCGCCATCGAGGGCATGGAGTCCAGCCTCGCCACCATGGCCAGCTACCTGGTGCTGATGTTCTTTGCCGCCCAGTTCATCAACTACTTCGCCTGGAGCCAACTGGGCATCATCTGCGCCATCAAGGGCGCCGCCCTGATCCAGGCCATGGCCCCCGGCACCACCCTGCTGCTGGTGTCCTTCGTGGTGTTTGCCGCCCTCATCAACCTGTTGCTGGGCAGCGCCTCCGCCAAGTGGGCGCTGCTGGCCCCGGTGTTTGTCCCCATGTTGCTGCTGTCGGGGATTTCCCCTGAGGCCACCCAGGCCGCCTACCGTATCGGCGACAGCACCACCAATATCATCACCCCCCTGATGCCCTACTTTGGGGTGGTGGTGGCCTTCGCCCAGAAGCACGACAAAAACGTGGGCATCGGCACCATTATCGCCACCATGCTGCCCTACAGCATCGCCCTGCTGGTATCCTGGTCCCTGTTGCTGGCATTATGGATTGGCCTCGACCTGCCCCTGGGGCCGGGGGCGAGCATTTTTATTGGATAATGCCATGGATACCGATAACGAATGGGAAGAGTGGGGCAAAACCGACCCCTATTTCAGCGTACTGACCAACCCCAAGTTTCGCCGCCAGGTGCTCACCGAGGAGGCCAGGGAGGAGTTTTTCAACTCCGGGCGGGAGGACATCAACAAGGTGATGGCCATCTGCCGCCAGCACCTCGACCCCGCATTCACCCCCCGCCGGGCGCTGGATTTTGGCTGTGGTGTTGGGCGCCTGGTGGTTCCCCTGTCCCGCCTCGCGGCACAGGTGGTCGGCCTGGACGTGTCGCAATCCATGCTTGCCGAAGCCTCGGCAAACTGCGCGCGCTTCGGCATCGACAACGTGGAGCTGGTGAAATCGGACGACGACCTCAGCAATCTCCGCGGCACCTTTGATTTCATCCACTCCGTTATCGTACTCCAGCACATCCCCGTCGACCGCGGCCAGCGCATATTCAACAACCTGGTTGCGCGACTCGATCCCGGCGGCATCGGGGCAATCCAGCTCACCTACGGCAAGGCCTACTACCCCGAGTCCGACGGCCTGCCGCCGGCACCGCCACCCCCAGCGCAACCCAAAGCCAGGGGCTGGGGACTGTTGAAGACCAAGACCAGGTCTGTGTTGACAGCCAAAATCCCCGGCGCGGACCCCCAAATGCAGATGAACCCCTACAACCTCAATCGGATCATGTTCAGCCTCCAGGGCGCCGGGGTCAGCAGCCTCTTCCAGGAATTCACCGACCACGGCGGCGAACTCGGGGTTTTCCTCTATTTCCGCAAGGACCTGTAGAAAGGGGGTCCCACCGCGGCCAGGGAGTCCCTCGGCCCCTGGCCGTGGCCCGCCCCGGGAACGGACAACGGCCAGGCTTGACAGCCGTGCTATACTCCGTACCCATTTTGCCTTACCCCTGTTCCCCCATGTCCGCAGCCACTGGCCAACCCAAAGCCCTCTACGACCACCGCAAATACTGGGCGGAGTGCTTCGGCAGCGCGCCCTTTTTACCCATGTCCCGGGAGGAGATGACAGCCCTCAGCTGGGACAGCTGCGACATCATCATCGTCACCGGCGACGCCTATGTGGACCACCCCAGCTTCGGCATGGCGGTGATCGGCCGGGTGCTGGAGGCCCAGGGCTTTCGGGTGGGGATCATTGCCCAGCCGGACTGGACCAGCAAGGCGGACTTCCAGCGCCTGGGCAAGCCCAACCTGTTCTTCGGGGTGGCGGCGGGGAATATGGATTCAATGATCAACCGCTATACCGCCGACCACAAAATCCGCCGGGATGACGCCTACACCCCGGGCAATGTGGGGGGCAAGCGCCCGGACCGGGCGGTCACCGTCTACGCCCAGCGCTGCCGGGAGGCCTTCAAGGGGGTGCCGGTCATTATCGGCGGCATCGAGGCCAGCCTGCGCCGCATCGCCCACTACGACTACTGGAGCAACAAGGTCAGGCGCTCCGTACTGTTCGACTCCAAGGCCGACCTGCTGTTCTACGGCAATGCGGAGCGCGCCATCGTCGAGTTCGCCCAGCGCCTGGCCCAGGGCGAGAGCGTCGACGATATCCGCGATATTCGCGGCACCGGCTTTCTCCGCAACACCCTCCCCGAGGGCTGGCTGGAAATCGACTCCACCGAAGTGGACCGGCCGGGCCAGGTGGAGGCCATACCCAACCCCTACCAGGATACCAGCGAGCTGCGGGACAACAGTGGCGGCGCGCCCCCCTGCGCCACCGCCGCCAGCGAGCCCGAGGTGGAGGAGCGGGTGGTGCAGCTGGTGGACCTGGCGGACCGCAAGCTGAAACGGGCCTACCGGGAGCGCAGCTATATCCGCCTGCCCGCCTACGAGCAGGTGCGGGACGATCAGGTGCTCTATGCCCACGCCTCACGGATCCTTCACCTGGAAACCAACCCCGGCAACGCCCGGCCCCTGGTCCAGCGCCACGGCAACCGCGACCTGTGGCTAAACCCGCCGCCCATTCCCCTGACCACAGAAGAAATGGACTGGGTATTCGACCAGCCCTATGCCCGGGCACCCCACCCCAGTTACGGCGACGCCAAGATTCCCGCCTGGGAGATGATCCGCTTTTCGGTGAACATCATGCGCGGCTGCTTTGGCGGCTGCACCTTCTGCTCCATCACCGAGCCCGAGGGGCGCATCATCCAGAGCCGCTCCGAGGACTCCATCGCCCGGGAGGTGGAAGCCATCCGCGACAAGACCCAGGGCTTTACCGGGGTCATCTCCGATCTCGGCGGGCCCACCGCCAATATGTGGCGCCTCAACTGCAAGAGCAAGGAAATCGAAGAGAGCTGCAAGCGGCTGTCCTGCATCTACCCCGGCATCTGCAAGAACCTCAACACCGACCAGACCCCGCTGATCCATCTCTACCGGCGCATCCGCGCCCTGCCGGGCATCAAGAAGGTGCTGATCGCCTCCGGCCTGCGTTACGACCTGGCGGTGGAAACCCCGGAATACGTCCGCGAGCTGGTGACCCACCATGTGGGCGGCTACCTGAAGATCGCCCCCGAGCACACCGAGAACGGCCCCTTGGCGAAGATGATGAAGCCGGGCATGGGTACCTATGAGCGCTTCAAGGAGATGTTCGAAAAATTTTCCAAGGAGGCGGGCAAGGAGCAGTATCTGATCCCCTACTTCATCGCCGCCCACCCCGGCACCAGCGCCGAAGACATGATGAACCTGGCCCTGTGGCTGAAGGAGAACGGCTTTCGCGCCGACCAGGTACAGACCTTCTACCCCTCCCCCATGGCCATGGCCACCGCCATGTACCACAGCGGCCGCAACCCCCTGCAGCGGGTGTCCCGCAAACGCGGCGACCAGGTGGAGTCCGCCAAGGGCCTCATCGCCCGCCGCCTGCACAAGGCCTTTTTGCGCTACCACGACCCCGACAACTGGCCCCTGCTGCGGGAAGCCCTGCAACAGATGGGTCGCGGCGACCTCATCGGCAATGGCAAGCACCAGCTGATCCCCCGCTTCCAGCCCCGCAGCTGGAAACCCAAGGACACCCCGGCGGGCAAACGCATCCTCACCCAGCACACCGGCTTGCCCCCCCGCGGCGACCAGCTGCCCCCGCGCGCCGCCAAGGGCCGCAAGCCGGGGCGATCAGCTCCAGCCCGCAAGGCCCGCTGAAGGCCCCCGAACCACTGTTATCCTCCGCCATTGCTGTGCCCCAGGTTGGCGGGCAACTACCGGCAACTGTTGGGCTTATTGCAGTGCCATTCGTTACGCCAGAGAGT
>Ga0079224_100016699_pt1 | contig 10326 bp, 9 predicted proteins | sample Stecom2015_FD_80414 | JGI IMG/M metagenome (GOLD analysis project Ga0079224, IMG submission 80414) | Agricultural soil microbial communities from Utah to study Nitrogen management - Steer compost 2015 | ecosystem: Environmental > Terrestrial > Soil > Agricultural land | place: USA: Utah... | reverse complement strand
TTCTTGAAGGAAGAGATCGAAAAGGACCGGGAGGTGCTCGAGAAAATGTCGGACGAGGGGGAACTGGAACGGCTGGCCCGTGAAAAATACTATATGAAAAAGGAAAATGAGGAAATTTTCCTGATCGAATACCAGGACAGTGTAAAAAAAGGAAAAGATGAATGAAACTGATCTTTTTGAGGGCTTTCCATCGGTTTCCGCCAAGGCCTGGAAACAGCGGATCCAGTACGACCTGAAAGGAGCGGACTACAACGAGAGTCTGGTTTGGGAATCCCTGGAGGGCATCAAGGTCAAACCCTTCTACCACAGCGAGGACCTGGAGGGTGTTGAAGCCTTCCCCTTCGAAAGGGAGGGACGACCTTGGATGATTGCCCAGGAGCTCTATGCCGCCGATTCCGACAAGGCCGGCCACCGGGCCCTGACGCTCCTCCAAAAAGGGGTGGACAGTCCGATCTTCACCCTGCCCTCGCAGGATGTGGATTTCAAGGCCCTGCTTTCAAAAATCGAGCTGGACCGGGTGCCGTTGCATTTCAATTTCCTGTTTTTGGAGGTGGGGGCAATAAAAAGACTGCTCTCCAAGATCGAGGGGCATAAAGCCCCGATTTATTTCAATCTGGATCCCATCGGGCAATTGGTCCGGGAAGGAAATTGGTTCCATGGTTTCGATCGGGACTTCGAACATTTGGGGGAAGTCCTCGGGTCGGCAACTTCCCAAGGACCCGGTTCCATCCTGGGTATCGATATGGCGCACTGCCACGAGGCCGGGGCCAACGCGGTACAGCAATTGGCCTATGGTCTGGCCCACGCCAATGAGTACCTGCACCATTTTGCCCATGGACCCAGGAAAACAGTTTTCCCGGGCAAATCCTTTCCCATCTGTTTCCAAGTGGCCATGGGAAGCAATTATTTCTTTGAGATTGCCAAGATCAGGGCACTGCGTTGGCTGTGGAACAGCCTTTTGGGGGAATATGGCCTGGTCGGGGACTGCCATATCCTCGCCCGTCCCGGCCGAAGGAACAAGACCCTCTACGATTACAATGTGAACTTGCTGCGCTGCACCTCCGAATGCATGTCGGCCATTTTGGGGGGAGCCGATACGGTATGCAACCTGCCCTATGATGCCCTTTACCACAAGGACAATGAATTTGGGCAACGCCTGGCCAGGAACCAATTGCTCATCCTCAGGGAGGAAAGCCATTTCAACAGAATATCCCATGCCGCCAATGGGGCCTATTATATCGAGACCCTTACCCGGCAATTGGCCCAGGGCGCCTTGGAGCTTTTCAAGGGAATCGAGGCCGGGGGCGGGTTCATCAACTCCCTTAAAAAGGGGAGCATCCAAAAAAAGATAAAAGGAAACGCAGCCAGGGAGCAACAGCTCTTCGATGCCGGAAAAATTGTCTCCCTGGGGACCAACAGCCATCAAAACCCGGAAGATCGCATCAAGGGGGAACTGCAGCTCCATCCCTTTGCAAAGACCCGGGTCCGCAAGACCTTGATCGAGCCCATTGTGGCCCGAAGATTGGCCGAGGGCCTGGAACAAAAAAGATTGGAAGATGAGTAGAAAGGACCTTCAACAAATGGAATTGGGCGGTACCAAGGACAGGGCGTCCCAAAAAAAAGAGGGCCCGAGCTTTGCGGCGGGACTCCCCCCTTACCTTCGGGGCCCCTATTCCACCATGTATGTCCGTCGGCCCTGGACCATTCGCCAATACGCGGGCTTCTCCACGGCCGAAGAAAGCAATGCCTTCTACAGAAGAAACCTGAAAGCCGGGCAGAAAGGGCTTTCCGTCGCCTTTGACCTGCCCACCCACAGAGGCTATGATTCCGACAACCCCCGGGTGGTGGGGGATGTCGGCAAGGCCGGCGTGGCCATAGATTCCGTGGAGGATATGAAGATCCTTTTCCGGGACATTCCCCTGGACCAAATGTCGGTCTCCATGACCATGAACGGGGCGGTGATCCCCATCATGGCCTTCTATATCGTAGCCGCCCTGGAAGAGGGGGTTTCCATGGATCGGCTGTCGGGAACCATTCAGAACGACATCCTCAAGGAATTCATGGTGCGCAACACCTACATTTACCCTCCCGGACCCTCCATGGAACTGGTCGCCGATATCTTTTCGTTCTGCAGCAAGAACATGCCGAGGTTCAACAGCATCAGCATCTCCGGTTATCATATGCACGAGGCCGGGGCCCCGGCGGCCATGGAGCTGGCCTATACCCTTGCCGATGGCCTGGAATACATTCGCACGGGCCTGGGCGCCGGTATGAAGATCGACGAATTTGCCCCCAGACTATCCTTCTTTTGGGGCATCGGGATGGACCATTTCACGGAGATCGCAAAACTCAGGGCCGGGCGGGTGCTCTGGACCAAGATCCTGGAGGGCTTCGCCCCCAAGGATGAAAAGTCCTCCATGTTGCGTACCCACAGCCAGACCAGTGGCTGGAGCCTGACCGAGCAGGACCCTTTCAACAATGTGGCCAGGACCACGATCGAGGCCATGGCGGCGGTCCTTGGGGGCACCCAGAGCCTGCACACCAATGCCCTGGACGAGGCCATTGCACTGCCCACCGATTTTTCGGCCAGGATTGCCCGCAATACCCAGATCTTTCTCCAACAGGAGACCCAGATCACCCGCAGCGTGGATCCCTGGGCCGGAAGCCGGCTGTTGGAAGAGCGGACCGAGGAAATTGCCGTGGAGGCCTGGGAGCTTTTTCAGGAGATCGAGAAACTCGGGGGAATGACCAAGGCCATTGAGGCCGGAATCCCCAAAATGCGGATCGAGGAGGCCGCTGCCAAAAAACAGGCCCGGATCGACAGCGGGCAGGACATTATCGTGGGAGTGAACAAATACGCCCTGGAAAAAGAGGATCCCCTACAGATCTTGGAGGTGGACAATGCCAAGGTCAGGAAACAACAGGTGGAGCGGCTCACACAAATCAAAAAAGAGCGGGACCCGAAGGCCGTGGAACAGTCCCTGGAGCGGATTCGGGAGGCTTCCCAAAAACTGTTGCGGAAGGATTCAGAACGCGAAAATTTGTTAGCTTTGGCCATAGAAGCGGCCAAGGCACGGGCCAGCCTGGGCGAGATCAGCGGAGCCATGGAATCCGCCTTTGGACGCTATAAGGCCAAGATCCAATCCATAAGCGGGGTGTACTCCAAGGAAATCAAAAATGACGAAAGCTTTCAAAAGGCACGAAAAATGGCCGATGAATTTGCCGTTGTGGAAGGGCGAAGGCCCAGGATCATGGTGGCCAAAATGGGCCAGGACGGCCATGACCGAGGCGCAAAGGTAGTGGCCACGGGCTATGCCGACCTGGGCTTTGACGTGGATATCGGACCCTTGTTCCAAACCCCTGCGGAAGTGGCCAAACAGGCCGTGGAAAACGATGTGCACATCCTGGGGGTCTCTTCCCTGGCCGGAGGACACAAGACCCTGTTGCCCGAACTGATCCGGGAACTGAAAAAATACAATCGGCAGGACATTCTGGTGATCGTGGGCGGGGTCATCCCAAAACAGGATTACGGGCAATTGATCGAGCAAGGTGCCGTGGCGGTATTTGGACCCGGAACCAAGATCAGTGAAACGGCGATCGAAATCCTGGAAATTTTGATGGATTGATCCCTTTGGGACCCCAGGGAAGAAACTTTAACTTTCTTTAACGTACAAAGCATTGGTTATTCACCCACTGTTAACAAAATAGATTTCCCCGCTTCTTAAATAATCGTATTTTTAGCACCTAACTTACTATGAAATGGGCAAGATTATTGCTATAGCGAACCAAAAGGGCGGGGTGGGCAAAACCACAACCACCGTTAACCTCGCGGCCTCCCTGGGAGTATTGGAAAAGAAGGTGCTGTTGATCGATGCCGATCCCCAGGCCAATGCCACCTCCGGCCTTGGCATAGATGTAGATTCCGTGGAACACGGAACCTACCAATTGCTCGAACATACCATGGGTGTGGAGCAGGTGATCGTACAAACGGATTCTCCCAATGTCGATCTTATTCCGGCGCATATCGACCTGGTCGCCATTGAAATAGAATTGGTGGACAAGGACAATAGGGAGTATATGCTCAAGGAAGCCCTCAAGGACCTGGGGGACCGTTATGACTTTGTCTTGATCGACTGTGCCCCCTCCCTGGGCCTATTGACCTTGAATGCTCTGACCGCGGCAGATTCGGTCATGATTCCCATCCAGTGTGAATATTTTGCATTGGAAGGCCTTGGGAAACTCCTCAATACCGTAAAAAGCGTGCAGAAGATACACAATTACGATTTGGACATCGAAGGCATGCTCCTGACCATGTACGATTCCAGATTGCGGTTGTCCAACCAAGTGGTCGAAGAGGTGAAAAAACACTTTGCGGACATGGTGTTCGACACCATCATCCAAAGAAACGTCAGGCTGAGCGAGGCCCCGAGCTATGGGGAAAGTATCATTAAATACGATGCCAGCAGCAAGGGTGCCACCAATTACCTGAACTTGGCCAATGAAATATTGAAAAAAAACAAGGAGAAAGTTTAAATGGCGAAAGCAACCAAAAAACAGGCTTTGGGAAGAGGCCTGTCCGCTCTATTGAAAGACCCGGAGAACGACATACAATCCGTTTCTGACAAAAATGCGGACAAGGTCATCGGCAATGTGGTGGAACTGGATATCGAATCCATTGAGGTGAACCCCTTTCAGCCGCGCTCCAACTTCAACGATGGGGCCCTGGAGGAACTGGCGAGTTCCATTCGGGAACTCGGCATCATCCAGCCCATAACCGTTCGAAAGCTCGATTTCAACAAATTCCAATTGGTGTCCGGGGAACGTCGGTTCAGGGCCTCCAAAATGGTGGGCCTGGAGACCGTCCCTGCCTATATCCGCATCGCCAACGACCAGGAGTCCCTGGAAATGGCCCTTGTGGAGAACATTCAGCGGCAGGATCTGGACCCCATAGAGATCGCCCTCTCCTACCAACGCCTTATCGATGAGATCCAGGTCACCCAGGAAACCTTGAGTTCCCGGGTCGGAAAGAAACGTTCGACGATCACCAACTATCTCCGGCTTCTGAAGCTCGATCCGATCATTCAGACCGGGATGCGGGACGGCTTCATCAGCATGGGCCACGGGAGGGCCCTGATCAATGTGGAAAAGAAAAAGGACCAGCTCTCGATCTATGAAAAAATAGTATCCCAACAACTTTCAGTGCGGGAGACCGAGGAATTGGTCAAGTCCTTCAAGGAACCCACCTCCGGGCCCGCTCCCGAAGGAAAAAAAGGGAAGAAGGAGCTTCCGGACTTCGCGGCCCAGGGGTTGGGGGCCATCAAGGACCATTTGGCCGCCAAGGTCGACATCAGCGCCTCCCCCAAGGGAAAGGGCAAGATCGTGATCCCCTTCCATTCGGAAGAGGAGTTCAGAAGAATAAAAAAACTGTTGACCGGTGGGTAAAAAGCTGCTCCTTTTGTTCCTCGCCCTGACGGTCGTCCAAACCGGCTTCTCCCAGGTGAAGGAGGAAAAAGAGGAAAATTCCGGGAAAGTGGAACCCATTGAGGTGGACTCCCTTGCCCAGAAGGCCGGGGAATCGGGTGTACGCTTTGAGGAAGTGGTGAGCGAACCCGTGGAAGTCAATCCCCTGGCACCCTCCCAGGCCGCCTTCTATTCGGCCGTTCTCCCAGGCTTGGGACAGATCTATAACAAACGCTATTGGAAAGTCCCCCTGGTCTGGGGCGCCATCGGCACGGGCATCTATGCCTATTCCTACAACAATACCGAATACCGAAGGGCCAGAAAGGCCTTTAAAAGACGGTTGGCCGGCTTTTCCGATGATGAATTTTGGGACCTGAACAAGGATGGACTCGGACCGGACATTTCCAACGAGGCCCTGGAAGAGGCCCAGGAGAATACCCAACGGGACAGGGACCTGGCCCTGGTGATCACCATTGCCCTATACGCCCTGAACATCATAGACGCCAATGTGGACGCCCACTTGAAGCAATACAATGTGGACGACAGGCTGGCCTTGGACTTCAAACCATTTTTGGACATAAACCCATTGACCAATGACCCCGTCTACGGGATGGCATTGGTGGTAAAATTTTAAGGCATGCGCATCGGATTGTTCGGCTATGGGAAAATGGGGAAAATGATCGAAGGGGTCGCCCTTGAAAGGGGCCATTCCATAGGGGCCAAAATTGATGTGGACACCCAAACCGTGGATTATACCGCCATGGACGTCGCCATTGATTTCAGTACCCCGGAAGCCGCATTTGACAACATCACCAATTGTTTCAGGAATGGGGTCCCCGTAATCAGCGGTACCACGGGTTGGCTCTCCAGGTACGGGGAGGCCGTCGAAGTCTGTGAGCGCCATGGGGGAGCCTTCATCCATGCGACCAACTTTTCCCTGGGCGTAAACATTTTCTTTGAACTCAATGCCCAATTGGCCAAGATGATGTCCACCCTGGATCGGTACAGGGTCCACTTGGAAGAGACCCACCACATCCATAAATTGGACGCCCCCAGCGGGACCGCCATTACCCTTGCGGAGGGAATCATCGAAAACTCCTCCCACAGCGGTTGGGAATTGGACGCTGCATCCGGGGACAAGATCCCCATCAAATCGTTTCGGGAAGGGGAAGTGCCCGGTACCCATAGGGTCTTCTATGAAAGCAGCGTGGACCGCATCGAGATCGGACATATTGCGCACAACCGACAGGGGTTTGCCCTTGGGGCCGTGGTGGCGGCCGAATGGATCCTCGGAAAGAAGGGGGTCCACAGCATGAAGGATGTGTTGAATTTATAAATTTTAAACGAATATCATATGGGCCTTGGGTCCGATAAAGAATATCGATATGAACGGCATACAATGGCTCTTATTTATCCTGATCATCCAAGTCATCCATTTTTTGGGGTGTTCGAAGCTTTATATCAAGGCGGGCAGAAAGGCATGGGAAGCCGTAATCCCCATTTACAACGCCTTCGTTTTGATGAAAATCATCAATCGGCCCTGGTGGTGGGTGCTGTTGTTGTTCATCCCGATCATCAATCTTTTGATGTTCCCGGTGGTCTGGGTGGAAACCATAAGGAGTTTTGGTAAAAACTCCACACTGGACACCTGGTTGGTCATCCTCACGCTCGGATTCTACATCTATTACATCAATTATACCCAGGATGTCACCTATGTGGAGAACCGCAGCCTAAAGCCCAGGACCGCCACCGGGGAATGGGTCAGCTCCATTGTCTTTGCCGTCGTTGCGGCCACCTTTGTGCACACCTATTTCATCCAACCCTACGTCATCCCGACAGGCTCCCTGGAACGTACCCTACGGGTCGGGGATTTCCTTTTTGTGAGCAAGTTTCACTACGGGGCCCGGGTACCCATGACCACCCTGGCGGCACCCATGGTGCACGATACCCTGCCCATATTGGGGACGAGGTCCTATTTGGCCGATGTCGATCCCGAGACCCACAGCACGTCCTGGATCAACAAATTGCAATTGCCCTATATGAGGCTGCCCGGTTTTGAAAAGGTCAAAAAAAATGATATTGTGGTCTTCAGCCTTCCTGCCGATACCCTCTATCAATTCTTTAGGGCAGACCGGGCCGTGATCAAGCCCATTGACAAAAAATCCAACTACGTCAAACGCTGTGTGGCCACCCCTGGGGACACCCTGTCCATAATCGATGGCTTTGTGCACATCAATGGGGAACGGCTGCAACTCTCCGATCGGGCAAAGGTCATGTACAATTATGAGGTCTATGCCAATTCAGGGGTCTCCAGCAGGTATTTGGAGGAAGTGGACGCCTCGGATTTCCTCCGCAAATACATCACCAATGGTTTGAACGAGAACCAGTACAATATTTTGGCCCCCTATATCTCAGGGGGGAAACCCACCGCGGATGGAAAATTCGAACTCTATACCGGGGAAAAGGGCATTCCCATCGAGGCCATCCGAAATGCCAGGGTTTCCCTGACCGAGGAAAAACCCAGGGTCCGCATTGCCAATATGACCGATGAAATGGTGGCCGCCCTGCGACAAAACCCGGCCATTGATTCGGTGGTGATGACCTTGGAACCCAAGGGGGAGTACGGGGGTGCCTTTCCCCAGAGACGAGATCTATATCCATGGAACATGGACCATTTCGGTCCCATCTACATTCCCAAGGCGGGGGCGACCGTAAAGATCGACCATAGGACCATTCCCCTGTACAAGAAAATCATCAGGGACTACGAGCACAACCAAGTGCAGATCATCGGGGAAAAGGTCATGATCAATGGGGAGCAAGCGGATTCCTATACCTTCAAACAGGATTATTATTGGATGATGGGGGACAACCGCGACCATTCGGAGGACAGCAGGGCCTGGGGCCATGTCCCCGAGGACCATATCGTGGGCAAACCCGTGTTCATTTGGATGAGCTTTGACAATTTCAGGGAAGGCTTTGCCAATTGGAGGCCCCGTTGGGAACGGATCTTCACCACCGTAGGGGGCAGCGGGGAACCGGTGTCATATTTCCCCTATTTCATCGCATTGCTGGGAGGTTGGTTCCTCTATGATTTTATCCGAAAAAGAAGGAAGAAAAAAGCGGCATAACCCAAGAAGACCAAAATTTTGAACGTTCTATTGTATCCCACCTATTTTCCGAGCATTGCCAGCTTTGCGGTCCTTGCCCAAAGGGAAGTGGTCTGGGAAGCCAGTGACAATTTCCAGAAACAGACCTATAGGAACCGCTGTCACATCTGTACCGACAAGGGCCTGCACGCCCTCCATGTTCCCATACGGCACGTAGGGGGAAAAGAGGGCCGTCAAAAATATGGGGAGGTGGCCACGGACAACAGCTATCCTTGGAAAAAAATACATTGGCGCAGCCTGGAAACCGCATATAGGACCTCCCCTTTCTTCGAGTTCTATGAAGATGGGCTCAAGCCGCTGTTCGAGGGCAATGAGGATTCCCTATTTGCCTTAAACCTCCAAACCATCGAGGCCATATTGGACTGTTTGGGCATGGAAGCCCCCACGGACTTTACCCAGCAGTACGATCCCCAGGACAGGGGGCATTTGGACGCCCGATTCCTGGTCCATGCCAAGGGGGAGCTGGCCTTGGAGCCGCATGGTTTTGCGCCCTATACCCAGGTATTCGGGGAGCGGCATGGCTTCGTTCCCAACCTGAGCGTTTTGGACCTGTTGTTCAACTTGGGCCCCCAGGCCCTTGATTATTTGAAAGCGCAACCTTTGGATTTTTTGGATGACTAGGCATCTGCTCCATTATGGCATCCATTTTCTACTGCCCATTCTGATTGCCCTATTGTTCTATAGGGAACAGTGGGTGCGGGTCGCCCTGATCTTGCTGGCAGGGATCCTTCTCGACCTGGACCATTTATGGGCCGATTCCATTTTCGACCCCGGACGCTGTAGCATCGGTTTCCATCCCCTTCACTCCCACTGGGCCATTTTGGGGTATTGCCTGCTCCCTTTCTTCAAAGGCACCAGGATTATCGGCCTGGCCCTGATCCTCCACATTGTGGCGGACCTGTTGGATTGCCTATTGATGTGAGGGCTCCACCCGCAGTCTTGCCAAAACAGGATAGTGGTCCGATAAGCGCCGATCGAAATTGCGGTGTTCCAAAACCTTTAGCCGGGGATCTGCCAGGATATAGTCGATTCGGATGGGAACACGGAACAGCTTATAGGTACCTCCCAACCCCTTGCCCGCCTCCAAAAAACTGTCCTGCATGTCCCCCTTTATGATCTTGTAGATGTTGGAGAATTGGGTATTGTTGAAATCCCCACCGATCAGGTTGATGTAGGGACTTTCCCGTAAATGTTCCCGAAAGAGCAGGGCCTGTTCCATCTGCTTTTCAAAGGTATCCACCAAGCGATGGTAGGTCCGTTGGGTTCTCCTGCCATCGGCAAAGGAAGAGGTCGAGGGAACAATCCTAAAGGATTGCAAATGCACATTGTACACCCTGAGGGTGTCCTTTCCATGGACAATATCGGCATAGATGATGTTGTTGATCGTTCCCGGCAGCTCCAGGGACCCTTCGCCCACTATGGGATACTTTGAAAAGATGGCCTGTACGGTCCTTCTTGCGGAATAGGGGGTCTCACTCCTATAGGGAAACTGCCCCAATTGCCTGTAGCGGATCCTGCTGTGCTCTTGCAAGCAGAGAATATCGGGATCTTGCCGCTTGATGAAGTCCACGATCTCCTCCCCGATACCGGGTTGTCGGATCCAACCGTTCTTGTTGAATCCCCAAACGTTATAGGTCATGATCTTCAAATCCCCCGGACGCCCTTCCTCCCCCTTTTTACCAAAACCGAAGAAAGGGCC
>Ga0079224_100016698_pt1 | contig 10326 bp, 10 predicted proteins | sample Stecom2015_FD_80414 | JGI IMG/M metagenome (GOLD analysis project Ga0079224, IMG submission 80414) | Agricultural soil microbial communities from Utah to study Nitrogen management - Steer compost 2015 | ecosystem: Environmental > Terrestrial > Soil > Agricultural land | place: USA: Utah... | reverse complement strand
GGAAGTTGGCGGGGGACCAGCGGGGAAGTCAGCGGGGAAATGTCCGGAAATGGAGGCGTAACCAAGGTCGCCGATGGGTCGTTGACGCATGACAGGAGATCCCCTCCGCGCCGCCAGGCATCCGCCCCTCACCAAAGGATCAACTGGCCGTGTTCGGTCCCCGCGTCGGAGCCGCCAGCGTCCGCATGGTCGTTGGCGCACAGGTCGTTGCCGTCAGTCTCCTCGTCGCCGCCGTGTCGGGGTGGTCGCACGCCCACCTCGCCGCAGCCACAGTTGCCCTCGTGGCGGGCGGCGTCGCGGCGCGGCTCGGGCAGCTGGCGTACGGCTGTCACACCGCCAAGCGGCCGCGGCACACCGCCGGCCCCAAGGCCCTCGGCCTGATGGCCGTCGGTTTGAGCGTCATCGCCCTGGCTGGTGCGGCACTCACCGTGGGTCTCGCCGCCGGCCTCGACGCAGACGTTCTCGCTAATATTTGCGTCGCCGGTCTAGGACTCGCCGTCGCCGCCTTCCTGCCGGCCCTGTTGGTCCTGACCGGCGCTGAGCGCGGACTCAGCGCGTGCGTGCGCCAGTTGCTTGACGGGCTCGGCGTGGGGATCCTGCTCCTCTACTCGGTCTGGGTGCTGGTGATCTGCCCGTACGGCCGGCTCGACAGCCTGCCGGTCTGGTTCGCCGTACTGAGCTGCTGCTCGCTCTCGATGGCCGCCGTCACGGCGCTGCAGGCCGGTCGCGGCCGCCCGCTCCTTTTGGCCTGGGCTGCCTCGGTCGCCCTCGTCGTGGTCGGCCAGGTCGGCCTCGCCATCTGCCTCGCCTGGCCCCACCTGGCCGGCTACGCGCTGCTGCCGTGCACCGCTCTGGTGGCAGCGGCGGTGCTGGCGTGGTGGGGTGCAAGCCGACAGGCCACGGTGGACAGTGCCGAGGAGACCAGTGCCGACCCTGTGCTGGCCAGGCTGCCGGTGCTCGCCGGCCCGGCGGCGTCCGCTCTCGCCGTGACCCTGTACAACGTTGCCGTTGACCGTCCGTTCGGTCCCGTCGCCGTTGTGTTGGGGATGGTCGGCGTCTCACTCGTCGTGGTACGCGAGTCGTTCGCCGCCCGGGACGTCGGCCGGTACGCCCGGCGGCTCGCCGAGCAGAATGCACGTTTCAGCAGCCTGGTGGCCGGCTCCAACGACGTCATCATGGTGCTCGATCGCGATCTGGTCGTGCGGTGGCAATCCCCGGCATCAACGCGGCTCTTTTCGCTCCTCGACCAGGCGGTCATCGGTCGGCATTTCCAATCCATGCTCCATCCCGAGGACGCCATCGCGGTTGGGGAGCGGCTCGCCGCCGTCCGCGCCCGCGATGGCGGAGCGCGTCCGGTTCTGATCGAGGCGCGGCTGCGGGATGGCTTCGGACGGTGGCGGGACACCGAGTCGTCGGTGACCAACCAGCTTGAGGTGCCGGCTGTCGGCGGCATCGTCGTGCACATCCGTGACATCGGCGAGCGCACCGAGATGAAGCGCCGGCTTCGGGCCTTGGGTTCGGTCGATCAGCTCACCGGACTGCCGAACCGTGCCGAGGTGCTTACCGCGATTGGTGAACTCCAGCAAACCCGCCGGCCGCGCGGGTGCCTGTTGCTGATCAAGCTTGAGGGGTTTACCGCGGTCAACGACGTCCGTGGATACGACGTTGGCGACGCCGTGCTGGTCGAGGTGGCTAAGCGACTTCGCGGAGCCATCGCCGACTCGGACCTACCGGCACGCGTCAGCGGTGACGAGTTCGCCGTCATCACACGGGCCAACGCGGTCCAGGCGTACGCCCTGGCGGAGCGCCTCGTCTCCGTGCTGTCCGTACCGATCGTCCTCGATGCCGGAACGGTGCATCTCTCGGCGAGCATCGGCATGGACGACGTCGCGGCCGGCGAGGACGTGCTACGCCGTGCCGACCTCGCGCTGCGACGGGCCCGCCAGCTCGGCCGGGGCCGGGTCGAGTGGTACGACGCCGCGGTGGAGAAGGAGGTGTTGCGCCGGATGCGGTTGGAGCAGGACCTGCCGGAGGCGCTGGCCCGCGGCGAGATGGATGTGGTCTACCAACCGATCCTCGATATCGGCACCCACCGGCCGGTGGCGGTGGAGGCGTTGCTGCGATGGCGCCATCCGGACCTCGGGATCCTCATGCCGGGGGAGGTGATCCCGATCGCCGAGGATCTCGGGATCATCGATGAGATCGGCAGCTGGGTGCTGGATCAGGCGGCACGGCAACTCGCGAACTGGCGTCGCGATGGCCGCGACGTCGCGTTGGCGGTCAACGTGTCGCCGCACCGGCTGACCACATCGCGGGTCAGCGACGACCTCACCGCGGTGCTGGAGCGCTACGACCTGCCCGCCGACCGTCTGATCGTCGAGGTCAGCGAGGCCCGCCTGGGTTCCGACTCCGGCCTGCTGCACGACGTGCTCGTCCGGATACGGTCCCTCGGTGTGCGGACCACGTTGGACGACTTCGGCACCGGCATCGAGTCGCTCACACACCTGCGCACGCTCCCGTTGGACATGGTGAAGGTTGGACGCGGCTTCTTCGACGACACCGCGGGCCGACCTGGCGGGTCGGTTCCGATCATCGACGTGTTGGTCGGGCTCGGACGCCGGCTCGGCCTCGAGGTCGTGGCGCTGGGCCTGGAGACTCCAGCGCATCTCGAGGTGGTGCAGGCCGCCGGCTGCCGGTACGGGCAGGGCCACCTCTTCGTGCGGCCGCAGCCGGCCGAACGCATCGAGGCGTATCTCCACGACCTCCGGCTGGCCTCGGCGGGCGTACCGCCTCGCAATCCGCTCGCGGACGGGTAACGGGCCACATCCGCCTGGTTTCTTGCGGCCTCCCGGGCTCTTCCCGCGCTAGGGTGTGAGCCGAAACAGGGGAGGCCGTACATGCGCTTCGATGTCACTCAGGTGCTGGATGCGATCGAACGTCATCTGACGACCGAGGTGGCCTTGGCGCAGGTGGTTGTGGACCTCGGCCAGATCGCCTGGTTTGACGCCCTCGACGGCGGTCGCCCGGTCAACCTGTTGCGCGCCGGTCTGCTCATCGATGCGCTTGGGCGTCACCTCGGCGAGGACGCCGTGATGCTGTACGCGGTGGCCGGCCGGGACCTGCTCACCGACGCCGACCTGACGTCCAAGGAGCGGATGGTGCTCGGTCGGTGGGCGAGCGACGGGCTCATCGAGGTCGTTCCGGTCGTTGCGGACCGGGTCGCCGAGGTTGCCGACATCACCGGATGGCCGGTGGTCACCCTCGACGGCTTCCCAGGCCTGGAGGGTCGCTACCCGTGGCTGCGCGAGCAGCCGGAGCGCGTCCTGCGGTTCCTCCCGGGCGAGGGCGGAGCGCGCATCCACGGCGGCGTCCCCGCCGCCTCGCCGGCCCACGGCCCGGGCCAAGGCCTGCTCAGCGTGGTGTGGCGGTGCCCGCGTCGGGAGTGCCCGAGCTTCGGTGAGCGCCGGGCAGTCAGCCAAGCGGTGCCCCGCATGCGAGCCGGCGTGCCGGTCTGCCCGCGTCATGATGAGCCGCTGCACAACGTAGGTGCCAAGGCGCCGTACGTAACCATGGTGCTGGTGGTACACGGTGCCGTGCGCGAACGTTTTGTAGTCCGAATGGGACGGACCGTAACCGTTGGTCGGGCTCCCGAGGATCCGCACGGCATCGCGATCGCGGGCCACCTGAGCGGTGAGATCGCGGCGATGATCAGTCGCAACCATGTCCACCTCGACCTGCGCGAGGACGGCATGTATGTCACCGACGTCTCCACCAACGGAACCGTGGTGCGCAGTCCGAGCTCGCCGTACGGCGGTGCCGATCAGATCCACCTCACCGGCGGTGCCCCTTATCACATCAAGCCGTGGGACACGATCGAGCTGTATGACGGCGTCATCATCTGCCGGGCGGACCAGAGCCTGCTGCGTGGCAGCGGGGGCGGGTACAGCTCGGTCATGGGGGACGCCCCGACCATCTCGATGCCGCAGATCTGACCCACCTGGCCCGGCCGGCTGACCCGGGTAGAAAATCATGGCCTGTGGACGGGGTCGCCATCGCGACTGCGGTGAGGGTTTCTAGTACGCTGTCGACCGACCGCTGCCCCACTGGCGCCCGACGGATGTGCCAACGGCGGTCACGCCGAGTCACCATCGGTGAGCCGGGGAACCAACGGTCGGGGCTTGACTTGGTCCTAACTGAACTGGGGTGAATCCGCGCGAGCGGTAGGGCTGTTCCGGGCCCGAACCCGTCAGCTAACCCGGTAGGCGGTGGACGGAAGGATTAGCCACCATATGGCTGTCAGACGCACGGCGCACCGCATCTCAGCGCGCCGCCGACGGCTGTCGTTCGTCATCGGGGTACTCGCGGCCCTGCTCGGCATTCTCGCCACCTCGACCTCCGCGTACGCCGACCCGCCCACCGACGACGAGGGCGGTTCCCTCAACCTGCGCGAGAAGCTCGAGCAATCCGCGATCAAGTACTACGAGGCTCGCGCCAAGCTGGAGCAGGCCGAGAAGGCTCAGGTGGAGATCGCCGAGAAGCTCAAGGACGCTGAGCTGCGGCTCGCTCGCCTAGAGGTGGAGGTCGCCAACATCGCCGCGGGCCGGTACCAGGGCGCCCAGTTGAACGTCCTTTATGGCCTGTTCACCGGAGAGGGGAACGCGCAGCAGCTGCTTGCCGGTGCGGCGCTCAATGACTACCTGATCTGGCGTGACGATCAGTATCTGCGTGAGTACCGCGAGACGCGGGACGAGGCTAAGCACCAGCAAGACCTGCTCAACGCGGCGATCGCCCAGCAGGAAGCCGCGCTCAAGGAGCTCGACGAGCAGAAGAGGGAGGCCGAGAAGGCGCTGGCCGAGGTCGGAGGCATGGTCTCCGCCGGCTACGACGGCCCGATCCCGGACAAACCCCAGCCGGCGCCCCGCACCGCCAGCGGTGGCTGGCCGCAGGAGTCCTGCTCGATCGACGACCCCACCAAGACGGGCGGTTGCGTCACCCCGCGCATGTACCACTTCATCAACGAGGCGCGGCTCGCCGGCTTCAACCGGTACGTGGCCTGCTGGCGCACGCAGAGCTGGGGCGAGCATCCGAAGGGACGAGCCTGCGACTTCTCCGTGCAGAAAGTCGGGTTCGGCGGGGCCGCGACCGGCGACGAACGGACGTACGGCAACAAGCTCGCCCAGTGGTCGAAGGAGAACGCGTCAGCCCTCGGCGTCATGTACGTGATTTGGTACAAGCAGATCTGGACGCCCTCCACGGGTTGGCGTGTCTATTCAGGCTGTTGCGACGCGTCAAGCCAGCATACGAACCATGTGCACATATCCATGCTGTAGCGGGCGTCTACGCTGTGGTATCGCCTGCGTACAGTAGGTCCTTTTCGACTGGGCGATCGCCGGGCCATCTTTGCACCAGACCGGAGTCGGGGTGTTGCGCACGGTGGCCCGGACCGCCACGATCGGGCGCATGATTCGAGTCCCCCTGCGGGAGCGCAAGACCGACCTGATCTTCATCGTGTTCTTCGTCGTGAACCTTGGGTTCGTGACGTACATCGTGGATCTGGAATCGCTCGTCATCGCGGATCCGGCAAACTTCGAATATCCGATCTGGCCGCCGCCTCCGCTGGTGGACCTCGTGCACTGGTACGGGACGACCTTCGATCCGCTTCTCATGGCACGGCCGGCCTTCTGGCGCATGACCATCTGGATCGACGTCATCTTCTTCGGCCCGTTCTACGCCTTCGCGATCTACGCGTTCATCCGCGGTCGCGACTGGATCCGGCTGCCGGCCCTGGTGTGGTCCGGCACCATGATGGCGAACGTCCTGATCATCCTCATGGAGGAGGCGTACGGCGTGACTCCGGCCGCGAACCTGCCGTTCGTCCTCGCCGTGAACGCGCCGTGGCTGCTGATGCCGTTCGCCATGATGTGGCGCATGCGCCGCGACCATCCGTTCCACCGACCGGCCGCCGCAGAGGCCGCAGCCGAACCGAACACCGCCCCGGCCGCGTGACCGGCGGCGGGTTCGCCCGCCGCTACGGGCCGTGGGTGCTCGTCGCGGGCGCGTCCGAGGGACTCGGCGCAGCGTTCGCCACCGAACTCGCCCGCCGGGGCGTGGGCGTCGTGCTCGTCGCTCGCCGGGCGGCTCTCCTCGCCGAGGTCGCCCAGCGGCTGCCCGGCCCCTCGATGACCGTCGCCGCCGACCTCGGTACACCCGATGGCCTCGACGCGGTCGAGGCGGCGACGGCGGACGCCGAGCTTGGCTTGGTGGTGGCGAATGCGGCGTACGCCCCGATCGGGGCGTTCCTCGATCTCGACGGCGACCAGGCGCGTCGCATGCTCGCCGTCAACTGCTTGGCGCCGGTCGAGCTCGCCCGGCGGTTCTTGCCGGCGATGGTTTCGCGGGGGCGGGGCGGTTTCGTCGTGATGTCCTCCCTCGCCGGACTGCAAGGCACGCCGCGAATCGCCCTGTACTCCGCGACGAAGGCGTTCGGCGCCGTGCTCGCCGATGGCCTCTGGGCGGAGCTGCGCGGAACCGGCGTCGATGTGGTTGCCTGCGTCGCGGGTGCGGTCGAGACGCCCAATCTCGCCGGCGCCAAGCCGCGCCGTGCCCCCGGCACGCTGCCACCCGAGACCGTCGCTGCGGCCACATTGGACGGTCTCGGCCGGGGGCCTCGAATCGTGCCGGGGGTAGTGTCCCGGTTGTCCGCGACGCTGATGTCGCGCCTGCTGCCGCGACGGGCCGCCATCGCGATCATCGATCGCGCGTCCCGCGACCTGACCCCGTGAGTTACCGCTTCAGGCCGCTCGCCTCGCTACGCGGGGAGATACCCACCCGGGAGTTCGGCGCGACAGCTGCCGGGCGCGCCGCCTTGCTGTTGTTGGTGACCGGCCACGACGGCGCGCCCCAAGCGGGCACGGTTTGCCATTCCGGTGTGATGCGCGCGGACCGGCGGCTGCCGAGCGGGCGTGGCGCCGGCCCGGCGTGCGGGAGCTCGTCTTCATCTACTGTGGATACTTCAACGCTGACCCGGGACGTGACCTCCTTGATGAGCCACGGCTCGATCTCTACGGACTTGCTCGGCTCCACGAAGATCGCCTCGAGGTCGTTGACAGTGGAGTCGCCAACGGTGAAGTACCAGAGCATGACGTTGACCGCGGTGCCGAGCGCGACGACACCGACCAGCAGGATCGGATTCACCCCGGTCACGGTGGGCATCGACGACGTGTCGAGCTGCACCTGCAGCGCGTTCATGCCGGTGTAGTGCACCGTACAAATGAGCACCCCCAGGCCAGTAGCCGCGCCAAACGCGTAACGCAGGCCGGCGAGCCCGGTGACGAACCAGCGGCCGGCACCGGCGGCGACGAGCGCCACCGCCACCGCCACCCCGAGGATGGCGACCACCCAGCGTGGCTCGTGCCGCGCGGTGCCGTTGACCATGATGGCGCCGGCACAGATCTGATGGGTGCCGGCGATGCCCGCGGCGAGGAGCACGCCCGCGCCGAGCATCCGCAACCGTCGCGGTTGTCCGTACCCAAGCAGGAGCATGCCGGCGAAGACCAGCAGCAAGCCGACCCCCAGCCCGGCGGCGAGCCGGATCGGGTCGTACCGCACCGGAGATCCCGCGACGGCGAACCCGATCAGGGCGATGACCTGCGCCTGCCAGATTCCCACCATGCCGACCGCGATCGCCGCGTAGACCAGCAGCCGGAACCGCCGCCGCCCGTGCAGCACCGGGGCCTTCGACGTGAGCAGGATGCCAAGCAGGCACCCCGTGACCGACATTACGACGGCGGCGACCGGCGTCGCCCACCCGTAGGCGAAGAGTTGAACCTCAGCCACAATGCCTCCCCCACCGGTTCGCACTCAAGCCACCATTCAGACACGGTGGGTGGTCTACGCGTCGCACACCGTGTCCGGCGGCCCGCCCGATGCGGCGCACCGCACTGCTTCGCGACCGGTCGGCGGCGTCGCTCGGCGGGGCGCTACGGTCGTGCTGATGGCGGTGCCGGGAAACGCTTCGCGCGGTGTGATCGTGGTGGTCGTCGCGATCGTGACGCTGATCGCGGGGTACCAGCTGGGCCGCATGACAGCACCCGCCACGAGCGCCGGGAGCGTGCCGGAGCATGTCCACCCGACGCAGGTCGGCCCCGGCACCGAGGTCTCCGGCCTCGCGATGAGCGCCGGGGGCTACACGATCGCGCTCGAGCAAGGCCGTTTCACCGCCGGCGTCGAGGCCGAGCTGCGGTTCACGATCGACGGTCCGGATGGGACACCGGTGACCCGGTACGCGACGGTGCACGAGAAAGAGATGCACCTCATCGTCGTGCGGCGCGACCTGACCGGGTACCAGCACCTGCATCCGGAGCGGGACGCGGACGGCACCTGGCACATCCCGCTGCTGCTCGATGAACCCGGCCCGTGGCGTGTCTTCGCCGACTTCACGGTGTTGGGCCGCAATGACGAACAGATCGCACTAACCCTCGGCGTCGACCTCACCGTCGCCGGTGACTACCAACCCGTTGAACTGCCCGCCCCTGACACGGTGTCCACAGTGAACGATTTCACGGTGACGTACGAGGGGCAGCCGCAGGTCGCCACCTCGACCGCGTTGACGTTCCGGGCCACCCGGGGCGGGATCGCCGCTCGCCTCGAGCCGTACCTCGGGGCGTACGGGCACCTCGTCATGATCCGCGAGGGTGATCTGGGCTATGTGCATGTGCACGCGGATCCGCCGGCGCGCACCGGGGAGGCGCGGTTCTGGCTCACCGTCCCGAGTCCTGGCCGCTACCGGATGTTCCTGGACTTCCAGGTCACCGGCGTCGTCCGTACCGCGACGTTCGTTGTCGACATCGCCTGAGCGCGCTCGTCGGTGGCGTCGGGAAACGCATTGGGGCCGTGGCGGCGCTAGGCTGGCGGCGTGACGACGCCCGACGAGGACCGCGTCGTGGACCTGTCCGACGACGCCCCGATCCTGCCCGACTCGACCCGGGACGACACCGATGCCGGTTGGGGCGAGCGAGTTGAGCCCGACGACGACTGGTTCCTGTCAGAGCGGCCACCGCATTGGGAATGACGGTTCCCGCGGGTGTGCCATGACGCCCTCGGGTGCCCGTATCGCGCCGTTGGTCGATGACGCCGTGGTTGCGGAGGCCCAGGGCTCGCGGGCGCCTCGCTAGGCGCGGCGGTCTCCGTCTTGAGTCGCGGTCTCCGTATTAGGCCGCGGCCTTGGTGCTAAGCCGCGGACGTCGTCTTGGCGCTGCTCGAGGAGGCCGAACCCGAAGAGTTCGAGCCCGACGAGCTGGCGCTGGTCGACGAGCTGGACTCGGAGGAGGAACTCTCCTTGGTGGACTTGCTGTCCTTAGCGGGGGCGGAGCCGTTGCCGTTTCGGGAGTCGGTGCGGTAGAAGCCCGAACCCTTGAAGACAATGCCGACCGACGAGAAGAGCTTGCGCAGCCGTCCCTCGCAGACTGGGCAGTCGGTGAGCGCTGGGTCGTTGAAGGACTGCACGGCCTCGAGCTGATGGCCGCACGCAGTGCAGGCGTACTGGTAGGTGGGCACGTCGAGCCTCCGGATTGAACAGAGCTCTAGCACTCTAGCACCTAGAGTGCCACCGCATCCACGAACGAGGTGGCCATCGAAGCCACCATGAGACCGCCGATTTCGCTTGGATCATATGGCTTTCATCACGTCACCTTGGTCATGCCGCTCGGCGTGAGGACCGCGGTGACGCGGCGATCATGGGGCTCGGCCGGCAGCTCGTCGACGAGCTCGCCGTCGTAGAGCAGCGCCACCACCGCAGTGGTGGGCGGGACCCGGGCGAGGGCGCGATCATACGAGCCGCCGCCGCGCCCGAGGCGCACGCCGGACCGATCAACAGCGAGCGCCGGCACGAGCAGGAGCGCCGCGGAGCGGACCGCCTCCCGGCCCAGGTTCTGCTCGCCCTCGGGCGCCTGGTGGCGCCGCCAGTCCAGGTCGAGATCCGGCAGCACGATCGGGAGCAGCAGGTCGGCTCCGGTGGCTTCGAGGGCAGGCAGCAGGTACTGCCCGCCGGGCTCGGCCGCCATCGGGGAGTAGGCGCAGATGACCGCGCCCGGATGAGCGCGTAGCGCATCGCGGACGAGCTCGGCTGCGGCCGCCGCGATGGCCCGGTCCGCCGGGTCCCGGGTAGCTGCGGACATCGCGCGGCGGCGTGTCGTGGCGGTCAGCCGGCGGGCGGCCTTACCGATCACGGCCACAGGGGTTCACCGCCATCGGTACTCACTCACATCGCTCCCTCGGCTAGCCGAATCCTGCCGGGTGGTCTCACTGTTGAGCATGGCAGTACCGGAG
>Ga0079224_100016697_pt1 | contig 10326 bp, 12 predicted proteins | sample Stecom2015_FD_80414 | JGI IMG/M metagenome (GOLD analysis project Ga0079224, IMG submission 80414) | Agricultural soil microbial communities from Utah to study Nitrogen management - Steer compost 2015 | ecosystem: Environmental > Terrestrial > Soil > Agricultural land | place: USA: Utah... | reverse complement strand
CTAAGTAGTGAGAATCGGATCCAAGACGATGCCCTCCAGGTCACGCTGCGCCGCTTCCAAGTGATACGGGCTCGTGAAGAGGGCGAGGAGCGTCCCGTCGGCCCGGCTCACGACCTCCACATTGCGGCGGCCCCGGAGACGCTCGGCGCCTTCCCGGTCGGTGCGGCGGGCCAGGACGTAGGGAGTGGGGGTCAGCTCGATCTTCGCCCCGAACTCGTTCTCGAGGCGATAGACGGCGACGTCGTACTGCATGGGGCCTACGGCCGCCAGGATCGGCTCCTGCTCGCCCCGGTCGGGGTGGCGCAGCACCTGCACGACGCCCTCCTCGTCGAGTTGGGTGACGCCCCGCCGGAACTGCTTGTAGCGGGCAGTGTCCATGTTGCGGCCCACCCGGAAGTGCTCGGGGGCGAAGGTCGGGATCGGCGGATAGAGGAACTTGGCTCCGGTCGTCACCGTGTCGCCGATGTGGAGGTCGCCGGCATTGACGAGGCCGACGATGTCGCCGGGAAAGGCCCTTTCGACCGTGTCCCGCTCCCTGCCGAAGATCTGATGGGCGTACTTCGTCGAGAACGAGCGTCCGGTCCGCACGTTCGTCACCTGCATTCCCCGCTCGAACACACCCGAGGCGACACGCACGTAGGCGATTCGGTCCCGGTGCTTGGGGTCGAGATTCGCCTGGATCTTGAAGACGAAGCCGGAGAACGGCTCGCTCAGAGCATGCGGGCGCTCTTCGCGGTCGACGAGTGGGGCGGGGGAGGGGGCCATGTCGATGAGGGCGTCCAGGAGGAGGCGCACGCCGAAGTTCCACAACGCCGAGCCGAAGAACATCGGCGTCGTCTCACCGGCGAGGAACCGCTTCTGGTCGTGGTCCGCTCCCACGGCCTCCAAGAGCTCCAACTCACCGCCGACGGACTCGGCGAGCGGGCCGAAGACGTCGGCGGACAGTTCGGTGCGGGCGTCCTCTTCGGCGCGCTTTGCCCCGTGGGTGGATCGGACGTACCGCCACACCTTCCCGTCGCGGCGATCCACCACGCCTTGGAAGTCGGCTCCGGAGCCCACCGGCCACGTGACCGGGGTGGGGACGAGACCGAGTCGTTCCTCGATGTCGTCCATCAGTTCCAAGCCGCTGAGTGACGGACGGTCGACTTTGTTCACGAACGTCAGGAGCGGTATCCCTCGGCTCCGGGCGACCTCGAACAGCTTCAGCGTCTGCGGCTCGATGCCTTTGGCGGCGTCGAGCACGATCACCGCGGCGTCGACCGCCGACAGGACGCGGTAGGTGTCCTCGGAGAAGTCCCGGTGGCCCGGGGTGTCCAGCAGGTTGAAGACGTGACCGCCGTACTCGAACTGGAGGACCGTCGACGTGATGGAGATGCCCCGGCTCCGCTCGAGCTCCATCCAGTCGGAGGTGGCGTCGCGTTGGCGCCCCGCCCGCGCCTTCACCGCGCCGGCCTCCTCGATCGCGCCGGCGTACAGCAGGAGCTTCTCGGTGAGCGTGGTCTTTCCGGCGTCGGGATGGGAGATGATGGCGAAGGTGCGCCGCCGGGCTGATTCGGCGGAGACCTCGTCAGAGGCGCGCTGGGTCATCGGAGGTGGGCGGAGTGGGTGGGAAAAAACCGCACGATCGATGTTAAGTCAGCCGCGAGACTTCGGCTAACCTGGCCGACGGTCGGCGAGGTGCCGACCCGGACGATGCGTGCTTCGGGCTCGGAGGATGGGTCGTCTGTCCGGTGCACACGCACCACTGTCGAGCTAGGAGCACCCATCAACATCTACGTAGGCAATCTGCCTTATTCGTACGACTCGTCTGCTCTCGAGTCACTGTTCAGCCAGTACGGCACCGTCCAATCCGCTTCCGTCATCACCGATCGAGACACCGGCCGCTCCCGCGGGTTCGGATTCGTCGAGATGGGCGACGAAGACGGCCGCCGCGCCATCGACGAGCTCAATGGGCGCGACATCGAAGGCCGGCCGCTGACCGTCAACGAAGCCCGGCCCCGTGAGAACCGCGGCGGCGGACGAGGTTACGGAGGTGGTCGCGGCCGCTAAGGCCGCACCACCAACCGGCCGATCGCTCCCCGTTCGCTGATCTTCCGCAAGGCGTCGATCGATCGCTCCAGCGGGAAGACCTCGGAAACGAGGGGCGCGACCCTCCCTTCCTTCCACCACTCGAAGAGGGTGGTGAAGTTGGCGCGGTTGCGCTCGGTTTCTTCTCGGGTGAACCGACCCCAGAAGACTCCCACCAGGCTGGCCCCTTTGAGGAGAGCCAGGTTGGCGGGCAGGGCCGGGATCGACCCGCTGGCGAAACCGACGACCAGGTGGCGGCCGCGCCAGGCGAGGGAGCGGAACGCCGGTTCGGTCATCTCGCCCCCCACCGGGTCGTAGACCACGTCCACCCCATCGGGTGCCGCGTCGCGCAGCGCTTCGCGGAGATCGTGCCGGTCGTAGCGGATGACACCGTCGGCGCCGGCTCGGCCGCCCGCCCGCTCCTTGTCGTCCGACGAGACCGCCGCCAGCACTCGGGCTCCCAGCGCCTTGCCGATCTGGACCGCGGCGAGGCCCACTCCTCCCGCTGCTCCCAGCACGAGGAGGGTCTCGCCGTCACGGAGGCTCGCCCGGTCGACGAGCGCGTGGTAGCTGGTTCCGTGAGCGATCGGGAAGGCGGCTGCCTCCTCGAATCGCACGTCGGCGGGCATCGGCACCAGTGCATCGGGCGAGACCACGACCTCTTCGGCGAAGCCGCCGTGGCCGATCATGCCCAGCACCCGGTCGCCCACCGCGAAGTCCTCGACGTCTTCGGCCACCTCCACGACCGTTCCCGCCACTTCCATGCCGGGAGAGAAGGGCAGCGGCGGCTGCTCCTGGTAGCGGCCCACGATCAACAGCAGGTCGGGGAAGTTGACGGCCGAGGCGCCGACTGCCACACGGACCGTCCCCGGGCGGAGCTCGGGAGCCGGCAGTTCGCCGACCTCGAGCGAGTCGATGCCATCCAGACGGGAACAGATCAGGGCTCGCATCAGCGGGAAGCCAGCCGTGCCTCCGCCAGCGCCGGCCTCGCCGGGCTGACGTCTTCCAAATCGACTCCGACCGCCTCGATGTGCGCCGGTACGCTCTCGCCCCGCACCAGAGCGGCCAGCAACTCGGCAGTGGCCGGTGCCGCCTGGATCCCGGTTCCGCCTTGTCCCACCATCCAGAAGAACGTCGGCTCCTCCGGGTCGGGTCCGATGACGAGGTCGCGGTCCGGGGCGAAGGTCCGCAACCCCGCCCACTCCGAACGGACCGAGCGAATCTCGAGAGTCGTCGCCTCGTTGATCTTCTCTATCGCCAGGGCCACGTCCAGCGGGTCGGGGCGGGCGTCCACCGGTTCGCTCGGTGTTTCGTCCGACGGTGAGCAGAGGACCTGCGGGCCGTCCGGTTTGAAGTAGTAGTCGTGCGCCGCGCTCACGACCATCGGCCACGCTGCCCAATCCATGTCGCCCGTCACCATGAACGCCGTCCGGCGGAGTGGCTGCAGCCCGACCGGTGAGAGGCCGACGAGAGAGGCCACCGTGTCTCCCCATGCCCCGGCGGCATTCACTACGACCTCACATGTGAGAACCGAGTCTCCCGCCTCGACGCGCCACTTCCCTTCACTGCGCTCGAGAGAGGTGACGGGAGCGGAAGTGAGCACGGTGCCGCCGTTGCGGCGCAGACCCCGCACATACAGCTGGTGGGTGGCGGCCACGTCGAGTTCCTGCGGGTCCGGCTCCCACACCGCCCCACCGGTCCTCTCCAGGCGAAGGACGGGCACCTTCTCCCGGGCTTCCTCCGGGGTCAGTTCGATCACCCGGGAACCGGACGCCTCGCCGGCTCGGGCGATCTCAGGGAGGAGGGACGTCTCGTCCGGGCGGGCGACCCAGAGGACACCGCGGGGCGACAGCAAGGGTGCGTCGGCGAGCCCTTCCGGTGGCTCCGAGAAGAACCGGTACGAAGCCACCGTGAGGGGCCGGGCCGCCCCGTAGCCGTAGTTGGGTATGAACATCGCCGCCGACCGGCCCGTGCTGTGATGCGCCAGCTGGGCTTCGGACTCGGCCAGCACCACTCGGTGGGTCTTGGAGAGTTCGTAGGCGGCGGAGACCCCGGCGATCCCGCCGCCCACGACCGCTATGTCGAAATCGGTCATGGCTCGGGCACCGTCAGGCGGGCCACCTCTTCGGTGCCCGAGGTCACAGGCTGGGTTCCAAACATACCGCCATGATCGCCTGCCACCCTAGAGGCGAGGAAGATTTCAGCGACGGCACCATCGGCCCTCTCCATCAAGAGAGCCGCCTGGGTGGCGATCGCCAGCCGCTCCGCGATTCGCCTCGCTTGTGCCTCGACGTTCTCCGGTCTTTCCACCAGTTGCCACGTGCCGTCGAGGTAGGCGTCGAATCGGCGGTCTGTCCCTCGGCTTCCCTCCAGCTCCTGGCGGAGAGCTTCGATCGCCTTCGGTTCCTTGGCCATGACTCGCACCACGTCGAGGGCCACGACGTTGCCCGAGCCTTCCCAGATGGCGTTGAGCGGGGACTCCCGAAAGATCCGCGGCATGATCGACTCCTCCACGTAACCGGCACCACCCAGGCATTCCATCGCCTCCCTCACGACCGGAGTGCACCGCTTGGTCACCCAGTACTTCGCTACGGGGGTGAGGATCCGCTTGACCAGCGCTTCGGTGACATCGCCCTCCGCCCGGTCGAAGGCCCCGGCCAGCCGGGTCATCAGGACGGTGGCGGCCTGGACCTCCACCTCGAGGTCGGCGAGTACCATCTGCATCGCCGGCTTGTCGATCAAGAGAGACCCGAAGGCGGATCGGTGGGCGACGTGGTGGCCGGCTTGCATCACTGCCTGGCGCATCAGTCCCGTCGATCCGGAGACGCAGTCGAGCCGGGTTCCATTGACCATCTCGATGATCGTCGGCACGCCCCGGCCCTCCTCGCCGACGAGCAGGGCGAGGGCGCCGTCGAATTCGACTTCCGACGACGCGTTGGAGTGGTTGCCCAGCTTGTCCTTCAGTCGCTGGATCATGAACGAGTTCACCGTTCCGTCGTCGAGGATGCGGGGGAGGAAGAAGCACGTCAGGCCCTTCGGCGCCTGGGCGAGGATCAGAAAGGCGTCGCACATCGGCGCCGATGTGAACCACTTGTGGCCCGTGATGCGGTACCAGTCGCCCACCTCGGGCGTCGCTCGGGTGGTGTTCGCCCTGACGTCGGATCCGCCCTGCTTCTCGGTCATTCCCATCCCCATCAGAGCGCCGTCCTTCTCGGCGGCGGGGACGAAGCGGGGGTCGTAGACACTCGAAGTCAGGCGCGGCTCCCACTCCTTCGACAGCTCCGGGGCATTGCGCAAGGCGGGCACCACCGAGGCCGTCATGGAAATGGGACAGCCATGGCCCGCCTCCACCCCGGCCATCATCGCCATCATCGCGGCCCGGGCCACGAACCCACCCTCCGCCGAGACCCAGGGGAGTGAGTGGACTCGGTGTGAGATCGACAGTTCCATGAGGGCGTGCCACGCAGGATGGAACTCGACCTGGTCGATCCGGTTTCCGAACCTGTCGTGGGTGTGGAGCTCCGGCGGGTACCGGTTGGCGTCCCGACCCCACTTGTAGGCGCGTGAGGATCCGATGTTCCGCCCATAGCCACGGAGCAACTGGTCGTGGATCGACCCGCCTTCCCGTTCGACGAACTCGGCGAGCACCGGATCCGCCGTGTAGAGGTTCAGATCCTCGAGCGGCGGAGGTTGGTTGAACACGGTGTGCGTGGCCATGCGGTCAGAGTAGGTTGGTCTCAGTGACGGCGTTCGAACCACTGCCGACCTGGGTTCGGTTCCCGCCGCCGCACACCTGGCCGGAGGACGACCTCATCGCCATTGGCGGCGACCTCCACCCCGGGACCGTGCTGGCCGCATACCGCCAGGGTCTGTTTCCGATGCCTCTCACCACCGGAGAGCTGGGGTGGTGGTCTCCGGTCGATCGGGCGATCCTGCCCTTCCACCGCCTGCGGATCAGCCGCTCCCTCTCCCGTTCGTGCCGCCGCTACACCGTTTCCATCGACACCGATCCGATCGGCGTGGTCGAAGGCTGCGCCGATCCGTCGCGCCCCAACGGTTGGATCACCCCCGAGATGAGAGACGCCTACCTGTTGTTGCATCGCCTGGGTTGGATGCACTCGTTCGAGGTGTGGGACGACCGAGGCGATCTGGTAGGTGGCCTCTATGGCGTGGCGATCGGAGGGTTGTTCTGCGGGGAGTCCATGTTCCACGTCGCTCGCGATGCCTCGAAGGTGGCCCTCGTCCACCTGGTGTCGATCCTCTCCGAGCGGGGAGGGGTGCTGTTGGACATCCAATGGCTCACCCCTCACCTGGAGTCGCTGGGTGGCGAGATCATCGGCCGGGACGCCTACCTCGAGCGTCTCCCCGCCGCCCTCGCCGCCCCGGACCCTTTCGAGGGGCTGGATCTCGAAATGGGGTGAGTCGCAACGACTCATTAGCATTCGCAACGCCGTGGAGGGCTACCAATCTCGCACGTAATCGCTGGCATCGATCTGTCGGTCATCGGCCGGCGGGTCGCAGAACGAGGGCGGATCATCGCCGAGACGTCCGGAGCGTCTTTGGATCTCGTCCACGTCCTCGACTCGCTAGCGGAGGCGATGATCCCTCCGTCACTCGTCAAGCTCGTCGACGAGCATCGCGAGCAGGCCGCCCACGACACCCTGGCGTGGGTGAAGGGCCGTACCGACGCCCCCGTCGACCTGCACGTGATCAAGGGTTCCCCCAGTTGGGAGCTGGTGCGTCTCGCCAAGCAGGGCGATTTGGTCGTCGTCGGCAGCTCCAACCTGGACGCCACCCGGATCGGGCCGGTGGCAGCTTCCGTGGCCCGCATGGCGCCGAGCGACGTCCTGATCGTGCGACGCCAGCCCCGCGTGCCCTATCGGCGTGTGATCGCGGCGGTCGACCTGTCGGAGGCGTCGAAGGCCGCCGTGCAGAAGGTGTTGGAGCGGTTCCCCGAGGCCGAAGTGACGGCCCTCTTCTCGTTACCCACCCGGTTCGACCCGGTCTTGACCGAGGCCGGATTGTTCGAGGAAGAGATCGCCGCGTCCCGTGCCCAGCGGCTCGAGGAAGCGGGTTTGCGGATGGAGGAGTTCGTCGAGAACTGGCCGGGGAGGGTGCGTCCGCTGGTGGTCGACGGTCCGCCGCAGGAGACGATCACCGAGATGGTTCGCCGCCGCGGTGCCGACCTGGTGTCGGTGGCGAGCAGAGGAGCGGGAGCCACGCGGATGGTCCTGCTCGGCTCGGTCGCCGAGGCCGTGTGCGCCGCCGCTCCCTGCGATGTGTTCGTCGCCCGCGTCCCGTCCCAGTTCCGCCGGCCCTGAGGCCGCGATCTCTCAGGCGACTGGGTGGCTGCTGACGTTGATCACGTTGCCATCCGGGGCGCGAACGAAGAACCGGCGCAGGCCCCACGGCTCGGTGGTCAGCGGATAGACGATCTCATAGCCGCGACGCTGAGCTTCCTCGTATGCGTCCTCCAGGTCGTCGCCGACTGCCACCGAGAGCACCGGATTGCAAGGCGCCGTCGCGTCGGTCGTCAGCAACTGGACGGTGGCTTCGCCGTCGGGGGTCCGGAGCCGCGTGACCCATTGCAGCCCGAGGTCCTCGCCGATCAGACCCAAGTAATCGGTGTAGAAGCTCCGGGCTTCGGCGATGTCCGCAACGGACAGGTTCGCCATGACTCGGTTGGGCCGCATCGGAGGCGCCTTTCTGGATAGTCGGAGGTCAGATCTCCCGTGTGGGATTGTCGCAGAGGCGGGGATGGGACGCTGGCCATTATTTCCGGCGAGCAGGGGATAAAATGGTGCAAATGGAACAGCCGCATTCGGTCGCCCTGGAGCAAGCTCGCTACCGGGCGCTGGCCGATCCCACCCGACGTCGCATTCTCCGCATCCTCGAGGACATGGCCGAGCCGGTCACCGTAGATCAGTTGGCCAACCTGCTCCGCCTCCACTCCAACACGGTTCGCGGCCACCTCGAGGCCCTCGAAAGAGCATCGTTGGTAGAGCGTTCGCTGGAGAAGCGGACCACACCGGGCCGTCCCCGCCTCCTCTACTCCGCCGTCGACGATCCCGGTCCCGAAGGCGGCGGCTACCGGATGCTCGCCGAGATGCTCACCACTTCGCTGAAAGTGGCGGCCGACGACCCGACAGCGGCAGCCCAGGCGGCCGGCCGAGAATGGGGCCGTCGCATGGTTCCGTCCGACGGCTCCGACCCGCTGACGCACGAGCAGGTCGTCGAGCGCGTTACCCAGATGCTCTCCAACCTCGGCTTCGAGCCCGAACGGTCCGAAAGTGACGGCAAGGTGGTCATCGACCTCCAGGGTTGTCCGTTCCGCGACCTCGCCCGCGCCCAGCCGGACGTCGTGTGCGCTCTCCACTTCGGGCTGCTGGAAGGTGCCGTCGAGGCGATGGGGGGAGCGGCCACGGTCGAGTCGCTGGATCCGTTCGTCGCCCCGTCCCTCTGCCGGACGGTGGTGAGATGATCGAACTCGACGACGTCTGGGCGGCGCTGGACGAGATCCTCGATCCCGAACTCGGGGTGGCGATCACCGACCTCGGGCTCGTCTACGGGGTCCATGACGAAGGTGATCACCTGCGGATCGTGATCACGACCACGACCCCCATCTGCCCTCTGGGCTCGTACATCAGCCAACAGATCGAATCGCGGTTGGCGCCCCGGGACGTCAGGGTGGAACTGGTCCACGAACCGCTGTGGAACCCGGGGATGATGAACGACCGGGCTCGGGCCCAGTTGGGCTGGGGCGCACCCCTCGAAGTCAGCCGCCCCCGACGTTGAGCGCCGCTAGTCGAGCGACAGGGTGACTTGTCCGTTCTCGACGGAGACGTCGAACGTCGGCACCGGCTTCGTGGCCGGGAGGATCAGCGCCTCGCCCGTCTCGAGGGAGAAGGTGCTGCCGTGCTTGTAGCACTCGATCTCCCGGGAGTCTCCGTACACCTCGCCCTCGGAAAGTGGCACGTTCTGGTGTGAGCAGCGGTCCTCCAAGGCGTAGAAGTCGTCGCCGATCCGCACCAGCACCACTGGGCCTAGTTCGGTCTCGATGCGGTAGGGGGTCGCTTCCCGGAACGCTTCGGTCGGGCCCAACCGGATTTTTACATTCACGACCGTAAATACTATACCGGTGGCGTGACTGCCCGGGCCGGTTCGCGGATCCGCCTCCTGCCTGTCGCCCTCGCTGCCGGGGCAGCGTTGGTCGTTGCCTCCTGGGCGGGCTTGGTCCGTCTCGGTATCCGCCTCGGTTCGGCGCCCGTCGCCATCCACGGCCCCTTGATGATCCTCGGCTTCCTGGGGACGGTGATCTCCCTCGAACGGGCAGTGGGCCTGGGGCGGGCGTGGGCGTGGTCAGCCCCGATCGTCTCCGCCGTGGCGGTGGTGATGCTGCTGCTCGGAGCCACCGAGACGGGACTCGTCCTCCTCCTCGTCGCGGGACTCCTGCTCAGCGTCGTGTACGGAGCGGCGCTGACCGTCGGGCGCTGGCCCGCCTACCTCGTGGTCGAATCTCTCGGGGCCATCGCCTGGCTGATCGCAGTGGGGGCGCTCCTGGCTTCGTCGCTCGTGGCCCGGGCGGTGCCGGCCATGGCGTCGTTCCTGGTGCTGACGATCGTGGGTGAGCGTCTCGAGCTATCGAGGATGGGCCCCGACAACACCCCGGGGCGGCGGCGAGCCGTGGTGGTGGCCTCGGCCGCGGTGCTCATGACCGCCGCGGTGGCCGCGTGGTTCCCGCAACTCGGCGCCCGCATCGCCGGAGCCTGCCTCGTGGTTCTCGCCGCCGCGTCGGCGGCGGGCGACATCGCCCGGCGGACCGTTCGGCGAGGAGGGGTGACCGCCTACATGGCAGTGGCGATCCTGAGCGGATACGTCTGGCTGGCCCTCGCCGGCGTGCTCTGGATCGGAGGCGGGCTCACGCCGGGTTCGTCGCTCTACGACCCGTCCATCCATTCCCTGTTCATCGGATTCGTGCTCTCGATGATCCTCGCCCATGCCCCTGTGATCGTCCCGGCCGTGGCCGCCATCCAGCTTCCGTTTCGTCGCTCTTGGTGGGCTGCGCTCGTGTTGCTCCACCTGACCCTCGCCGCCCGGGTCGCCGGAGCGTTGGTCGGGTCCGGCCCGCTGAAGACCTGGGGAGGGGTCGGCAACGTCGCCGCCCTGGCGTTGTTCATAGTCCTGGCCGCCGCCTCAGGGGCGTCTACGGCGAAGGAGGCCCGGCGGTGACCCCCGACCCGCTCCATCTGGCTGCCTCGT
>Ga0079224_100016696_pt1 | contig 10327 bp, 7 predicted proteins | sample Stecom2015_FD_80414 | JGI IMG/M metagenome (GOLD analysis project Ga0079224, IMG submission 80414) | Agricultural soil microbial communities from Utah to study Nitrogen management - Steer compost 2015 | ecosystem: Environmental > Terrestrial > Soil > Agricultural land | place: USA: Utah... | reverse complement strand
CGGGCAACTTTTCTTCTCCGGGTTGAAAAATAAGTTTGATCTGTCCTCCAAACGATTCCGGTATCCTTGACAGCACATAAGCTGTCCCCAGCAAGGAGCTCGAATGTACATCGTGACCACAGGCGTGCATGACTCCCTCATGTAAAGAGGCGTACTCCACTTCGTTTTCCTCCTGAATAGGTAAAGCGTCCATATCAGCACGAAGTGCGATAGTTCTACCTCCCGGTTTTTTACCTTTGATCAGGCCAACGACACCGTACCCACCCACACCTTCTTCCAGGGGAATGCCCCAGGATCGGAGTTTATCAGCAATAAAAGCAGAAGTCTGTTTTTCTTCAAATGACAATTCCGGGTGGCGATGCAAATGCCGGCGAAAGGACACTACATCCTCCACTATTTCTTCACTTAGTTGAGCTATACGCTTAAGATGGGTCATGATGTAAAGGTATGGACTTCTCCTTGTTTTTCCTTATTTTGGGAGGAAATTAGGTACGAATTCAACCCGTCTAATACATAAAACGGTTGTTGACGGGGAATCCGCCACAAAGCGACAATCTGGTCAAAACTCAAACTGCGAACGTCCAGCATCATGGCAGTATCGGGATGGCATTGGAGGTAAGCTGGTGCATACCGAAGATAAAACGAAGCCCGGCCATACCCATCGTCTGGAATCACCTCGATATCGGGAATTTGAAAACCAGCCCTCAACATGTTTTCGATGTCTTTTTTCCCGGATAACACAGTCACGTGTTCAGGAAACCTCGGTTTCTTGTGTGACAGATGCAATGGTAAAAACTGCTTTCTGAGGCTTTTGACCCATTGTATAAAACCGATCACCCGGACCAATATCCAGGCCACAAAAGGCTTGTAGAGCACATGCTGGTATTTTTGGATAAAAAGTCGCATAGAATGGAAAAATGTATTCGTGTACGTTTTTTCCGATTTCTGTGTACTTTCCCCTTTGAAATGGATCATATGTAAGCTCCCAACATACCGGATCCGATATCCTGCTTGCAAAATACGGTAAGACAAATCGATGTCTTCAGCATACATGAAAAAACGAGGGTCGAAACCTCCAATCTCATCCAGGATCGATTTTCGAATCAACATAAATGCGCCGGGTAATACTTCTATGTCCCCGCATTGGTCATAATTGATATGGGGTGCATAATAACCATTGAAAAGGGGTATCCCGGGGAAAATATCGCTAAGTCCCGAAAATTTGGTAAAACCGGACCACAAACTGGGTATGGCCCGTTTGGATTCAGGTAGTACATTGCCTTTTCCATCCAGGAGACAGACCCCCACAGCACCGATCTTGTCATCCTCGTTAAAAACTTCCAGTGCTTCTTCCAACAGGGATTCACCTATGAGGGTATCCGGATTTACAAAAAGTACAAACCTTCCCGCAGCTAGATTAATTCCCTGGTTACACGCCCTGCCAAAACCTACGTTCTCGGTATTAGCAATGAGTCGGATTTGGGGAAAATGAGTTTGAATCATAGTGACAGATCCGTCTTCAGACGCATTATCCACCACGATTATCTCCCCCTCCAGTCCTTTTATAGCTGCTTCAAGAGACTGAAGGCAGAGATGCAGAAAATACCGCACATTGTAATTGACAACAATGATTGAAATGTCCATCAATGATCTCCGTTGAATAGATGTTCAACCGGTGTTCGTCGGAGAATGGCGCGTCCGAGGGTAAAATCGTCTGCATATTCGAGTTCACCGCCAAAAGCTACCCCACGGGCAATTGAACTGAGGGTGACTCTGCCTCCGATTTGTTGCGATATATAATATAGCGTAGTATCTCCCTCGATAGTCGAGCTGATCGCCATGATCAGTTCAGTAATTTCTTCTGAAGCGATTCTGTCAAGAAGAGACTGGATGCGAATGTCATCCGGGCCTACCCCATCGATGGGTGAAATCAATCCACCCAGCACGTGGTACCTTCCATGGAACTGTCCGGTTTCTTCAATTGCAATCAGGTCTTTCACGCTTTCCACCACGCACACCACGTTGTTTTCCCTTTTGGGATCAGCACAAATGGTACACAACTCCTGATCGGCGTAATGACCACAGATCCGGCAATTTGTCAGTTCGGTTCCGATCCGGGTTAAGGAACTCGCAAATTCTGGACCGATCTTGTCTTTGTGATCCACGATATACATCGCCAGCCGCATCGCCGTTTTCTTCCCGATGCCTGGAAGCTGACTCAAAGATTGGATCAGTGATTCAAAGCTATTGGGTAAATGATTCATGGTTCAAAAATAACATTTTCTTTCTCCGGAACATGATATTATCATTTATAATTTGTTTATTTATCTTTGTAACTTTATACGATAAAATAAAACGAACAAATGGCTGAAGTAATTCGAATGCCCCGGATGAGTGACACGATGGAGGAGGGCGTAATCGTTGGTTGGCTCAAAAATGAAGGTGACGATATTGAACCGGGTGATATCCTGGCTGAAGTTGAAACGGATAAGGCCACCATGGAGCTGGAAAGTTACTGGGAGGGAAAACTTTTACATATAGCAATCAAAGAAGGACCTGTTCCGGTGGATGCAGTAGTCGCCGTAGTAGGGGAAGAAGGGGAAGATTATAAAGCCTTGCTTGAGTCTGAAGGTCAGGTTAGCAGTGATAAAAAGGAAGATAGCGGAGAAGATTCAACCGCAGAGAAAGAAAAACCGGAGCAAAGTGCGGAAAAAGAGGAAAAAAAGGAATCAGAAAAGCCGGCCGCTCCCACCCCTTCTGATGATGACAGAACGAAAGCTTCACCATTAGCGCGAAAAATGGCTTCGGATAAAGGCATCGATCTCAGCCTTATAAGTGGTTCAGGAGATGGGGGTCGCATTATCAAAAGAGACGTGGAAAAAGCCATCGAAAGTGGTGTCAAAACACCAGCACCTTCCTCTGCAATTTCAATCCAAAGCGGAGAGGATCAAACCATCCGGTTGTCCCAAATGCGTAAAATCATAGGGAAAAGGCTGAGTGAAAGCAAATATACATCACCACACTTCTACCTGACCGTCGAAGTCGATATGGACAATGCCATTGCAGCGCGAAAATCTCTGAACGCAGGTGATGAAGATGTCCGGATTTCTTTCAATGACATTGTGATCAAAGCGGTAGCTATGGCACTTCGTAAACACCCCTACGTGAATGCTTCCATCGATGATGAAAAAATCACCCTCCATGGGGATATTAATATCGGGGTTGCTGTAGCGGTGGATGAAGGACTTATGGTTCCTGTGATCCATCATGCCGATTACAAGTCTTTGTCCCAGATCAAAGCTGAAATTGGTGACCTGGCTCGGCGGGCACGGGACAGAAAATTAAAGCCGGAGGAAATGCAAGGCAATACCTTTACCATTTCCAATCTCGGTATGTTTGGCATTGATGAATTTACAGCGATTATCAATCCCCCTGATGCGTGCATTCTGGCAGTGGGTACGATCAATACCAAACCGGTGGTTAAAAATGGTCAGATCGTCGTAGGCAACACCATGAAAATCACCATGAGCTGCGATCACCGCGTGGTCGACGGAGCTGTAGGTGCTCAGTTTATGCAGACCCTGCAGGACTATCTTGAAAATCCGATGAAAATGCTGAGATAGAACCTAGTTGACCTAGGACGACATTCACACAGCACCGCTAGCCCTAGGCGCACCACTGCCCATCGCTAGCCCTACAGGGTAGCGCTGCAGATCCGAGAGCCCTATAGTGGCCCTGGCCCCTCAGCACCACTAGCCCTTGGCGCACCAATGCCCATCGCATTTATACAGGAACGTGCCCCACAGGGGTTCAATCATAGATCCTCAGCACCTCGATCAACTCGGGAATAGAATTGATGTTCAATTTTTCAAATATCCTGTTCTTATAGGTACTTACGGTGGATGTATGCAGTTGAAGCTGGTTGGAAATATCTTTGATGGATAGCCCTTCACAAAGCTTATTAGCTACCTGCAACTCTCTGTTTGATAAGGCTTCTATGGTGGCATCCTTCGTCTGCTTCTTAAATGATTCGAAAACCATCGCATCCTTCAATTCCTCACTGAGATACTTCCCCTTGGTTAACATGGTCTGCAATGCTTGTTCAATCTCCGCCCGGGTAGAGTGCTTGTTGAGAAAACCGTCAGCCCCCATTTTCATGATTCTGGGTGCATACAACATTTCATCATGCGAGGAAAATACGAGGATCTTCAGATCAGGTTGTTTCCATTTGATGTACTCAATTGATTCAGGAAAGGTCCCATTGGGCATTTTTACGTCAATAATGGCCAAATCCAACTTTTCCCTGGCCACCAATTTGTATAAAGCTTCATAATCTTCCACTTCATAAAACCGTGCCCGAGGCTTTAAAGCCCTTATTTCCTGTATGAGGCCCATACGTACAATGGTGTGGTCATCAGCCACAAGGATCCGTAGCTCTTCATGCATGCGCCAATTCAGATTTTTCCTAAGGGTAGATAAATATAGACCTCTGTACCTTCATTTTTTGAAGAAACGAATTCAATCTTTGCTCCCAACAAAGATATAAAACTCTGAACGATTTTAAGACCAAGGCCCAACCCCAATTCACCCTGACTTCCTTGATAGACCGGTCCATCAAAAGAAAAAATATTATTCAGTTGGTTCTCATTCATGCCAGAACCTTGATCCGATACCGTAATTCTGACACCTTGATTCGTTTTCCCACCAGATATTTCAATAGTCTGACTAGGTGAGGAATACTTGACCGCATTATCGATCAGTCTAACCAGGATTGAGGTCAGCAGGAATCGATCTGAAATCACCACAATGTCTTTCCCATCTGTAAACTTCAATTCCAGATCTTTTTCCAGTAATCGTGATTGAAATTCCGTCTTCAGGTGAAGGTACAAATCTTCCAGGGCTATACTTTCGAATTCTGGCACAAAATCGTCGTCGATGGATTTTAGCCATATCGATGCCTCGGAAATCAATTTAAGGTTTCGTTCAGCATCTTCCTTCAACTGAGGCAATAATGCCATAAAATCGGTACAATTAATCGAACCGGCCTCATATGCATCAATAAGCATTACTATATTGCTGAATGTTCCTTTAAAATTATGGCTTACCAGGGAGATCCATCCACGTTGTAATCCAAGGAGGGTTTGAAGCTGTTCCAATTTCTTGGTGAGATCGTCCATGCTGATTGTTTCCGTTTCGATATCCATGATCAACAACCGGGCCACGATGCGATTGAAACCGTATAATCAACTGCTGGAAAACGTCAAATCAATCCCTGGAAATAGAACCCAGCCATTTGTTGAGCATATCGCTAAAGGTTTTTTTAAGAACAGGCTTGGCCAAAAAATCAGTCATGCCTGCCTCCAGGCATCGTTCTTTTTCTCCGGGAAGGGTTCCGGCTGTCAGTGCGATGATAGGAATTTCTATATGTTCCTCCAAATTTCTGATAATTTTTGTAGCCTCCAATCCATTGATATCGGGCATTTGGATATCCATAAATATAATGTCGGGCTGGGCCTCCTTGTATTGGCAAATCGCCTCCCTACCATCCCGGGCTTCCAGGATCTCAGCATCGGGATAAAGCTCCTGCACATACACACGGGCCAGTGCCATATTGATTTTATTATCCTCCGCAATAAGAATTTTGAAATTGCCTTTTGACACGGCCTGGTCCACGATGCTATCCTCCTTATCGGTCGATCTTCGGTCTGTTTGCAATCCCGACAACACCTGGTACATCTGATTGGCCCTTACGGGCTTCAACAACCGGTGCTTTACTCCAAGCTGGTCGCATGCCCGGTTTAACCTTTCGTCATCCGACGAACTGTAAAGAATGATATAGGAAGGTTCAATATTCTGATTTGATTGGAGTTGCTTGATCTTTTTGATTGTTTCCAAACCATCCATGATCGGCATATGAAAATCCATTATGATCACATCGAAATGGGCATCCTCTGTAAGATACAACAAAGCTTTGAGGCCACTTTCCGCCTCGCGAACCTCAATACCTTCATACTCCAGCATGGTTCTCAATATGGTTCGGTTGTTCGCGTTATCATCGACGATAAGGACATGCTTCACTCCTTCCATATTCCATGTGGGTTGTTCATGCGCTATATCGACCCCCAGGTCGAAATAAAAGTCACTACCTATATCCTGCGTACTTTCCACCTGGAGCTTACTACCGGCCAGAGCCAACAATTTATTGGAAATAGTCAGACCAAGCCCCGTACCCCCATACTTTCGGGTAATGCTTCCATCCTCTTGTGTAAATGCCTTAAAAATTTCATCCAGCTTATCGGGATGAATTCCAATCCCCGTATCCTTCACCCCGAACCGTATCTTCATCTTACCCTGACCCAGATCGTCCATTATCCGCACATACAGCCGTACTTCCCCCATGGGTGTAAACTTCAACGCATTTCCCAGCAAATTGACCAGAATCTGCTTAATCCGCATCGCATCCACCCAAATATATTTAGGCACCCTTCTATCTATATCCAACAGCAGTTCTATTTTCTTCTTCTCCATCCCATACGATACAATATTGATCGACTCAGAAATCACTTCCTCCACATTCACCTGATCGATCTCCAGTTTCATATTGTTGCTTTCCATCTTGGAGAAATCCAGGATATCATTGATGATCCCGTACAGGGTCAACGCTGACTGGTTAATAATCTCCAGATATTGCCGTTGGGTGTTGTCCAGATGCGTTTTGAGTGCCAGTTCGGTAAAGCCAATGATGCCATTGAGTGGCGTGCGGATTTCATGGCTCATGTTGGCAATAAATTCAGACTTGGTCTTATGTGCCAACTCTGCATCCTCCTTTGCTTTTTTGAGTTCCCGGTCAATCCTTTTTCGTTCGGTAATATTTACCATATTGGTCAGCACCTGTTCATTTCCTTTCAGATCCACATCAAGCACACTTTGAAAGTACCAGATGGAGGTTTCACCCTCCTTGTTTACCATTGTGATCTCTCCGGAAGCCTGACGATATTGATACACCTCCTCCAGATAGGGTTTTACAAATCCATGATTTTCAGGCAAAATCAAATCGTAAAGGCTGGAATGCCTCAATTCCTCCTCCGAATATCCAGTGGCCTTAACACCGGCTTTGTTGACATCAATGACATTGCCTTCCAGATCGTGTATACAAAGTACTCCGTGTATATTGTTGAACAAATTTTGATACTTGTGCTCCGATTCAAGCATTTTATTGCGAACTCCTATGGAATCTGTTACGTCCCGACCGATAAAATAAACCATACGGGTTTCTTCATGTGGGATAATAGACCATTCGATCCATAGGGTTTGCTCCCGGATTAAAAATCGGTTGATCAAATGGGGTACCGGGTTTTTAGATTCCAGGGTTTGCATGGCTTCAACTGTACGCTGATGATCATCCGGATGAATAAAATCCAGAAATTTCGAAGACAGTACAACCTCCTCATTCATTCCCAGGATCCGTGAAAACGCAGGGTTGACTTTGAGAAAATTGCCTTCATAGCTTGCAATTCCTATGAGATCCAGCGAAAGATCAAATAGGTCGTAATATTTTTGGACCGTTTTTTCCGGGGAATTTAGTCTTGGATTGCTTTGGTCCTGGATGGGAAATTCTTGATTCATGATTTAGGGTTTAGTTAGTGCACGGTAAAACTATAAATGAGATCAATGGAATACGTGGTTTTCTCTTTAGAAACCAGACTTTGAGCCTTTTCTGGGGGGATAGTGTACCTGACGTCCAGTTCCTGATCCAAAACCGGGCTGCCATTGGACACAATTTTCTGCGGGGTAGAACTCAGAGTAACCATAGGTAATCCATCCACACCCACCTGAAGGATATCGGCCCCAATATCACTTTGAATTCCCGATTTCTGAAAATAATTGGTCTGTGATTTGACATATAACTCAAAATCTTCGTTGTTGGAAACTTTGAGTTGTTGGGGTACCACTTTGGACTGCCCCTGGCTGTAATGTTGCAGGGTATTGAAATCAAAACCCACAACGGGGCCGTCAGCGCCGATCGAAATCTCAGAGAGCGCAGGAACCTGAATGGCCACATCAGTGTAGTACGAAAACGGGGTAGCACTTCCGCCTGGATCCGATGCTTCCCGGTCGATACGAAATGTATACGTCCCAGCTTCAAAAAAGTAATTCTTCAAATCCTCTGCAGTTACGCTGACATCCTGGGTGAAATCGGTCCGATTACCAGTGGTTACCGGAAAAGGGGAACTGGTCATAGTCTGCCAGTTGGAACTGAGCATTTCGGTGGGGAGGTTGGAATGGTTGCCGCCCATTCGCAGTACGGATACGGGTCGTGTTCCCTGGACATTCCTGGACGAGGTAAACTGGATATTGGGGGAAGCCGACTTCGCTCTGAGATCCACATTCACGGTATGCCCCAACTCCGATCCACCCAGGTTGCCGAAGGTGTATTCTGAAGAAGATCGGTACGGGCTGAGCGAGGTAATTTGAAAATTCCGGGACGAGGAAGCTGACATCACCGCAATGGCCGGAGGGATAGAAATCACAATATTGAATGTGGCAGGAATAAAGATAATATTAGACTCTAATATTCCACCTGGAACGCCATAATTGTGGGCTCTTGGTACTGAATAATTTCCTGATAGGAATGCATAATTGGAAAAAATTCCAGAATTAATTCTGAAGTTAAATACCACATCACCGGGCGTGAAATTTGTAAACACACCGAGTCCAATTAATGCGGTATTGAACCAATTTTTTTCATTGGTACTGAGCGTTTGGAAGTCTGGAATAGTCCCTCCGGTAATATTGGTACTTCCACCTATGGAGTAAAGTCTCCATTGTAATATATCAAGAGGTAATGACGGTCCTGACTCCATTTGGTAAGAATTTACCTGTGCTTGAATCTTGGGATCTTCGGCGCCAATAATTAAATTCAGAATACCTAGCAAAGTTCTCCATCTATTAAATCCATTGGTGTTCATTACTACTTCCGCGGTATTAAATTCGGCCCGGTTAAAGATATTGTAGGCGGGGACCGAAATGATCACATCCTGGCTTAGTGTCAAGCCCGGTATAGTCACCAGGAGAAAAATGCCAAGCCACGCACCATATATTTTCTTCCCTGCCATATCTTAAAACGTTTTAACTTTAATACTGGTATCCTTCTTCTGATACTCAAACACCAGAGTTTCCCGATCCTTATGGTCGTCCAGCACCACGGTCTGTACCGGATTGAGAAAATTGTACTGCTCGCTGTCAATATAGATCTCGTATTCACCATGCTTCAGGAAAAATTCAAAGTAATTCTCATAATTCACTACCGTCCGATGGACCTCGCCGTCTCCCGATCGCGCATATACCACGGTGCCACGCACATCGGTATCTCTCCGGTCATACTTTTGACGCACCTCCGATAATCGCCCCGTCACCCGTATGGTCTCTACTAGTCCCACCTCCATCTGCGTATTGCGATCCACCACAATGGGCTCCCTATGCCCGGTACTGCCTCCTTTACCTTGCACTTGTATGGTGTACGTACCTTTGGGCACATTCTGAAAAGTCACCCTGCCCCGTTCATCGGTGATCGCCACGTGATCATCGAGCAGTACCACTTCATGGGGGAGAACAGTTTCCCCCTCATCAAAACGGCCATTGAAATTGCTGTCGGTAAATACCACCAAACTGACTTTGTGGTTACCCGGGGCGGTGGACACAGCAAAATATTTTTTCACCCCCACTCGAAACTGATAATGATAGCCTTTGTAGCCTTCAAAATCCAGGGGACGCAAATCGGAAACATTGAAATAGCCTGTGGTTGACCAGGAAGGAGATAATTTATACTCCAGATGAACTCGGCCATTGTTGTTGATATTGCGGTAGAGCTCGGAATAGTTCAAACCTACGGTCGCTGATCCGCTGAGCCTGTTTCGCCAAAGTGTGAAATCATAAGCGGTATAAAGTTGAGTATTCCAGAAATTTTGATCTTCATACTGGTAGGCATGTAATTCGATGATATTGTATGGATTCCACTGCAACGTACCGTGGAGGGAGAATTGGTCGAATCTGTATATCAGGTTGGCACGTAGTCCGTGAAACCATGCCGGTTCCTGATCCTTATTTCCATAAGTATATTCTGCCGTCACATTAATACCATGTCTGCCAATAGAAGTTCCGAGTTGAGTGTATAAGCGATAACCCAGGAAATCGTGATCTGTATCACCAAAAGTGGTTCGTTGCTGAATCACCTGGGGGGAGAACACGAAATTCCATTTGCCTTGCAATCGTTGATAACCTGTTTTGAAGGTGGCATTGCTGTAAAGATATTCCGGTTGGATATAAT
>Ga0079224_100016695_pt1 | contig 10327 bp, 9 predicted proteins | sample Stecom2015_FD_80414 | JGI IMG/M metagenome (GOLD analysis project Ga0079224, IMG submission 80414) | Agricultural soil microbial communities from Utah to study Nitrogen management - Steer compost 2015 | ecosystem: Environmental > Terrestrial > Soil > Agricultural land | place: USA: Utah... | reverse complement strand
GACATCCCACCGCCTGGATCTCTTCTGTGTGCTGTCATTCGCATCTCTTGCTCCCTTGCATTTGATTTCCTGGTGATCAGCGGGGGTGGCCCGCTGAACTTTTCGCCCTTCGCGATTAACTGCTCAGCACTCGGGTGCCCGGGCTCGCAGTTCGCGTCGTCGACGCAGCGCCCCAGGTGCTCGACGAACACGCCGAAGGACCGGCAGAAGGTGAACGCGACCGACGAAGTGCGGGTCGACGGTGGGATGGGTGTGGATCACAACCCACCTCTGCGTCCTTCGCGTCCGAATACCGGGATCCGTTCAAGCGGCGCGTCGACCTCGAGCCATCTCCCGCCCGCATGGCTCGTTCCCGTGGCCAGTTCGGTCCACGACGCCCCGGCGGGGAGATACACCCGTCGCGCGCGCGACCCGAGTTCCACCACGGGGCACACCAGGAGGTCTGGCCCGTACAGGTACTGGTCGGTGACCGACCAGGTCTCCGGATCGTCGGGGAACTCGTAGAACAGTCCTCGCAGGACCGGCGTGCCCCGCTCGTGCGCCTCGCGCATGAGATCGCGGGAGTAGTCGCGAAGCCGCTCCCGCATCTCGAGATGCTCGACGAGCGTGCCGAGCACCTCGTCGCCGAAGCTCCATACCTCGTTCGGCGCCCCGGTGTTCATTCGCGGCGATCCGTCGTGACTTGTGACCTGTTGGGTGGGCTGACGGTCTCCGTGCAGACGCATGACCGGCGTGAAGACACCGAACTGGAACCAGCGGATCAGCAGTTCATGGAAATCCGGATCGTCGACGCGTCCGCCGTGGAATCCGCCGATGTCGGTCGTGAACCAGGGAATGCCGGCGACCCCCATGTGCACGCCGGCGACGATCTGCGCGCGAAGATCGTCGAAGGTCGATCCGATATCTCCTGACCAGACCAACGCGCCGTAGCGCTGGCTGCCCGCCCAGGCGCATCGGACGAGGTTGACGACATCGGTCTGCCCCGCCGCGCGCTGGCCGTCCCAGAACGCTCGAGAGAAGTCGCGCGGGTAGATGTTGCCGACCTCGAGCACGCTGCCCCGGTGATACCTGTAGGCGTCGAAGTCGTAGACGCCGTACTCGGGTTCGGCCTCGTCGAGCCAGAAGAGCCGTACCCCTGCGTCGTGGTAGTTGCGCCGCACGATGTCCCACATCGTCGATCGCGCCTCGGCGTTCGTCACGTCGAGGAACGCGCTCGGGCCGCCGAAACTCATGTGCAGATCGAGGCCGCGCTCGCTGCGCACGAGCAGGTTGTCGCTGCGGAACCGCTCGTAGTTCTCGGATTCGACGGAGACCTGCGGCCAGATCGAAACCATGAGGGAGATGCCGAGTTCATCGAGCTCGCGCACCATCGCTGCGGGGTCCGGCCAGAACTCCTCCTCGAACCGGAAGTCGCCCATCTTCGGCCAGTGGAAGAAGTCGGCGACGATGACGTCGATCGGGATGCCGCGGCGCCGGTGCTCGCGGGCGACCTCGAGCAGCTGTTCCTGGTTCCAGTACCGGAGCTTGGATTGCCAGAAGCCCAGTCCCTGCTCGGGCATCATCGGCGGATGCCCCGTCGCGTCGGCGTACGCCTCGGAGATCGCCGTGGGATTCGCGCCGACCGTCACCCAGTAGTCGAGTTGACGGGTGGCTTCGGCGACGAATTCGGTGCGGTTGGTGCCGAAGGTGGCCCGTCCGATGGCCGGGTTGTTCCAGAGGAGGCCGTAGCCACGACTCGACAAGAGGAAGGGCACGGATGCTTGCGAGTTGCGGTGCGCGAGCTCGAGGGTCGCGCCCTTGAGGTCGACCAAGGTCTGCTGGAACATGCCCATGCCGGCGAGATGCTCAGTCGGGTCGGTCTCGAAAGCCACCGTGAGGCGGGCGGTGTCCGCCCCGGGGATGGGGCGCCACTCGCGGGAGCGGAGCTTCAGGGCGCCGCCCGTCGGGGTCTCGCGGAAGAGGAGCGTGCCGCGGGCGTCACGGAACTCGATGCTGCAGCGTTCGCGGAGGTGCCCGGTCTGCGCGTCGAAGAACCTCGCCGCCTCGAGCACGACCGTGATCGCGCCGTTGCTGATCGTGGCCGTCTCGTCCTTCGTCGAGATGATCGGACTCGAGGCGACCGGCTCGACGAGCGCCCACTGCTCGTCGCTGAAATCGTGCAACGTGGCGCGCACGCGCACCGAATCGGGCCCCCACGCTTCCACGCGGAGGCTCTCGCCTCCACCTCGCCAGGTGATCGAGCGGTCGTCGGTTGTGAAGGCGGACATGGGCCTCTTTCAGGTGGAGATGGGACGGGGAACTAGTGGGGCTGACGGCGCTCGCGCGGCGTCAGTCCTTGACCGCTCCGGCGGTGAGCCCTGCTGCGACGTAGCGCTGGGCGAGTACCAACAGGAGCAGCGCGGGCAAGGAGGCCAAAACGGCGGACGCCATCACCCCGTTCCAGTCGGTCGTCTGCGCACCGATGAAGCGGAACAGGGCAAGGGTGAACGGCACGATCTCGCGACCGAAGGGAGACTCCTCGTCGTACTGAGTGAAGCCGTCCCAGAGCGTGAGAGTGGATGCGTCGGGCTCGTTCGATCCGCCGCTGCATGCGGCGATTCCCAAGATGAGCGGGGCTGCCGCGAGCATTCCGAGTACGCGTCGTTGCTGCACTGTTCTTCCTCCTCGAAGGGGTCATCCGGTTGGAGAACCGGTTCACCACGCAATGTAGCAAATGAACCGGTTCTCCGAAAGAGGAGTTCGAGCGGGCCTCAGCGAGGGCACCCGACCGCTTAGTGCGACGAGAGAAACGCGCGCCCGGCTACTGGAGCCGGTCCCGTGGAGGCTCGCACCTGCAGCGAGGGCTCGATGAACTCGATTACCCCGCCTTGCTCCCCAGACAACTCACGAACTACACGGTCAACGGCGCGCTCCAGCATCTGCTGTCCCGGCAGATCCAGGATCGTCAAATCCGGATAGAGAACCGACATTCGCTCTTTGGGAGCAAGCGTGATCACCGACAGGTCGCCGGGGATGGAAAAGCCTCGAGCTCTCGAACGCAGAAGCAAGGAGTCAAGGAGCTGGACGTTGTGCAGGACGATTGCGGTCGTTTCCGGCTCTCGTGCAATCATCTGCTCGAACCACCGATCGAACTCGGTCACGCCGTCCTGCACATCATGGAAACGCACATCGATACCCGCTTGCGCGGCCGCGGCTAGCGCTCCCGTTCGGAAGCGCGCCACCCAGGAGAGTTCACCGCCATTGATCGGTGACCCGAGGACGGCAATCGAGCGGTGACCCAAATCGGCCAGATGCTCGACTGCGATTTGGGCTGCTTGAGCGAAATCGAGGTCTACAGCGCTCAACCCAAAGGTGTTCTCCGGCATGCCAATCAGCACCGCGGGTTTTCCGATCCCATGGATGAGCGGTAGGCGCGGATCCTGCATCCTCACGTCCATGACCAGCAGCGCGTCGACGAGAGTGTCGGCCAAGACCTCGTCCCCCTGTCGGCCCATGATGAGCACGTCGTAGCCATGCTCGCTAGAGGCAAACATCGCGGAGCGCACGAAACGCATGAAGATGTCGGCGTCTACCTCGGGCTGCCTGAGCGAGACGTTCGCAAGGAGACCGATGATGTTCGTTCTGCCGAGGGATAGTGCGCGCGCGGTCGCATGCGGTCGATAGCCGAGCGTCGCAGCGCTCGCCCGCACCCGGGCAACTGTCGTGGCCGGGAGCCTTTTGTTGCCGCTGAATACGTAGGAAACGGTGCTCGGGGAGACCCCTGCGGCCTCTGCGACGTCCCGAATAGTCACCATGCCCCCATTCTATCGCACGCCAAGGGAGCGGAATCGCGCACCATCGCCGCCTCCTGGGTCTCGATGGCCGGAGGCCCCGGCGGAGGAGCCATGTCCTAGGTGCACACAGCGTCGCTCCGAGATGCTCGGGACTTTGGGCACCTTGGACAACGCTCCGAGCGAGGTCACGGTCTGCCCGTATTGGGAAGAAAGAGGAGCCTCAGTCCGGCAGATCCCGCACGTCGACGAACATCCCCGCCGGGGGCGGGGTGTACGGCAGCGGCTCACCGGCAGCGTTGCGGTCCTGCGACTCCGCGAAAGGCCCGTCGGGCGCCATAAGCATCCGCATGTGGTGGTCGGCGTGATCTCGCCACCAGGTACTCATCCCGAACGTCGGCTCCAGGCGCAGTGCCTCCCACGCCCGCCACAGCGCATCGAGACGGCTGATCGCCTCCGGGTAGCGCCACCAGTCCCCCGCCCAACGGTAGGAGCCCTGCGGGCCGACGCGACGGGTGTAGGTGTAGCGCAGTTTCTCCCGCACGAACTCGTCGACGGATCCGAAGAAGAGCTGAGGTTCCGGCGCCGCGGCCGGAGGGGAAGGCTCAGGCTCGTCGACGGCCGGCGCCGCGGCGCTCGGCCAGGGCGGCAGTTTCGGAGCGATGACACCCGGAGCGCCGACGACCTCGGGGGCGTCGAGCTCCTCGTCGTCCCGCTCGCGCACGTCGCTCATGAGGCGGCCTCCTCGTCCGGGGCCGCCGCCGCAGTGACGGCCGCCGTACCGGCAGGGTCGTGAGCGGCAATCGAAGCGCGCACCGCGGCCGCGTGCGGGCCGTTCATCCACGGCACCGTCTCGAGCATCGCCGCTCGAGCGCCGGAGGACAGCATCACAGCGCGGCCGCGCGGCAGTGCCGCGAGGTCGGCGGCATCCAGGATGCGCTCACGGCGGAGCTGGTGGTTGGTGGAGCGAACACCGCGGTTGTAGCTCACCGAGGCAGTCTCCTTGTCGTAGTCCCCGACGAGCTCCGACAGTTCACGCAGGAAGTCGGCCTCCGAGACGCCGCCGAGGTAGAGCTTCACGTTCGACGCGCTCCACAACTTGCGCATCCCCTCACGGCCGAACACGACCTGACCCTGTGACCACGACTGGAACAGCGACATGATCGGGATGCCGCGGGAGCCGTAGTGCGAGTAGAGGTCCGGGAGGTTCTTCCACCGGCAGACGTTCGCCGCCTCGTCGAGGACGACGAGCATCGGCGTTCCGAGGCGGCCGCCGGGCTGCCGGGTGGCGTACTCCTCAGCGGCTTCGACCACCGCGGCGGTGAGCGCGGTGACGAGCGCACCGGCGGACCCCTGGCCCTCCTTGGAGAGCGAGTAGAGGGTGCCGGTGCCGCGCACGAACGAGTCAGGATCGAACTGCGGCCGCATGTCGCCGGCGAAGTTCCCGCCGCGGGGCGTCACCCACTCTGCGACGGCTCGGATCTTCAAGCACGACGCCATCTGCCGGGCGGTGCCGTAGACGCCGCCGCGCTGCTTCTCGGGCGCCATGATGACGCCTTCCACGCCGGAAGCGATCAGGTCGTACCCGTGTGCGCGGAGCACGTCGACGGGAGCCTGGTTCGTGGGCTGGCTCAGCCACTCGAACACCTGCGTGATCGGCTGACGGTCCAGCGCCGCGGCGAGGAGCATGCCGGCGAGAAGATCCTGACCGGCCGGCTCGAAGTAGGCATCCTGCACAGCGCCGTCGGCTCGAGCGGACGATGCGAAGTGCTCGGCGAGCTTGAACGCCTTCACGTCGTCCTTGACGTAGCTCAGCGGGTTCCACCACCAGGTCGGCTCCTCGAGCGCGATCGCCTGCGGGTCGAACACCCAGACGTCACCGACCGCGGCGCGCGGGTCGCGGGTCGCGTCCACGACGTCGCGCTTGTTCGAGGTCGTGACGACGGCGCCGGGCGCCTCGAGGATCGCCGGGATGACGAGCGCAGTCGTCTTGCCCACTCGCGGGCCGGCGAGGGCAATCATCACGTACTCCCACAGCGCGAACAGCGGGCGCCCGCCGGGGATCGACTTGCCGAGCGGGATGCCGGGTGACCCTTGTACGCCGAGCCGCTGCGCGGTCCGCTGGGCGCCCTTGCGCGCGAGCTCGTCGAGGTCGCGGCCGCGGGCGAGGTATGGCGCAGCACGGTCGACGCGCGTGCGCCGACGAGCCGCGCGCGCCACAGCGACGGCGATCAGCACCGCGATCGCGGCGACGACCGCACCGAACAGGACGGCGAAGAGCGTCGCGGACGCCGGCCACGCGATGCGGCCGCGGAGAACCCCGAAGATGACCTCGAACGGATTGGTGGGCAGACCCGCGTTCACGCCGTCGACGGACGAGCCGATCGCGACAGCCGCCCACACGACCGCCCCTCCGGCGACGAGCACGCCGGCGACGATGAACACCAGCAGGGATGTTGCGTCGAGCCGGCCCGGCTCGCGGCGGCGATGCGGCTCGCTCATGGAAGGTTCCCGGCCTGGACCACCTGCGGGTCCGCGGCGAGCTCTGGGTCGATCGGCACGTTGGAGTGCCAGAGAACGTTGGTGTCGTTCACGGCGCGCTCGAAGGGCAGGAGCTCGACCTTGAGCGGGATTCCCGGATGACCGCCGACCTTGACCAGGAACCGGCCGAGTCCGGGCGGTTCTGACTCTCGGCCGGTCGACGAGTCCCACGCGGGCGGGTCCTGCCACGAAATCAGGATCTCCTGCTCCGCGCGAGAGAGCGGCTTGGCGGCCGTGAGCATCGACATCTCAGCACCGGGCAGACCGCCGGCGATCAGCATGCCGGAGCGCTCGACGAAGCCTCGCGCCTTCATGCGCTCCTCCTCCGTCGGGAGCGCCAGAAGGTCGCTCATGGTGTGCGAAATCATCGCGAGCCCGACGCCGCGCTGCCGGTTGAGGCGCGTGAGCGCGTCGACGCGATCGACCATGCCGCGGCCCGCGCGGAGCGCCCGCCACAACTCGTCGAGGATGACGAAATAGTGCCGCCGCGGCTCGAGGCCAGCGTCAGCGAGAGCGTTCGCGACGTTGACGGTACCGAAGCCGGCGGACCAGCACGCGAGCAGGATCGCCGCCTGCAGGTCGATATCGCCGTCGTCGATCGACGAGACGTCGTACACGACGGGGCGGTCGCGCATCATCGGGACGTCGGTCGGGTGCGCGAATGTCTCCCCGAGTCGACCGCCGCTCGTGAGGCTGATGAGCGACGCCTCGAGGTTCTCGGTGATCGCCTTGTAGCGGGTCATGTCGCCGCGGTCGAGGGCGACGTCGCGGACTTCCTGCGGAGCGTCCTGGATGACGCGGAGCAGATCGCCCAGGACGGGCACTCCGTCGTGGTGCTCGTCGAGCCACTTGAGCGCGCGGTCGATGATCGACTCCTCGCGGTCGGTGGGCGGCTCCTTCCGCAGGATCGTCAGCAGCGCCGCGACCATCGTGTGCCGGCGGCCGTGCGCGTCCGCAAGGACCTGCTGGCGCTCCTTCTCCTTCCCCGCGAGGCGCAGCCGTTCGGCTGCCTCATACGCCTCGCCGGGATCGAGGACGTTGAGATGCCCGCGGCCGCGGCCGCGGCCGAGGGTGATGACCTGGCCGCCGAGGGCGCGGATCAACTTCACGTAGTCGGGTTTCAGATCACCCAGCACGAGCGGAAGGACGCCGTAGCCGGCGCCGCCGGCGGCCATGCGGCGGATGATGGTCGACTTCCCGAGCCCGGGCAGGCCGAGCACGAACACGGAGGGATTCGTGATGAGGCCGGCCTGGAACCACGACACGGGATCCGCGCAGACGGTCGCGCCGGTCGCTAGATGCAGGCCGAGCGGGACGCCCACCATGAGCGTCCCCGCGCCGACCGGGTACGGCCACAGCCCGCACACCTGCTTCGTCGTCCCGCGGTACTCGACCACCGGGTCGACGACGTTTACGCGCCCAGCGCCGGGCCCGAACCACCCACGGGGACCGGGGCGGCGGGGACGGGGCTTCTGCTCGGCTTGCTGCTGCTCTCGCTCGAGCGAGGCGAGAGCTCGCCGCTCCTTCCGGCCGGGCTGTGCCCGCCGCCCGCTCACTTTCCCGCTCCCAGGGTGAAGGCTCGCAACAGTACGACAAGGGCGGCGATGAGGGAGCCGGCGCCGACCAGGAGGGCCAGGAGTTTCAGCCAGCCGAGGCCGAACCGGAGGACGTACGGATCCGAGTCGTGTGAGGAGAATGACCACCACAGCGAGAGCCCGCCGACGAGCACGAGGAGCGCGACGGCGACGACTCGGCGGCGGCTCACAGTTGCTCCCGCAGCGCGCTCGGCACCTGCAGGTGCTTCGGCAAGACCAGGCCGAGGGGCAGGGCGGCCGCGAACGCGGAATCCTGCGAGCCGTAGACCGGCCGCAGCGCGAGGCGTGCCGTCGCGGAGAGGTTATCCACCGCCGCCCGCGCATCCGCGACGCGCGTGGGATCGGTCACCGTGGCGGTGACGAGCATCCCGAAGTTCACCAGGCCCGCACCCGACGCCTCTTCCTCAGCCGTCGCGAGGGCGGCGCGGACGCTCGCCAGGCTTCGAGCGTTCGGACGATCCGCCGCAGTGAGGTTGAACGTTGCGGCGCGGGTGTCCGCGTCGACGATCGCGGCCGCGCGGCCGGGGTCGATGGGGCGGTAGAGCAGTGTGACGCGCTTGCGCGCGATATCGCGGTGAGGCGCGAGGAGACGAGTCAGGATGCTCGAGGGAACGGCGCCCCGTGGTGCGGCGCTCATCATCCACGAGACGGAGAGCGCCGAGTCGTGCCGGTAGGAGTCCCAGTTCGCCTGATGCGCGGCGGGGCCGACCTCCGTCCACGGAATCTCCGGCGGCTCACCGGCGGCGTTCGCCTCATCGATGAGCACGGCCGCGGCGGGGTCGTAGGCCACCCGCACGACCTCGCACAGTTCCTGGGCGCTCAGCGGGCGGACCGCGCCGGCGCCGGTAGCGCCGAGGCTCTGCGTCAGGCCGGGGATGCGCGCAGCGAGCTCGCGCCCGATTTCCTCCGGGCTGCGCTTGCGTGCACCGGGGCGTGTTGCGGCGGAGAAGGTCAGGGCGATGTACGCCTTCACCACAGCGGAACCCGCCGGGTAGGCGGAGACGATGCCCTGCAGCAACTCGCGCGAGAAGGTGGGCGCGTCGTCGACGAGCCGCGAGTCGACCTCGCGACGAAGGCGAAGGCCGGTGTCCGGTGCCGTCTCGATCGTCACCGTCACGGCCTCGATACCCGGCTCGTTCGCCAGGTTGGCGAGCCACATGCCCCACTCAGCGACCCAGATATCGACCTGCTCCTCGTCGACGAGGGATGAGCCGTCCGGGTCGCTGCCGAGAACGATCGTGAAGTCCGACGTCGCGACGTGCTGGATCAGCGCGAACGGTCGCTGATACGAGTCGCGCCACTCGGAGAGGCGCGAGCCGGCCGCGAGCCCGGGGAGCTGGGTCGTGCCCCAATCCGTGCGGCCCAGCGGGCCCGACCGATAGATGTTGTTGCGCTTCCTCCGTGTATTCATCCACCCGATCCTCGTGACGGTGCGCGCGAGCGCGCTCTGGCCGTGGCGATCGCGAACGGCTGTGAGAAGCAGCAGCAGCCCCACGGCGCCCATGGTGATGAGCGCCGCGGCGAGGCCGGAGGCGATCATCATGACGATCGCCAGCAACATGCCGGCGAACAGCACCGCGGTCCCGATCTGGCCGAGCCCGAGCAAGCCCGCGGTCTTAAGGCCGTGTTGATCAAGAGGTTTCGGTGTCGCGTGCGCAAGTCTTGAATCGTGACGCGACAAGAGATCTCTGACGAGGTGTGGGCCGTGCTGGAGCCGTTGATGCCGACGGTGAAGGGTCGCTCGCGGCCGTGGGCGGACCATCGTCTTGCGGTCGAGGGGATGGCGTGGAAGTACCGCACGGGCGCGCCGTGGCGCGATGTGCCCGCGCGGTTCGGGAAGTGGAACTCGATCTACAAGCGCTTCAACCGGTGGGCTGCGGACGGCACATGGGAGAAGTTGCTCGCCGAAGTGCAGAAGCAAGCCGACGCCGCCGGGAAGATCGACTGGGTCGTCTCGATCGACTCCACGATCGCCCGAGTGCATCAGCACGGCGCGACCCTCCCGCGGGACACAGGGGGATGTGTCGAATCACAAGAATCCTCGAGTCGAGCCGCTTGATCACGCCATCGGTCGCTCCCGCGGCGGGCTGACGACAAAGGTGCATCTGGTCGCCGATGGGCGCGGCCGACCGTTGGGCATGGTCCTCACCGGCGGCAACACTGCCGACACCACCATGCTCGCCGCCACCCTCGATGACATCTGCGTGCCCCGCGACGGATTGGGGCGGCCTCGGACTCGGCCCGACCGTGTGTTGGCGGACAAGGGATACCCGTCGAAAGCGAACCGCGCATGGTTGCGAGCGCGAGGGATCGCGGCGACCATCCCGGAGCGTGACGATCAGATTGCGCACCGCAGGAAGAAGCAGGGCCGGCCGATCGATTTCGGCGCCGAGCAGAAGGAGCGGTACAAGGGTCGAAACG
>Ga0079224_100016694_pt1 | contig 10328 bp, 8 predicted proteins | sample Stecom2015_FD_80414 | JGI IMG/M metagenome (GOLD analysis project Ga0079224, IMG submission 80414) | Agricultural soil microbial communities from Utah to study Nitrogen management - Steer compost 2015 | ecosystem: Environmental > Terrestrial > Soil > Agricultural land | place: USA: Utah... | reverse complement strand
GAGGTAGTTGCCCAATTCGAAAGGCCGGCCCTTCTCTTTTCAGGGGGAAAGGACAGCATTATTCTGTCACACTTGGCCAAAAAGGCCTTTTACCCTTCCAAAATTCCCTTTCCGCTGATTCATATAGATACCGGACATAACTTTCCGGAAACCCTCGCATTTAGAGACGAACTTGTCGAAGGCTTGGGGGTACAGCTCATCGTGGGGTCAGTTCAGGAAAGTATCGACACCGGCCGGGTGCGGGAAGAAACCGGCGTCAATGCGAGCAGGAATGCACTGCAGACCGTCACGCTATTGGATACATTAGAGAAATACAAGATCGATGCGGCCATGGGGGGTGCAAGGAGGGATGAGGAGAAGGCGCGAGCGAAAGAACGATTTTTCTCACATCGGGATGAGTTTGGTCAATGGGATCCTAAAAACCAGCGGCCTGAACTTTGGAACCTGTTCAATGGTAAAAAGCATATCGGTGAGCATTTTCGGGTTTTTCCGATTTCCAACTGGACGGAAATGGACGTGTGGCAATACATTAAATTGGAAAATATTGAACTTCCTTCCCTGTACTTTTCCCATGAAAGGGATTGCGTGGTAAGAGACGGGGTGATCTTGGCCCATTCGGAATACCTTCAACTCAGACCGGAGGAAGAAATCACCAAGAAAATTGTCCGGTACAGAACCTGTGGCGATATGCCGATTACGGGCGCTGTGGAATCTTATGCGGATGACCTCGATAAAATCATTGCTGAAGTTGCTACGACGAGAACAACTGAAAGAGGTTCCCGTGCAGATGACAAAAGAGGGGAAACAGCGATGGAGGACAGGAAGAAGAACGGCTATTTCTAGTATCTAGTACGGGGCATCGAGACCAAGATATACAGAAGCAAGAATAAACAGCGAAAATCAAGTTGATTTTGACGTTTCCCTTTCTGACTTTTCTCAGGGTACTACCGCGTCGATCTTGCTGTCTGGTTTTAGTCTCTCCACCCGATATCCAATCACCAATAACACTTAAAAAATGCAGCTCCAAGAAAACAACCAATTGCTCCGCTTTACTACTGCAGGTAGTGTAGATGATGGAAAAAGTACCCTCATCGGACGATTGCTATATGATTCTAAATCCATCTTTGAAGACCAAATCGAGGCAGTCAAGCTCTCCAGTGAAAAAAAAGGCTTTGATTATGTAGATCTATCCCTTTTGACCGACGGTTTACGTTCGGAAAGAGAACAAGGAATCACCATCGACGTGGCTTACCGTTATTTTTCGACGCCGGTCCGCAAATTCATCATTGCTGACACCCCAGGGCACATCCAATATACCCGCAACATGGTTACAGGTGCTTCAACAGCCAACCTCGCCATTATCTTGGTTGATGCCAGAAAAGGACTTCTAGAACAGACCTACAGGCACTCTTTTATCGCCTCTCTTTTAAAAATCCCGCATGTGGTGGTGTGTGTCAACAAAATGGATCTTGTAGATTACAGCGAAGAGACCTTCAATAGGATTGTTGAAGATTATAAGAGTTTTTCCAGCAAACTAGAAATAAAAGACATTCAATTCGTCCCTATTAGTGCGCTTAAGGGTGATAATGTTGTCGAACGTTCTACGAACATGGACTGGTACGGCGGATCCACCTTGTTATACCTATTGGAGAATGTCCATATCGCTAGCGACCTAAACCATATTGACTGCAGGTTCCCGGTGCAGATGGTGATTCGGCCTCACACCTTGGAACACCAGGATTTTAGGGGTTACGCTGGACGGATTAACGGAGGAGTATTCAAACCTGGCGACAAAGTAAAAATATTGCCGTCGGGTTTTGAATCGAAGATCAAGTCGATAGAACTGGATGGACAGGCCATTGAAGAGGCCTTTTCACCGATGTCGGTGGTTATGACCCTAGAGGATGAAATCGACATCAGCCGTGGGGATATGATTGTGCGACCTAACAATGTCCCTCAAGTAGGGCAGGATATTGATGTGATGGTTTGTTGGATGAGCCAGGATAAATTGCGGGTGAGGGACAAGTTCCTCGTAAAACACACCACAAACGAATGTCAGTCGATGGTGAAGCAGTTGCATTATAAAGTAAATGTAAACACGCTCCACCGGGAAGAAGAAGTGGATGAAATAGGGCTGAACGAGATTGCAAGGATCAGCATCCGTACCGCAAGCCCCTTGTTTTATGATTCTTACTCAAAAAATAGGCAGACCGGGTCGGTAATCTTTATTGACCCCAACACCTACGAGACGGTAGGCGCGGGGATGATTATCTAGATATGCAATACACGCTTGTAAGAGCGCAACGCTGCAACAAGCGTGTATTCTTAATATTTGTTCTACCGTTTAATACCTTTCTCCCGTATTAGTAGGACGCCTGATAATTTATAAGAATATCGGCTTGGGTCCACTCCCCTTCTTTTACTTCAAAGGGATTGATATAGCTGTCAAGATCCAAGATATTGGCAAAATGCCCCTCCTCTTCCACCGTGAAGATGGAATATTTCCCAGGAGGAAGTTCTACGGAGTAATGGCCCATTTCATCCGTTTCTATTTCTTTAATAAGGGGCGTTTCAATATCTCCAAATAGAGCATCCCCTAACCTGGCCTCGTTGATGTGCGTAAGTGCATGAATTTTAATCGTCCGTTTCACGCCTTGTTTAGCCGGACGATCTATAATTTCTCCCTCTTTCGCAATTTGGGGCATCTGGTTTCCTTCAAGCCAGAATACTTGACCTTGTATTCCCTGCCCATCTTTTTTTGCGGTCTTACAGGAGAAGAGGACGGCGGTAAGGACAAGGACGAACAAAACAGATTTGAACACTTTCATGGCATCTAGGTTAGGTAGTGTGGCTTCAACACCGGAATGAAACAGAAGCGCTGTAACGTCTTAGGTGAAGCGAGTGATGTAATGCCTTCTATTTAAAGCCATGATCTAGTTCATTATTAGATCATGATAAAGAAAAGCAAAGCTACGGTCAGCGCGATGGTCATTCTTTGAGCCTTCTGTTTGGTCTCCTGACTAGTTTTCCGCTTCCGCAACACCAGTACCGCTATACTTAAAGCGAACAATTGCACACCAATTCCTATGCCAGTGAGAAGGTTAACATTTTGCCAATCCCAAAAATGGAAATTCCGGTTGAAAAGTGGCACCATAGAAAAAAGCATTCCTACCATTCCAAAAAAGAAAGAACGCTGCAGTAGTTTATTTTCGTCTTTTTCCATCCAACTCATAAGCAGTAGTTATTGCTGAAATAGCCTAGGATTTTATCTTTCTCTCTTCAAAATAAATGGACAATGCGTCGCCGGACAAGGCATTCAATGTCATTTCCCGCGTCAGGCCGCCCTTTCTGGCAACCATCACGCCATATCTCATATCTGCGTAGGCTTCCTTTTCATGTGCATCAGGGTTGATGGAAAGCCTAACGCCTTTTTCCAATGCATAATGGATCCATCTCCAATCCAGATCTAATCGCCAAGGATTCGCGTTAACTTCTATTACCACCTCATTTGCCGCACAAGCATCAACGATTGCCTGATGGTCGATCGGATAACCTTCCCTGCGAAGAAGAAGCCTGCCGGTGGGATGGCCAAGGATGGTGGTGTAAGGATTTTCTATTGCCTTAATTAACCTTGTGGTTGCTTTTTGTCGGGTCATGCTGAGGGCGCTGTGTACGGAGGCCACCACAAAGTCAAAGCTTGCCAGCACATCATCAGGATAATCCAAGCTTCCATCTACTAGAATATCACTTTCGATCCCACTAAAAATTTTGAAAGGAGCGAGCTCTTCATTTAAAGCTTTGATCTCCTTTTGTTGTTCGGCAACTTTTTCGATATCCAAGCCCCCCGCATAGAAGGCCGATCTACTATGATCGGCAATCCCCAGATATTCATAACCCATGGATTGGCAGTATATGGCCATATCCCGTAGCGTGTGTTTTCCGTCGCTATAGGTGGAGTGGTTGTGAAGGCTGCCCCGGAGATCCTCCATCTCCAGCAAGACGGGTAGATTGCCTTCTTTGGCCAATGCTATTTCAAACTGCCCCTCTCTAAGTTCTGGAACAATGTAGTTTAATCCTGCCTCTTGGTATGCCTGAAGTTCAGACTCAAACGGCTTAGACCGAAAAAAACTCGCAAGGGAAGGGTAATCCAATACCGGGCTCAAGAGGTGATTTTTACTGCCGGTACGAAGTAAAGTATCCTGTACAAACTCAGATGGGGAGGAGAAGTGGATGGTTAGGCGAAGGCCTATATCATTGACTTCGCCCCGCCATTTATAAGGGCTGGATATTTTTAGATGTTGGGTTAATGAAGCGATAGCGTTGATCAAGCTAAAGTCAGCTTTACCATCTGGAGTCTCGGCAATAAATTCTATCTGTTCTAGAATCTCTACCTTTCGGGCATAATCTCCGGTTACTACTACTTTACCCACTCCAAACTTCTGTTCCAAGTCCTGCAACAGGGCATCAACCACCGGTTCAAGGTCCGCATATAGCCATTTGCTCCGGTTGGCTTCCTGATACTCCATGGCGGTGATAATGCTTTGCTGGGTCTTTTCACCAAACCCCTTTAACTTGGCCACCTGCCCCGACTGACAGGCTTCCATCAGTTCATGCGTAGAGGTGATGTTAAGCTCCTTCCATAGCACTTTGATTTTTTTTGGGCCCAATCCTTTGATTTGCAACACTTCCAAAAGCCCTTCCGGCGTTTTGCCCAAAAGATCATCCAACACGGGTGCGGTTCCTGTTTCATCCAAAGCAATGATCACCTCGGCCATGCTTTTCCCTATGCCCTTGATTTCCTGCAATTCCTCCTTACCCAAACCATCCAGGTTGATGCCGCCCTGATCAATCGTATAGATTGCAGATTGGTAACTTCGGATTTTGAAGGGGTTTTCTTCATGCAGCTCCATCAATTGAATGATAAGCTTCAGCTTTCTGGTTATGCTTTTATTATCCAAGGTGAGTTGTGGAATGGTTCTAAGACAAATGTCCATAATTATTGTTTCAAAATAAAATCCTATCCCTTATCTTATGATGGAATAGCTTAAAAAGCGCACCCTTATGAAAAGCATCCTTTTGATCCTACTGCTCTCGTTTATAGGTTATACGCACAGTATGGGACAAGTGCAGTTCGTCCAAAGAGTGGAAGTAAATACCAAATGGGAAGATGATGATTTTATCATCTTAAACAGAGAGGATGGTGTGGTGGCTTTTAGGATGGTATCGGAAAACGGACTCAGTCGGGAGAGGAACCTGGAGTATTTTACGTCTAACCGTCAGCTTCAGATGGAGGCGTTGAGGCAATTGCCCGTTAAGGCATTGTTCGATTTGATGGGTTTCGATTTGGATGGAAATTGGCTGTATGTTTTGTTTCAGAAGGGAGAAGCCTCCACCGGAGAAAAGTACATGGTGGGCATAAATCTTCTCACGGATGAGGTAGTCGAAATTCCGCTGAAGGTTATTCTGGAGATGGAGATGAAAGAGTTTTTTGTCCTCGATGGAAAAGCCATCTTTATGGGGAACATGGATTATCGACCTGTTATTCAAATTTTCAATACGTCCAATCAGCATCTTACGACGGTGCAGGGCGTCTATGAAAAAGACCTCCAAATCATCCAGATGAGAAAGGCACCGGAATTCGGTGGTTTCGATGTGTTAATGAGCCGACGGGATAGGTACAGGAACAAAAGCGTCACTGTCGTGAGCTTCGATATAGAGGGGAACAAGCTCCGGGAGGTTAAGATAGATCAATTGGGTGATCCGAATGCCGAGATTGTAGATGGGTTGTTGACCCACTCCTACAGTTATAGTCAAGCGCTAATCGGTCCGTTTGGCTTGAAGAGAAAGAATCTCTATCAGGGTTTGTACTTTACCCAGATCAATGAATTTGGGGAGTACAAGAGCCACTTGTTTACCTTGGAGGATTTTGGTAACTTTTTCAATTACCTACCTGAAAAGACGAAACTCAGAAGGTTGAGGTCTTTAGAAAAGGCTTTAGAAAAAGGCAAAAAACCTCCGATTAGAAATACCCTCGCCACTCGGGAAGTCATTTCCCAAGATGGCTTGTATCTGGTGTACAACGATCATTTCGTGTCTTCCTCCAGGAGACACAGCCCGAGAGATGGCATTTATGTCAACAACTTCTATCGCATGAGCCCAACAGTTGGGGGTTTCGGTGGGTTAGGCGGCTACTACAGTCCGTTATGGTCCAACCCTTATCTTCGCCCGGGTCAGGTAGCCAGCGAATACAAGTTTCTCTCCGCCCAGATGCTTTTGATGGATGAAAGTGGTAGGATTCTGTGGGAAAATTCCCTTTCACTGGACAACACTGGCCGCACCAACCCGGGAAAATTTGGGGAAATATCCTTTGACGGACAAAACCTCTACTACATGTATCTTGATGAGGAGGAGCTTAAGCTCAGTCATCTGCACAACGGAGAGGTCATCACAGAAAACGAGACTTTCGAGATTCAGTTGATCCGTGAGAATGAAAGGATCAATGAAAATCAGATCCGCAGTCTTAACCTGATGTGGTGGTATGATAATTATTATTTGTTATCCGGAAAACAAAAAATCCGTTATCTGGAGCAGGGAGGCAAACAGGCAGTTAAAGATGTTTATTTCCTCACCAAAATCGCGGTAGGGGATTAAATGCCCGTATCACCTCAGCAGGTATAAAATTATTTTTATATTTGTTCCCAAATTCTCGCCATGCAAAAACGACTCGTTTTAGACCACAACCAGATTTCTATTACTTTAAGTAGGTTTTGCCATCAGTTAATCGAAAATCATGATGATTTCAGCAATACAGTTTTGTTGGGGCTACAGCCGCGTGGAGCTGAAGTATTGGACAAAATTGTAGAGCGGCTATACCATATCAGCAATATCAAGGTTCCCTCAGGTTACTTGGATGCGACGTTTCATCGGGATGATTTTAGAAGAAGGGGCTTCCCTTTACGGGCCAACGAAACCAAAATAGATTTTTTGATAGAAAATAAAAAGGTCGTCTTGGTGGATGATGTGCTGTACAAAGGTCGTTCCGTACGCGCGGCGATGGACGCCATGATCGCCTTTGGCAGGCCTCAAAAGGTAGAGCTGATGGTTTTGATCGATAGGAAATACACCAGGGATTTCCCCATCAAACCGGATTACTATGGCCGTCAGGTCAACACACTCGAAAGCCAGTACGTCAGTGTGGAATGGCAGTCTAAAGGATTTGAACAGGACGCAATTTGGATCACAGAAATAGGTAACAACTAAAGATGCAACAGCTCAGCACCAGGCATTTACTGGGAATAAAAGACATTAACGAGGAAGATATCCAGCTTATCTTTGAAACCGCGGATAATTTTAAAGAAGTCATCAACCGTCCGATCAAAAAAGTACCCTCCCTCAGAGATATTACCATTGCTAACATTTTTTTTGAAAACTCTACCCGGACCCGATTGTCTTTCGAACTTGCGGAAAAAAGACTATCAGCCGATGTGGTCAATTTTTCTTCAGGAAACAGTTCGGTTAAAAAGGGAGAAACCTTGATCGATACCGTCAACAACATCCTGGCAATGAAAGTGGATATGGTGGTGATGCGCCACAGCAGCGCCGGCAGCCCCCACTTCCTTTCCAAAAACATCCAGGCCAATGTGGTTAATGCTGGAGATGGCACCCACGAGCACCCAACGCAAGCGCTACTGGACGCTTTTTCTATTCGGGAAAAACTTGGCAATGTAGCAGGCAAGAAGGTCGCCATCATAGGAGATATTCTTCATTCCCGCGTGGCCTTGTCCAATATTTTTTGTCTCCAGAAGTTAGGCGCAGAGGTAATGGTTTGCGGTCCCATCACACTGCTCCCCAAGCATATCGCGAGCTTGGGCGTGAAGGTAGAGTTGGATGTACAAAAGGCACTGGAATGGTGCGATGTAGCCAATGTGTTGAGAATCCAACTGGAACGCCAGCAAATTAAGTACTTTCCTTCTCTGAGAGAATATTCCCTTTATTACGGCATCAATAAGAAGATGCTGGAGCAGCTTGACAAGGAAATTGTCATCATGCACCCCGGGCCTATCAACAGAGGTGTGGAACTGGCTTCTGATGTGGCGGACAGCGAACATTCTATCATCCTCAACCAGGTAGAAAATGGGGTCGCGGTAAGGATGGCCGTCATCTACCTTTTGGCGGGAGTAGGCTGATAGAAAGAATTTTCAATTTTACAGGTGCTGGGGAAAGCCTCTATCTCTCCACAAGAAACTTATCCGGAGGAGCTGTTGTTGAAATTGATCGCTCTCCAGATCAAATTATCGCGTAGTGGTCTTTTCTGAATCCCACTCTCCTAAAGAGGGTGGCTGACGGGAAGGCTGGGGGAGAATACTGTCAAACAACATAAAGATACATTTCGAACATGATCTATAATTCTATCATAGACACCATTGGTAATACGCCTCTGGTTAGGCTCAATAAGGTCAATCAAGGCATACCGGGAGAAATTCTGGTTAAGGTGGAGTATTTTAATCCTGGAAATTCCATGAAGGACCGCATGGCAATTAAGATGGTGGAGGATGCAGAGAAGGCGGGCTTACTGAAGCCAGGGGGAACCATTATTGAAGGTACAAGCGGAAATACCGGTATGGGGCTGGCGCTTGCGGCCATCGCTAAAGGATATAAATGTATTTTTACGATGGCGGATAAACAGTCCAAGGAAAAGATAGATATCTTAAAAGCGGTAGGTGCCGAGGTGATCGTCTGCCCGACAAACGTCGCTCCGGAAGACCCCCGCTCTTACTATTCTGTGGCTAAAAAGCTAAACAAGGACATCCCGAACTCTTTTTACCCCAATCAGTATGACAACCTTTCTAACTGGAGGGCACACTATGAATCTACCGGTCCGGAAATCTGGCGGGATTCCGAAGGCAAAGTCACCCACTATGCTGCAGGCGTAGGTACAGGGGGGACAATTTCGGGTACGTCCAAATTCCTTAAGGAGCAAAACCCAGATATTGTCTCTGTCGGTATCGACACCTATGGATCCGTTTTCAAAAAATATAAGGAGACGGGCATTTTTGACGAAAACGAGATCTATCCCTACCTCACCGAGGGTATAGGGGAGGATATTTTACCTAAAAATGTTGACTTTTCACTTATTGACCATTTTATCAAAGTTACGGATAAGGATGCTGCAATAATGACAAGAAGGCTCTCCAGGGAGGAGGGGTTATTCGTGGGCTGGTCAGCCGGATCGGCCGTTCACGGTGCGCTGGAATACGCAAGGGAGCATCTAAAAGAAGGGGATAGGATGGTGATCTTGTTGCCCGACCACGGTTCTAGGTATGTTGGTAAGGTGTACAACGACGAGTGGATGAAGAACCATGGGTTTTTGGAAGATAAAACCTTTGCTACTGCTAGGGACATAATCAGCGCCAGAAGCGGCGATTATCAATTGGTAGTCGTCGGAAAAAGCGACAAGGTTAGAGACGCTATTGCTTTGATGAATGAATCGAGTGTATCCCAGATTCCAGTTATGGAGAACGGACAGGTAGTCGGCAGCATTACCGATAACAAACTATTAAGCAAGATCATTACTGATCCAAGCCTTAAGGATGCCTCAGTGACTGATGTGATGGAGGATTCTATGAAATTTGTGGCCTTAGGTAGCACCTTGGATGTTTTATCGTCCATGGTGGATAAGGAAAAGGCCGTATTGGTAAGAGATGAACTTGACCGCATCCACATTATTACAAAACATGATATCTTGACAGCAGTTACTAAATAATGAAGTTCGGAGGGAAGCACTTCCTTGTAATGCTTCCCCTTTTAATTTTTGATATGAAGAATAACAAGTTAGATGAACTAATTGTCAAAGGATATGAGGTCGACATAGAAAAAGCATTTAGGGACGGATGGGAGATTTTTAAAGCCAAGCCATTATTTACCATCGGCTATGCCGCTTTTATTTTATTGCTCCAAGTCACATTTGCCCTCTATCTCACCGATTTTTCCTTTGTTTTTACTATATTTCTTTCCGGGCCGCTTTATGCGGGTTTCTTTTTGGTAGCCAATAAGATCAGCAGGGGTGAAGAAGTCTTGTATCCGGACTTTTTCGGCGGTTTCCAATATTATATGCCGGTGGTTTCTGTATGGCTTATCGGACAGATTCTGGCTGGCTTCGGGATTCTGTTTCTCGTATTGCCTGGCGTTTACTTGATGGTGAGCTATATGTTTGCCGTACTTATGACTTTGTTCGGGGGGTTCGACTTCTGGAATGCTTTGGAGTACAGCCGAAAGGTCATACATATACGTTGGTGGAGGTTTTTCTACCTGATGTTGTTGTTATTGGT
>Ga0079224_100016693_pt1 | contig 10328 bp, 8 predicted proteins | sample Stecom2015_FD_80414 | JGI IMG/M metagenome (GOLD analysis project Ga0079224, IMG submission 80414) | Agricultural soil microbial communities from Utah to study Nitrogen management - Steer compost 2015 | ecosystem: Environmental > Terrestrial > Soil > Agricultural land | place: USA: Utah... | reverse complement strand
TGCCCGTGTTGCGGTCTTGGGTGCCCGTGTTGCGCCCTGGGGTGGCCGTGTTGGCGTTCGCGGTCGTGTGCCAGGTGCGCGCGCTGGGGCGCAACACGCGCACCGGAGTTGGCAGCACACGCCCCTGAGTCCGCAACACGCGTCCCTCAATCCGCAACACGGGCCCCCGAACTCGCAACACGGGCCCCCGAACTCGCAACACGCGTACCCGAGTCCGCAACACGGGCTCCTGGGGACGCAACACGCGGCCCTGGGGACGCAACACGGGTTTTGGACTAGGTGCGGTGTTCGTCGCGGACGGCGGCGTGGGCCTTGAGGAGGGTTCCCGCGGTGGGCAGGTCCTGCGGCGACGGCCAGGTCGCGGTGTCCCACAGTTTCGACCGGCTGAACGCTCGTCCACAGTGGACGAAAACCTCGGTCACGGTGACAACGATCGCGAGTTCCGGCGGAACGCCCTTCACGGCGAAACGCTCCCGCACGTCGGCATCACGGGTGATGACGGCCGTGCCGTTCACCCGCACCGTGTGCTCGGTTCCCGGCACGAGGAACAGCATGCCGACGTGCGGGTTGCGCAGGATGTTGCGCATGCTGTCGACCCGCCGGTTGCCCGGCCGGTCGGCGAAGGCGATCGTCTGCTCGTCCAGGACCGCGGCGCCACCTGCCTCGTCACCGCGAGGGGAGACGTCGACCGTGCCGTCCGGCGAGCCCGAGGCCAGCAGGAACAGCGGTGAGGCCTCGAGGAACCGCCACGTCTCGGGGTCGATCGCGGGCGCCGCCTTGTCGCTGATCACGGCGACCGGTTCCTCGACGATCTCGCGTAGCTCGGACTCCGACGTGACGGGCGACGCGACGGGCGTGGCCACGGATTCCGACGCAACGGACTCCGACGCAACGGCCTCCGACACAACGGACTCCGAGGAGACGGATTCCGACGCAACGGTGTTCTCGTCCGCGACGTGGTTGCGCCCGATGGGGACCACGAGCGGGGTCCGCGACACCGGATCGTCGATCACGCGGCACGGCATCGCGAAAACCGAGCGCACGAGCTCCTCGGTCACCACCGAGCGCGGCGCCCCCTCGGCGACGAGCTTGCCCTCGGACAGAACAACGAGGTGGTCGGCGTAGCGCGCGGCGAGGTTCAGATCGTGCAACACGGCTACGATCGTGGTGCCCTCGGTGCGGTTGAGGTCGGCCAGCAGATCGAGCACCTCGACCTGGTGCGTCACGTCGAGGAACGTCGTCGGCTCGTCCAGCAGCAACACGCCGGTGCGTTGCGCCAGCGCCATGGCGATCCACACGCGCTGGCGCTGGCCCCCGGACAGCTCGTCGACGCAGCGGTCGGCGAGCTCGAGCGTGTCGGTCGCGCGCATCGCGTCGGCGACGGCCTGCTCGTCGGCGTCCGACCACCGGCCGAACCACCCCTGGTGCGGCGACCGGCCCCGTCCGACGAGATCGGTCACCGTGATGCCCTCGGGCGCGGTCGGTGACTGCGGCAGCACGCCCAGCTTCACCGCGACCTCGCGGCTGGGCAGCGTGTGGATGCTCTTGCCGTCCAGGTACGCGGCGCCGGACGTCGGGCGCAGCAGCCGTGCCATGCCGCGCAGCAACGTCGACTTGCCGCACGCGTTGGGGCCGACGACGACGGTGAACCCGCCCGAGGGGACGCTCACCGACAACCCGTCGACGACCGTGCGGTCGCCGTAGCCGAGCGTGAGGTCCTCGGTGTGCACGGTCGAGGCGCGGGCGGCGCCCGGTTCCACGCGCTCGCCGGAGCTGCCCGTCGCCACGCTGCCTTCGGTCATCCTCGTCCCCTGTCCTGCACTGTCAGCGGTTCTGCGCGGCATTCGTCACGCTCCGCGTCCCGCGCGATTGTTCTTGGCCAGCAGCCACAGCAGATACGGGGCCCCGACGGCGCCGGTCACCACGCCGACGGGGAACTGCTGCGCGCCGAGCAGATGCTGTGCCGCGAAATCCGAGCACAGCACTACGAGCGCCCCGACGAGCGCCGACGGCAGCACGCCCGGCCGCGCCCCGCCGAGCAGTCGCGCGGCGATGGGTCCGGACAGGAACGCCACGAACGCGATCGGCCCCGCGGCGGCGGTGCCCACTCCGATCAGACCGGTCGCGGTGAGCAGGAGCGCGATGCGCGAGCGCTCGACCGGAAGCCCCAGTCCTCGCGCCGAGTCGTCGCCGAGTTGGAGGCCGGGCAGCGCCCTGGCCAACACCAGCGCCAGCGGTACGAGAATCGCGAGCGAGCAGGCCAGCGGCGTGATGCGCTCCCACGCGCTGTCGTAGAGGCTTCCGGTGCGCCACAGCAGCGCCTGTTCGGCGTCGGTCATGTCGGCGCGCGTCATCAGGAACGACACGACGCTCAACAGGGCCGCGTTGACGCCGATGCCGATCAGCACGAGCCGGTAACCGTTGATACCGCGCTGCCAGGCGAGGGCGTAGATCAGCGCCGCCGCTGCCAGGGAACCGGTGAACGCGCCTGCCGACACGACGAATCCGCTCGCGCCGAACGCCACGATGCACAGCACCGCGGCGGCGCTCGCGCCCGCGGAGATGCCGAGCACGTCCGGGCTGGCGAGTGGATTGCGCAGCAGCCGTTGGAACAGCGAGCCCGCGAGTCCGAACGCCAGTCCCACCAGGACACCCGTGACGGCTCGCGGCAGTCGGAGGTCGAACAACACGTAGTCGATGCGCGGCAGACCGTCACCCGCGAGGGCGGCGAGCAGGTCGGGGATGCCGATCTGGAAGTCGCCGACCGACAGCGACGCCAGGAACACGACCACGAGCGCGGTCGACAGTCCGGTGGTCACGACCACGGCGCGCCGTCGCTCGCGTCCGCGGGCACGAGCGACGCGGGTGACGGCGGTCGGGTGCTCGGCGCGTTCGGATCCGCGGGCGGGCGGCGGAGAGGTCGCCGGCGAGGTCGGGGTCATAGCCGTGCCAACTTCCTGCGCCGCACGAGCACCACGAGCACGGGTGCGCCGAGCAGCGCCGTCACGACCCCGGCCTGCACCTCGCCCGGCCGGGCCACGAGGCGGCCCAGCACGTCGGCCAGTAGCAGCAGGACGGGTGCGATGAGCATCGACAGCGGCAGGAGCCTGCGGTAGTCGGGTCCGGCGACCATGCGCGCCACGTGCGGCACCGCGAGCCCGAGGAACGTGATCGGGCCTGCGAGTGCGGTCGCGGCTCCGGCGAGCACGACCACGGCCACCCCGCACAGCACGCGGTCGGTCGTCGTGTTGCGGCCGAAGGAGCGGGCGACGTCGTCGCCGAGGGACAGTCCGTTGAGGACCTTCCCGAGCAGCAGCGCCCCGACGATGCCGACGGCCAGGAACGGCAGCGCCTGCCAGACGATCGTCATGTCGCGGCCGGCGAGCGTGCCGACCTGCCAGAAGCGGAACCGGTCGTGGGTCGCCGGGTCGGTGAGCAGTACGGCGCTTTGCAGCGAACTCAGCGCGGCCGTCAGCGCAGCACCGGTGAGCGCCAGTTTCAACGGCGACGCGCCGCCGCGGCCCAGAGAGCCGATCGCGTACACCACCGCGGACGCTGCTGCGGCCCCGGCGAATCCGAACCAGACGTAGCCGGTCAGGCTCGTCACGCCGAACACGGCGATGCCGATCACCACGAACAGGGCGGCACCGGCGTTGACGCCGAAGATGCCCGGATCGGCGAGCGGATTCCGCGTGACGCCCTGGATCAGCGCGCCCGCCAGCCCCAGTGCGGCGCCGACGAGCAGACCGGCGAGCGTCCGCGGGATGCGCCGTTCGGCGACGATCAGGTGGTCGGTGTTCTCCGGGTCGAACGAGGTCAGCGCGTCGACCACGGTGGAGAGCGAGATGTCCTTGGTGCCGACCGCGAGGCTCAGCACACACGCCGCCACCAGCAGCGCGCCGATGCCCAGGACCTTCCCGGCCGTCGCCGGGTTCCGCACGCGCAGCTGTGTCACGGGTCAGTCGCCGAGGGTCTTGGCGAGCATCGGCACCACCTCGTCGAGTGCCCACGACAGGCCGACGACCGAGTTGCTGGAGAACGCCAGGGAGATGTCCTGATCGCTCAGCACCAGGTCGTTGCCCTTCTCGACCGACGGGACGGCCTGGTAGAGCGGGTCGCCGGTGACGTCCTCGGGCTTGGCGCCGATGAGGAACACGGCGGTCAGGTCGGCGTCCAGCAGGTCGAGCCGCTCGTCGGAGATCGGCACGGAGAACCCGCGACCGCCCGGCTGGCGCTCCACGCGCGGGGAGTTGACGAACCCGAGCCGCTCCATGAACTCGACGCGGCCGTCGCCTTCGAGGTAGGCGCCCCACGCGTCCGGCAGACGCGAGGCCAGCACCATCTCCTTGCCCTTGAACTCCGGGTGCTCACTCGCGACGCGGTCGAACTTCGCCTCGAGGTCGTCGCGCAGCTGCTCGGCCTTGTCCTGCCTGCCGAGCGCCTTGCCGATCATGTCGAGCTGCTGCTGCCACGTGGTGAGGTAGTCGTCGGCGTTCTTCGGGAGGCTGACGACGGGGACGCCGATCTCACTGAGCTTGTCGTGCCGCGAGCGCTCACCGCTCGAACGCGTGTCGAGGATCAGATCGGGATTGAGCGCCGCGACCTTCTCCATGTTGACCTCGAGCGTGCCAAGCTTCTCGGGTGCCCGCTCGTACTTCTGCGGTGACCACGGCCCGAGTCCGTTGCCGCCCACCTCGAGCCAGTCGGCGACCCCGACGGGCTGCACGCCCAGTGCCATCGCCACCTCGGCGTCGGTCCAGCCCAGTGCCACGACGCGCTGCGGAGGCTTCTCGACGGTCACGTCGCCGAACTTGGTGGGGATGGTGACCGGGAACTGGCCTGCGTCTGCGGAGGGGTTGAGGTTCGCACCGCCCGAGTCGGCCGACTCGTCGCCGGTGGTCGTACAGCCGGTCAGCGCCACGAGGGCACCGGTGAGCAGCACGGCGAGCAGAGCCCGCAGGGGGCTGACGGCACGACGCATGAGTAGGCCTTTCGGGGGACAGTCGTTAACTGTGCCTACCCTAACTTCGGCAGTCGTGCAGGGGAACGCCAGTCCCGCGTGTCGGGCGCCACCACGGGGGATCGGTGGGGATCGCTGGGTTTCGCTGCCGCGACGGCGGCACCCGTTGCCGGCGGTTCGTTCCGCGGGGTGACGCACGGGGAGTCATTCTTGATTGATTCAAGATTTTGCGGCAGACTTCCGGCCGTGTCGACAGCCACGGATTTCGAACAGCTGCTGCGCGGGGTGTCCCTGCGCGTCACCCGCCCGCGGGTGGCGGTGCTGTCCGTGGTGCACGAACATCCGCACGCCGACACCGACTCGATCATCGGGCTGGTGCGTGCGGAACTCGGTGAGGTCTCCCATCAAGCTGTGTACGACGTGCTGCGTGCGTTGACAGCCTCCGGCCTGGTCCGGCGTATCCAGCCGATGGGATCGGTCGCGCGTTACGAGACGCGGGTCGCGGACAACCACCACCACGTCGTGTGCCGATCCTGCGGGGCCATCGCCGACGTCGACTGCGCCGTCGGCGAGGCACCGTGCCTGGACGCCTCCGACGACCACGGCTTCGTCATCGACGAGGCCGAGATCATCTACTGGGGCCTGTGCCCCGGCTGTTCCGCAGTTAGTTCCTGATCAACGCTGATCCACCTGAAGGGATTTCCATTGTCCGAGAGCAACGAAGCGGCCGCGGGCGGCTGCCCCGTCCTGCACGACCAGGGACTGCCGCACCCGACGCAGGGTGACAGCAACACGGTTTGGTGGCCGAACAGGCTCAACCTCAAGATCCTCTCGAAGAACCAGCCCGCCTCCGACCCGATGGGCGAGGACTTCGACTACGCCAAGGAGTTCGAGTCCCTCGACCTTGCCGAGGTCAAGAAGGACATCGCCGACGTTCTGACCACCTCGCAGGACTGGTGGCCCGCAGACTTCGGCAACTACGGCCCGCTGATGATCCGCATGGCCTGGCACAGCGCGGGCACCTACCGGGTCAGCGACGGCCGCGGCGGTGCCGACGGTGGTCAGCAGCGCTTCGCCCCGCTCAACAGCTGGCCGGACAACGTCAGCCTCGACAAAGCGCGTCGTCTGCTGTGGCCGGTGAAGAAGAAGTACGGCAAGAAGATCTCGTGGGCCGACCTGATGGTCCTGACGGGCAACGTCGCGCTCGAGACGATGGGCCTGAAGACGTTCGGTTTCGCGGGCGGCCGCGTCGACGCGTGGGAGCCGGACAACGACGTCTACTGGGGCTCCGAGACCACGTGGCTCGGCAGCGACAAGCGCATCTCCGGCGGTGAGGACAAGCGGGAGCTCGAGCAGCCGCTCGGTGCGACCCACATGGGCCTCATCTACGTGAACCCGGAGGGCCCGGAGGGCAAGCCGGACCCGGTGGCCGCCGCGCGCGACATCCGCGAGACGTTCGGCCGCATGGCGATGAACGACGAGGAGACCGTCGCCCTCATCGCCGGTGGGCACACCTTCGGCAAGACCCACGGTGCCGCCCCCGACTCCAACAACGGCCCCGACCCGGAGGCCGCTCCGCTCGAGGCGCAGGGCCTCGGCTGGAAGAACAGCCACGGCACCGGTGTCGGCCGCGACGCCATCACCAGTGGTCTCGAGGTGACCTGGAGCCCCACGCCCACCCAGTGGAGCGGCTGGTTCTTCCACAACCTGTTCGCCTACGAGTGGGAGGTCTACCAGGGCCCGGGCGGTGCCTGGCAGTGGCGTCCGGCAGGCGGCATCGCCAACAACACGGTGCCCGACCCGGAGACCGGTGAGCTCAACCGCCACCCGAGCATGCTCACCACGGATCTGGCGCTGCGGTTCGACCCGATCTACGAGCCGATCTCCCGCCGGTTCATGGAGAACCCGGAGGAGTTCGCCGACGCCTTCGCGCGTGCGTGGTTCAAGCTGACCCACCGCGACATGGGCCCGAAGGACCGCTACGTCGGTCCGGAGGTCCCGGCCGAGGACCTGCTGTGGCAGGACCCGATCCCGAAGCCGGACTACGTGCCGAGCGAGGCCGACGTCGCCGAGCTGAAGGCGACGATCGCCGACTCGGGTCTGACGGTGGCGCAGCTGGTGTCCACCGCGTGGGCGGCCGCGTCGACGTTCCGCGGCAGCGACAAGCGGGGCGGCGCCAACGGTGGCCGCATCCGCCTGCAGCCGCAGATCGACTTCGAGGCCAACGAGCCGGAGAAGCTGAAGCCGGTGCTGGCGAAGCTGGAGGAGATCCAGACGTCCTTCGCCAAGCCGGTGTCCTTCGCCGACGTGGTCGTGCTGGCCGGTGTCGTCGGTGTCGAGAAGGCCGCCAAGGCCGCGGGCTTCGACATCACGGTGCCGTTCACGCCGGGCCGCGGTGACGCCACGGCCGAGCAGACCGACGTCGAGTCGTTCTCGCACCTGGAGCCGCGCAACGACGGCTTCCGCAACTACTACGGCAAGGGCAACCCGCTGCCCGCCGAGTACGCGCTGATCGACAAGGCGAACCTGCTGACGCTGACCGCGCCGGAGATGACGGTGCTGCTCGGTGGCCTGCGGGTGCTGGGCGTGAACTACCAGGACTCGAAGAACGGTGTGTTCACGGCCAACCCGGAGACGTTGACGAACGACTTCTTCGTCAACCTGCTCGACATGGGCACCGAGTGGGAGCCCACCACCGAGGCCTCCGACGAGTTCGTCGGCAAGGACCGCGCGACCGGCGAGGCCAAGTGGACCGCCAGCCGCGTGGACCTGCTGTTCGGCTCGAACTCGGAGCTGCGCGCGGTGGCCGAGGTGTACGCCGCCGACGACGCGAACGAGAAGTTCGTCAAGGACTTCGTCGCGGCGTGGGACAAGGTCATGAACCTCGACCGGTTCGACGTCAAGGCCTGATCCCGGCCTGAAACACGCGAAACGGCCCGTCGTCCGGGGATTCCCGGCGGCGGGCCGTTTCGCGTCGCAGGCCGCTCAGCGCGCGACGCCGGAGGGTTCTCGCTGTCGCAGGCCGGCGGTGAGCGCACCCGCGGCGGCGAGTGCCGCGGCGAACAGCCCCGCCGTCGCGGCGGCCGTGAGCCCGTCGGTGTAGGCGGCCAGCGCCTCCTCGCGGAGGAGGGTGCGGTGCGGCTCGTCGAGACCTCCTGCGGCGGTGAGCGTGGCGGCGACCGTGTCGGAGGCGTGCGCGGGAACCCTGCCGGCCGCCGCGTCCGCGATCCCCGACGCGTAGACGGCGCTCGCGACGGTGCCGAACGTCGCGATCCCCAGTGCACCACCGAATTCCGTGCTCGTCTCCGAGAGCGCGGAGGCCGCGCCGGCTCGTTGCGGTGGAGCCGTCGTCAGCACGAGCGAGTTCGCCGCGGTGGCCGTCATGCCGACCCCCGTCGTCAGCACCGTGTAGCCGGCGAGGAACACCCCCAGTGATGTGGCGGGCTCGCCGAACGCGACGACGCCGAGTCCGGCGGCGGTGACCGTGAGTCCGGTCGCGAGGAGAACCGGTGGGGGCATCCGGCCCGCGAGCGCGGCAGACGCCGCCGAGCCCGCGATCGCGCCCGCGAAGGTGGGAAGCGCCCACAGCGCCGACTCCAATGCGGACAGACCGTGCACCAGCTGCAGGAATGTGAACGCCAGCGCACCCAGACCGGTGGTCGCCAGTGCGACGACGGTGTTCGCACCGATCGCCGTCGCGAACGGGGGCTTGCGCAGCAGTCCGACGTCGAACAGCGGGTGGGCGGCGCGCCGGGAGTGCGCGGTGAAGCCGGCGCCGGCTGCGAGCGCGAGCAGGGCCGCCGCGGCGGCCAAGAGATCGGCCCCGCCGTCGGCGACCCGTTTGAGCGCGTACACCGCGGCCAGCGCGGTCGTCAGGGACAGGGCCGCGCCGGCGAGGTCGAACGGTGCCGGGGTGGGGTTGCGTGATTCGGGCAGCAACACGGGCCCCGCCACGAGCAACAGCACCATCACCGGCACGTTGATGAGGAACACCGCTCCCCACCAGAACTGGTCGAGCAGCATCCCGCCGACGATCGGCCCCGCGACCGATCCTCCGGAGAACGCGACGGTCCAGGCGCCGACCGCGATCCGGCGTGGCCGCTCGTCGGTGAACATGGTGCGGATGAGCGCCAGGGTGGACGGTGCGAGCGTCGCGCCGCCGATCGCGAGCATGGCCCGGCCGACGATGAGCAGCTCGGCGTTCGGCGCGTAGGCCACGATCGCCGACGCCACACCGAACAACGCGGCGCCTGCGAGCAGGAGGCGTTTCCGTCCGAACCGGTCGCCGAGCCCGCCCATCGTGACGAGCAGTCCGGCCATCACGAAGCCGTAGATATCCATCGCCCACAGCCATTGCCCCGACGTCGGCTCGAGCGCCTCGGTGATCGCGGGTGCCGCCACGAACAGCACCGAGATGTCCATCGACGTCAGCAATGCGGGCAGCAGCAGGACCACGAGGCCGCACCAGCTGCGGGCGGTGGTGGAGTCGGTGCGCATGCCATTTGATTGTACGTACGTCAAAATCGAGCGCAAGATGTACGTACGTAAAAACGAGCAGGTCAAGGCCATCAATTGCCGTGGAGCCCGGAGCCGCCTCGTCGAAGCCCCGGTCGGAGGCGGCATAGTGGTACGCCATGAGCCAACGTGACGATCTTCTGGCCGGCGCGCGGCGCTGCCTCGTCGAGAAGGGGTACTCGCGCACGACCGCGCGCGACATCGCCACGGCGGCCGGTTCGCACCTCGCGTCCATCGGCTACCACTTCGGCTCCAAGGACGCGCTCATGAACCTCGCCGCACTCGAGGCGCAGAACGAGTGGGGCGACATGATCGAACGCGCCGTGCGGGCGACGGCCGGAGCTGACCCGGTGCAGCGGCTCCGGGTGGCGATGCGGGAACTGCTGGCGTCGTTGCCGGAGCATCGTGAACTGGTGATCGCCACCGTGCAGGCGTACGGGCAGGCAGAGTTCGACGAGGACATCCGGGACGCCCTCGCGGACGCAGGAAGACAGGCCAGGGTGGAACTCGCCGCGATGGTGCTCAACCGCGACGCCGGCGAGATCGATGCCGCCACCGCCGACGGGCTCGGCGCGGTGGTTTACTCGATGATCGTGGGCCTGGCCGTGCAGTTCGTGCTCACGCCCACGACGATCCCCGACGGCGATCAGGTCGCCGCGGCCATCACCCGACTCGCTGGCGACGCGTAGGCCTGCGACGGAGCACGCGCCCGGCGGGTGCGGTCAGCCCGCCTCGCGCTGCCGACCGTCCGACGAATCGGCCGCCGCGTCGTCGCGTGCTCGCTCGCCGGAATCGCCGGAATCGCCGGTGTTTTCCTGTGCGCCGCTCTCCGCTGCGGTGTTCTCCTCGGCGG
>Ga0079224_100016692_pt1 | contig 10328 bp, 8 predicted proteins | sample Stecom2015_FD_80414 | JGI IMG/M metagenome (GOLD analysis project Ga0079224, IMG submission 80414) | Agricultural soil microbial communities from Utah to study Nitrogen management - Steer compost 2015 | ecosystem: Environmental > Terrestrial > Soil > Agricultural land | place: USA: Utah... | reverse complement strand
TGCTGCATCGTGCGCGGCTCGCCCTGCATGTGCATGAGGCAGATCGCGGCGCCGCTGCGCGCAGCTTCCTCGAGAGCGCCGCGCTCCCGCAGCGCGCGCACATCATTGATCATGACCGCCCCAACCTGCAGCGCGGCGCGCATCACTGCCGGCTTGCTGGTGTCGATGGAGATCGGCGTGGAAACGCGCTTGGCCAGGGCCTCGATCACAGGAGCGGTCCGATCGATCTCCTCCTGCTCGCCGACCGCGCCCGCGCCGGGCCGCGTGGACTCCCCTCCCACATCGAGGATCCCGGCCCCGGCCTCCGCCATCGCCACTGCATGCTGCACGGCCGCATCCACATCGACGAAGCGACCGCCGTCGGAGAAGGAATCCGGCGTGACGTTCAGTACGCCCATCACCACCGGCTGCGAAAGATCAAGCACGTGAGGTCCGCAGCGCAGTCGCCGCACCGATCGACGCTGATCACTGGACATCGCCGCCGCAACCTCGAAGGGAATCCGACGAGGATTCTAGACACCCTGAGGATGAAGCGCGCGGTTTCCTGACCGCGCCGGCGCGCCGAACGCAAAGATCATGCAGACCTGGAGGCGGCGGCGTCGCGGTTCGTCGGCTTCAGGCGAACGACAGCGACTGGTCCGCCAGATGGGCGAGCAGCAGAAACGCCGAAATTAGTGACGCGTTGATCACCCAGGCGATTGTCATACCCTTGGCGATCTGCCCGTACAGCGGGTTGCCGACATTATCTGCGTTCACCCAGACCAGCCGGCAGATCAGCAAGGAGTAGCCGAGGAAGCCGACCAGCATCAGCCCCATAGAGAAGGAGTCGACATGGGCGTACGCCAACAGAATGGCGCCGAACATGAGGTGACTGCATAGCACGCCATAGACCCAGAACACGCGCCACAGCGGCTGCCGGCCGTGCACGTACGGCGACAGCCACTTGGGGAAGACTGAAGCTGAGATGCGGGCGGAACCTGCGGTCATGGTCGTCCTCGCGATGCACCTCAGTGCTGACTGGCGGGCTTACCGATAGGCGTCTCCGGAGTCTCGCGATCACGGCTCTTGCCGCCGCCGAGCGTCGGCGTGGTGGTGTCGTCCCAACCGGCCGGCGGCTTCGGATCGCGCCCTTCCATGATGTCCTTGATCTGCGCCTCGTCGATGGTCTCGTACTTGATCAGAGCCTCGGACATCTTGTGCAGCTTGTCGAGATTCGACTCGAGAATCTGCTTGGCGCGCTGATAGTTCGTGTCGATCACGCGGCGCACTTCCTCGTCGATCGCATGGGCGGTCACGTCCGAGACCTGCTTGTGTTGCGTCACGGAACGGCCGAGGAAAACTTCGCCCTGGTCCTCGGTGTAGGTCAGCGGACCGAGGCGATCGGACAAGCCCCACTTCGTAACCATGTTGCGAGCGATCTCGGTGGCGCGCTCGATGTCGTTCGAGGCGCCGGTGGTCACCGACTCCGGACCGAAGATCATCTCCTCGGCGATGCGCCCGCCAAACAGCGTCGTGATCCGGCTCTCCAGACGCCGCTTACTCGTGCTGTAGCGATCGCTCTCCGGAAGGAACATGGTCACGCCAAGCGCGCGACCGCGCGGAATGATCGTGACCTTGTAAACCGGATCATGCTCAGGCACCGACAGTCCGACGATCGCGTGGCCGGCCTCGTGGTACGCGGTGAGTTTCTTCTCCTGCTCGTCCATGACCATGGAGCGCCGCTCGGCGCCCATCATGATCTTGTCCTTGGCGCGCTCGAATTCGTCCATGCTGACCGTGCGGCGATTGGCCCGTGCGGCGAACAGCGCCGCCTCGTTCACCAGATTGGCCAGATCGGCGCCCGAGAAGCCGGGCGTGCCGCGCGCAATCACCTGCGGTCGCACGTCCTCGGCCAGCGGGAGCTTGCGCATGTGCACCTTGAGGATCTGCTCGCGGCCGCGCACGTCCGGCAGCGGCACGACCACTTGGCGATCGAAACGGCCGGGACGCAGCAGCGCCGGATCCAGCACGTCCGGTCGGTTGGTCGCGGCGATCACGATCACGCCTTCAGTTCCCTCGAAGCCGTCCATCTCGACGAGCAACTGGTTGAGCGTCTGCTCGCGCTCATCGTGCCCGCCGCCCAGGCCGGCGCCGCGATGGCGGCCAACGGCGTCGATCTCGTCGATGAAGATGATGCACGGCGCGTGCTTCTTCGCCTGATCGAACATGTCGCGAACGCGCGAGGCGCCTACGCCGACGAACATCTCGACGAAATCCGAGCCCGATATCGTGAAGAACGGCACCTTTGCTTCGCCGGCGATGGCGCGCGCCAGCAGCGTCTTGCCGGTGCCCGGCGAGCCGACCATCAGCACGCCGCGAGGGATCTTGCCGCCGAGGCGCTGGAATTTGCCCGGATCTTTGAGGAACTCGACAATCTCGACCACTTCTTCCTTGGCCTCGTCGACGCCTGCGACGTCGGCGAACGTGACCTGCACCTGATCCTCCCCGAGCAGCCGCGCACGGCTCTTGCCGAACGACATGGCGCCGCGGCCGCCCGCGCCGCCCTGCATCTGGCGCATGAAGTACACCCAGACGGCGATCAGCAACAGGATCGGGAAGGAGGAGATGAACAGCTGCATCAGGAACGACTGGCGCTCGGGCGGCGCCGCGCTGAACTTCACCCGCGAGTCGAGCAGCGTACCGATCAGCTCGGAGTTGTCGGTCTCCGGGTTATAGACCGTGAACTGCTCGCCGTTGGTCCTGACGCCCCGCAGGGTGTCGCCTCTGAAGGTGACCTCGGCCACGCCGCCGTCCTTCACCTGCTCGAGAAACGTCGAATAGGGAATTTCTTGGGGGGAGCCGGTGCGCGCGCTGAAATTGCTCACGACCGTGGCGACCACCACGGCGATCACGATCCAGAGCACGATGTTCTTGGCTAAGTCATTCAAGATCAGGGTCCTCGAAGAGGCGGCGATCCGCGCTGGGGCCGTGGTGCGCTCGGTTGCGGGCCTGACGCCGTATGTGGAGGGTTGCTTTCGACACTACTACAAGAGGATCGGGTAAACCATAGAAGGGCCCGGATGAACGTGCGAGGCAGGGGCCGCATCCTCTGGCCCTCCTTGTACAAGGGTCTCGGCGGCTCGTGTATCGGACGTTACGGCCGGCCGCGAGGGCCTTTCACTCACCGCCCTGCGGTCCGCGGGCCGCCGGGCTTGACCTAAACTGGCGCGCCAACAGGTAAAGTTCCGAGCTGCGCTGGCGCGAGGCGGCCGGCTTACGAGCCTTGACCTGGTGGAACTCGCGGCGCAGCTCCTGCACGAACGACTGGAAATGTCGTCCCTGGAAGACCTTCACCAGGAAAGCGCCGCCGGGCGCCAAGCTGCGCCGGGCGAAATCCAGGGCCAATTCAACCAGATGCATCGAGCGATCGTGATCGACGTCCGCGATGCCGGTCATGTTGGGGGCCATATCGGACATTACAAGCTGAGGCTGCTCGCCACCCAGGCGTTCGAGCAGCGTCGCGAGCACCTGGTCATCGGAAAAGTCCCCTTCGATGAATTCCACGCCGGGCAGTTCGTCCATGGGCAGCAGATCGAGGGCGATCACCCTGCCCTTGCCATGCAGCACTTTCGCTGCGTACTGGCTCCAGCCGCCGGGCGCCGCGCCGAGATCGACCACCGTCATGCCGGGCCGCAGGATGCGCTCAGCCCGCTGGATTTCCTCCAGCTTGAAAGCCGCCCGCGAGCGCAGCCCCGCCTCGCGCGCCCGCTTCACGTAGACGTCGCTTTCATGCTCGTCAAGCCAGCGGCGGCTCGATTTGGTACGTTTAGGCATGGCGACCGAACTGACGGAAAGACAGAAGAAGCATCTGCGCGGCTTGGCGCACACCCGCGACCCGATCGTGCTGATCGGCCAGGGCGGCCTCACCCCGGCGGTCGGCGCCGAGTTCGAGACCGCGCTGAACGCCCACGAGTTGGTGAAGGTGCGCGCCCGCGTAGGCGATCGCGAGGAGCGCGAGGCGATCCTCAACACGCTGGCCGAACAGAGCGGCAGCGCGCTCGTGCAGCGGATCGGCAATGTCGGGGTGTTCTACCGTCCGCACAAGGAGCGGCCGCGGATCATTCTGCCGGAGACGTGAAGGCGGAAAGACGGAAAGACGCTGGAACGGGAACGACCTTCTTACATCCTCTCCCGTCGCGACGCTCTTCCGTCCCTCGCCTCACACGTACTTCACCGCCACGATCTCATACGAACGCACACCGCCCGGCGCAGCTACGTCCACTACGTCGCCTTCGGACTTGCCCACGAGCGCACGCGCGATCGGCGAGGATACGGAGATCAAGCCGAGGCTGATGTCGGCCTCGGCCTCGCCGACGATCTGGTATACGACCTTGCCGCCCTCGTCCTGATCCTCCAGGTCCACTGTCGCGCCGAACACGACTTTGCCATTGGTCTGCAGCCGCGTGACGTCGATGATCTCCGAATTCGACAGGTGCGCCTCGATGTCCTTGATGCGCCCCTCGATGAAGCTCTGCTGCTCGCGCGCCGCGTGATACTCAGCGTTCTCGCTCAGATCGCCATGGCTGCGCGCTTCGGCGATCGCTTGAATGATCCGCGGACGATCCTCGCTTTTCAGACGCTTGAGCTCGGCTCGCAGGCGCTCGGCGCCCGTTGCGGTCAGGGGCTTGCGTCTCATGACGCCGCCTCCTGGTGCAAGTCCTGCAGACGATTCACATCCACCTCGTTCATGTGCGCAATGGCTTCGCAGGTCGCCAGACCCGCGGCCACCGTAGTGTAGTAGGTCACGCCGCGATGCACCGCCTCGCGGCGAATCGAGCGCGACTCAAAGATAGCCTGCTTGCCTTCGGTGGTGTTCACGATCAGCGATATTTCATCGTTCTTGATCATGTCGACGATATGCGGACGCCCCTCGCGCACCTTGTTGGCGCTGCGCACCGGGATGCCGGCGGCGATCAGCGCCTGGGCGGTGCCCGAAGTCGCCACGATCTCGAAGCCCTGCTCGATGAGCCGGCGCGCGAGCGTCACGGCGGCGGGCTTGTCGCGGTCACGCACGCTGAGCAGACACACCCCGCGAGTGGGGAGCGTCACGCCTGAGGCGAGCTGCGCTTTGGCGTACGCCTCGCCGAAAGATCGGCCGGTGCCCATCACTTCGCCGGTGGACTTCATCTCCGGACCAAGAATCGGATCGGCCTCGGGGAACCTGGCGAAGGGGAATACCGCCTCCTTCACCGAGTAGTACTTCGGCGCACGCTCGACCGTCAGATTGAAATCCCTGAGCCTCGCTCCGGCCATGACGAGCGCCGCGACCTTGGCGAGCGGCAGGCCGGTCGCCTTGGAGACGAACGGCACGGTGCGCGAGGCGCGCGGGTTGACCTCGAGGATGTACACGATGCCGTTCTGGATTGCGAACTGGATGTTCATCAGGCCGACGACGTTCAACGCGCGGGCGAGCTTGCGGGTTTGCTCCTTGAGCTCATTTTGAAGTTCCTGGCTGAGACTGCTGGGCGGCAGCGAGCAGCCTGAGTCGCCGGAGTGCACTCCCGCCTGCTCCACATGCTCCATCACACCGCCGACATACACGTCCTCGCCATCGCTCACGGCGTCCACGTCCACTTCGATGGCCAGGTCCAGGAACCGGTCCAGCAGCACCGGGCTGTCGTTGGACACCTTCACTGCATCCTGCATGTAGCCGCGCAGATCGTCCTCGCTGAACACCACTTCCATGGCGCGCCCGCCAAGCACGTAGGACGGGCGCACGACCAGCGGGAATCCCACGGTGCGCGCCATCGCAAGCGCCTGCTCCTCGGTGCGCGCCGTGCAATTCGGCGGCTGCTTGAGACCGAGGCTCTGCACGAGCTGCTGGAATCGCTCACGGTCCTCGGCGACGTCGATGGCGTCCGGCGTCGTGCCGATGATCGGCGCGCCGGCGGCTTCCAGGGCGCGGCACAGCTTGAGCGGCGTCTGCCCGCCGTACTGCACGATGACCCCCATCGGCTTTTCCTTCTCGATGATCTCCATGACGTCCTCGAACGTGAGCGGCTCGAAGTACAACCGATCCGAGGTGTCGTAATCCGTAGAGACGGTCTCCGGGTTGCAGTTGACCATGATGGTTTCGTACCCGGCTTCGCGCAGCGCGAGCGCTGCGTGCACGCAGCAGTAGTCGAACTCGATGCCCTGGCCGATACGATTCGGGCCGCCGCCGAGGATCATGATCTTCTTGCGGTCCGTGGGCTCAGCTTCACACTCCTCCTCGTACGTGGAGTACATGTAAGCCGTAGAGGTGGCGAACTCCGCCGCGCAAGTGTCGACGCGCTTGTAAACGGGCCGCACGCCCATGGTGATGCGTCGCCGGCGTACGCTCGCTTCGTCCACGCCGAGCAGCGTCGCCAAACGCCGGTCGGAGAATCCCTTGCGCTTGAGCGCACGCACGCGGTCGCGGTCGAACGCCTCGAGCCCCTGCGCCTGGATCTTCTGCTCCTCGCGCACCAGATCCTCGATCTGGGCAAGGAACCACGGATCGATGCGCGACAGCGAGTGAACTTCCTGCAGCGGCAGCCCGGCGCGGAACGCGTCGCCGACGTACCGCAGCCGGTTCGGCCCGGGCATGCGCAGCTCTTCGCGCAGCAGATGCTCCTGATCCTCGACGAGCGGCAGGCTGAGCATCGGATCGAGCCCGTCCACGCCCGTCTCGAGCCCGCGCAGCGCCTTCTGCAGGGATTCCTGAAAGGTGCGCCCGATGGCCATCACTTCGCCGACCGACTTCATCTGCGTGGTGAGCCGGTCGACGGCGCCGGGGAACTTCTCGAACGTGAAGCGCGGAATCTTAGTCACGACGTAATCGATCGTCGGCTCGAAGGACGCCGGCGTCGCCCCGCCGGTGATGTCGTTCTTCAGCTCATCGAGCGTGTAGCCGACGGCCAGCTTGGCGGCGATCTTGGCGATCGGGAATCCGGTGGCCTTGGATGCGAGCGCCGAGGATCGCGATACGCGCGGATTCATTTCGATGATCAACAGGCGTCCATCGTCGGGATTGATCGCGAACTGCACGTTCGAACCGCCGCATTCCACCCCGATCTTGCGCAGCACGTCGATCGAGGCATTGCGCAGCCGCTGGTATTCCTTGTCGGTGAGCGTCTGCGCGGGAGCGACGGTGATCGAGTCGCCGGTGTGCACGCCCATGGGATCGAGATTCTCGATCGAGCAGATGATGATGCAGTTGTCGGCGCGGTCGCGCACGACCTCCATCTCATACTCTTTCCAACCGACGATCGACTCCTCGAGCAGCACTTCGCTGGTGGGCGAGGCTTCCAGGCCGCGCGCCACGATGGTCTCGAACTCCTCGCGGTTGTACGCGATGCCGCCGCCGGAGCCGCCCAGCGTGAAGGACGGACGGATCACCGTGGGGAATCCGATCTCCGCCTGTGCGGCGAGCGCCTCATCGATGCTGTGCGCGATGCGCGAGCGCGGCGATTCAAGCCCGATCTCGCGCATGGCGTTGCGGAAGCGCTCGCGGTCCTCGGCCATGTCGATGGCCTCGCGCGAGGCGGCGATCAGTTCGACGCCGTACTTCTCGAGCACCCCTTCGCGCACCAAGTCGAGCGCGCAGTTGAGCGCCGTCTGTCCGCCCATGGTCGGCAGCAACGCATCGGGACGCTCCTTCGCTATGATGCTTTCGACCGTGCGCCAGTGCACCGGCTCGATGTAGACCGCATCGGCGCTCTCCGGGTCGGTCATGATGGTGGCGGGATTCGAGTTGACCAGAACGACCCGGTAACCCTCCTCCTTGAGCGCCTTGCAGGCCTGGGCGCCTGAATAATCGAACTCGCAGGCCTGCCCGATGACGATCGGGCCGGCGCCGATGATGAGAATGCTTTGTATGTCGGTACGCTTGGGCATTGTGGGTGTGTTTGCTTGAGCCCGCCTCGCTGCGGCTTTACGCCTCAGCAGCTTTGCGTCCGCCCTCGCGGGCGGCGCTCTGCGCATTCAGCCGCTGGTGGATCAATTCGATGAAGCGCGCGAACAGGCCGCGCACATCGTGCGGACCGGGGCTCGCCTCGGGATGGCCCTGAAAACTGAACGCCGGTCGGTCGGTGCGCTCGATGCCCTGCAGCGATCCATCGAACAGCGACTTGTGCGTCACTCGCACGTTGTCGCCAAGCGTCGCCTCGTCGACCGAAAAACCGTGATTCTGGCTGGAGATCAGCACGCGCCCACTCGCGAGCTCCAGCACCGGATGGTTGGCGCCATGATGGCCGAACTTCATCTTGACGGTCTGGGCGCCGCCCGCCAGCGCCAGCAACTGGTGGCCCAGGCAGATGCCGAAAATCGGGATATCGGTCTCCAGCAGCTCGCGGATCGCTTCGATGGCGTACGTGCACGGCTGCGGATCGCCCGGTCCGTTCGACAGGAAGATCCCTTCCGGATTCATCGCCAACACCTTCTCGGCCGGGGTCTGAGCCGGCACGACCGTGATGCGGCAGCCCTGGTCGGCCAGACAGCGCAGGATGTTGCGCTTGACGCCGTAGTCGTATGCGACCACGTGCACGCGCTGACCGGGCCGCGGCTTCGGCCCTCTTTCCAGCGCCCAGTTGGTCCCTTCGTTCCACTGGTAGATGCGCTTGGTCGTGACGACCTTCGCCAGATCCATGCCCTTCAGGCCGGGGAACTTGCGCGCGGCGTGCACCGCCGCGGACGCGTCCGCCTTCTCGCCGGTCATGATGCAGCCGGCCAGCGCGCCCTTCTCGCGCAGGATGCGGGTCAGCTTGCGGGTGTCGATATCGGCGATTGCAACTACTTTGCCGCGTTGCAGGAAGCTCTCCAGCGACTCCGACGCCCGCCAGCACGAATGCAGCGCCGGCAGGTCGCGGATCACCAGACCTGCGGCGTAGACCGCGGCGGATTCGAGATCTTCGGGGTTGACGCCGGTATTGCCGATGTGCGGATAGGTCAGCGTGACGATCTGCCTGCAATAGGACGGGTCGGTGAGAATCTCCTGATAGCCCGTCATGGCGGTGTTGAACACCACCTCGCCCGTCGTGTTGCCTTTGGCGCCGATGGATCGACCGTTAAATACCGTGCCGTCCTCGAGCGCCAATACAGCGGGTGTCGTCACTCTATGGCTCCCGTCGTCAGTCGTTTCAGACACGCATGCGGAAGGCGAGATTGGCTCTCAGGCCGATCCCGCTCAAAAGAATTTCACCGCGTGCTGAGGGAAGGCAGTCTACGCGAGCGCTTCCGGCAGGTCTATGGAAAAGAGAAGCGGATAGCGGATAGAGGATGGCGGTTGGTTCAGAGGGGAGCGTTCTGCTCACAAGGAAGTCTCTGCCGGATGCGCCGCATCGCTGTGTAAGCCGCCGTCGCTCCTGATCATTCGCTATCCGCTATCCGCTATCCGCTTCAGTCCAAGAACATCCTGCATCGAATACAGCCCGGGCTCGCGGCCAACCACCCATTGCGCGGCGCGAACGGCGCCTCGGGCGAACGCCATCCTGTCGCTGGCGCGATGTGTGAGCTCGATGCGTTCGCCGACGCCCGCGAAGGTGACGGTGTGATCCCCGACCACATCGCCCCCCCGGAAGACGCTGAAGCCAATGCCGCCCGGCTCCCGCGCGCCGCTCGCGCCATGTCGTGCGTACTGCGCCTTCTGGCTCAGCGAGACGCCGCGGCCCCTCGCCGCCGCCTCGCCGAGCGCGAGCGCGGTTCCGGAGGGCGCATCCTTCTTGTTGCGGTGGTGCGCCTCGAAGATCTCGATGTCGTACGCCGCATCGAGTGCGCGCGCCGCCTGCTCGACGAGATTCAGCAGCAGATTCACGCCCAGGCTCATGTTCGGCGCCATGACGATCGCGATGTGACGTGCGGCCTGCGCAATCTGCTCGCGAGCGGCGGAATCGTGGCCGGTCGTCCCGATCACGATCGGGCAGCGCGCGCTCAAGCACGCAGCGACATTGCCGACGGTTGCTTCGGGCAGGGTGAAATCGATCGTCGCCTCGGCGTGCGCGATGGCGTCGGCCGGGTCGGCGGCGGCAAGCACACCGCGACTGACGCCGCCGAGAATGGCCGCAACATCCTGGCCCGCATAACGGCTGCCAGGCGAGACGCCGGCGCCGACCAGCTCGAGTCCCGCAGTCTCGTCCACTGCGGCGGCCAGAGCCCGGCCCATACGGCCGCTCACACCGAGCAGGGCCACGCGCAGGGATGCGGCAGGCACGAAGCTCAGCTCCGAATCGTGTCGAAGAAGCGTTTCACGCCGTCGAGCCACGATCTCTCGCGTGGACTGTGATTGCGTGCGCTGTTGTGAACGGATTCATCGAACTTGCGCAGCAGCTCCT
>Ga0079224_100016691_pt1 | contig 10328 bp, 5 predicted proteins | sample Stecom2015_FD_80414 | JGI IMG/M metagenome (GOLD analysis project Ga0079224, IMG submission 80414) | Agricultural soil microbial communities from Utah to study Nitrogen management - Steer compost 2015 | ecosystem: Environmental > Terrestrial > Soil > Agricultural land | place: USA: Utah... | reverse complement strand
TGGTGCAGACCGACGAGAGCCGCGATCCCACCCGGAGGGGCCGCCGATCCATGCAGTGCGATCTGATTCTGGAGTGCATGGGGTGTGAAACGTCTGCACCCAATCCGCCGTTCTTCCGACCCGGGTCCACTGCAGAACAGAACGCATTGATCGCCATGGGCCTGGCCTTGGCGGAGGCACTCCGGGAGAGCAAGACGGAGCGCCTCCGCGAACTTTACATAAAATGGAATACCGAGCTTGGATTCAATGCGGGTGATTGGATCCGATAGGATGTGGGGCATGAATCCGTACACCCCGGCCGGGGCAATGCTGAGGGTTCTTCCGGACGCATTGCGGGCGTTCGAGCGGTTCAGTGCGGTCATGGTGGCCACCGCCGCGAAGAGCGCCAGGCGCCCTATGCGTCTGCTCTTCATGGCTGCTCCGCCCGCGGAGAACTTGATCCCAGCTGTGACAGCAGGCCTTCTGGTTCCGGACTTGGCCTATCGATACCTGACCGGTCGCCCGTTGCTGAATGGCGACATATTGGTGCTGACCCATGCGCCCCGCCGATCCATGGAGCTGTTGCAGAACCTCAGCTTAGATGGCATTATGATTAGCCAAATCTGGGAAGTTGAGAGCTTTACCCGCTACACCAGTGAAGGCGCGCGAGACAAACCTCGAGTATATTTCGCCAATCCAGGTTCGATTCAGGGAAACAACTTTGGCAGCCTTTCAGCCGTCATTATCGAATCCGTTCTGCCGTTCATGCTGCGTCAGCTCCCTGCTCTACTGAGCACCTTCCGAGGCGTGCCGGTCGGTATTGCTATCACGCCTCCCCTCCTTGAGGATAAATTGTGCGCGGTCAATGAAAATGAGGAGTTGGCGGTCTGGCTCTGGGACCCGACTGCAAAGCGGGAGCCTTTCCGCGCCGCACGACGCGTGTGGATCTGCAAGGCAGAGGAGATAGAGGATGTACTGAACGAGGCAGAAACGGGCTTGTGGAAGTGCCTCGCTACGGCACAGGGCTCATTCCCACCGCTGGGGGAGGCATGGAGGCTTTACCACCAACTACGTCAGATGGTGGTTCCCTTGGCCGATCTTGAGGACGCTGCCCGTCCCTCCCTTCGTGACCGCTTGAATGGTTTGCGGGCACAGGAGCCTCCGCAGCCGGCCATGGAGGTTCACTGGCATACCCTTCTTTCTGCCCTGGACCGTGCCTATAACCACCTCATCGCCCTCCAGGAACCACCGAAGTTCTGGGCGCTCGCCTCCCGCCTTGACGAGCTTCTCTGCTCGCCAGAGGCCGATAGCTTGCGCGTGGTGGTTTCCACCTGGGTAGAACAAAGAATCCTAGTCCTTTTGCTGATCTCCCTCTTTGAACAGCGGGTCCTAGAGAAGATCGAAGTTCTTACCCCGACACAGGAGGTGCGCCGAATCGCCGCCGGGGATATCCGCCGCACTCTGCTTGCCGGGTACCGGCCGGCTAGTTACCGCTTTCTCGATCTGTACTTTCCAAAGGACGTCGAGGTGATTGCCTACCCTTATGAGGCAGCACTCGAGGAAGAATTCTGGAGCCGGGCTTATACCGATTTAGAGCGGTGGCAGCGGAAACCAACTCGTCATGCGACTCTCGCGCGGCTCGGCTTCGAACGCGTTCCCGATTTGCCGCCTCCAACGCCTCGGCCGGCACTAGTCATGAGCGAGAGTGAGATTCCGCGCTTACGTCGAGCGCGGATTGTCTACCCAGAATTCGATATCGATCGCCTGGTCGGGGCATGGGCGCAGGAGTTGGATACGGGCGACGAGGGGGCAGACGAAACTTCGGAACAGTCAGCTGATGCGTCCCGTGCCCATGATATTGTCCAGGTGGTTCTCGAGGACGGGCGATGCCTAACCTATTCCACCGGTCAGTTCGCGTATGTGTTCTACGAAGCTCAGGACCAGGTGCGGCGCATGCGGGCAGCGGAGCTGCGGCCTGGTATGCGGCTTGTGCTGCTCGTCGATACTGCTTACGAAGGACTTTATGAACGCCTGCTCGATGCGGTTCGGGTACGCACGGGGCGTCTGGATCGCCTCTATTTGGATCTCTGGCAAGCTGCAAAGGATAAGCTACGCAAAGAATACTCTAGCCTAAAAGAGCTTCATGACCGATTGATTAAAGAAGGCCTAAGCGTGCAGTACCAAGCGTTTACCGCCTACTTCCGGGGCCCCGACCTGGACGTAGCCGCGCTCGCTCCTCTACGTGAGGAGGACATGGCTGTAATGGCACGACATAGCCGTCTTTTCCCGGACGAACAGATGATCCGCGAAACCTTTCGTCGGATTCAGAAGGAGCGGGACCTGCGTCGTCGCGTCGGACGGGCCCTGCATCGCGTTCTACGGAGTATCGTTTCGGGAATGGGATACTCGGAGGCATTACGAGTTGCTCGTGAGATCGGGCACGAAGTATACGATATTCTTGCCGCTGTCGAAGTCGTAACTATTCGCGAAGTAAACAGCAACCCAGGCTAGATTACAATTGGGTTAAAAGGAGGAGCCATTGTATTATGGGTGGGGACCCATATCGCCATGAGCTAGAGCTGGTTAATTTTCTGATTAATCGGTTAGAACGGCGCCTGGCCGGCCGGGATGAAGACCGAATCGTGAACCGACTGCCGATCGACCACTGTCGCCTGGCAGTCCTGGTCCCGCAGGATCGGCAGGTGGACGAGCCCGAGTTCGCTGAGGGCGAAGCAGCCGAGGGTGGGGAGGAAGCCCGGTCCGAGAAGGCGGTGAAGGGCAGCGCTCGGTCCTTCGAGCTCTCCGACGAGCCAACGAGGGAACCTGAGAGTGGTGATGACCGCGAAACGCCTAACCCCTCGCGCCGCTCCCCCTCCGCGCTAGGGATGGAACTCCGCGTTCGTCCCGAAGAGGGGGAGATCCAACTGGACGCTGAGGTGGAGTTTGCGATTTACACCCGCCACCTACCAACCTTTGAGGAGCAGCGGACCTCGCTGGGTACGGATACGGATGGGACGCCAGGCAGCATGACCCTGGCAGAGGTATGCCGCCGTTGGCATATCCGTGTAGCCCCTATCTCGCTGTCCATCCCAGGCGGTCAGCGGACGCGCTGTTCCGATAATGGGATGATCCAGGCGGCTGTGGACCAGGCTCTCGAGCAAGCCCTCAGCGCCCCGGACGCCCTACCAGCGTTCGATCGTATGCCGACGGTACCCGCTGAGGCGTTGGCCAATGCGGAAAGCTTCGGGCAGTGGCTAAGCCGAATCACCCAAAGCCGTCCCCGACTCCGCCCTCCCCTTCAGGCCGCCCTAAAGGTTTTTGCCGATCCCCAGCCCGATGGGAGCGTTCGGCTTCGCATTTATGTGCAGAACGTAACGCCTTCTAACCCTGGGAAGCGTACCGAGGATCATTATCACATTCTCGGTGACGTCCGATTAACAGTTCAATTGCGCAGGGGAGAAGTCGTCCCGATAGAGATCCTCCCCATCCCAGAAGACTATGTATATGACCGCGGGGTGTGGGCGGTCGGGCACAACACGTCCGTTGAAGCCAGTGAGGATAAGCGTACGTTCCGTACTCGGGCGTTGGCCCGCTATGAGCAGCCGAGGGTTAATATGCGGGCGTCTGAGGACACCCGGTTTGATAGCCTTAGTGACAACCCTTTGGCTGCCCTTGAGCGGATCCGTCGGGACATGGAGGAATACGCCGCGGAGTGGGAGCGGCGGGTTGGCACCAACGACCTCAATTTGGACACGGCTTCGCTAGAGGCCTGCAAGAACGACCTCAAGACATTCCGCGAGGAGATCGATCGGTTCGCGGCAGGCATCGCGGCGATGGCGGCAGATTCCCGCCTCCGTGAGGCCTTCCGGGCCATGAACCGGGTCATGAAGCGGGTGGCCCAGTCCCGTTTCGACAGGTGGCGCCTCTTCCAAGTGGTCTTCATCGTCACCCAGCTTCCTGCTCTGGCTATCCGAGAGCGCTTCTGCCAGGGCGAATGGCCGACCGGGACGACGCGCCGTTGGGAAGACCATCTAGAGGTCGGCGACGTACTATGGATTCCGACAGGCGGTGGCAAGACCGAGGCCTACTTGGGGCTTGTCTGCTGCGCCATTCTTTACGACAGGCTTCGCGGAAAGCATCGTGGGGTGACCGCCTGGTTGAGGTTGCCGCTACGAATGTTGAGCATCCAGCAGCTCCAGCGGGCCCTTCGGGTGGTCTGGGAGACGGAGAAAGAACGTCAGGCACTTCTTGGGGCTCGAGCTGGCGAGTCCGATCCGGTTCGGCTCGGCTACTTTGTCGGCTCCGCCCATACCCCTAACATCCTAAGGCCCCAAGACCTAGACCAGTTAAGCCCGGAGGACCTCGAGCGGTATCGAGTAGTCCCTAGTTGCCCCGCCTGTGGCGGTAAAGACACGGTTGCAGTTCAGCCGGATCGTGATGCCGTACGGCTGCGGCATCGTTGCACGGCCTGCGGGGTGGAGCTCCCCTTATTGGTCTCCGATTCCGAGATCTACCGTTATCTGCCTGCCCTAATCGTGGGAACCGTGGACAAAATCGCTACCATCGGACTGCAGTACCGATTCGGAATTCTCATCCGTGGCCCCAAGTGGCAGTGCGTTCACGGGTACGGCCGGGGCGAGCAGTGTGACTTTGGCTGCCGAGGGAAGCAGCGTGTCCCAGTGCCGGCGTATGACCCGGCCCCGAGCCTACATATTCAGGACGAGCTGCACCTGCTGCAAGAAGAGCTGGGTGCATTCGCTGGTCACTATGAGACTCTGGTACGCTACCTGGCGGAGGTTGCCTCCCGCTTTCCGCCCAAGGTAGTTGCCGCTACCGCCACCATTGAGGGCTTCGAACACCAAGTTCAGCATCTTTTTGGAGTCCGGCGAGCTCGCAGATTTCCTGCGAGAGGCTATCAGCGCTATCGAAGCTTCTATATGGAGCCGGAGTGGGATGGCGATGAGATGCGGCTCCACCGGATTTTCGTCGGCTTCCGGCCGGCCGGGGGGCATCCCTCTGATCTGGCGGCCTGGTGTGCAGGTGCCCTCTTGGACACTGTGGCCGAGATAGTCCGGGACCCGTATCGCGGCCTAGCGGTCCTCAGGGGGCTGGGAGATGAGGTGGCACTCCGTCAGCTTCTGGAGTTGTACAGTATCGCCTTGGTCTATGTAGGTAACCTCGCCGGAGGGACCCGGGCCAAGGATTATCTGATCCGCCATGAGTTTTCCGCATTTAAGCCGCGCGAACTTCACGTCGAGTACCTATCGAGCCGCTCCACGCCCGCCGAGATCACTGACGTGATCCGGCGGGCGGATAACCCTCCGAGTTGGGAGGATGAGGCTCATTTAGACGCGGTAGTGGCCACCAAGATGATCAGCCATGGAGTAGACATTGAGCGTATCAACTTGATGACCCTCGATCATTTCCCCGGCGAAGTCTCCGAATACATTCAGGCTACGAGCCGTTGCGGTCGGAAGCACCTCGGGCTGGTAGTCACTCTGCTTCCCGCCTATTCAGCGCGGGCTACCAGTATATACAATCGATTCCGGGAGTTCCATGATCATCTCGACCGAATGGTTCAGCCTGTGCCGGTCAACCGCTTCGCTCGCCGCGCCGCCGAGCGCACCTTTCCGGGCATTCTGTGCGGGTTGATGATGGTCGGTGAAGACATCTGGCGGCGGGACCAAGCCCTAGCGATCGTGACGAATCCTACGAAGCAAGCGCAAGTAATCAAGAAGCTGCGCAAGGCTTACGGCCTTGACTGTGGAACCTACGATTCGGATCTCGAACAAATGATGGCTAAGGCCCTGGATGAGGCCATGCAACGCCAACGAAATGCCCTTAATACCTCTCATGCCAGGGAGCTGCGCGAGGCCCTGCGGCCAAGACCAATGTTGAGCTTGCGGGACATTGAGCCTGGCGTTCCCTTCCGACCCTCTTCAAGGACGGACGATCGCTTTTTTACCTGGATGAATGATGAATCAAGACGGTGAAGGGGCATGAATAGGTTCGAGCGTGGGCCAACCCAAGTTCTATACCGGTATCTTCCCGGTGCTATCTTCGAGCATGACCGGTATGGTCTCTGCATCGTTGATAGTGTGGATGTGGAGTCTTCTGATCGACTTAATGAGCAAGCGCTGTTTGAGGCACTTAGCGATGCACTCCAGGAGTGGCACCGTCACGGGAATCCTCCCGCGTTCCCGGATCCCCGGGACGAGCGTCAACGTAGACAGTATCGCATCGGCCGTCCGCGTGAGGTGCACTTCCGCCCGTTTCCCACCACCCTCCAGTGCAGGAAGTGTGGGCATGTCTTTCGCCTACGGGAGGGCGACCGGTTTCATGGCCGCTGTCCACGGGAGGGCTGCGGAGGAAAGCTGGTTCAGATGCGATACGTAGAGGCACACAACTGCGGACGCCTAGAGGAGATTCATCTTCCGGACCGGGGATGTTCGCAGCATGGCAGGAGGCATTTGCGCTTTTACGACCCCGGTAGGGTACAGCGGGCCCGGTGGGTGTGCGGCATATGCGGGCAGGAGATTCAGAAGCCTCGCATGACGCCGTGCAACTGCCGCTACAGCCAGTGGATCCGTAGCGCCGACAGAGGGCAACGAAGTTATGAACGCTTTCTCCGTCTATATCCAACCGGTGAGCCAGGCCTCTACATTCCGCATGTCACGGCGTTTGTAAATTTCAACCAGTCAGAAGAAAGCCAGCTGTCAACTCTGAACCCTGACGGGCATGCTGCTCTTCTAGCTCGATGGTGGGGCCTGTTGGAAGGCCCGGTCATGGAGCTCCTCAAGAGAAGGGCGATGAATCCATCAGAGATCAAGGGCGAAGTCTTGGAATTACTCGAGTCGTTACGTAAGATTGCGCCTGATAAGGCCCGAGAATACGAGGAACAACTTTTCCGCCCTCCGGGCCAGAAAGAGATCGAGCGGGTCAAAGGCATGATCCCTTTGGAGTTGCTTACTGTACCTCCGCCACGCCGTTTAGTGGAGCACATCATCCTATTGGACTCCGGTAGGCATCAGCTGACGACCACGAAGCAGCTAGGGGATGCGGTACGAGCGGAGCTTGAGAAACTGGGCCTGCTTGAGGTGACGCATATCGACGATTTCCCAGTGGCCCTTCTGGCTTTTGGTTACAGCCGCGTCGCTCGGGATCCTCGACGCAGCCTACTCAACGCTTTCCCTGCGGATGAGGAGGGGCGCATCCCCTTGTTCGTCCTACCTACCGAGACCGAGGGCTTATGGTTCCAGTTAGATCCGCAGCGGGTGCTAGGTTGGCTGATTCAGAACGGCTTGCTGTCCGGAGCGCTGCCGGAAAGCCGGGAGGAGGCCTGGGCGCGCCTGTATCGGGAGATTCTCGCCAACGAGTTCCGCAGTGACCGAGTTTTGACCATCCAGGCCCAGGCCATACTGTATCTTCTGCATACCATGAGTCACATTCTGCTTCAGCGCATCGAATGGAGCGGGTTTTCGCCCCAGAGCCTGGGCGAGTATTTTATGCCCGAAACCCTTTCCTTTGTGCTGTTCGTCAACCGTTTCGACGGAGCCCGGATCGGCGGGCTCGCTACCCTGTTCAGCCTTCGCCTGAAAGAATGGCTGCAGGACAGCGCCCAGGGAGGCCGGTACTGCCTCTACGATCCTCTATGCGGCGAGAGCGGCGCGAGCTGCGCTGGGTGTCTACATCGGGAGCATAACTGCCTGTATTTTAACCGCTATCTATCCCGGTCCGTTCTTTACGGGGGAGATGTGGATTGGGAGAGGATGGGGTCCACTGAAATAAAGCACGGATATTGGGCCGAGCTATGACCGTGGGGGAAATCCGTGGACGCCTAAATGCGGACCGGCTCCGCCGCCTAGGGGCGGCATTGTGGTTTCGCTGTGGCCTCCGGCTGCGGCTGCAAGATCTGGATTGGGCGGTCCCGCTTTTGGGGGAGGGCGGCGACTACCTCCTGTGGGAGGAGCTACAGGCAGCAGGTATCCTTGACTCAGAAAACAGGGTTCGCCCTCGCGCCCTGGCGCGGTGGTTGGGCCGTCTTATGGAGGATGAAGGAAATCGAGACACAACCCCGCAGTTAGTCTGGACACTGCCCGACGCCCATCCGGCGGCTCCGGAGCTCGGTTCGACCTACCGCATGGCTGTTCTGGAAACCGTGGAAGCAGCCCATCGCGAGGTGGTGATAACCTCACCTTTTCTTCAGCAGAAGGGGGTCATCGAGGTATTCTCTGCGGTTGTCGGGGCGCTGAAGCGTGGCGTTCGTCTGATCATGCTTACCCACGAAGTGAGTGACCTGGCCTCCCACCAGAGCGTCGCGTTAGAGACGATCCGGCGAGAGGCGGAGCGAATCGGGGGCCGCCTCACCGTATATTCAGTCCCCATAGCGGGAGGGGACCTTCTCCATGCCAAGCTTGTAATAGCCGACAGCAAGCGCATGGTCCTGGGTTCAGCCAATCTGACGGGTCCGGGGTTAACAACCAATTTCGAGGCCGGTGTGGTTCTGGGGCATGAGGAAGCTCGCATGGCCAGGCGTATTATTCAAGGGTTGATCGATGCAAACATCGTCGTGAAGATCTTCTCTACGAGAAAATGAATCGGGTGCAAGGTGTAAATGTTCAGGGACCGTTGAGGCATGGATGCTCTCCAAAAACGACCGCCCCAGCCACGGCAGCTTACCGTACGCATTATACGATCTTGAAAGAGTATTCGAGTCTAGAACCATCAGTTAGTAGTGCATATGAACTGACCTGAGAAGGAGGATGGTGCCGACATGGATGAGAACGTAGTCGATATCCTTCCTGACCTCTTAGGAGTCAATCCCCCGAAAGCACTAATATTTTCGTTTGACATCGCGCGCCTTACATCTTCTCATGGTGCATATTATGCCGCTCCTGTCGATGGTGCGATCTTGCAAGGTATGCGTGATGCGGCGGAATCTCCTTCACTGAGAGCCTCGGACTTTATCGTATGGTGTGGCGACGATCTCCGGGATCGACTGGTTACCAAGTACTGTGTCGCCGTCCTGCTTCAACACAGTGCCATGGCCGCACGTGCGGTGTTCTTGCCCCGCTTCCAAGCGATTGATGGATTCCTGGGATGTACCATCGAACCGTTGGCACCTCTACGGCTCGCTCCCCGATATCGGTATCTCGGTGGAACACGATGGGAATATGGATCGGAGGATGAGGCGGGGCAAGTCCGGAAGCGCGACGGCGGGATAGAAGTCAGGATCCGAGTCGCCGTCGATGAGGATATTCTGCAAGCGGTCCTGGCCTCTTTGCTCAATGATAGAGGATCCCATTGTTCATGGCCGGAACAGTGGTAGTGCACCAGCCAAACCTGACCCCGGAGCTGCGGTGCTCTTCTCTGTCCTCACGGGACTGTATGAAGTAAGCCAACTTACCGATCAAGTGAGCAAATACCGCCGTGACCAGCCAGGCCAGACGTCGCTGTGTCCCGGACGGTCGAAATGACCAACCCTGCCTGGGTAACCGGGATAGGACCGAGGAATCCCGTCTGCACCGCCCATTCCACCGCGGCTGGGACCTGTGCCAACGGCCAAGGAGCCAGGCTTCAGCATCGGAGGGCAGATCGTGCCGGGACGGGGGTACAACCGGAACGCGTGCACTTTCCGGGGGCGGCCGAGCGGGGCGGGGCGGGAAGTTAGTGTCCCAAGTGGTGGTGTAAAACGCCGGGCTGCAGTGTGCGTGCTAATCGAAAAGTTTACCGCCGTGACAACCGAATTGTTGACCACCCCGGCGTCGGATTCAGCATTCTTCAGGCAGAGACCCCCTCCTTCCGCAGCCGCTGCTGGCTTTCCCGGAACCGGTACGATTCGCCGTTGAAGAGCAAGACATGGGACCGATGGGTGAGCCGGTCGAGCAAGGCCGAGGTCAACGCGGCGTCGCCAAAGACCTCGACCCACCGCGAGAACTCAAGGTTGGTGGTGATGAGCAGGCTCCCGCGCTCGTAGCGATGCGCGCAGAACTGGAAGAGCAGCGGGCCTGCAGGTCCTAAGCCGAGGTATCCCAGTTCGTCGAGAATCACGAGGTCGAAGCGATCCCACCCCTTGAGGGCCTTGGGCAGGCGGGCCTCGTTGTGGGCCTGGAGCAGCTCTTGTCCCAGGGCCACGGCCGTGGTGAACCGGCCCCGCCAGCCGGCATGGATGGCCGCCACCCCAAGGGCAATGGCTGTGTGGGTCTTCCCCGTCCCCGTGGGACCCAGTGTTGTGGCCGGTTTACCCTTGATCCAGGGGCCGGATGGAAATGACCCACCCTCCAACGAATCCTCGACTCCAAACTCCCGGCCAAAGGGTTTGGAGGTTGAGGACCTTGCTGGAGGGTGGA
>Ga0079224_100016690_pt1 | contig 10328 bp, 10 predicted proteins | sample Stecom2015_FD_80414 | JGI IMG/M metagenome (GOLD analysis project Ga0079224, IMG submission 80414) | Agricultural soil microbial communities from Utah to study Nitrogen management - Steer compost 2015 | ecosystem: Environmental > Terrestrial > Soil > Agricultural land | place: USA: Utah... | reverse complement strand
GCCCTGGAGCCCACGGCAGGCTGAGGCGCGGCACCGGGCCGCCGGGTGCCGGACAGGCGGGTGCCCGCAGGGCGGGACGGGCTCGGGGACGACCGTAACCGGGCGATAACATGGGAGCAGGGCGCCGACCGCGCCCGGGACGACCGGCGTCGAAACCACCGGCAAGAACGCTGCCGAGAACTATGCGAGGTAACCGTGACTGAATCCGTGACCGGCGAGAACTCCGTGGGCACGGTCGGCACCGCGCGCGTGAAGCGCGGCATGGCCGAGATGCTCAAGGGCGGCGTCATCATGGACGTCGTCACGCCCGACCAGGCGAAGATCGCCGAGGACGCGGGCGCGGTCGCCGTCATGGCGCTGGAGCGGGTGCCCGCGGACATCCGCGCGCAGGGCGGCGTGTCGCGCATGAGCGACCCCGACATGATCGACGGCATCATCGAGGCCGTCTCGATCCCCGTCATGGCGAAGGCCCGTATCGGCCACTTCGTCGAGGCGCAGGTGCTGCAGTCCCTCGGCGTCGACTACATCGACGAGTCCGAGGTGCTCACGCCCGCCGACTACACCAACCACATCGACAAGTGGAACTTCACCGTTCCCTTCGTGTGCGGTGCGACGAACCTGGGCGAGGCGCTGCGCCGCATCACCGAGGGTGCTGCCATGATCCGCTCGAAGGGCGAGGCCGGCACCGGCGACGTCTCGAACGCGACCACGCACATGCGCAAGATCCGCCAGGAGATCCGCCGCCTCACGGCGCTGCCGGAGGACGAGCTGTTCGTCGCGGCCAAGGAGCTCCAGGCGCCGTACGAGCTCGTCAAGGAGATCGCGACGACGGGCAAGCTCCCCGTCGTGCTGTTCACCGCGGGCGGTATCGCCACCCCGGCGGACGCCGCGATGATGATGCAGCTCGGCGCCGAGGGCGTGTTCGTCGGCTCGGGCATCTTCAAGTCGGGCAACCCGGAGCAGCGCGCCAAGGCGATCGTCCAGGCGACGACGTTCCACGACGACCCCGACGTCATCGCCAAGGTCTCGCGCGGCCTGGGCGAGGCCATGGTGGGCATCAACGTCGAGGAGGAGCCGGCGCCGGTGCGGCTGGCCGAGCGGGGCTGGTAGGGGTCGCCCGCAGAGGGTGCAGTTGACGGAGGCGCCGAGGACCTGAGGGCCCTCGGCGCCTCCGCCCTGGTGGACGTGCCGCTGACGTGCGGCACCCACTGACAGTCCGGGGGAGGTCAGCCGCGCCAGAGGTCGAGCGACTCCCAGCCCTGCGGAGCCCCCGTCGACGCGATTGTCAGGGCGTGCGACTCCGGGAACGTCCGCAGCAGCGCTGCCAGTTGCTTTGCCCAGTTCGAATCGGCGTCGACGGACGGCAGGATGTAGGCGATCACGGCGAGGGCGTTGTAGGTCCCGAAGACGCCCTTGGCCGTCTTCTCGTCCCGTAGGTGGTCGAGGACAGGGGTCTGCCCCGCCTTCGGGCGAGTTGGCGCGTGCTGGAGCTTCCTGTTGAACAACCGGGAGTGGTGCGCCGCGACGTTGCGGACGTAGTTCAGGCTGGCGAGCCAGCTGGCCATCATCTTCTTTGTCGGAACCCCGAACGCCAGGGCGATCTCCTCGGCGTCCTGCTGGTGCATGCCGCGGTAGAGCACGGAGAGGTGGCCGAGCTCCAGGATCTCGGTGAGCGCCCAGACCGGCATGCGGTCGTCGTACTTCTCCCGGAAATGCTTGACGAACTGCTCGTCTGAGCTGGCTTTCCTGCCGTTGACGCGTTGGAGCCACTGTACGTGCCTGCTCGGTGCGGGGTCCCGGGCGTCAGTGCTCTCGGTGGTGAACGCCTCGGTGAAGCAGTTCGGGTCCTCGTAGGAGAAGGGGACCTCCTGCCGAGCGCGTAGCCGATTCGCATGCGGACCGCGACCTAGATGCGCTCGACGCCGTCCATGACCAGCATCCGTAGTCGCCGGTCGAAGTCGACGATGTCCTCGGCGTGTCGGAGCGTCGTCCCTGCCCGGTAGTCGCTGAGCACGCGGATCCGCGTGCGGCCGTCGCTGTCGATGTGCTGCTCGGACGCGCGGAACGGGTAAAGGTAGCCGGTGAGGCTGTAGTAGCCGACTGAGTGGAGCACCGACATGGCTCTGCCGCGGTCCTCGATCCCGACTCCGTGGCCCGCCAGTCGGTCGATCTGCTCGTCGACGGACAGCCACGGCTTCGCATACTCCGCCATGGTCCTCCCGGGAAAAGAAAATCAGCCCGCGCCTTGCGGCAACGGGCTGATCGTGATGGCTCCAGGCTAGCACGAGAAGCTTGCTCGGCTCGAGGGCGCGCCCGGCCCGGAACGCAGCGTGGGTACTGACGCTCCGATCCAGAGGTCTGGGTCTGCGGGGCCGTCCTCAGGGCTGGGTGTGTGCGACGCGGTCGACGAACACACCGCAGCCCCGTCAGGGGAACCGTTGCGGGTACTTGTTGTGACGCCACTGGCCTGACTATCATTCTTGTCAGATCTACAAGAGAGGGCGACATGTCGGGTACGAGTGACTTATGGGAACCGCCGGAGATCCAGGTCGCGGTCGACATCGTGATCCTGACGATGCGGGCGTCGGTGTTCCACGTGCTGCTGATCGAGCGGGGCGAGGAACCGCAGGCTGGTACCCAGGCGTTGCCCGGCGGCTTCCTCAACAACAAGTGGGAGGGGATCTATGACGCTGCGCTACGCGAGCTGAAAGAGGAGGCGGACCTTGACGCCTCCGGTCTGCACGTCGAACAGCTGGCAGCCTACGGCGAGCCCGGGCGCGACCCACGCGGTCGTGTGTTGTCGGTGGCCTATATGGCGATCGCTCCGGGGCTGCCGGAGCCGAGCGCCGGCACCGATGCCTCCGATGCCGCGTGGGTCCCGGTCGAGGATGTCCTGTCCGGCAAGGTCTCGCTGGCCTTCGACCACCGGCAGATCGTTCGTGACGCGGTCGAGCGCGCGCGTTCCAAGCTGGAGCGCACATCCCTGGCGTTGGCCTTCTGTGGCAGGACCTTCACGCTCACGGAGTTGCAGCACGTCTACGAGGGGGTGTGGGGATGCTCGCTAGACCCGCGCAACTTCTACCGCAAGGTTCAGAACATTCCCGGCTTCGTCGAGCCGGCCGGATCGGTGCGGCGCATGGCAGCGGGGCGTCCTGCTCGGCTGTTCCGAGCCGGAGGAGGAACGGTGCTCTACCCACCGATGGTGCGTCCCGTGCCGACCGAGTCGTAGAGGAGCAGCGATGTCTGATCTGGTCGTCGTACTGACCGCGTTGAACCTGGAGTACGCCGCGGTCCGAGAGCATCTGGCCGACGTGGAGCTGCGCCGTCACGGTGCCGGGACCCGGTTCGAGATCGGGCATGTCCCGGAGTCGAGATGTCGGGTCGCGCTCGGTCTGACCGGCGTCGGTAACCAGTCCGCCGCGGTGCTGGCAGAACGTGCGATCCAGTCGTTCGAGCCTGCGGCCGTCGTGTTCACGGGCATCGCCGGGGCGCTCTGGGACGGGATCTCGCTGGGGGACGTCGTCGTCGCGGACCGGGTCTACGCCTATCAGGGAGGCACGAGCGAGGACGACGGCCTCAAGGGGCGCCCGCGGACGTGGGAGACGTCCCACGCAGTGAGCCAGGTGGCGCACCACCTGGAGCGCACGGGGACGTGGACCCGTCGGCTGGGCGAGGGGATCGATGCGCCCACGGTGCGGTTCGGTGCCATCGCCGCCGGCGAGATCGTGCAGAACTCGCGGGTCTCGAGGGAAGCGCGGTGGATCCGCGAGCACTTCAACGACGCCACGGCGATCGAGATGGAGGCTGCCGGCATTGCTCAGGCAGGCCATCTCAACAGCGCCCCCGTCGCGATCATCCGGGGGATCAGCGACCGCGCCGACGGACACAAGACGACGACGAACGATGCGAACTGGCAGCCACGAGCCGCGGCGAACGCCGCGGCTTTCGCCGTGGAACTCGCGGCGGAACTTGTCAACGAGTCCAAGGAGGACGTCATGGCAGAGAGCAAGCCCGGCGACATCTCGATCGGCGGAGGCGTCACCAACATGGTGTCCGGCGGGGTGGTGGGACAGATGGGCGGCGTGATCTCGGGTGGCACGGTGCACCTGTCGGCAGGGTCTCAGCAGGCCAGCGGGCCGTTCGACGTCGTGGAGGCGTTGCGCGAGCTGCGAGCGCTCGTCGACGAGCGACACGCCGACGGGGCGATCGACGAGGAGACACACCAGGACGCGGTGAGGGAGGTCGTCACGGCAGAAGGAGCGTTGACCGCCGCACCCCGCGCTCCGAAGAAGGCGCTGAATGCACTGAAGCGCCTGAGCGGGCTGTTGGCGGACGTCACCGATGTCGCCGACAAGACGAAGGACCTCGCCGACGCAGTGCAGGACCTGGCATGAGCTCGGCCGGTGCGTGGCAGAGCGGTGCACCTGGCGGGGCGTGGCAGAACGGAGCACCCGTCGGGCCTCCGAACGATGCGGCGGCAGACGGCGCAGGCGGAGTCCAGAACGTTGCCGCCGATGGATCGACTGTCGGCATGCAGGCGGGCGTGATCAATGACAGCACGGTGCATATCCACAGCACGTTGTACCAGGTCAACAGTGAGGACCCACCGGAAAAGCAGTTCGAGGCGGGACGCCTTCGCCTGGAGGGGAGGCTCCCGAGGGAAGCGGAGCACCACATCAGCAACGCGAGGTTCGCGGGGCTCGACACGCCTGAGGTCCGGTACTTCTGGCTGCTGTCCATGTTCAGCATGCGTTCGGTGCGCGACCTGTCGCGGGAGGAACGGGACCGTGTTCTCGATGTCGCCGAGTCGGCCCGCCATGAACGCGAAGCGGGTCGGTACGCGGAGCCCCTTCGTACGGTGGGCCTGCTGGTCCGGCACGCGTTGAAGGGCGAGGGCGACGCCGGCAGCGTGGTCAGCAGCCTCTCCGTCCTTCCGGAGGAGCGCCGCGCCGAGATCGAATACCACCTGGAGAACGTGTTGTCGGGGGTGGCCAAGGAACACGTCTGGCGTGACATCGTGGAGCGGGCGCGGGCGGAGAGGTACGCAAACGGCAGGGTCGACCGGGCCTGGGCCTACTTCCATGCGGTGCCGGCACGGCCGCGGGTCGCGGAGGTGTCGACACCGGCGGACGGGACCGCCGGACGCGCGACGGCGATCCTGGCGTCACTTCCTGCGGCGCTCACCGCACTGCTTCTCGTGATCGGGGCTCTGGGCAACCTCAATCCGACGGCGATCGTCGCGCTCGTCGTCGTCGGGTTCGGTGGCGTGATCGGTGTCAGAGACGCTTTCGCCTGGCGGGCTCTCCTCAGCGCGGCGGCGGTCCTGGACAAGCGGCACGAGACGCCGGAGCAGAAGCCGAGCACCTGGTTCACCGTCAATCTTCGACGGAACTTCGACGCCGACTTCAAGAAGTATCGGCCCGAGGGAATCACCGCGGAGGCATGGCTGGCCGAGACACACGGCATGAGGCAGTTCCTCCAGCAGGACCTGGCGTATGCCTATGTCGACGATCCATCCGTCACGAACAGCTCGGTTCGGTGGATGAGCAGGTACTTCGCCAAGGACGCCGCTCGCCGATGGGCCGAAGGGACCTTTCGCGCGCGCCAGGTGGCGTCGTTCGACGGCGTGGCGGCCGCTCGTTGCGTCCTGGCCCTGGGTGTTGCTGCCGTTGCACTCCTGGTCGCGGTGTTCTCCGAGGCGGACGCTGCGACGGTCCTGTTCTTCGTCATCTCGCTCTTCACCACACCTGCAGCGGTGCGCGGTTGGTACCGGGGATATGCCGCGCAGCGGATCGTCGACGCTCTCCGGCAGGACGCCGCGAACCGCCTGGAGCTCCTCGAGGTCGAGTACCGGCGGTGGAGCACGATGCTCGAGTCCAGGCGTCCGAGCGACCTGGAGATGGAATCCTGGCTGCGCGCTGATACGACGATCCTGGTCGACGACGCTCTGAGGAAGTACCGCGTCTCGTGGCGGGACGTGATCGCGCGGGTCGTTGTGACGAGCCCGCACGGCGACTACCGCCGCGCCCGGATCACCGGAGGGCCGTGGTGGTACACGCACATGACCATGCAGGTGTACCTGATGACAGATCTGGGTGTCCGTGCGTTCGGTGTCCCGTCGAACTTCCGGCAGGGGACCTTCGGGCCTGCCACGGAGGACACATTCAGCTACGACGCGCTGAGCTCTGCCCGGCTGGAACCACGACCTGGTGGGAGCCGTATCCTCGTGCTCACGCTGAACTCCGGGCAGTCCACCGTGATCAACATCATTCCTGGGCTGGAGAACTCGGAGCAGCCGTCGGAGAACGAGGTCTACGAGAACGTCCGCCTCAACACCGACGCCTCCGGGATCGAGTATGCGCTGCATGTTCTCCAGGGGGTAGCTGCGGAGAAGAGGGCGTGGTTCGTGAACACGAGCCACTGACCGGAGTCGGTGGCGACCACACACGCGCGTGACGAGGAGCCTCCGCAGACACCGTGCCTGCGGAGGCTCCTCGCGTCCCGAAGAGTTGACAGCGGGTACTCCCACCCCTTGGGCGCGTGGCCCTCTCGCGTCGGCGGATGGCTCCGGCCGTCCTTGCGTGCCGCTAGCGCAGCTCGATCCGCCTCACCCGGAGAACACCGAGCAGGAACGGCACCACCACCCACAGCCCGATCGAGGCGAGGAGCGGACCGACCGCCTCGGGGCTCATCTCGCCGTCGGCCAGCGGGACGGTGGTGCCGTTCAGGTCGAACCAGCGCGCGAGCGTGCTGCCGAGTTCGCCGGTGAGTCCGACGAACCCCCAGGCGATCGAGGCCACGAGGTAGACGACGATCGACGCCGCGCCGTTGAGCAGCAGGGCGCCCAGCGCGACACCGCACAGGGTGAACAGCACATTGGTCGCCGTCCAGCCGACCAGGGCCACCGGGTCGAGCGCGAAGCTCGGCTCCGTGCCGCGCGCGGCGCTCGCGGCGGTGGTCGGGTAGGCGACGGCGATCATCAGGGCGCTGGTGGCGACCGCCACCACCGTCGCGGCGACGGCCTTGGCGGCGAGCACCCGCCCGCGCCGCGGCTCGAGGGCGAACGTCGTGAGCGCGGTGCGCCTGCTCCACTCGCTCGTCACCGAGACGATCCCGAGAATCGGCAGGAACAGGCTCAGGACGGGCCCCGTGCCGGTGGCGACGTCCTGGACGCCCGGGACGTCCTGGGCGAGGACGACGGTGCGGACGATCATCGCCCCGACCGCACCGAGCACGAGCAGGGTCAGGAGCACGAGTGCTGTCCGGGTGTCGGTGAGCTTGCGGATCTCCACGGCGGCCAGCCGCGCGAACGGCACGGTGCGCGAGGGCGACACGTCCCCGGGGAGCCGGCCGGTCCAGGGCAGGGTGGTGCTGCTCATGCGGCGCTCCGATCCTCGGTCGAGGTGAGGCTGAAGTAGCGGGTCTCGAGGTCCTGCGCCGTGGTGTCGTCGATCGTGGTGTCCTCGAGGATGCGGCCGCGGCCGATGATGACGACGCGGTCGGCGAGCTGAGCCACCTCGTGCAGCAGGTGGGAGCTCAGCAGCACGGCGCACCCGGCGTCCGCCACGGCGCGCAGCAGGTCGCGGACGGCGCGGATGCCCTGCGGGTCGAGGCCGTTCGCCGGCTCGTCGAGCACGAGCGCCCTCGGTGAGCCCAGGAGGGCCTGCGCTATCCCGAGGCGCTGGCGCATCCCGAGCGAGTAGCCCTTGACGGTGCGCCGGCTCTCGGCGACGGAGAGGCCGACCAGATCGAGCACCTGGCCCACACGTCGGCGGTCGACACCGATGACCGCGGCGGCGAGGGCCAGCGTCTCGGCCCCCGTGCGGCCGGGGTGGACCGCCTGGGCGTCGAGGAGCGCGCCCACCGTTGCCGCGGGGTTGCTGATCGCCGCGTACTGCCGCCCGTCGATCGTCGCTCGGCCGGAGGCGGCGCGGGTGTGGCCCAGGAGGATCCGCATCGCGGTGGTCTTGCCCGCACCGTTGGGCCCGAGGAAGCCCGTGACCGAGCTCGCCGGCACCTCGAACGAGACGTCGTCGAGCGCGAGGGTCGCGCCGTATCTCTTGGTGAGGTGGTCGAAAGTGATCATGGCTCCAGTCCAGCGGTCGCCGGACGCGGGTGCTACGGACCGCGGGCCAGGCCCTGGGCCGCAGGTCTGCGTGGTGCCGGCGGGACCGTCGACGTCGGTCTACGCACCTGTCGACCGAGGTCGCTGGTCGCGGTCGGTACCGGCTGCCTACGATCGGTCGCGATGAGACCGCTCACCCGCCGGCAGGAGCTGCTGCGCTACGCCATCGCGGCGACGCCCCTGGTCCTGGTCGGGCTCGGCTGGGTGTTCATCGTCGCGCAGGGCATCGCCGAGCTGCCGCGGGCCGGCCTCGACGTGGCGCTCGGAGCGGTCGGTCTGGTCCTGCTGCGGTGGCGCCGGCGCCTGCCGTTCACCGTCGCGGTCGTGACCGCCCTCCTCACCGTCGAGTCCGGCTCGGCCACGGGTGCCGCGTTCGTGGCTCTCGTGTCGCTCGCCACCCACCGCGACGCCTGGCGTACCGCCGGGGCCGGCACCGTGCTGTGGCTCGCGTTCGTCGGCACCTCGTACCTCGACTCGGGCTGGGAGGTGCCCACCCTGGTCGCCGCGATCGGCGGCGGCGTGACGATCGCGTGCCTGGTGGGCTTCGGCCTGTACCTGCGGAGCACGCGGGACCTCGCGTCGTCGGAGGACCGGCGGCGGGAGGCGGAGCGGCGCGACGGGCTGGAGCGGGCGCGCGCCGGGGAACGGGCGCGGATCGCGCGCGAGATGCACGACGTGCTCGCCCACCGGCTCTCGCTCCTGTCCCTCCACGCCGGCGCGCTCGCGCACCGCACCGACCTGACCGCCGACGAGGTCCGCCAGGCGGCGGCGGTGATCCGGGACAACGCGCACGCCTCGCTCGAGGAGCTGCGCGGCACCCTCGGCTCGCTGCGCGAGGAGGACCCGCTCGGCGGCCCGCAGCCCTCGTTCGACGACCTGCCCGCCCTCGTCTCCGAGGTGCAGGAGGCGGGCCAGCGCGTCGTGTACCGCTCGGCGCTCGAGCACGGGGAGCAGCTGCCTCCACAGGTGGGCAGGCACGTCTACCGGATCGTGCAGGAGGCGCTGACCAACGCGCGCAAGCACGCGCCGGGCGCACCCGTGACCGTCGAGCTGAGCGGCGCGTCCGGGGCCTCCGTCGAGGTCCGCGTGACGAACGCGACCCGGGGGACGGGCACGGTGCCCGTATCCTCCGACGGGCTAGGACTCATCGGGCTCGGCGAGCGGGCGGCGCTCCTCGGCGGAACCCTGACTCATCGCGACGACGGCGACCGGTTCGTCGTGGAGGCATCCCTGCCATGGAGCGTGACCGCGTGATCCGCCTGCTGCTCGTCGACGACGACCCGCTCGTCCGCCGGGGCCTCGGCCTGATCCTCGGCGGTGAGCGCGACATCGAGATCGTCGGCGAGGCCGCCGACGGGATCGAGGCCGAGACCGCGACCCGCGACCTGGCTCCCGACGTGGTGCTCATGGACGTCCGCATGCCGCACCAGGACGGCGTCACGACGGCGGAGCACCTGCTTCGGCGGCCCGACCCGCCCGCGATCATCATGCTGACGACGTTCCACGTCGACGACCTGGTGCTGCGTGCCCTCGCCGCCGGCGTGTCGGGCTACGTCCTCAAGGACGCGGCACCCGACAAGGTGATCGCGGCGATCCGGTCCGTGTCCGCCGGCGAGCCCGTGATGTCGCCGACCGTGGCTCGTCAGGTGATCACGGCGGCGACCGCCGGCACGGCCGACGACGCGAAGCGGGCGGCCGCGCGCGCCGGGCTGGACGTCCTGACACCGCGTGAGCTCGACGTCGCCCTGGAGATCTCCCGCGGTGCGAGCAACGCGGAGATCGCGGCGCGGCTGTTCGTCAGCGTCGCCACCGTCAAGGCGACGGTAACCCGCATCTTCCTCAAGCTCGAGACGGACAACCGCGTCACGATCGCGCTGCGGGTCCGCGACGCCGGCCTGGTCTGACCGCACCTGCCGCGCGGGGGTCAGCCGGCCGGGACGATCCCGGTGCGGCCCCCCCCACGTGCCGTGCTCCGCGAGCGGACGGAAGCGATAGGTGGCGAACTCGTGGTGGAAGTCGCGGCGCCGCCGCTCGGCCATGGCGTCCGCGTGGCGCCGGTCGGCGGGCGCGGACCGGCCGCGCACCATCTCCTCCATCTCCCGCACCGTGCGCCACACCGAGAACGTGGCGATCGTGCGCGGCGGCCGGAACGCGGCCAGGGCGAGCGTCGTGCCGGGATGGTCGCGCACCTGCCGCTCGACGG
>Ga0079224_100016689_pt1 | contig 10328 bp, 9 predicted proteins | sample Stecom2015_FD_80414 | JGI IMG/M metagenome (GOLD analysis project Ga0079224, IMG submission 80414) | Agricultural soil microbial communities from Utah to study Nitrogen management - Steer compost 2015 | ecosystem: Environmental > Terrestrial > Soil > Agricultural land | place: USA: Utah... | reverse complement strand
TACAACCTAGGTGATGACGCGGCGCTGCGTAAGGCCGATTCCCAGCCGGGAGCCCTCCCCTAGGCTGGTGGTGTCAAGGAGGAAGGCATGTCTTACAAAGGTCTGGGATTCGACAACAAGAACGGCAAGTTGCTGCCGGCGCTGATACTCATCGGTCTGGGCGTGGTGGGCATCCTGTCTGGCACGGGACTGTTCCGCTTCCTCGGCGGCTTCGTCTGGGCCGTGGTGTTCGCCGGTGCTGCCTACTTCGCCTACACCGAAGGCAAGAAGCGCGGCAACAACCTGTGGCGTCTGGCCGCGTTCCCATTGGCGGGTCTCGCCATCGCGTCGATCACTTCCGCCAGCTTCGGTGGCGCTGCCTTCCTGGCGGCCCTCGGGCTCGCCTTCGCCCTCGTCTGGAACGACGACAAACGGCGCTGGTGGGCGATGATCCCGGCCGGCACCTTCGCATCGCTGGCGGCGGTCACCTTCTTCGAGCCCATCATCGGCGGCTCGGCGGGTTGGCTGTTCCTGGCAGGTCTGGCTGCCACCTTCTACGCCCTGACGCGCTTCGAGGTCGAGCCGCAGCCGTGGGCCATCTACCCGGCCGTCGCGCTGGGCATCGTGGCGCTGCTGTCGTTCACCACCGCGGGCGGCTGGGTCGTTCCGCTGCTCCTGATCGCCGCCGGCGTCTACCTGCTGATGCGGGCCGGCGTCATCAACCTGCCGCAGGGCGCGGCGCGCCCGGCCGAACCCGCCGCGCGCCACGAGGGCGAGTACCTGACCACCGTGCCGGAGCGTCCGGTCGGCACCTCGAACCCACCTGCCACCGAGCCCCTGGTCGGTGAACGGGCCGCCGTGGTAGCCGAGTTCGACGAGCCGGGGCGTGAAGCGGCCGGCAACGAAGCGGGCGACGACGGAGCGGGCGGTGCAGTCGAAGCTGCCGCCGACGGCGGTGGGCCGGCTAGCGCTGCGTCGGGTGACCCTTCCAGGCACGACAGCTAACCCAAGCGACGAACCCGAACCAGACGAGGGCGCGGTGGCCGCTTCGGCACCGCGCTCTGCGCTGGTAGCATCGCTGCGTCCTAGTACCTTACCCAGGCGGCACGTCACAGCGGCATGCCGGGAAGTGGAGTACCGATGCGCTTGCTCATCCTCGGCGGCACCGAGTTCGTCGGCAGACACCTCGCCCAGAGCGCCGACGCGGCTGGCCACGATGTCACGCTCTTCAACCGCGGCTCCAAGCCGGACGTGCTGCCTCATCTGCCGCGCATCAGCGGCGACAGGGACGGGGGCCTGGCGGGTCTGGCCGGCAAGGAGTTCGATGCCGTCGCCGACGTCAACGGCTACCTCCCGCGGCTGGTCAGGGACGCGGCCGAACTGCTGGCGCCGCGGGTGGGGCGCTACCTGTTCGTGTCGACCATCTCCGTGTACGCCGAGACGACCGCTCCGTTCGCCACCGAGGACGCCCCGGTGGGCGAACTGGACGACCCCGCCACCGAGGCCAGCGACGGTGGTAGCTACGGACCGCTCAAGGCGGCGTGCGAGAAGGTGGTCGCCGACGTGTTCGCAGGCGACCGCGCGACGATCGTCAGGCCGGGGCTGGTGGTGGGCCGTTTCGATCCCACCGATCGTTTCACCTACTGGGTCAGGCGCGTGTGGCGCGGCGGCGAGTTCCTGGCCCCGGGGCGACCGGGGACCGTGCTGCAGTGGGTCGACGTACGCGACCTCGCCAGGTTCGTCGTGCGGCTGCTCGAGAACGGCACGGCCGGTGTCTTCAACGCCGTGAGGCCTCCCGACAGCGTCACCATGGGCGCGCTGGTGGCAGCAGCCGAACAGGCCGCCGGTGAACGCGCGGTCGCGGGCGCGCAGGGCCGCACGTCAGGAGAGAGCGGGCGCGCCCCCGACACCGGCCGCCAGAGTGTCGCGACGCCGGTGTGGGTCGACGAGGACTTCCTCGCCACTCGTGACGTGCGTCCCTGGGCCGACCTGCCCGCCTGGCTGCCTGCTGCCGACAACCTGCTGCTGCGGCTCTCGTCACGCAGGGCGGAGGCGGCCGGGCTGGGAACCAGCGCACTGCTCGATACCGTCGCTGACGTGCTTGACTGGGACCTCGAGCGCGGTATGCCCCCTCTGAAGGCTGGCTTGAGCGCCGAGCGCGAGGCCGAGCTGCTGGCGGCGTGGAGTCGCGCGGCGTAGCGCGGCCGCGCTACGCCGTCAGTCGAGCAGCGTGCGGGCGTCGGGATCGAGGAGGTAGTAGGTCTCCTGCTTGGTGAGGCGGTCGCGCCAGGCCAACGTCTGGGCGTCGGGTTCCGGTGCGCCTGGGATCGGCAGCAAGGTCTCGACGTCCCAGGTCTTGGCCCAGTCATCGAACATCGACTGCGTCTGGCTGCGGTGGGCGCGCAGGGCCTCGATCTTCCGCCTCGCGGTGGCGCTGATGTCGCTGACGACCTTGGGCAGGGCGGGATCGGCGCCCGACACCGCCACGCCCAGCAGCCGGGGACGCGACGCCGGCGCCATGTTCCGCAGCGTCATGACCGTGAACTGGCCGATGGCGTCGTGGTCAGGGTGGACCCCGTAGCCGGGCACGAAGGTGATCACGGTGCTGGGTCTCTGTTCCTCGATATGGCCCGCGATGGTGGCTGCCACCTGGGCCGGGTCCTCGAACTCGACGCACTTGTCCCGCAGTCCCAGGTAACGGAAGTCGTTGCCGAGGATGGCGCAGGCGTCACGCAACTCGTCGATCCTGATGTCGCGCAACGACTCGCGGTTGGCGACGGGAGGCTTGCCCATCCGCCTGCCCATGTCGCCGTAGGTCGCGCACAGGTACATCACGGGCACCCCCGCGTCGCTGAGCGCCGCGATGGTGCCGCCCGAGGAGAAGGTCTCGTCGTCGGGGTGGGGCAGCACGATGAGCACGCCCGTCTCGGCAGCCGGGTCGAACGACGTCGTAGGGGCGGTCGCGGTAGCGGCAGGATCCATGGTGGGCCTCATGCCTCCCTGAACGGGGAAACGGAGAGCTGTAGCGCGATGGTCAGCTGACCGTCGCCATCGTGGCCGGCCAGCAGTAACTCGTCACGGTCGTTGACCTCGAAATCGGTGAGGCCGTCGCCGTACACCCAACCGTCGTCGACCTTGAGTCCGACCCGGAACGGGCCCGTGCCGGTCACGACGCCGCGGCTGTAGTTGATGACCACGTTGCGGGCGAACGCGATGACGGGCGGACGCTTCTCCGGTCCCATCAGGGTGTATGACCCCGTCGTCGTTTCCAGATGAAGGTGAACGTCGGTACCGGCCCGCAGGTCGAGTTCGACCTGCACTGCTTCCTTGGTTATCGGTTGCATGTCCCTCCGCGGGCGGCCCAGCGGCCGTCGTGAGAGTGTACCCCCGTCGCGCCGTCGCCGGCCGTCGCAACGTGGCCAGCGCGATCGCGATGGCCGGGTTCGGTCCAGCCGGCGAGCGCGCCGGTGGGAGCCCGCGCCCGGGAGTAACATCGCGTCATGAACGCACTCTCCGACGTGCAAGGCGCACTGGCCGGCAGCGGTATCGACGGCTGGCTGGTCTACGACTTCCGCGGCAGCAACCCGGTGGCGCGCCCGCTGCTGGACCCGCTGTTGCAGGGCAACCTCGCTTCACGCCGGGTGTTCCTGATGATCCCAGCCACCGGACGGCCGACGTTGCTGGTGCACGCCATCGAGTTCGGCACGCTGCGCGGCGACCTCGACAGCGCCCTGGGCGTGACGCCGCGCCGTTACAGCAGCACCGAGAGCCTCGACGACGAGCTGCGCCTGCTGCTGGCGGGCAAGCAGCGCGTGGCCATGGAGTACTCACCCGGCGGCGACAACCCTTACGTCGGCACGGTCGACGCCGGCACCATCGAGCGCGTCAGGAACCTGGGGATCGAGGTCGTGAGTTCGGGCGACGTGGCACAGGTGATGGAGGCTTGGACCGACGAGCAGCTCGATCAGCACCTCGCCGCCGCCGAGGCCGTGATGGCCGCGAAGGACGAGGCCTTCGCCTACATCGTCGAGAAGCGGCTGGCCGGAGCGCAGGTCCTCGAGACGCAGGTCCAGCAGGTCATCTCCGACTCGTTCGAGCGCGCCGGCTTCATCTTCGACCACGCCGCGACCGTCGGCTTCGGCGCCCACGCCGGCGACCCGCATTACAGCCCGATCCCGGGAGAACGCGACGCGACGCTGGCACACGGTGACGTCGTGCTGCTCGACCTGTGGTGCAAGGTTCCGCAGCCGCGCGCGCCCTACGCCGACATCACCTGGATGGGCGTCGTCGGACAACCCAGTCCGGCCGTGCAGCAGGCGTTCGACGCCGTCATCGCGGCCCGTGATGCAGCGTTCAGGGCCGTCGCGCTGGCCTACGAGCAGGGCAGGATGCCGACCGGCGCGGAGGCGGACAACGCCGCCAGGACCGTCTTGGTCGAGGCCGGCTACGGCGAGGCCTTCACCCACCGCACCGGCCACAGCCTCGGCGTCAAGGGGGCGCACGGCCTGGCGGCTCACCTCGACGGCTTCGAGACGCGCGACCTGCGCCGCTTGCGGCCGGGGCTCGGGTTCACCATCGAGCCGGGCGTGTACCTGCCCGGCTTCGGGGTGCGCAGCGAGATCAACGTGTACATCGATGCCGACGGTCCGCGGGCCACCACGGACCTCCAGGCGGCGCTGGAAGTGATCCCGTAGCCGCGCGCGCTGCCGCGCAACTCGTCGTCGTCGGCGACTACGCCTGGGACGTGCTCATCCGCGGCAACACCCAGCTGTTGTCCGGTGGCGACATCTTCGGCGAGGTGCAACTGACGCCGGGCGGCAGCGCCGCCAACACGGCCGTCTGGGCGCGGCGCTGCGGTCAGGCGACGCGGTTCGTCGGCAAGATAGGCAACGACCGCTTCGGGCGTATCGCCATGGACGAACTCGCCGACGAGGGCGTGCAGACGGACTGGGTCCACTCCGACGCGCACCTCACCGGCTCGGTCGCCGTGTGGATCGACCACGAAGGGCAGCGGTCGATGGTGTCGGGCAAGGGAGCCGACCACTACCTGCTGCCTTCCGAACTGCCGCTGACAACCCTGCGCCGGGCCGCCCACCTGCACCTCAGCGCGTGGTCGTTCTTCGGCGATCCACCGCGCGCCGCCGCCCGCCGCGCCGCGGCCGTCGCCAAGGAAGCGGGCGCGACCCTCTCGTTCGACCCGGGCTCTTTCCAGATGATCCAGGAGATGGGGGCGGAGACGTTCGTGGCGCTGACAGCCGACATGGGCATAGACGTCTTGTTCCCGAACGCCGAGGAGGGCGAGGTCCTGACCGGTGAGACCGAACCCGGCCTGGTGGCCGGCCGCCTCGCCGAGTTGTACCCGGGTGCCCTGATCGTCCTCAAGCTCGACGCCGACGGTTCTTACCTGCTCGACGCTGGCACGGGCACCCACCACGCGCCCGCGCCCGGCCGCCTCGTCGACGCCACCGGTGCGGGTGACGCCTACGCGGGGGTGTTCCTGGCGGCGTGGCTGTCGGGCGTGCCTGCCACCGAAGCGGCCGCGCTAGCCAACCGTGTGTCGGCTTGGGTCATCGAGAGGGTCGGAGCGAGACCGGTCGCCGACGACGCGCTGCTGGCGCTGTTGAGCGAGGCCAAGAGCGCCGCGCTGCGCGCTGCTGGAGGGGCGGACCGGGCCGGCCGCCCGGCGCGACGCGACCACGCTGGGTAGACTCCTCTCCAGATGGCGGCAACGAGTACGGGCGGTGTCTTGACGGTGTCGGTGGTTGACGGCGTCGCGCTGCTCATGCTCGGAGGCGGCGGACAGCGGGGCGTCAACCTCGTCGACGAGCGACTGCTGACGACACTGGCCGACACGATCGAGGCCCTCGACGCTGACGACGAGGTCATCGGCGCCGTCCTGGCTGCCTCCGACCCCAAGACGTTCCTGGCCGGCGGCGACGTCGCTGCGTTCCTCGAGTTCCGGGACAAGGCAGAAGTGATCCGCGCCATCGACGCGGGCAACGCCGTACTGCGGCGCCTGGAGAACTGGCGCAAGCCACTGGTGGCGGCCGTGGACGGCGCCTGCCTGGGAGGCGGGACCGAAGTGGCCTTGGCCGCGGCGGGGATCGTCGCCACGGACGCGAGGGACACGCGTTTCGCGCTGCCCGAGGTCAAGCTCGGCCTGCTGCCGGGGCTGGGCGGCACGGTCAGGCTGCCGCGCCGGGTCGGCCTCCTGAAGGCGCTCGACATCATCGTCTCGGGTCGCAACGTCTACCCGCGGGAGGCCCTGGCGGCGGGCCTGGTCTCGCAGGTCGTGCCCCGGGAGGCGCTCATCGAGTCGGCCACGGCCTTGGTCCTGTCACTGGCGCGGGGCGGCCGCTCAGGCGGCGCCGGGCGGCCACTCAAGGGTCGCGCTGGCGCGTGGCGGCCGCCGGCGACCGCCTCGTCGCTCGCTCAGGAGTGTCTGCGCCTGCCGCTGGTCCTCGACTTCGTGCTGGGACGGGCGCGCACCAAGGCGAAGGTCGCCACGCGCGGGAACTACCCGGCCGCCCCGCGCATCGTCGACGTCATCGGCGTGTGGGCCAGGCGCGGCAACCGGGCCGGTGAGCGCGCGGCGGCCGCGGCCTTCGCCGACCTCCTGTTCACACCGCAGGCGGGAGCACTGATCCGGCTCTTCTTCGCCCAGACGGCCACCCGCAAGAACCCCTGGGCGCGTGCCGCCAAGCGGGTCGCCAGGCTCGCGGTCCTCGGCGCGGGTCTGATGGGCACCGGCATCGCCGAGGTCAGCGCCGGCGCCGGACTCGACGTGCGCATCAAGGACGCCGACCCCGCCCTGGCCCGAGCCGGGCGCGACAGGGTGGCTGCCTCCGTCGCCGCGCGGGTAGGCAAGGGACTGGATCAGGCCGCTGCCGAGGCGGTGGCGGCCCGGGTGGCGGCCGCGTCGACCTACGCGGAACTGGCGGAAGCCGACGTCACCATCGAGGCTGTGCTCGAAGACCTCGAGCTCAAGCGCACCGTCATGGCCGAGGTCGAGGCAGTCACGTCGGAGGGGCATCTGTACGCTTCCAACACCTCGGCCATCCGGATCGACGAGCTGGTCGCCACGGCACGGAGGCCGGAGGCGGTCGTCGGCATGCATTACTTCTCGCCCGTTCAGAAGATGCCGTTGCTGGAGGTCGTGGTCACGCGCCGCACCGCTGAATGGGCGGTAGCGACCGCGACGGCGGTGGGGTTGAGGCAGGGCAAGAGCGTCATCGTCGTACTGGACGGACCCGGCTTCTACACGACCAGGGTGCTGACCGTCTACCTGGCAGAGGCGCTCCTTGCCCTCAGGGAGGGCGTGTCGCCTACCGTGCTGGAGAAGGCCGCGGTCGACGCCGGCTTCCCGCTGGGACCGCTGGCGCTGATGGACGATGTCGGTATCGATACCGGCGCCAAGATCGAGGCCGTGCTCGAGCCGTTGCTCGCCGAGCGTGGCTACGCGGCGGTCCCGGCTGGCGTCAGCGCCAAGTTGGCCAAGGCCGGGTTCCTCGGCAGGAAGGCGTACAAGGGCTTCTACCTGTACGAGGACGGCAAGCGCTCGCGTCTGTTCGACGTCAGAGCGTTCCTGGCCGCGGGCCTGCCGCTGCCCGTGGATGGCAAGGGCAACTGGCCCAGCCGCGAGCTGGCCGAACGACTGCTGCTGACCTTCGCGCGCGAGGCGGTGCTGTGCCTGCAGGACGAGGTCCTGCGTTCGGCCCGTGACGGCGACGTCGGCGCGGTGCTCGGCCTCGGCTTCCCCCCGTTCCTCGGCGGTCCGTTCGGGATGCTCGACGGGCTGGGATTGCCTCAAGCCGTGGCGCGCTACCAGGCGCTGAGCGCGCAGCACGGGGAGCGGTTCTCGCCGCCCCGGTTGCTGGTGGACATGGCGGCAGACGGCCGGCGGTTCCACCCTCCCCGCGGGGGCGCGGCGGCGTGAGCCCGGCGGGGCGCGGCGCCGGCGGCGGGGAGCGCTCGGGCTGCGACCGCTTCAGGGTCGTCATCGTCGCGGCGCATCCCGATCCCGCGAGCTTCAACGCGGCGCTCGTCACCGCTGCGGCAGAGGCTGCACGGCGGCTGGGCGGCGACGTGCGGGTTCACGACCTCTACCGCGACGGCTTCGACCCGCGCCTGGCCGTCTCCGAGCTACCCTCGCAGCCCGCGGCTGCCGGCATGCCGGGAACGGAGTCGGTCGCCGCGAAGCACGTGCGCTTCGCCGACGACCTCACGTCACGCTACGCCCACGACCTGGTGGGGGCTGATGTCGTCATCGTGGTCCATCCCGTGTGGTTCTTCCACGTGCCCGCCATCCTGAAGGGCTGGGTGGACAGGGTGGTGCGGGAGGACGTCGCCTTCGAGCTCGGGCCCGATGGCCGGGTCGCCGGGTTGCTGCGCGCGCGTTCGGTGCTGATCGTGACGACGGCCAACACCTCGAGCGCCACCGAGACCGCCGTGTTCGGCGCTCCTGTGGAGACGTTCTGGAGGACCGTGGTCTTCGGACCGGCGGGGGTGAAGAGCGTCGAGCGACTGGCGCTGGCGCCCGTGCGGAACAGCGACGACGCCACGCGCGCCGCGTGGTTGGCGCAGGTCGCGGCGGCCACCTCGCGCCACGTCCGCGACGTCCGACGCATGTCCTGAGGACGCACCCCGGCGTATCGTGTCTGCCACTGTGTCGCCTGAGCCCGAGCCGTCAGTACCTGCTGCGTCAGCACCAACCGCGTCAGCACCCCGACCGTCCGAACCCGCCGCGCCCGGCTCGGCGCCACTGACGACTGAGACCGGACCGGACGGAGCCGGCGCGGCGGAGGGCGCTTCGAAGACCAGGCGCCCGGTGGTGCTGGCGTTCCTGATGACGACCATGGCCCTGGGCTCGATCGAGGGCACCATCGTCGCGACGGCCATGCCCAGCATCGTGTCGACGTTGGGCGGGTTCGAGCTCTTCAGCTGGGTGTTCTCGGCCTACCTGCTGACGCAGGCCGTGTTCACGCCCATCAGTGGCAGCCTGGCAGACACGCTCGGACGCAAACCCGTCCTGCTCGTCAGCATCACGGTGTTCCTCTTCGCGTCGCTGGCGTGCGGTTTCGCTGATTCGATGCCGCTCCTCATCGCCTTCCGCTTCCTCCAGGGTATCGGTGCCGCCGGCATCAACACCATGGTCGTGACCTTGGCCGGCGACCTGTACACCGTCAGGGAACGCGGCCGCGTCCAGGCCTACCTCGCCAGCGTGTGGGGCGTGTCGTCGGTCCTCGGGCCGCTGATCGGCGGGGTGCTGGTGGCCAACGTCCACTGGTCGTGGGTGTTCTGGTTCAACGTCCCCTTCGGGATCGCCGCGCTGTTCGGGTTGTCGCGCTTCCTCCACGAGCGCATCGAGAAGCGCGAGCGTCGCCTCGACCTGCAAGGGGCGGCGATGCTGTTCGTGACCATGGCCGGCCTGATGGTCCTGCTCAACCAGGGCGGTTCACTGATCCAGCCGCTGCGCGTGGGGTTGGGGGCCTTGACCGCCGCTGTGGCCGTATGGCTGGTCCGGCGCCTGGTGACGGTGGCAGGAGCCATCCTGCCCCTCGACCTGTGGCGCGACAGGCTCATCCTCCTCGCCAACCTCAGCGCGTTCGTGGCGGGCATCGTGATGATCGGCGTGATCAGCTACGCCCCGGCGTACGTGCAGGGCGTGATGGGCTACGCGCCGATCATCGCCGGTTTCGCGTTGTCGACGATGTCGCTCGGCTGGCCGCTGGCGTCATCGACAGCCGGGAGGCTGCTCATCCCGGTCGGTCCGGCCAACGTGGCCCGCATGGGAGGTCTCGCCGTCGTGGTCGGCGGGACGTTGTACCTGTTCCTGCGGCCCGAACTCGGCCCGTGGTGGGTAGCGGCCTCGTCCTTCGCCGTCGGAGTGGGGATCGGCGCCATCAACACCGCGTCGATCGTGTCGATCCAGTCCTCGGTCACCTGGCAGCGGCGCGCAACGGCCACTGCGGGCAACATGCTGATGAGGCTCTTGGGCAACTCGGCGGGCGCCGCGCTGCTCGGGGGCATCCTCAACGCCGCGCTGCGTTCGCGCATCGCGGCAGCCGGCGCCGACGTTAGCATCGCGGACATCGAGAGGATCATGTCCCCAGAAGCCGCGGCGGGCATACCCGGCGTGGCTGGAGACGGTCTTGACGCCACGCGCGAACTCCTGCAGCAGCTGCTGGCAGGCGGCCTTCACGACGCGTTCCTCGTCGTGTTCCTCGCCACGGCCCTGTTGCTGGGCTTGACCCTGGCGTGGCCCCGCGGACGGCGGCTGGAGTGAGCGGCCGTTACCGGGCCGGCACGAACGCGGTCCCGGCTGCGGTCAGCCCTGCGCCAGGCTGATC
>Ga0079224_100016688_pt1 | contig 10329 bp, 7 predicted proteins | sample Stecom2015_FD_80414 | JGI IMG/M metagenome (GOLD analysis project Ga0079224, IMG submission 80414) | Agricultural soil microbial communities from Utah to study Nitrogen management - Steer compost 2015 | ecosystem: Environmental > Terrestrial > Soil > Agricultural land | place: USA: Utah... | reverse complement strand
CGGAGGTCGTCGTCACGCCGTCCGCCGTGTCCGCGGACCACCCGGACTCGTACCTGTCCGTCGCCCGGCGGCTGGCGGAGGAGACCCCCGGCGGCTACATGCCCAACCAGTTCGCCAACATGCAGGGGCCGCTGAGCCACTACGCCACCACGGGCCCGGAGATCTGGCAGGACACGGACGGCCGGATCACCCACTTCGTCGCCGGGGCCGGCACCGGCGGCACCGTGAGCGGCACCGGCCGCTACCTCAAGGAGGTCTCCGACGGAGCGGTCCGCGTCGTCGTGGCGGACCCGGACGGGTCGATCTACGCCGGCGGCGAGGCCTTCTCCTACGACGTCGAGGGCGTGGGCGAGGACTACATCCCGGACACGTATGATCCGGCGGTCCCCGATGCCTTCGAGACCGTCACGGACGCAGAGTCCTTCGCGATGACCCGACGACTGGCCCGGGAGGAGGGCCTCCTGGTGGGAGGCTCCAGCGGCATGGCCGTGGTCGCCGCGCTGCGCGTTGCGCGCACGCTGCCGGACGACGCGGTCGTCGTCGTCCTGCTGCCGGACTCCGGCCGCGGGTACATGGGCAAGATCTTCAACGATGACTGGATGGTGGAGCGCGGTCACCTGACCGCGGACGAGGTCGCGGACGCGTCCGCAGAAGGAGCACAGAAGTGAGCGAGCAGACCGACGGCGCACAGACCGCAGCACAGGGCTTCGACACGCTGGCGATCCACGCCGGCCAGGCGCACGATCCGACGACTGGCGCAGTCATCCCGCCCCTGCACGTGTCGTCGACCTACGCGCAGGACGGGATCGGCGGCCTGCGCGACGGCTACGAGTACGGTCGCAGCGCGAACCCCACCCGGACCGCGCTGCAGACCCAGCTGGCCGCGCTGGAGGGCGGCGAGTTCGGCCTGTCCTTCGCCTCCGGCCTCGCCGCGGAGGACGCGCTGCTGCGCGCCGTCCTCACGCCCGGCGACACCGTCCTCATGGGCAATGACGTCTACGGCGGCACGCACCGCCTGGTCGACAAGATCCTGGGCCCGTGGGGCGTGAACCTGCGCATCGTCGACATGACGAACACCGAGGCCGTCGCCGCCGCCCTGCAGGAGTCGCCCGCACGGGTGCTCTGGGTCGAGACGCCCTCGAACCCGCTCATGGGGATTGCGGACATCGCGGAGCTCGCGCGGATCGGCCACGAGGCCGGCGCTCTCGTCGTCGTCGACAACACCTTCGCCTCGCCCGCCCTGCAGCGTCCTCTGCTGCTGGGCGCGGACGTCGTCGTCCACTCGACGACGAAGTACCTGGGCGGGCACTCCGACGTGGTGGGCGGTGCGCTCGTGACGAGCGATGCGCAGATCGCGGAGAAAGCCGGCTTCCAGCAGTTCGCCGCCGGCGCGATCAGCGGTCCCCACGACGCGTTCCTCACGACCCGTGGGCTCAAGACGCTCGCGATCCGGATGGAGCGCCACAGCGCGAACGCGGGCCTGGTCGCAGGCTTCCTCGACCGCCACGACGCGGTGCGCGCCGTCTACTACCCCGGCCTCGAGTCGCACCCGGGCCACGACATCGCCCGTGCGCAGATGAGCGGCTTCGGCGGCATGGTCTCCCTCGCACTGGCAGATGGGGCCACGGCGCGCCGGTTCGCGGAATCGCTGAAGCTGTTCACGCTCGCCGAGTCGCTGGGCGGTGTCGAGTCGCTGGTCAACTACCCCGAGGCGATGACGCACGCGTCCGTCCGCGGCACGGAGCTGGCGGTGCCGGAGGAGGTCGTGCGACTGTCCGTGGGCATCGAGACGATCGACGATCTGCTGGCCGATCTGGAGCAGGCGCTGGGGCAGCTCTGAGCCGACTCCGGCGAACGTCGCACAAGCGATTCTGAGGCGACAGGACCCCCAGGGACGGTCATCCCCTCGCACAGCGGGACGAGAATCCGGGAAAGACGCCTTCTACGGCCTGTGGAAGCACACTCTGAGCATCGAGACGCGCTAGAATCAGGGATAAGCGCCCTATCACCCTGAGCACGCGTCCGCGCACGCGATGAGGAGTTCCATGTCAGCCGAGCAGACACCGCATTACGAAGCGGGGGACATCACCGTCCTCGAGGGCCTCGAGGCGGTGCGCAAGAGGCCCGGCATGTACATCGGCTCCACATCGGAGCGCGGCCTGCACCACCTGGTGCAGGAGATCGTCGACAACTCCGTCGACGAGGCCATGGCCGGGTATGCCTCCCACATCGAGGTCACGATCCTCGAGGACGGCGGTGTGCGCGTCGTCGACGACGGCCGCGGCATCCCTGTCGCGATGCACCCCACGGAGGGCATCCCCACCCTGCAGGTCGTGCTGACGATCCTGCACGCCGGCGGCAAGTTCGGCGGAGGCGGCTACGCGGTCTCCGGCGGTCTGCACGGCGTGGGCTCCTCCGTCGTGAATGCTCTGTCCATCCGCCTCGACGCGGAGGTCCACCGCGACGGCCACGTCTGGCGGCAGGACTACCGCCGCGGCGAGCCCACGGGCGAGGTCGTGCAGGGCGAGGAGACGGACCGGACCGGCACGATCATCACCTTCTGGCCGGACGACGAGATCTTCGAGACGACGGAGTTCTCGTTCGAGGTGCTGCGCTCCCGCTTCCAGCAGATGGCGTTCCTCAACAAGGGCATGCGGATCAGCCTCGAGGACCAGCGGAAGGCGGAGGTCGACCCCGACGACGTCCAGCTGGATGACGTGGACGAGGACGGTGAGCCGGCGGAGGCGAAGACGAAGAAGGTCTCGTACCGCTACGACGACGGACTGCTCGACTACGTCGCGCACATCAACAGGACGAAGCGGTCGGAGACGGTCAACGACGAGATCATCGCGTTCGAGGCCGAGGACCCGGACCAGATGATCTCGCTCGAGGTCGCGATGCAGTGGACGACCTCGTACTCGGAGTCCGTGCACACGTTCGCGAACACGATCTCCACCCACGAGGGCGGCACGCACGAGGAGGGCTTCCGCGCGGCGCTCACCTCGCTGGTGAATAACTACGCGCGCGAGCAGAAGATCCTGCGGGAGAAGGACCCCAACCTCACCGGCGACGACATCCGCGAGGGCCTCACCGCCGTCGTCTCGATCAAGCTGGGCGAGCCGCAGTTCGAGGGGCAGACGAAGACGAAGCTGGGCAACTCGGAGGCGAAGACCTTCGTCCAGCGCGTCGTCCGCGACGAGTTCGGCCACTGGATGGAGTCCAACCCCGCGCAGGCGAAGGAGGTCGTGCGCAAGGCGTCCCAGGCCGCGCAGGCCCGCCTGGCGGCCCGCAAGGCGCGCGAGGCGACCCGCCGCAAGGGCCTCCTGGAGGCCGGCGGCATGCCCGGCAAGCTCAAGGACTGCCAGTCGAAGGACCCCACGATCTCCGAGGTGTTCATCGTCGAGGGCGACTCCGCGGGCGGTTCCGCCACGCAGGGCCGCGACCCGCACACGCAGGCGATCCTCCCGCTGCGCGGCAAGATCCTCAACGTGGAGAAGGCGCGCCTCGACCGGGCCCTGGGCAACGCGGAGATCCAGGCGATGATCACCGCGTTCGGCACGGGCATCGGTGAGGAGTTCGACATCGACAAGCTCCGCTACCACAAGATCGTCCTCATGGCGGACGCGGACGTCGACGGCCAGCACATCACGACGCTGCTGCTCACGTTCATCTTCCGGTACATGAAGCCGCTGGTGGAGGGCGGGTACGTGTACCTCGCGACACCGCCGCTGTACCGCCTCAAGTGGTCGAACGCGGCACACGAGTTCGCGTACTCCGACCGCGAGCGCGACGGCCTGCTGGAGGCCGGCCGGGCGGCCGGCAAGCGCCTGCCCAAGGAGCTGGCGATCCAGCGCTACAAGGGTCTGGGCGAGATGAACTACCAGGAGCTGTGGGAGACGACGATGAACCCGGATCATCGCCTCCTCAAGCAGGTCACCCTCGACGACGCAGCCCAGTCGGACGAGATCTTCACCGTCCTCATGGGCGACGACGTGGACTCGCGTCGCCGCTTCATCCAGGAGAACGCGAAGGACGTCCGCTTCCTCGACATCTGAGGCGCGTGCGCCTCGGCCACCCGCTGGTGCCCGGGGCCCGCCTCCGTTCCGGCCCGTGACAGAAGAGAGATGAGCCCCCGTGGCAGACGAGCAGAACCCCACCCCCCAGCAGGACCCGGAGAACACTCCCGAGGCCCCGGCTGAGGGCACCGTGCTGAACCGGGTCGATTCGGTCGACCTCAACATGGAGATGCAGCGCTCCTACCTCGACTACGCGATGAGCGTGATCGTGGGCCGTGCGCTGCCGGACGTGCGCGACGGCCTCAAGCCGGTGCACCGCCGCATCCTCTACGCGATGTACGACGGCGGCTACCGGCCGGACCGGAACTTCTCGAAGTGCTCGCGCGTCGTGGGCGACGTCATGGGCCAGTACCACCCGCACGGCGACACCGCGATCTACGACGCGATGGTCCGCCTCGTGCAGAACTGGGTCATGCGCTACCCGCTGGTCGCCGGGCAGGGCAACTTCGGCTCGCCGGGTGACGACGGCGCGGCCGCTCCCCGATACACGGAGTGCAAGATGGCTCCGCTCGCCCTGGAGATGGTCCGGGACATCGAAGAGGAGACCGTCGACTTCCAGGACAACTACGACGGGCGCAACAAGGAACCGGTGTACATGCCGTCCCGGTTCCCCAACCTGCTGGTGAACGGCTCGTCCGGCATCGCGGTGGGCATGGCGACGAATATCCCGCCGCACAACCTGCGCGAGGTCGCGGAGGGCGCTCAGTGGCTGCTGGCGCACCCGGAGGCGACGAACGAGGAGGCGCTCGAGGCTCTCCTGGGCATCATCAAGGGCCCGGACTTCCCGTCCGGCGCGACGATCCTGGGACGGCAGGGCATCGAGGACGCGTACCGGACCGGTCGCGGCTCGATCACGCAGCGCGCGGTCGTCGAGGTCGAGGAGATCCACGGCCGCACGTGCCTCGTCGTCACCGAGCTGCCCTACATGGTCAACCCGGACACGCTCGCGGCGAAGATCGCCTCGTACGTGCGCGACGGCAAGGTCGCGGGCATCGCGGACCTGCGCGACGAGTCCTCCGGCCGCACCGGCCAGCGCCTCGTCATCGTCCTCAAGCAGGACGCCGTCGCGAAGGTCGTCCTCAACAACCTCTACAAGCACACGCAGCTGCAGGAGAACTTCTCCGCCAACATGCTGGCGCTGGTCGACAACGTGCCGCGCACCCTGTCGATCGACGCGTTCCTGCGCCTGTGGGTCAAGCACCAGATCGATGTCATCGTGCGCCGGACCCGCTTCCGCCTGCGGAAGGCGGAGGAGCGGGCGCACATCCTGCGCGGCTACCTCAAGGCGCTGGGCGCGCTGGACGCCGTCATCGCGCTCATCCGCCGCTCCCCCAACTCCGACGAGGCGCGCACGGGTCTCATGGAGCTGCTGGACGTGGACGAGATCCAGGCGAACGCGATCCTCGACCTGCAGCTGCGCCGGCTGGCCGCCCTCGAGCGCCTCCGGATCGAGGAGGAGGCGCAGAAGATCGAGGAGCTCATCAAGGACTACAAGGAGATCCTCGACACCCCGGAGCGCCAGCGCGCGATCGTGTCGGAGGAGCTCTCCGACATCGTCGACCGGTTCGGCGATGATCGCCGCACGCGGATCCTCGCCGGATTCGACGGCGACATGAGCGTCGAGGACCTCATCCCCGAGGAGGAGGTCGTCGTCACGATCACCCGCGGCGGGTACGTCAAGCGCACCCAGTCGGGCCTCTACCGGGCACAGCACCGCGGCGGCAAGGGCGTTGCGGGTGCGAAGCTGCGCGGCGACGACGTCGTCGACCAGTTCTTCGTCACGTCGACGCACGACTGGCTCCTGTTCTTCACGAACACCGGGCGCGTCTACCGCGCGAAGGGCTACGAGCTGCCCGAGGGATCGCGGGACGCGAAGGGCCAGCACGTCGCGAACCTGCTGGCGCTGCAGCCGGAGGAGACGATCACCCAGGTCCTGTCCATCAAGGACTACGACGAGGCGCAGTACCTGGCGCTCGCGACGAAGTCGGGCCTCGTGAAGAAGACGCGCCTGGCGGAGTACGACTCGAACCGCACCGGCGGCGTCATCGCGATCAACCTGCGCGAGATGGCCGACGGGAAGCCGGATGAGCTCGTGTCCGCCCGCCTCGTCGACGCGGAGGACCACCTCCTCCTCATCTCCCGCAAGGGGATGTCGATCAGGTTCGCGGCCGATGACGAGACGATCCGGCCCACCGGCCGTGCGACCTCGGGTGTCACCGGCATGCGGTTCCGCGGCGACGACCAGCTGCTCACGATGGACACGGTCACCCCGGGCACGTACGTGTTCGTCGTGACGGAGGCCGGGTTCGCGAAGCGGACGCCCATCGAGGAGTACCGCCTGCAGGGCCGCGGAGGCATGGGCATCAAGGTCGCGAAGATCACCGATCAGCGCGGCGACCTGGTGGGCGGTCTCATCGTGTCCGAGGGCGAAGAGGTGTTGGTCGTCATGGAGCGCGGTAAGGTGGTCCGGTCGAGTATCGACGGAGTGCCGGCCAAGGGCCGCAACACCATGGGCGTCGTCTTCGCGAAACCCGGCACGAAGGATCGCATCATCGCGGTCACCCGCGGCCCGGAGGAAGCCGTCGAGGAAGAGGCGGAGAACGCGCCTCTCACCGACGCGGAAGCCGAAGCGGCCGTGGCGGAGATCCCCGATCCGGCTCCCCAGGAGCCGGCCGCCGACACCGAAGGTGAAGAGCAGCAGTGAGCGACAACGAGCAGAAGCCCGGCAAGGTCCTCCGCACCTCCAGCGGACGCACCCGGCTGACGGCCAGCGGTGACGCGGACGGGTCGGCGAAGTCCGGTGCCGGGACGAGCGGCAGTACTCCTGCGGGCTCGGGTTCGGCCGGCAGCGCACCCACGGCGACGGTGCCCACGGGCAGCGGTCCCACCGGGGGCGCTGGGTCCGGCGGACGGTCCTCCGGCGGACAGGGCTCGGCGGGCACGCAGACGCGGGTGAGCTCGGCCTCGGGCGGCCTGCGGCTGAGCGGAGGCGATTCCTCGACGGGTTCGGGACCGGACCACGGCGGGAAGGCGTCCGGCGGCGTGAAGGCCTCCTCCAGCGGCGTCAAGATGAGCGGGAAGTCCTCGAAGAAGGGCCCGCGCACGGTGCGCCTCACGATCGCGAACATCGACCCGTGGTCGGTCATGAAGATGTCGTTCCTGCTGTCGCTGGCGATCGCGATCGCGATGCTCGTGGCGACCCTGGTCCTGTGGCTGGTGCTGCAGATGACCGGCGTCATGGGCAACATCGAGTCGACGCTGTCGGAGATCGCGGGAGCGGAGAGCGCGGATCAGCTGCTGGCCCTCGTGAGCCTGGGACGCGTCATGGCGACGTCGGTCGTGCTGGCCCTCGTGAACATCGTGCTCATGACGGCCCTGTCGACGCTGTTCGCGTTCCTCTACAACATCGGCGCCTCGATCGTGGGCGGGTTCCATCTGACCCTCACCGACGACTGACGCAGCCTGGCGGATCGGCCGGAACATGTGAGCCATCACATGCTCCGGCCGATTTTGCGTTGGGTGTCCGGGTTGGTAGAGTTGCTTCTCGGTTCGCAAGAGCCACGGGGGCCTATAGCTCAGGCGGTTAGAGCGCTTCGCTGATAACGAAGAGGTCAGAGGTTCAAGTCCTCTTAGGCCCACGCAACCAGGAGGGGATCATCATGAGACGATGGCTCACCCTACTGGGGACTGCAGCCCTCGCCGTCGGGACTCTGGGAGTCCTGCGGAGCCGCAATCGCGGTCGGCAGGAGCAGTGGTCGCAGCACACCGATCCGGTGTAAGCTGTCTGCCCCCGGGGGTATGGCGCAATTGGTAGCGCACCTGCTTTGCAAGCAGGGGGTTAGGGGTTCGAGTCCCCTTACCTCCACTCGAGAAACTCGTGAGACAGTGGCTCGTTGTAGACGAAGGCCTCAACTGGGAAACCGGTTGGGGCCTTCGTTCATACCGGAACGCAGAGAGGCGGTCGGAATGAGTGACCTGGTGATCAGCGATGTGCGTCCCTGGGGCGGCGAGTCCGTGGATGTGCGGGTGTCCGATGGGGTCATCGCGTCGATCGAGCCGCACGGCGGTGGGAGTGCTGACCATCCTGATGGCCGGGTCGAGCGCGTGGACGGTGCGGGACGGCTGCTGTTCCCATCGTTCTCCGATGTCCACGTCCACCTCGACTCCACGCGGGTGGGCCTGCCATTCGAGCCGAACGAGGTCGAGCGCCGCAGCCTCTGGTCCTCCATCCAGAACGACCGCGACAACTGGCGGGACGCGGGGGCGTCCGTAGCGGAGCGTGCGACGCACACACTGGGCAGCGCGATCGCGCACGGCATGACTCGCGCTCGCAGCTATGCCCAGATCGATGCGGACTGCGGACTGGAGCGTCTCGAGGGAGTCCTCTCCGCCAAGGAAGCGCATGCGCACCGTGCGAGCGTCGAGGTCGTGGCGTTCCCGCAGGCCGGCCTCCTGCTGGAGCCCGGAGTCCCCGCGCTCCTCGACGAGGGTCTGCAGAACGGTGTCGACGTGGTGGGCGGCATCGATCCCTGCGCGCTGGACCAGGATCCCCGCCAGCACCTCGACATCGTCTTCGACCTGGCCGAGCGCCACGGAGCCGGGATCGACATCCACCTGCACGAGCCGGCGGAGCTGGGCCTCTTCAGCGCCCAGCAGATCATCGCTCGCGTTCGGGCCCTGGACATGCGGGGCCGCGTGACGATCGCGCACGCGTTCTTCCTCGCGGGGATCTCGGAGAGCCAGCGCGCGCAGGTCCTCGCTGAGCTCGCGGAACTCGACATCGCCCTGGCAACCGTGGCGCCCAGTGGTCGCGGAACCCTGCCCCTGCTCGAGATCTTGGACGCGGGGGTCCGGATCGGTCTGGGACAGGACGGGCAGCGCGACTACTGGTCGCCCTACGGCAACACGGACATGCTGGACCGCACGTGGCAGCTGGCCTTCACGAACGGACTGCGCCGTGACTCTGACATCGAGCGCGCGTTGGAGACCGCGACGCTGGGAGGCGCGCGGGTGCTCGATCCATCTCTGGGCCGGTCGGAGTGGCGCGGCGTGGGTGTGGGCGACGCGGCCGACCTGGTGCTGGTCCCGGGAGAGTACCCGGCGTCCGCCGTCATGGACCGTCCGGGCGACCGCACGGTGATCCGCGCCGGCCGCGTCGTGGCCGATGCCGGGGAGCTCGTCTGAGCTGACGCTCGTCTTCGATCGCTTGCCCTAGTCGCTCGCTTCGTCTGGTCGATGAGGACTACGGTCAGAGGAGCCACGCTCCTCCTGGGCCTTCCCGGTCGGGACGGACGATGCGCAGTCGGAGCTGGCGGCCACGACAAGCACACACCGGAGGATGGCCCCGTGCCCAGGATCGACCTCATCACGGATGTCCCGGCGTCCCCGGAGGACTGTTTCGAGCTGAGCCTGTCCGTTGACGCGCATCAGTCGTCGATGGCGGACTCCGGGGAGCGCGCGGTCGCGGGCGTGACGTCCGGTGTCATGCACCTGGGGGACACCGTGACGTGGAGGGCCCGCCATCTGGGCGTTCCCGTCAGGATGACGTCCGTCATCAGCGCACATGACGCTCCTCATCGGTTCGTCGACGAGCAGACGTCCGGACCGTTCCGGCGCTGGTGGCACGAGCACCGGTTCGAGGCGGTGCAGGGCGGCACCCGCATGACGGACGTGGTGGAGTTCGAGTCGCCGGCGGGTCCGATCGGGCGGGCGGTCAACGCCGTGTTCCTCACGCGCTACATGACGAGGCTCCTGCGGCAGCGGAACGCGTGGTTGGTGGACGCGCTGTCCGGTCCGGGTGCCTCAACCGCGTGAACCGATGCGAACGGCCCTGCGTCCCGGCTGGTGCCGGGGCGCAGGGCCGTTCGAGCTGAGGGGCGGGTGTCCGATCAGACGACGCCCAGGGCGATCATCGCGTTGGCGACCTTGCGGAAGCCCGCGACGTTCGCGCCCACGACGTAGTCGCCCGGGCGGCCCACCTCGTCGGCGGTCTCGAGGCACGTCGCGTGGATGTTGCGCATGATCTCCGTCAGGCGCGCCTCCGTGTAGTCGAAGGTCCACGTGTCGCGGCTGGCGTTCTGCTGCATCTCCAGCGCGCTCGTCGCGACGCCGCCGGCGTTCGCGGCTTTGCCGGGTCCGAAGCCCACGCCGGCCATGCGGAAGACCTCGACGGCCTCCGGGGTGCACGGCATGTTCGCGCCCTCCGCGACGACCTTGAGGCCGTTCGAGGCGAGCGTGCGCGCGTCCTTCTCGT
>Ga0079224_100016686_pt1 | contig 10329 bp, 11 predicted proteins | sample Stecom2015_FD_80414 | JGI IMG/M metagenome (GOLD analysis project Ga0079224, IMG submission 80414) | Agricultural soil microbial communities from Utah to study Nitrogen management - Steer compost 2015 | ecosystem: Environmental > Terrestrial > Soil > Agricultural land | place: USA: Utah... | reverse complement strand
GTAGTTCAAGAGCGTATTCCAAGATCAAACAATATGCAGCCTGAAGTAAGAAAAAATGTAATACATTATTTTGTATCAGATATCAGCGTGTTTGTGAGCGTATATCTGTCTTTTCTCTCGATGGTGTGGCTGACATATGAGATGACAGGATCGTCAGCCGATCTGGGGCTGGTAGGCTTTCTCCAAAATGTCCCATTTTTCCTTTTCAGTGTTTTCGGCGGAGTGGTCGCAGATAATTATAACCGGAGAAAGATCGTTATCCGGTTTAACTTTGTATTTGTCGCACTCGCACTAGCAGTCGCTTTATCGTTTATTCTCAAGCTCTTCACCTTCCCTCTTCTGCTTGTATTTTCTTTTTTATTGGGTTCATTTTATTCCATATATTATCCCTCGATGATAGCAATGGTTCAGGATATGGTAACCGATAAGGATGAATTCCCAAGAGTTATGGGGGCGGCAGCATCAAATGCCAAGACAGGGCAGCTTATTGCTTCTTCTTCTTTCAGTTTCATAATCTCTGCTTTTACAGCGGCAGGGGCGTTTATTGGAGCTTTTATTTTCAATCTCATCTCCCTGATATCCATATCAAGAGTCAAATACAATGCATCTCCGGTTGTGAAGAAGAACGAATCAGTCACCGGGCAGATAAAAACCGGCTTGAGCTATGTGATTCAATACAAGCCGCTGATGGCTATAATACTAATGTCTTCCATAATAAGCCTGGTATTTGTGTTTGTTTCTTTCCAGATGCCTCTAATCGATAAAGATTTCCTGAGCGGTACATCATCCGAACTCGGTATACTATTCATTGCCGGCGCGGTAGGTGGCCTGACTTCGGGGATATACCTGGGCAGAAGAAAGTCCACCCGTCACTTACTCTGGTTTATGATCGCCTGCGCAGTCATCTCGGGTATCAGCATAATCGGTCTTGCATTCTCACGTGAGCTCTGGCTCAGCTTTATTTTCGCAATGGGAGTCGATTTTTCGTTTATTGCCACAATGGGAATTGGTAATACCTTACTTCAGCTTCTGTCATCCAAAGAAGTTTGCGGAAGGGTACTGGGAGTGAATACAATGATGTCGTGGGGATTCTCTTCAGTAATAATGATGCTGCTGGGATTTCTCGCGAAATCCACTGGAATAGAGCCGGTGATGATAGGCATAGGAATCACATTATTTTTGAGCGCTGCAATTTACGTCATAAGTTTGAAATTCCAGCGCCCAATGCTGGAGCAGATATATTCAGATCAAAATATTCCTGTTGAGAAACAGCCAATTTAGCGCTAACGTGTCCAGCCCAAGGAAGAACAATCCGCATAATAAAAAGATGTAGTATCCGCCTGCAAAAGCCTCAGGTAATTATTATGGTCGTGCTCGAAGCCTACCCAGCATTCATAGTTATTCAGGTCGCCGGGGCTCCCGGGGCAATTGTTTGGTATATACGTACCTATATCAATTGTGGATGCAACATTCTTATACACAATTGAATCGGAAAAGTAATTCTGGACTGTCTCTACTGTCGCCGTGACAAGAGGTGGAAGCGTAGTCGGGATCTGGTCATCAATAATCGCCTGCAAATTAGCGCAGAATCTCGGGACAAGGTCACGTGAATTAATCAGCCTGAAGCTTTGAGCATTATTGGAAACAATAAGGTTATCAAAATATACCCTATATCCTTCATTCCCTACACTCGGGGCGGCATAAGTGTAAGATTTCATTCTAAATTTCGCTCCAAATCCTGCATCCAGGAACCAGGATGTAAATATGGTAGCGAGCGCTCCGCCTAGACTATGACCTGTTATGTAAAAATCAGCACCTTCGGTTGGAAGAGAGTTTAGAAATTGCTGAACTGTCTGACCTGTTTCCGGATCGGTGATCTGCAGCAATGTATCCAAACCTCCAAGTGTTCCCTGCGCTACCTTCACTGTATCGTGAGCTGTGCCATATGGATAAGGAAGCTGGTTCCAGACATATAGATCCTGTATAATATTCGAGACGAAACACCAATCGGTACCACGGATTGCCAGGCAATATGCGGTAGGGCTCTGAGTGGTGTCTTTGGCGATGTACATCATATTAGCATTATCAGAACTAAGAGCAGGTCCCCAGGCAAGTTTCCACTTACCCTGCGTAGAATAATTCTGCATTGCAAGCTGGACCTTGAGGGAATCCTTGATAAAAGCCGGATTATTTTCATTCACATAGCACAGGGATGCAAGTGTCATTGTAATTTTGGCGGCTTCGCGGTCATACTCGGTGCCACCAAAGATGGGATTATTACCTGTCGGGTCATTTGAACATCCCGACTGTGTGGAAACAATCATTCCGGCAATAATCAGTATAATACTAAAAGACGTGAAATAGTTATATAATTTTTTCATATTATCGTAATTGATTAAGTTTTGGATTTAACTTTAGAATGGTATCCCCTCTGAATATTAAGTTATAACATTATATTTAAAAAATAAACAACAATTGAAAACAACAAATGGAAGCAAAAAAATTAGAGCCACGCTTTGAGACCCGACCGGGATTTAAATTTGCGGGGATGATGTATTCCGGATATGCAGAGCAAGGTGAGATTCCTCAGCTGTGGGATAAGTTCGTGCCCATAATGGATGAAATTCCAAACCGTGTGAATCCAAATGTTTGTTACGGAGTAATAAATCCTTTTGGTCCGAAGGAAGACCGGGAAATGGATTATGTAGCCGCGGTGGAAGTGGATGGATTTGAGAATCTTCCGGAGGGTATGGCATCGGGTGAAATTCCAGAGGGATACTACGCGGTGTTCACACATAAAGGACCCATCAGCCGTTTCATGGAGACAATTCAATATGTATATGGTGACTGGGTCAAAAACTCAGGTTATAAACTAAACGGGACACCTAACTTTGAGCTCTACGATGAGAATTTCAAGGGTGACGAGGAAGATTCAGAGTGCTATATTTATGTGCCGATGGAAGAAAGAAAGACAATTTAGGAATTAAGTTATATTCTTAGTATCAGGAGAGGTGGCAGAGTGGTTGAATGTACCGGTCTCGAAAACCGGCATGGGGAAACTCATCGAGGGTTCGAATCCCTCCCTCTCCGCAAAGTTATGTATTAGCTAAAAACCCAATTACTGCCAATTATGGATATCTTTACATTTCTAAAGTTATTCAAGAAATTTTAAAAATAAGCCAAAGAATTAAATGAAATACATCGCATTTCTCCGCGGTATAAACGTCGGCGGCTCAAAGAAAATAATTATGAAGGAGCTGGCTGCTGCATTTACGGATGCTGGATATGAAGATGTGAAAACATACATTCAGAGCGGGAATGTTTTATTCAGCACGGTCAAAAAAAGCCCATCTAGTTTAGAAAAAGATGCCTCTGCTTTGATAAAAAAATCATTCGGACACGATGTTGAGATAATGGTTAGGACCGGAAAAGAAATGAATGATATTATAAAAGCAGCGCCTTTCAAGAAAAAGGATATTGATTCAGGTAAATTGCTCTATATAACAATGCTCAAGGAAAAATTAACGGTAGAAAATGTAAAGCTTTTAAAGTCTTTAACTAACCCGCAGGAAATCTTTCATTATCATAACAAAGAGATATATACCATCCGCGATCCAAAAGTGAGCTACGATAAAGCTGTCCTTGGCACATTCGACAAAAAGCTTAAAGTCTCTACGACTACCCGCAACTGGAATGTAATGAATAAATTAAACGAACTAATAAATGAAAGCTGAAATAGAAAAATTCTTTACGGAATACGAGGAGAGATTTAACCGGGCAATTCATTCCGAAGATATAAACACCAAAGAAGCGGCATCTTCTTTTGCTGAATGTTTTGTGGAATCAAGCCCTAGAGGTGTTATATGCGGAAAAAATGATGACGAATTCCTAAAGATGATCCCTAAAGGTTACGAGCATTACCGAAATATAGGCACCACATCGATGAAGATATTATCACTCCACATTCAGGAGCTCGATGAAATTCATTATCTTGCTAAGGTTCACTGGGATTCATATTACAGGAAAAATGAAAATGATATTCAGATAGACTTTGTCGTAATATATTTTTTGAGAATACAGGATGAAATACCTAAAATATTTGCATACATTTCCGGAGATGAGGAAAAAGTATTAAAAGATAAGGGATTATTGCAATGAAATCTAAGCTAAAGCCAAAATTCTTTAAAACACGGGAGGACCTGAGGAAGTGGTTTATAGAGAACCACAAGAAAAGAGACGAGCTGGTCATCGGTTTTTATAAAAAAGCTATAGGTAAGAAAACCGTAACACCTGATGAAGCCGTTGATGAGGCTTTATGTTTTGGATGGATAGACGGTATTAGACACAAGATAGATGACGAAAGCTTTCAGAACCGCTACACACCGCGCCGTCCGAACAGCAACTGGAGCCAGGTTAACATTAAAAAGGTTAAAAAGCTTATTAAAGACGGACTGATGCAGCCTGCGGGAATGAAGGAATATAAAAGAGTAACCGAAAACAGAGTTAATAATTATTCGTTTGAGCAGGAGAATATTAAATTACCACGTGAGTACGAAAAGAAATTTAAATCAAGAAAGAAAGCGTGGGAATTTTTCCAATCTCAACCTCCATCATACCGTAAACAATCTTTATGGTATGTTATGAGCGCAAAACAGGATACTACCCGTGAAAGAAGACTCAATACTCTTATTAAAGATTCAAATGACGGTCTTCGAATTAAACAATTAAGGCAAAATTAATAAATTAAAATTGATAAAATGGTAAAGATAATTGAACGACCCGGAAAAACTAAACAAGAGCTTTTAGAATCTCTTGCAAAGCTTAAAGAGAAATTCAAAAGTGAAATTGCCGGAAATGACATTGAGATAACGGGAATCCCGGATGGATACAGAGTGCGGGGAGAGAAGAGGTTCATAGTTAAATTTTATGTCGATGCTCAGATAATCGCAAAAGACGGGGAATATGAGCTCACCTGGGAGACAAACGCTCCGAAAGGAAAGGTGGATGAGGCAATCCGACAGATAGAAGATGTATTGAAAAACGGATAATAACCAAAATAATGGTTATCGGCTCCAGGCAAAAGTTTCCATTTCTTGAATTATTTTAACGATTTAAAGCTTTATAATGATTATTTTTGAATAACTGATAAAAGCCGGCATTAGTCTATTATGAAAAAAGAAGATATTGTAATTCTATTCCTGGGAATAATTGTGCTTTTTATCATAGGAATAACAAGTTATTTCTTAGCTTCGGTTTTACTTCCATTCATAGTTGCTGTTTTATTGTCCATTATTTTCCGTCCGGCTGTTGTATTCCTGATGGAGAAGAAAGTCCCCATGGCATTATCTTTATTTGTTGTGGTTATTTGCTGCGCTTTGCTTTTAGGAATAATATCTTTTATAATCTACAATAGCGTAGAATCATTTATGGTAGATTTTCCAAAGTATGAGGAAAAATTTAACCAGAAGACCACCGGATTGATGCAATATGTTAATGACATTGCTGTTGGAATGGGATTTAATCCTGATGACCTGAATGTGTCAAACATCCTTACATTTAGTACTGTCTCCGGCTTTATGGGTGGGTTTGCGGGGGTATTCTTTAATCTTTTTGGAAATGTTGTAATGGTTCTTTTGTTTATGCTTTTTCTTCTTGGCAGTACAGGGGACAGCGGGCCGAAGATGTATCGCGCGTTCTCGAAAGCAAATGCTGACAGGATAAAACATCTTTTGGATAACATAACAAAAAGTGTCAGGACATACCTTGTCAAGAAGTCGCTAATAAGTTTGCTAATTGGGTCATTATATGCATTGATCACGTGGCTTTTTGGGATGGACTTCCCTATATTCTGGGGATTCCTTGCATTTATTTTAAATTTCATCCCAAATGTAGGCTCTTTGGTAGGGACAGTTTTTCCGGTCTTATTTTCTCTTGTGCAGTTCGATTCATTCCTTTCCACCATTATATTACTGGTCTTACTAGTAGTTGCTCAGAATATTGTTGGAAACGGATTGGAGCCGATGGTATTTTCGGAGAGCCTGGATCTCAGCCCTGTTCTAATTCTGATCGCGCTTATATTCTGGGGATTCTTATGGGGTATAGTAGGTATGCTATTGGCAGTACCGCTTACCGCAACAATTAAGATAATCTGTGAAAACATAGACCCACTAAAACCCGTGGCGGTATTAATGGGAGGAAACCGCATTACGAAGGCAGTTAAAACACCAAAGCAGTAGTAAATGGAAAATACAGTAAATAGTCCGAAAAAAATAAAATTATCCGACATAGCACTTGTATCGTGCCACAGGATACCAAGCCGCTCGTTTTTCTACAAAGGCAAGCAATTCCCGGTGTGTGCACGCTGCACCGGTACGTACATCGGATTTTTGAGTATGCCGTTTTTTGTATTCGATCTTATATACCTTTCGTGGTTATGGACTTTCATTTTTATTTTACCTACTATTGTAGATGGGCTGACCCAGGCTTTTATGAATAGGGAGAGTAATAACACTCTCCGCTTAATAACCGGATTTACATACGGGGTTGGACTAATGTCGCTGGCATCCCTGATAGGGAAATGGATTGGGTCTTTAATCCTTGAATTCATTAAGTAACAGTAAAATCATCAAAACTTACTTTTTATAAATTAAAAATAAAAAAAATGTCAGATCAAGGAACACCCGGAGTACCTCCAACACCTCCTCCACCGCAATATAATACCGGCGGAGCAACAAACGCGGAAGACCTTAATATTGGTCTAAAGATATTATCATTTTGTATTCCGCTGGCGGGAGCCATTATCTACTTTGTAAAGAAAGATAAAGAGCCTGTTGCCGCAAAATCTGCATGTACGTGGGCGCTCGTAGGATTTGGATTAGGAATAGTCATTAACGTAATAGTGGCAGTATTGAATAACTAGTAAACTATTTTAGCGGGGGGATTAATATTCTCCCGCTTTTTTAATTTGGAAAGTGTACAGTAAAGATTGAGCCTTTATGCTTTTCACTTTCTACTTCTACTTCTGCATTATTCATCTCACAGTATTTCTTAACCAGCGCAAGCCCAAGCCCGTTGCCTTCGAATTTTCTGGTATACCCCTGCTCCTCCTGTGAAAAGACCTGGAATACGTGCGGTATGTATTCTTTGGAAATACCGATGCCTGTATCCGAGACTTTTACAAAAACTCCTCTCCCGTTTTTGTTTACCTCGACCTTTACACTTCCCTCAATCGTATATTTCAGGGCATTCCCGATTAAATTACTGAAAATCTGGATTATACTAAACTCATCCCCTGTTACTTTTGCATCTTTAGTATTGCTTATAAAATCAAACCCAAGCTGTTTATTATCAGCAGTGATCCTGAATTGCTTACATAGGGTTTCCAACTGCTCATTAAGGTCGATCTCTTTTTGGATAAACTTGTAATTACCGGTTTGTATTTCAGACATTCTAAGTATAAGGTCTATAGTCCTCATCAGCCTCTGACTGGCCGACTCGATTATTTCAAAATTACTCTTTGTTTCTTCATCTACTTTGTCTTCGAGGTCTTCCTTTATTAATTGAGAATAACCTATGATGGCATTAATTGGTGTCCTGATCTCGTGAGACATTTGCGCGAGAAAATGCGACTTTACCCTGTCTGACTCCTCCGCTTTCTCTTTAGCATCCTTCATTTCCTCTTCAGCTTTTTTCTTTTCCGTCATATCACGTACTATTGATATCAGTAATACCTTGTCACCCTGCTTAATTTCAGAGACAGTCAGCTCGACATCCAAAGTCTTTCCATCCTTATGTATTATCCTGGTATCGAACCTGTCATCGTGACGCATTTCATACTTCTCATACTCTTTTGGCTGGAGATCCACTGTACGCATTTTCAAAAGCTCTTCCTTTGAATACCCGGTCAGCTCAGCCGCGTGTGCATTTGCATCTATTATGTTCTCATTTTCATCTTCTATAAAAATGGCATCATTCGCATTTTCGAAAATTGTCCGGTAAATCCTTTCAATGTCGACTCTTTCTCTCTCAATGAATTTTCTTTCCGTAATATCAGTAATGTGCGCAGTAAAATGTATTGGAATACCGGATTGGTCTTTTTGAATTGATACCTGCAGCAGCGTGTGTATTATATCACCATCTTTTCGTATGTATCTTTTCTCCAGCTGGGTATAGGGTGCTTCACCGTTTATTAAAATTTCAGCTACTTCCAGCTCTTTCTCAATGTCTTCGGGATGAGTTATTGATCTATAATGCTTTCCAATCAAATCTGAAGGGGAATAGCCCACCATATCACAAAACGCCTGGTTTACGCGCATAAATACTCCATCAATAGTTCTGACAACTACCCCGGTTGGGGCATACTCAAAAAGATGACGGAAATCCTCTTCACTTTTCTTCAGGAAATTCTTTGCCAGCCAATTTTCAAGGCCCCGTCCAATCCCGATGGCAGCTTTTTTTAGCCCTTCTATTTCGGCTTCAGACCACTGACGGTCTTCATTAAACTCATCAAATCCTAGAAATCCCCACCATTTCCCTGATAAAAATACCGGTATGGCAACTACTGACTTTAAATTAAGCGATTTCAAAAATTCTATTTCTTCGGTAGGAAACATTTTCACATCACCGTAGATAGCTTCTCCCTTACTGAGGGTATCCATCCATCTATTGAGTTTATTCTTTGAGTATGAAATGCTCTGATACTCGGGGGAATAAAGATGAGACTTAACTCCTTCCTTAACATACTCCATTGTCTGGCTGGTGTACAACGCTCCTTCGGTCTCAAAATTCTCATAAATGCAGACTCTATCCACGCCCGAAGCTTCGCCTAACAGCGTCAAAACTTCATTTACCGTTTCATTAAAATCTTCCATTGCCAGAAACTTTTCTGCGCATTTATTGGCTGCTTCCAGGATCTTCTGACTGTTCTTTTCACGCTGTTCATTCTTCAGCCTTCCCGTTATATCGGACATAATCCCGACCGTGCCAATAACTTTTCCATCATCATCTTTGATGGATGTCCCGTTTATCTCTATCCATATCACATCTCCGGTCTTAGTCTTGTTCCTGAGTATGTATGTATCCGAAACTCCTTTAAATCTCAGCTGTTTTTTTTCCTGGAGTATATTTCTGTCAGACAGTTCAACCAATAGTACGTCTGAGGTGCGCCCGGTAAGTTCACTGCTTTCATAACCCACCATTTCACAAAATCTCTTATTCACATAACGTATGATATCATCATTATCTACAAATATAAGACCCTGCCCCATATTTTCCACAATAAACTTGAACCTGTTATTGTATTCAATCAAAAATTCCGGCACTTCATTTCCTTCGTTAACATTTACCGGTTCAGGGATTGAATCTTTTTGTATTTTTTCCTTCAAATCTTATTGTAAGGTTTCAATTATCCTAAATAAAAAGCGGCTCTTCAACAATGCTATTTGGATTGATAAAGCGCCGCCCCGTAAAAACTCTTATTTTTTTAATTCCCAACTATGATCTTTTTTCCATCCTCGTTGTTCTTTTTCATAGTCTTGGGTGTAGTTCTGAATACGTAATCCCACATAGGATTGCTGACTCCGTAAGCAGTATTGTCATCCTGGAAGTGATGTCTTAAATGATACTCCTTCAAGAACTTTCCTATCCTACCGTTCATTCTCATATGATGAGTTGCATAATGAACTGAGTCATATGAAACATACCCCAGGACAAACCCGGAGAATGTCGTAAAACCGTAATCACCAAAAAGCCACATGAAAATAAAATAGAATAACACAGCAAGCGGCACACTCACAAGCAATGGCATTACAAGCCTTGTGCTATCCCTCGGATAGTCGTGATGTATCCCGTGAACGAGAAAATGAATGTTTTTACCCCAATCGGATTTTGGGTGATAATGAAAAGCCCACCTATGAAAGACATATTCGAATAATGTCCAGGCAATGACACCGCCCACAAAGCATAATATTCCGGGTAAAAAAGCTACCCGCCCAAAACCTATGAAGAGAAGGTACAGCGCTACAGGAACAAAAACCACAATAGGAGTAATCGGATGGATATGTGAAAAATACTCCAGAATTGGGTTTTTGAACAGTCTAATTGTTTCATCTTTATTTGAAACATACATCTTTGGCATTGAATAATCCTCTTAAAGCTTCTTTCTTCTACTAAAAACAAATATATAGGTATTGCAGATATAAATAAAGACATAAAACGATTTCAACATAGATAGCGGGAAAACGTTTGATTTTTAAACAATATGAGGTTATTTTTGTAATTAAATTACTTTCTCATTAAAACCCATTACAAAATGAACAAAGAAGAATTAAT
>Ga0079224_100016685_pt1 | contig 10329 bp, 7 predicted proteins | sample Stecom2015_FD_80414 | JGI IMG/M metagenome (GOLD analysis project Ga0079224, IMG submission 80414) | Agricultural soil microbial communities from Utah to study Nitrogen management - Steer compost 2015 | ecosystem: Environmental > Terrestrial > Soil > Agricultural land | place: USA: Utah... | reverse complement strand
GCGAGTCGGGCGGGTTCACGTTCCACGGCGGCGCGGGGCTGCGGCTCTACCCGGTCGGGGCGGGCGAACGCGGCACGGCGTGGCTGCGGCTGACCGCCCGGGGCCGGGCCGGTCACGGTTCGAAGGCCAACTCGAGCAACGCGGTCGTGTTCCTCGCCGAGGCCGTCGCGCGGATCGGGCGGCACCGCTGGCCGGTGCGGCTCGTGCCCACGGTGCGGGCGGCCCTGACCGAGCTGGCCGCGGTGTACGGCGTCGAAGCGGACCTGGACGCGGAGGATTTCGACGCCGAGGCGCTGCTCGCGAAGCTCGGCCCGGCGGCGGAGCTGGTGGAGTCGACGCTGCGCAACAGCGCCAATCCGACCATGCTCGAGGCGGGGTACAAGGTCAACGTCGTGCCCGAGCACGCCGCCGCCCAGGTGGACGGGAGGATGCTGCCGGGAGGGGAGGACGAGTTCGCGGCCACCCTGGACGAGCTGACCGGCCCCGAGGTGGACTGGGAGTTCCAGCATCGGAGCGCGCCGCTCGCCGCGCCGGTGGACTCGCCGACGTTCGCGGCGATGCGCTCGGCGCTCACACGGTTCGACCCCGAGGGGCGCGTGGTGCCGTACTGCATGTCGGGCGGCACGGACGCCAAGCAGTTCTCGCGGCTGGGCATCGTCGGTTACGGCTTCTCGCCGCTGCGGCTGCCCGCCGAGTTCGGTTACGGCCGGCTCGCGCACGGCGTGGACGAGCGGGTTCCGGTCGACGGACTCCACTTCGGAGTTCGGGTGCTCGACGACTTCTTGCGTTCGGCATAGAGGAGAGGACCGGATCTCATGGCAGTGAAGCGCGCCCCTTACGGCGCCTGGGAGTCGCCGATCACCGTGGAGCACGTCGCCGACGGCGACGGCCGTCCGGCGCACCTGGGGACGGTCGGCGAGGAGGTGTGGTGGACCGAGCCGCGCCCGAGCGAGGAGGGCCGCCGTACGCTGGTCCGACGCCGCGCCGACGGATCGGTCGCCTCGGCGCTGCCGGCGCCGTGGAACGTCCGCAACCGCGTCCACGAGTACGGTGGGACGCCGTGGGTCGGGCGCATGACCGAGGCGGGCCCGCTGATCGTCTTCTCGAACTTCGCCGACCAGCGGCTCTACGTGTTCGAGCCCGACGGCGGCGGCGAGCCGCGGCCCATCACGCCGGTGCCGCGCTTCCCGAGCGGACTGCGGTGGTGCGACATGGAGTTCCTCCCCTCCCGCGGCGAGGTGTGGGCGGTGCTCGAGGAGTTCACCGGGGAGCGGCCCACGCAGGTGCGGCGGGTCCTGGCGGCGGTGCCGCTGGACGGCTCGGCCGCCGGGGACCGCGGGGCCGTCCGGGAGCTGACCGATGACACGTACCGGTTCACGACCGGTCCGCGCCTCGACCCCGAGGGGAGGCGGGTCGCGTGGATCGTGTGGAACCACCCGGACATGCCTTGGGACGCGACGGAACTGCGCGTCGCAGAGATCACCGGGGAGGGGGCGCTCGCCGGTGCGCGGACCCTCGCCGGGGGCGGCGCGGAATCCATTCCGCAGGCGGAGTGGGCGACCGACGGGTCGCTCGTCGCCGCGAGCGACCGGACCGGGTGGTGGAACCTGTACCGGATCCGCCCCGAGGACGGGAGCGCGGAGGCGGTGTTCCCGGCCCGCAGCGAGTTCGCCGGGCCGCTGTGGACGCTGGGGACGCGGTGGTTCCGCGTCCTGGAGGACGGCCGCGTCGCAGCGCTGCACGGCAGGGGCCGGAGCGTGCTCGCCGTCGTCGGCGGCGAGGACGCGACCGGCGAGGGGATCGGCGGGCCCTGGACGGAGTGGGCGCCGGGGCCGGCCGCGGCGGGCCTGAAGGTCTACGGTCTGGCCGCGAGCCCGTCGAGCGGCTACGAGATCGTGGAGTACGACGCCGCGGAGGACCGGGCGCGGGTCGTCGCGGCGGCGCACGCCGACCGGGTCGACCCGGCCTACTACCCCGAGCCCGAGCACCGCACCTTCGCCGGGCCCGAGGGTCGTGAGGTCCACGCGCACGTCTACCCGCCGCGCAATCCCGGGTTCGCCGGGCCCGAAGGCGAGTCTCCGCCCTATGTGGTGTGGGTCCACGGAGGCCCTACCAGCCATGTGCGGGCCGTCCTCGACCTGGAGCTCGCCTACTTCACCTCCCGCGGCATCGGCGTGGTGGAGGTGAACTACGGCGGTTCCACCGGATACGGGCGCGAGTACCGCGACCGGCTGCGCGAGGCCTGGGGCGTGGTGGACGTCGAGGACTGCGCGGCCGTGGCGCGGGCGCTCGCAGAGGAGGGCGCGGCCGACCGGGCGCGCCTGGCGATCCGGGGCGGCAGCGCCGGGGGCTGGACGTCGGCGGCGTCGCTGACCTCGCCCGCGGCCGAGGGCCTGTACGCGTGCGCGACCATCATGTACCCGATCCTGGACCTCTCGAGCTGGCACGGCGACGAGACGCACGACTTCGAGTCGCAGTACCTGCACACATTGGTCGGTCCGGTCGAGGAGGTGCCCGAGCGGCACCGTGAGCGCTCGCCGGTGAACCACGCCGACCGGATTTCGGCGCCGTTCGTCCTGTTGCAAGGCCTGGAGGACGAGATCTGCCCGCCCGCGCAGAGCGAGCGGCTGCTGGAGCGCATCGCCGGCAAGGGGGTCCCGCACGCCTACCTCGCCTACGAGGGCGAGCAGCACGGGTTCCGCAAGAAGTCCACCATCGTCGGCGCGCTCCTGGCCGAACACGCCCTGTACGCGCACGTGTTCGGCTTCGCGGTACCGGAGGGCGCGGCACTGGAGCTGCGGACGTGATCGAGGCGCTGCGGCGGCCGCGCCGACTCGAGCGGGGCGATCGCGTCGCGATCATCGCCCCGAGCGGCCCGGCGCCCGAGGAGCGGATCGGGGCCGGCAACGCGATCCTCGAGAGCTGGGGGCTGGAGCCGGTGGTCCTGCCCGGAGTGCGGGGCACGCACCCGCACCTGGCGTACCTGCCGGCGGACGACGAGACCCGCGCGGCGGCGTTCCAGGACGCCTGGAGCGATCCGGGCATCGCGGCGGTCTTCTCGGCGAGGGGCGGCTACGGCGCCCAGCGGATGATCGACCACGTCGACTGGCAGGCGCTGAGGAGGGCCGAACCGAAGGTCTACGTGGGGTTCAGCGACGCGACGGCCCTGCACGAGGCGATCGCGGTCCGCCTGGGAGCGGCGACCCTCCACGGCCCGATGCCGACGTGGTCGGCGTTCATCGAGGACACCGCCACCCGCGAGCACCTGCGGCGTACGCTGTTCGATCCCGAGACGGTCCGGCGGCTGGCACCGCCCTCCGCGCGCCCGCTCGTGCCGGGCCGAGCCGCCGGGGTGACCTTCGGCGGCTGCCTGAGCCTGCTCGCCTCCAGTGTGGGCACCGGCGAGGGCCGGCCCGACGGCACGGGAGGGCTGCTCCTGCTGGAGGACTTGGAGGAGGAGGACTACCGCCTCGACCGATATCTGACGCAGCTGCGTCGCTCGGGCCTGCTGGACGGCGTCACCGGGATCGCGCTGGGGTCGTGGACCGGCTGCGGGCCCGAGGCGTCGGTCCGCGAGGTCCTCCTGGACCGTTTGGGCGGCCTGGGGGTGCCCGTCCTCGGCGAGGTCGGGTTCGGCCACTGCGCGCCGTCGTGGACGGTCCCGCTCGGCGTCCCCGCGGTCCTGGACGCCGGGGCGGGGACGCTCGAGTTCGAGGTCCCCGCGCTGCGATAGGGCGAGCTCCGGCGAAGCGGCGCCCGGGCCCGTCAGGCGCCGGGGACGCGGTCGAGGAATCCGCGCACCGTTTTGATCCTGCCCTCGGCGTCGAGCTCGACCACGTCGAAGCCGAGCACCGGCGGCTCCTCGCCCTCGGGACCGAGGCTCCAGCGGAAGCGGGCCTGGTCGTGGTGGCCGTCGGCCTCGCCGACCTGCCGGAAGGTCCAGCCGGGGAACCGCTCGTGGACGCCGGCGATGAAGGCGCCCATGCCCTCGTGCCCGTCCACCGCGGCCATCGGGTCGATGTAGCTCACGTCCGGCGCGAAGACCTCGCCGAGGAGCCGCTCGCGCCGCCCGGGGTCGGTGGCGTTGCAGGCGTCGAGGTAGGCGGCGGCGACGGCGTCGAAGTCGTTCATGGTTCGTTCTCCTCAGTCCTCGTCCCGCCGGTTCGCGGGAACGCCACCAGCCTGACCGCGGTCGCGCCTCCCGTCGATTACCTCTGCGGTAATGGCGTCCGGTGCCGTCGGCTCTACGCTTGGGCGCATGTCCACTCGACCCTCCGCGCCCGCTCCCGGCGAGTTGCTCCGGCACTGGCGCACCCGGCGGCGCCTGACCCAGCAGCAGACGGCGGTCCGGTGCCGCGTCTCGGCCCGGCACCTGAGCTTCATCGAGACCGGGCGGTCGAAGCCCAGTCCGGAAATGGTCGCCCGGATATGCGAATGCCTCGAAGTCCCTCTGCGGCACCGCAACGAGATCCTGCTGGCCGCCGGATACGCCCCCGCCCACGGCGAGTCGTCCCTCGCGCGGCCGTCCATGAAGCTCGTCGGCGCCGCGCTGAGGCGGATTCTGGACGGGCACCTGCCCTTCCCAGCGGTCGTCGTGGACCGGCACTGGACCATGGTCGACGCCAACGCGGGCGTCGATCCGCTGCTCGAGGGATGCGCGGCGACGCTGCTCGAGCCGCCGGTGAACGTGCTGAGGTTGAGCCTGCACCCTGAGGGGATGGCGCCGCGCATCCGCAACCTCCCGCAATGGCGGGGGCATCTCCTGGCCCGGCTGGAACACCAGATCCGCGCCACCGGGGACGCCGAGCTGGAAGGACTGCATCGGGAACTGCGGTCGTATCCGGGAGGCGCCGACGAGGCGCCGGGCGACGGCCCGGTCGTCCCCCTGCGGGTGGACACGGCCGCCGGGGTGCTCTCCTTCTTCAGCACCACGACGGTCTTCGGCACGCCGCTGGACGTCACGGTGGCCGAGTTGGCGATCGAGTCGTTCTACCCCGCCGACGAGGAGACCGGCCGCCTCTTGCGGGGCGGGGGCGCGTAGGTCTCGATCAGGCGGTCCTGGACCTCGTCGACGCCGGGGTCGGAGACCCGCCGCTCGGGGTCGGCGTCGTACCAGGCGACGACTTCACGGATGCCGAGCTTGAACGGGGTGGTGGAGCGGCCGAACTCGGGCACGAGCCTCTTGATCTTCGCGTTGTCGAAGAGCATCGTGTGCGCCTTGTCCCCCAGCAGGCCCGGGCCCCATTCGGGGACCTCGGCGGCGATGGTCTCCGAGGCGATGTGGACGAGTTCTGGTTCGGCGACGCCCGCGGCGGCGGCCGCGGCCTCGAAGATCTGGTTCCACGAGGGGGCCTCGTCGCCGGTGATGTGGAACGGCTCGCCGATCGCGGCCTCCTTGCCGAGCAGGCCGACGAGGCCGACGGCGAAGTCGCGGCTGTGCGTGATGGTCCACAGCGAGGTGCCGTCGCCGTGGACGACGACCGGCTTGCCCGCCCGCATCCGCTCGATGACGTTCCACTTCGCCTCGAACGGCAGGAGCGTCTCGTCGTAGGTGTGGGAGGGCCGCACGATCGTCATGGGGAAGTCGCGTTCGCGGTAGGCCGCCACGAGGAGTTCCTCGCAGGCGATCTTGTCGCGCGAGTACTGCCAGTGCGGGTTCTTCAGCGGCGTGGACTCGACGACGGGCATGCGGGCCGGCGGGGTCTGGTAGGCGGAAGCCGAGGAGATGAAGACGTACTGGTCGCAGCGGCCGCTGAAGAGGTCGATGTCGCGCTGGACCTGCGCGGGCACGAAGTTGACCCAGTTGATCACGGCGTCGTAGTGCCGCTCGCCGATCGCCTCGCGCACCGCTTCGGGGTCGTTCACGTCGGCGGTGAGCCGGACGACCTCCTCGGGGAGGCTCCGGAGCGTGCTCGTGCCCCGGTTGAGCACGGTGACCTCCATGCCCTGGCGCACCGCCTCGCGGACGCACGAGGCGCTGATGATGCCGCTGCCGCCGATGAACAAGACCTTCAGATGCGCCATGTCCGCTCCTTCGCGCGCTGTCTCCGGGCCGATCCGTCGGCCAGCCTACCCGTCTCGGCCCGGGCACGGAGCGGCCTGTTTCGACCCCGCCCGCAGTTCTCGAGGCGGGACACCGTTTCCGCAGATCATGTCATTCGCCTGGGCGGGTGCTGCGGACCAGGCGTTCCGGACGGCGACTCGGGCAGGTGTCCGACGTGCGCTGCTCCACCACGCCTAAAAGCTTGCAACTTCACCTCGGTCAGACACGGCCGCGCCCGGCTCGGTTTTCACCAAAGGTCCATATTCGAGAGGGAAGAACAGACCTTGAGCCGTGTACGGCTTCGATCCTCACCCGGTGACGGTCACCGATCGGGGGCCGAAAGCCCGTCACAGCAGGCGCGGCGTCAGTTCAGCCGGGTGGGGTCGGGAACGGGTCAGTCGTCCTCCGTTTCACTCGTCGGCCGCGCCGCCTTGCGGTCGGCCTCTTTGCAGGCGTACGCCCCGAAACCGAAGCCCGTGACCGCAAACCCGAAAGGCCCTAGCATTACTGCCATTTCGTCGGTGGGCGGGTACGAACCGAAGAACGCGACCACGAGGAGCACTCCCGCTGCCAACGCCGCGGCGTTCGCCAGGGCGTTGCCGACGGCGACGGCCGGGCGCAGGAGCGCGGCACCGTTGAAACCCGTCACGTACCCGGCGTACGCCGGTCCGCCTACACCGAGAAGGATGGCGGCGGTCTCCATGGTGGTGGACGCGAATGCCGTCCCAGTCGAGGGCATGTGCGGCATCACGAGGATGGCGGCGACCGCGAGAGGCAGGAGCGTCAGGCCGAGCCGGACCGACAGGTCCAGTGATGCAAGCCTCCCGCCAGGCTGGGCCCGGCCGCTGTTCATGAACGCCAGTTGCAGGATCGCAGCGACGGTCTGCAGGAGCGCGAGGCCGAGGGTGATCCATTTGATGGCGTCGGCGTCAGGGGACATGTATGCAGTATCTCAGTGCGGCGCAAGCAGACATGCTGCTGCACGGCTGAGAATCCGAACGCTCGGCGTCGCGAGCACCGGTACTACAGCGACCGATCATGTTGTGACCTGGTGAAATCGGTTCCAGATGGCGAGGTTCTGGCCTCGGTGACGCCATTGGAGGGCAACTTGGCGTCGACGTCGAAGCTCCGACCAGTGGCACCGATGCCCCTGGGCGGGGGTTTTCTCGTGTTCGGCGGCCCAGAGGCGGCGGGCTTCGGGGAAGGCCAAGGCGATCTGGCTGAAGCCGTCGGGCCTGGGCTGGTCGCCGATTCAGGCGGGCCGGGCGCGGCGGTCGCTCGGCGAGCGGGGCGGCGGGTCGATCGCTCGCGCACTCGACCCGCCGGCCCCGCCGGGCGGTGCCTGGTCAGCCGGCCGAGCCGGTGACGGTGTTCCCGGACTTCGTCACGGTGTAGGAGAGGGTCTCTCCGCTCCAGAAGTGGAACGTGAGCGCCACTTCCTTGCCGTCGGCGACCTCCGCGAAGAAATTCGCCTTCAACGTGATCGCGCCGGCGTCGTAATCCGGCTCGAAGGTGTAGCTGAACTCCTTGTAGGAGGTCCAGTTCTGCGGGCCGGCGTTGCCGCTGCCGTCGGTGTAGACGGCCTCCATGGTGGCGAGCTGGTCACCGTTGAACTGGGTCGGGATCACCAGTTCCTCGGCCGTCCCCGAGGCGTCCTGCACGGTGGGCACGTCGTAGCTCACGACGCTGATCCGCCAGGGAGCGCCCTGCGAGAAGTCCGCGTGGAGGTCGGCGTTGACGCCGTACTCCTGCGAGCCGACCAGTTCGGTGAGCGCCGCCGCGGTGATCGTGAGCTGGTCGCCCGAGACCGTGTAGTCGGCGCCCTCGGTCAGCTCGGTGTCGCCGTGGCGCAGCCCCTCGAAGGTGTTGCCGTTCGGGTTGAGCGTGACCGTGGCGTCGGTGATGGCGCCCGCGCGCTCGACGAAGACCTGGTCGGTCGAAGCCGTGCCCGAACGCGAGGTGCGGTTCGCCTCCATGATGGCGAACAGCTCGGGGTCCCGCCATTCGAACGCGGTCCGGTCGAAGTGCTGCCCGTTGTCCCACACCTGGAGGGTGAGCTGCTTCTGGCGGGCGTAGTGGCCGACGAACTCGAAGAACTTCAGCTTCTCGCCCTGCTCGATGGTGCCGGTGTGCTGGTCGAAGCCGAGCAGGCCCCATTCACCGATGAGGACGGGGACGCCGGCCGTGACGAACTCGTCGTGGACGCGGTCGAAGTTGTCGATCACGTCCTGGCGGGTCTCGTCGTCGAAGGTGGTGTAGCCGGCGATGTTCACGCTGAACGGCCAGAAGCCGTAGTAGTGGACGGTGGCGGCCAGGTTCGGGTCGTCGAGCGCGGTGATGGTGTCGGTCAGGGCGTCGAGGCGTTCCTGCTCGGCGTTGGTGTGCAGCGTCGGCAGGACCAGGACGCGGTCGGCGTTGCCGCCGCCCGAGTCGCGCACGATCTGGTGGAAGGAGACGTTGAGCTCGTCCAGCAGGGCGTAGGCGGTGGCGTCGTCGACGTTGTTGAACTGCGGCTCGTTGATGCTCTCGAACAGCAGTTTCGGCGAGGCGTCGCGGAAGCGCTCGGCCAGGTCGGTCCAGATCGTGTTGTAGCGGGCGAGGACCTCGTCGTGGTTCGTCTGCATGTCCGCGACCCAGATCCACGAGTCGTGGTGGATGTTGATGAGCACGTACAGGTCTTCGGCGAGGGCCCAGTCGGCCACCTCCTCGACGCGGTCGAGGTATGCCGGGTCGATGGCGTAGTCGGGCGCCGAGCCCTGGTGGTTGTCCCACGTGACCGGGATCCGGATGCTGTTGAAGCCCTGGTCTGCGATGTTCTGGATGAGCGCCTGGGTGATGCGCGGGTTGCCCCAGGCGGTCTCGTCGTCGCCGACGGCGTCGAGCGAGTTGCCGAGGTTCCAGCCGGGCTGCATCGCGGCGATGGTCTCCATGGCGTCCGTGTCGCCGGCGGGCGGCGGCGTGGTGGGCGGCTCGGTGGGCTGGCCGATGCTCCCGGTGCAGGGGACGCCGTTGAGGGCGAAGTCGGTCGGATCGGCGTTGCCGCCCGACCAGGACCCGTTGAAGCCGAAGGCGGCCGAGGCGTCGGTCGCGATCGTGGCGTTGTAACCGGCGTCGGAGGCGACGACCTGGGCCCCGTGGTGGTGACCGTGGCGTTCCACGCCTGGGTGATCTGCTGGCCGGAGGGGAAGGTCCAGGACAGGTCCCAGCCGTCGACGGCGTCGCCGAGGTTCGTCACCTTCACGTTCGCGGTGAATCCTCCGGGCCACTGGTTCTGGACGGCGTAGTCCACCTCGCACCCTTCGGCCGCCTGGGCGGCGATGGGCAGGGCGATCCCGAGTCCGAGGAACACGGCGGCAATGGACGACACGGCCAGTATGACCCGTCTTCGGGTCCATCGCATCGCGTCTCGCATGAGACTTCTCCATATCTCTAGGCGGCATTCGAGGGAGGAACCCCGCACAGGGTGATCGATATCCCTCGATGCCAGATTAAGTTGGAAGACCAAACTTTGTCAAATGCCCTCCACCGCCGTCCCTCACGCGCCCCACCTGCCGGAGCCGGCCATGACGGAAGACGCCGGGAGGCGCCGGCGCGGAGGTGTCCGCGCCGGCGCCTCCCGGCCCTCTCAGCCCTCGAATGTGAAGGACTCCAAGTGATCGAGAAGGACGAACTCCGAGCCGGGACTGATCTCGGCCACCTTCTCCCCCAGCCGGTGCACCCCCAGCCAGTCGACGGCGGGCTCGGTCAGGGGCTCCTCGTAGTCGTCCCAGTGCGTCGGCACGACGTACCGCGGGCGGCCCGTGGCCTCCAGCAGGCGCTCCTCATAGCGCGAGCCGTCTCGACCGCCCGCCTGCATGAACAGCACCGTCGGGTCGATGCCGCGCAGCTCGCGCTCCTGGAAGTTCCCCGTGACGCCGAAGAGCATCGTCGCCTCCCCCATCGTCACCAGGTAGGCGAGGCTGCCGCCCTCCACGAGGTCGCGGACGGTCTCGGGGCGCTTCGGCACCCCGCCGAGGCGGCTGCCCGCGAACAGCAGCCGCTTGTGCCTGCCGCCGGCGTTGTGATGGGCTTCGAAGACCTCCACGGTGAAGCCGTCGAAGCGGTACAGTTCCCCGCCGCTCACCTGCCCCAACTGGTCTTCTGGCGCGTCCATGGCGCGCAGCAGGTTCAGGTGCGTCTCCGTCCCCAGCACGGTCGCACCGGTCCGGGCCGCCACGTACGGGACGTCGGTGATGTGATCCCAGTGCCCGTGCGTGACGAGCACGCAGTCGGCCGAGCCGATGTGC
>Ga0079224_100016683_pt1 | contig 10329 bp, 7 predicted proteins | sample Stecom2015_FD_80414 | JGI IMG/M metagenome (GOLD analysis project Ga0079224, IMG submission 80414) | Agricultural soil microbial communities from Utah to study Nitrogen management - Steer compost 2015 | ecosystem: Environmental > Terrestrial > Soil > Agricultural land | place: USA: Utah... | reverse complement strand
GCCAAACATGCCCTCCTCAGCCCGATTTCGTGTTTGCAAATATCCATTATTAGAACTCCCGGGCCGCTCAAACGTATTGAGAAGCCCACCTCTCACTTTACTAGCAAACATTCCTGACACTTTAAAATTGACGGTCAGATCCGACTTTTGCAAGAACTCAATCATATCCTTTCGGAGCTGATCCGAAGGGACTACGTCTAATCCGAAAACCCTAGAGAGCCTCATTAAGATATTATGCTCATCCAAAGCCGACTGAAAAGTATTGTCATTAATCTCTTTATGTTTTAACGCCACCACATCAGATGACGCCAATCTACTAAGAACCTTATTTTCGTCCATACATGTAATTATTAGTTAGCTAAGTTCTATGTTATATAAAACCTGAACAATCCCCAAATGTGGTGATACAGACCAGTTAAGCCCACAATTGGAGATCAGTTACCGCTTTTGGGGATACGCAGAACGCACGCACTTTAAGAGCTTTGCAAGCGATTTAAAAACATAATTTATACCAAAAAAATGAAAACAAAAAACATTTTAAATGCATTATCATTTTTTTTTGCCGCTTGTATGATAACCGCATGCTCAGACGATGACCAGGACAATTACATTCCGGCAAAACAAGGCATTCAGGTAAGGACGGATAACGAGTTTGGCAAAGTTCTTACCACACCCGAGGGAAAAACGCTTTATTTCTTTGCACCCGATGTCAATGGCTCTGCCAATTGTAATGGACAATGCGCCATTACATGGCCCGCCTATTACAGTGAGAATGCTGCGGCTGTCGCCGGAATCGATCCCAAGGATATCGGTGTTATCACCGGTCAGGGCGGAAAAAAACAGAACACTTATAAAGGTTGGCCATTATATCAGTTCAGCAATGACAGCCAGGTCAATGACATAAAAGGAGATGCAGTAAATGGAACCTGGTTTGTCGCGAAGCCTGACTATATCCTTATGATTGCAAATGCGCAATTAGTGGGAGCCGATGGAAAGAACTATAAAGAAGATCTCGCTGAAGGCAATGGTATTACCCCTTATTTCACTAATGGAGCGGGACGTACGGTTTACAGTTTTACACAGGATACGTTCAATAAAAACAACTTTACAAAAGAAGATTTCAGTAACGATGCTGTATGGCCCATTTACCAATCAGAGGCAGGCCCAACACCCTCCGTTATAAAGAAAGATCTACTAGGTTCCATAACGGTTTTTGGAAAAAAACAGCTCACCTACAATGGCAGACCGTTATACTACTATGGGCAAGACACAAAAAGAGGTGACACAAAAGGCGTGAGCGTTCCACGTCCAGGCGTATGGCCCTATGTCAACCTAGAAACAAGCCGGGCAGCCGGACAATAAAGACAATCAACTTATAAAAGAAACGGTGGCAGCTATAGTATCGCAGCCACCATTTTGCTATTTATGCTAAAATAGCGACTACCCGTGCAGGAGCTGCCGATCCACCGACGATCTTTAACGGAAAAACACATATTTTAAAACCCGAAGGAGGCAGTGCTCGTAGGTTTGTCAACTGCTCCATATGCAAGTATTCTTTTTCGATTCCCACCCGATGTGCCTCCCAGAAATAAGTCGGTGCATTATTCTCCTTCGCTTTGTTCGCCATATATTGCAACGGGAGGTCCCATCCCCATTGGTCAATTCCCATCACCTTTACCCCCTGCTCTATCAGCCACCAGGTCGCTTCGCGGCTCATTCCCGTTCCTCTATTGACGAAATCTGCCGTTCCCATCAACTTATCTCGATCCGTCCGTATTAACACAATATCATCCGGCTTTATGGTAATGCCATTCTTATCCAGATCCCGTTTAAGATCTTCCACTGTGATGGCCTCGTAGTCGGGCTTATGGCTGCAATCGATTACAATGCCATCTCCATAACACCATTCCAATGGAACTTGGTCAATAGTTTTTGCGGGTTTTCCTTCAACTAGTGGTCCATAGTGCCAAGGTGCATCGATATGTGTGGTTGCGTGCAATCCCATATGTTTAATGGTGTCGTCTGCCCAACCTATCCAGTTTTTCGGGAACAGACGAAATGGTAAATTCAAGGCTAAGCGGATTAACCATCGCGACTTGCGATGTGATTTGTGCTTGATTTTTACTCGCATAAACCATGGATCACCGGCGTTATATTGAATTGGTTTGGAAAGATCGATTATTTTTTGTTTCATGCTGATGTATTTTATAAAGATAGTAATGACTGAATTAATAATCTCAAAGATATATGCCAGGGCATCCTATAAAAAAACAATTGACCTGGCTTGTGGCCAGATCAATGTTTCGAAAAAAATATGTCGCTAGTAAGTATTTACAAGATCAACACGCTGCCGCCAAAATATCTCTCATTTTTTCAAGCAGTCCCTCAATTGGGTTGTCACTTGTGTTTGTCAAACATAAAAAGCCGTTAGTACAATTGGCCCCGATTGTTTGCTCCATTCCTTTGCCTGAGCGCACCATAGGGCCGTAGAGCGCTTTTAGCTGAAGATCACCGTAATCGGTCGAATACTTTAACCTGCCTATGTTCGTTACCATGATTTCATGGTTAAACGCTTCCTTCAGTACATCGAGCATTTGATTGAGACTTGGCATGTCAAAGGTCAATTGTCTAAAATACGCTAAATAATTTCTGACATGTTCTGCGGTGTCTGTTCCTGCAAGCCCTTCCTTAGCCAACCGTGCAAGCTCCCAGAACGGCAAATGCTGTTCTGCTTCAAAATACACAGGGTGCGTCGTAATGTTTAACCCAAAGTTATCATCCAGGTTAAGCGCTTTCCGAGAGCAAATGGGCGTAATCATTTCGATTTTTCGATCGGCCCATTCATCACGCATTGCTCTGGAAGCGATTAAGACGGCAGCACATAGTGCACCGTGAACAGTTGTCTCTTCATATCTGGCTCTTGAGATTATCTTTTGTGTAAGTTCCTCTGGAAACCGGATAGTAGATATTTTTGGCTCAAAAGTTTTCGATTCACCACTCAAAACCGGTGCAGGTTCAGCAGTGTCTTTCGGAAGAGCTTCCGGAAAACCTAAAGTCTCGTCATTTGATTTTTGCGGTTCCATAGGGCTCAAAACTTTTCCGGTCGCAGCTTGCAAAATGTCTCGTACAAGATAACTCACTGCAGTACCATCGGCTATGGCGTGATGTGCGACTATTATAAGCACTGTACTTCCGGGCTTCTGCACTAAAACGACCCTGATCAAGGGTGCTTGTTCCGTGTCGAACCTTATGGATAGCTCCCGTTCTACTTCTTGAGTCCAACGATAATCATCGTGTGCATACACCACGCGAAACGGAATCTCAGCACCTTCCACAGTTTCCAAAATCGGTCTGGAAAAACCATCCATCACGATTCTTACCGATAAGTTTGGATGCCGTTCTTGCACCTTAATTATTGCTTGTCGCCATGCCTCAATAGGTACGACGCCTTCAATTTCAGCCGCGAGAGCAAAATCTTTCGAATCAATTTGATCCAAAAGCCAGAATGTTTTTTCGAATGCACCCAAAGTGCGATTTTGTTGATTTGTCATGTTGTATTATGATGTTTTGTTAATTTCTATTCATAGCGACTGCAGCTCTTATACCTTACAGTATTTCGAAGATCATATCCCTTCCATGCTCGGTACCATCGCCGATCATTGAAGCATAGCATACAGAAGCTTACTTAAATATTTACGATTCAAAATTCAGAAAACATTCGCTGCTGGAAATGGACAAAATCCTACATGAATTGTACATTTTCCACTAAATATTTTGCTTCTCGATGTCCTTCAGCGATGCAAAGGTGCGGCAGTAAATATTTATTCGAAATCCCCAAATCAGGGATTAACAGCCCTACCTTGGGGATTTTTAGTAGCACACTTAACCTATTGATTCAGTTACACTGAGTGCATTTAAACTTAGTGGAAAGGGGTTGGTTTGTTTCTAGTATACGACACGCGTTTTATCGGCAAGTGGTCTAGGCTGATGCAAGTGTTGACATTCATATTACATCTGATAAGGTTCAGACTATTCGTTGCGAAACCGCTTTTGCGACTGCCTCCGTTAAGGACGCTACATGTAGCTTTTCGTATATCTTTTTTACGTGGCTTCTCACCGTGTCGTAAGTAATATTCAGTTCGTGCCCAACCATTTTATAGCTCATACCCCGTACAATGCAGCTCAGCACTTCGCGTTCCTTATTGGTAAGACCGTAATTGATGCTTGTACTCATGGGTTTATTCTGATCGACGTTAGTATGTATGGAGTATAAGAGCTTTCGTGCAACGAGCGGTGTCATTGGGGCTCCACCGTTCAACAATTCCTCAATACTCTTAATAAGAGAATGATTAATAGCGCTTTTTAATAGATATCCGGAAGCGCCGGCTCGAATTGACTCAAAGATTTTATCCTCATCTTCAAATACAGTTTGAATCAGAATCATCAGATGTGGGAGTTCGGTCTTCAGTTGCCGAACGGCATCAATACCATTCTTTCCCGGCATTTCAATATCCATTAATACGATATCTGCACCACAGTCGCGCACCCGTCGTACGCAATCTTCTGCGTCTCGGTAAACACCTACCACTTCGTAGGAAATCTGCGTGCTTAACAACAATAGGATGCTGTTTCGAATGTTTTTGTTATCGTCGAATATCGCAATTTTTGTTTTCATATTCTTTTTTACATATTTTGCTTACCCGCATGCGTGAGGTAGCGTCATCAATAAAAACGCTCACGACGGTACCTTTACCAAGACTGCTCTCAATGGAGAACCTACCCTGTAGGTCTCTCGCACGGACATGCATATTAGCAATACCGTTACCGTGAAATGCCATTTTTTGCTTCATCTGAAGCACTTCCATATCAAAACCGATACCATTATCGCAAACTGTAACCTTGAGCCCCTGATTCACCAAATACATTCTTACCATCAATTGCGTACATTGCGCATATTTTATGGCATTATTGATAGCCTCTTTCACAATAAGGTATAGGTTTTTCCTTTCCTTCATTCCCAAATGGATGATGCTGGTGTTCGTATCAACACTTAATCCGAACTCAATATTGCTCGCATAACATAGTGGTAAGGCATATGCCTCCCAACGCTTTGTAATACTATTAATATCGTCATTCTTTGGATTGAGCGCCCAAACGATGTCGTCCATATCACTAACCATTTCATTAGCGGATTCTACGATATTGTTTAGCACAGAGGTCAACTGCCTCTCCTCCTTTTTCTGAGAGTATATTTTGGCAACATTTGCATACACGGCAATACTGCTTAGTGTAGATCCCACTTGGTCGTGCAAATCACGTGCGATCTCATTACGGATCCGTCTCCTCTCTCGCAGAACGTTCATTCGTTGATGATATATATAATAAATAAACACAGCAAGCACAGCACAAACGAACAGCCAGAACCACCAGGTGTCCCAAAATGGCGAGAGAATAATAACGCGGATAGACTTATACGATTCCTTCTGTCCGCCCTTCCAGTTATCAGCTTGTACCCTAAATTCGTAAAAACCACTCGGTAGGTTCGCGTAGGTTGCGGAATTGTTTTTTCCGGCTTCTATCCAATCCTTATCATAGCCTACCAGTTGATACGAATATTGTATATTGTCGCCACTAAAATCCGGAGCAGAAAAATAAAAAGCAAAATAATTTTGGTTGTGTTCCAAGCGTATTTCTTCCTTCTCGAGCAACTCATTATACGACTTATCGAATATCTTAAAATCAGTAAAAAAGATCGGCGGTCTGTGTTGAATAGGTTTAACCTCCTCCGGCTTGAAAGTTATGTAGTAGCCCTCACCACCGGCATAAATTGTATTCTGTTGATCGCGATAAAGATAGCCTTTCAATCCATAGTTTTTCTCTAATGCAGGTATATTATAGCAGCTGTAAATATTCTGTAAAGGGGCATACTTGTGGATATGTCCATTACAAACCATCCATACATCTCCCCGGTTATCAATCTGTAAGCCCTCGGTTAATCTACTTGAATAAGGAATGCTCGAAAAAGTATTCCTTTTTTTATTAAAACGATAAAGGCCTCCACCATATGTACTAACCCATAAATTGTTAATATTATTTCCTATAATATCATAAACATAGTTGCTACCAAGTCCATGTTGATCGATTGACTCATTATCGAAGTACTTTAAAGGACTACCCGATGGACCCCTCGAAACAGCAAGACCACTTTTATTCGTAGCCAACCACAAGCCCGAGCCATCCTGGTACAATTTCTGGATAAAGTTATCTTTGATATTCAATCGCTGGAGCAACTTTGATTGAGGTTCTATCCCGGAAATCCAACGCTGCTTTTCAAAGTCATAATATGCCAGGTACTGCCCATACGGAGACACTAGCAATACCGATTTCCCATCAATAAAAGTTCGAGAGATGGAAACAATCGACGTATTGGTAAGTTTTCTCATTACCGCATCATCCTCTGTATTCGGTAAAGTAGATAAAATGTTCCGTTCCGCATCATACCGGAATAGGGTGTAGTTGGTACCTAAATAAAAAGAACCGTCAGTATCCAGAAAAAATTTAGTAACCGCCAATGCTTGTCCGTTGTAATATAACCTTCGATGCTCGTGAACCGTGTCGCCCGGTTTACGAATAAACACACCATCACTCGTTCCGATCCATAGTCTGTCAGCGCCATCTTTAAAAAAATCGTAAATAGTCAGCGGTTTTTGCGAATCGGCGAGTTCGTAACGTTTAAAGGGTTGAAATAATCCATTAAATATACTAATCCCATTGTCTGTACCAATCCAGACGATATTGTCGCGATCAATATAGACGGTATTTATACGGTCATCTACCAAGCTACCTATTGTATTCACTTGACTTCGGTAACGAAATAGCTGTCGGAAATATCTATCATATACAGCTATCCCATCGCCGGCATAACCTACCCACAATCTATTTGCCGCATCCACGGCGAGCGCGCTCAGTTTTTCCGCATCCACCTCATCAAGTCCATGCCCATTAATTAAGTTGCCGGATGGCTTCTCACCTTTCTTCATCAAATCAGGCTTAGCTCCGAAACAGTCGTATTGCATTTGTATCCGTCGATCAATATAAAGCACACCCTTGGATGCTTTAGTCTTCCGCCCATTCGATAGGTGGTGCCTTTTTATTGTTACCGCCAAAGTCCGCGTATTTACGCCGAAAACAGTACCGTCCTCTTTACTTATCCATAAAGTGTCCCGTCCATCCAGTGCCAAGCTAGCAACGTTCCCGCGCCCTAGATCGATCGGTTGATCAAAGCGCTCAGCAGCTTTGCAAAAACGAATCAGGCCCTTGTTGCCGGATATTAACCACAGACTCCCGTATCGGTCTGCAACGATCTTGCGAATATGATTATCCGGAATACTCTCAGCTTGATTTGATACATGTTTAAATTGTTTAAACTGCCTCGATTCAGGCAGACGATAATCGTATCGTGAGATACCACCGTCCGTGGTAGCAATCCACAAAATACCAGACTCATCCTCAAACAGATCATTAATAATATTACCCGATATAGCAGTTTTCTCAGATGGATCAGTACGGAATATCGTAAAATAATGACCATCATAACGTGTAAGACCGTCTTCCGTCCCGAACCAAAGAAAACCCCGTTGATCTTTGATAATGCTATTTACTTTATTATGCGAGAGCCCTTCACTCACACGGATATGGCTGAAGTAATGCGGCGGTAATCCACCTTTGCCGTTCACCCTCAGCGGTGTATAAGCGCAAGTTATCAGCACGATTAACACAGATATCTCACTAAGTCTCATACTGTTCGTTTTGCTCTGTAAAAAGTTTCACGTTATTTTTTAAATATCCCTTTGCTCAGCTTCTCTTCAGCTAAGCGATGCGTACGCAGACAGGCTGCCAATTGCTCTTTGATACTTGCAATCTGAAATCTTGTACTAAACAAGGAATCTTGCGTACCCGTTAGGGTCGATAGTTCATTCGTAAGCTTCCAATAAAGCCGGTAGCTGTTAGATTTTGGGTCTATGCCTTCAACCAGATGTCTGATTCTGGCGTTGGATTCCCGAACAGACGCAAGCGTATTATATTGGTCATCCATTTCCTCCGGAGATAGCTTACGAAACTGCGAAAGCCAATTAAATTTTTCCTGTACCTTCTCCATCTCGGCATCAATCTCTCTTCTTATGGTCTCCTGCCGACGGAGGTGTTCAAACTGCTGTCCTATCAATCGATAATCGATAGCTTTGGTATGAAAATAAAAAAACAGGCATAGTAAGGACAAAGCAACCAATAATGAGAAATGAGCAACGAGCACTAGATAAGCTTTTCTTAACGATTCAAAGTTTAAGGGCTTCATAACATTAACCTTTTAAATTTAGTAGGTGGCATTGTGGACTAATAAACCTTCTTCCGTTACGAAGTAGTTTTCATTATAATCAACAGATAAATTAAAAACCAAGGTGCTACGATGAAAAACGGCCGAGTGTACAATCTGTACCTGTTCACCTATAATGTTTTCTAGGTAGTCGCCTACCGCAAGCTCCTGTGCGAGCCGCCACTTCCCATTACTAAAACATGTATGATCGGCAGTTAACTCGAAAATTACTCCGTTATCCAATTCTAAAATGACCATTTTCATTGCTGTCCTTCTAAATACGGTTTTCACCCGTTTCAACTCACGCTGTTGGCTTAATTCATTGCGTGTCCACACTTTTTTACCCTTAGTTACCTGTTCAATAGGTAATAACCCATTATCTGTATGCACCAAAGTACCGGCAGGAAAGCACGTTAAGGTTTCGCCCTTAGCAGAAAAAAGCGAGAGACTAAATTCTACGCTGCTAGCGGGCAATTGATCTTGCTGTGCGGTCACAGATGTATGCATTACGGGTGAATACACCGTCATGCCAGCCGCCGATCTGCTCAGCACGTTCATAGTTCCAGGGAGCGAATCGGGATGATGACGAGGCCCCCCGACAATTCCTGTTCCCCGCAGTGTGCCCAAACCACGTGAAGCCAGTAAACTGAAACTGAATGCTGCGATGGGCCTTATAGCGTGCAGAGACCGCGTGTTAACGGCCTCCCAAAAGGTCTCTTTAGCCTCAATCACCGCCGCTTCAGTGGGGCATAGCATGGTACTTTCGCCAACAACTAAAGCAGGATGCCCATGAATGCGCAATTTATTGGAAGTGTTGACCCAGCGACGGGTCATCGAGCTTAGATTACATTTCATAGTGCCGAGGCTGCTGGCAAAAGCTAATAATTGAGGAGGGATGCCTATACGAGGCAAACCCAATCCGGGGTTTGCCATAACGGCCACCGCTTTAGCCTGCAACGCCGAAACCGGAGGCACCGCAAAAGCGAGATTCCCCATACACATAAAGGCATTACCGATCATCGTATCAACACCTGTAGCAACAAGATGGCCGCTAAAACGTACATTCCGCTGACTATTTACCTTCATCTGCTTAAACATAACTCCTTTTGGGCAAACGAGGTAGTGTTTCTCTGTTAACCACTGCGAATTCTTAGTCATGGTTGCGCTTAAGATCTAAGTATAAATCAGTTGTATATTCTTCATTCAATTGTTCAAAAATGTGCATATGCGCGGTTAGGAGCACACCGGTCTCTTCATATAGGAACTCAGCACGCGTGAAATGCTTTAGTTGAACAGTTTCTTGGCCGGTAACTTTCACAAGTAACGCTTTATCGATCTTTTTTTTCTCGTCCAGTATCGTTTCAACACTCACTACCTTACCTTCCTCGGTGGTTGACAACCGAAACGTTTGTAAAACGGGTATGGCAAAACCAATTCCCATTCGATCGCGCATCCATTGTTGTTGAGACAGTATATCCTCCGTGCGTTTTGAAAACGGGTAAGTATAAAGAAACAAATGCATAAAATGCGCATTTGAGAGATTATCAATCAGTTCTACAGGCTGTGCCAATTCGCGGTCTTTCTGTTTCACAATCTCAAATGCAGCAATCGGATTTACCTGCATCAATTCCTTCTTTAGCTTTTCCCACTTATCTTTAATCTCGGGGAGATTAAGCAAACCTTTGATCAAGCCTTGCTCATCGATACAGATATGCTGTCGATTTAAAATAGTGGCCAATTTATTGACATATTCAATAAGCTGATACGTATTCGGATCTGCATAAGCTGTTAAATGGACGTCCTGCTCCTCTACCAAATATTCCCGAAGCTCGGGCCTTTGTGCGTTGGCGCCAAAATCCGTTAGTTTATAGGAGGCCTCCATGGCAAAGCTGTCAACTAAACTTAAAATTCGTACGTTGCTTTTAACACCTAAATGATATCTATGCTCATTCTTCATG
>Ga0079224_100016682_pt1 | contig 10330 bp, 10 predicted proteins | sample Stecom2015_FD_80414 | JGI IMG/M metagenome (GOLD analysis project Ga0079224, IMG submission 80414) | Agricultural soil microbial communities from Utah to study Nitrogen management - Steer compost 2015 | ecosystem: Environmental > Terrestrial > Soil > Agricultural land | place: USA: Utah... | reverse complement strand
GGATGCACGAGAGCGAGCGCACCGCGATGCGCGAGCGGTGGGCAGCGGCGGTCGAGCGGGCGAAGGGTTGGGAGGGGGCGTAGGGTCGCCTCCCCGGCGTCCAGGCGCGGGAGGTGCGTTATCCCTCACCGCTGCGCCGTCGCGTCCTCCACCGGTCCCGCGCGGGCCCTCCCCGGCGGTTACGATGTGCCCCGGCGCAGCCGTGCCGGGATGGCGGAACCGGTAGACGCAGCAGACTTAAAATCTGCCGGCCACGTGGCCATGCGGGTTCGAGCCCCGCTCCCGGCACCACGCCGCCGACAGCCGCCGCGGCGGCGACCAGGCCGGCCCGCCGGACGCACCGGACCCCTGTCCGCACCCTAAGAACCCCGTAAGAGCGGCGGCTGTACGTTCTGCGGCGTATGGCGTCGCTTGCCGTCACCACCACCGATGTCGCTCCCGAGCGACGCCAGGGCCTCTGTCCCGCCTGCCGGTCGGTGCGCGTGCAGATCAGGTCGCGCGTCGAGGTCGAGTACGAGGTGGAGGCTGCGGAGGTCGCCCCCGAGATCGTCGTCGTCGACGAGAGGCTCGCCGAAGCGGGCTGGGACGACGCCGACGAGGCCGCCTGCCCGTCGTGCGGCTGGCGCGGCCGCGTGGCCGAGCTCGTCCTCTGAGGCGCTGGAAGCCTGCGCCGGCGCGTCTCGCGGGCGCCCGCCCTGGCCGCGATGCCGTGCCGTGAGGCGCTGACCGCGTCCTCTGGCTCGCTCAGGTGGGCGCGATCGCGGAGCCGGGGATCCCCTTCTCCCGCGCCCACACCACCGCCTGCGACCGCGAGTGCACCTTGATCTTGCCGTAGATGCGCGCCACGTGGTTCCGCACCGTCTGGCGCGACACCCCCAGCTCCTCGGCGATGGCCTTGTCGGTCATCCCCAGCGCGATGCGCGCCAGCACCTGCTGCTCGCGCGGCGTCAGCTCGGGAGTGGGCTCGCTGCGGCGGTTCGGCTCGCCGGCGCGCGACAGCCGCTCGACGATGTTCCTGCTGAACCACGCCGCCTCGGCCATGACGTCCTTGATGGCGCGGCTCACCTGCTCCTGGGCGCGCTTGCTCGCGGTGTTGTCGACGAACATCTTCAGGCGCACGGGCTCGCCGCCCCAGCTGATCAGCGACGCCGAACCGAGGACGTCGATGACCGTGCCGTCCTTGCGCACGACCTTCAGCTCCAGGTCGCGGTAGCCGTCGGCCCCCTCCAGCGCACGCGCGATCTTGGCGGCGTCCTCCTCGTCGGCCCAGAGGCCCAGCTCGGCGGCACGGCGCCCGACCGCCTCCGTCGCTTCGTAGCCGGTCAGTCGTTGGAAGGCCAGGTTCACCTCGAGGAGCCGGTCGTCTTCCAACGTGGCGATGCACGCCGCCACCGGCCCGTCGGCGAAGGCGCGCCCGAACCGGACCTCGCTGTCGCGCAGCTCCTGCGTGCGCTCCACGACCTTCCTCTCGAGGGAGGCGTTGAGGCGCCGCAGCTCCTCCTCGCGCTGCCTTAGCAGGCCCTCCAGCCGGTGACGCTCGGTGAGCTCGTAGTAGTAGCAGACGACCCCGTGGCGGCCGTCCGGGAGCACCAGGCGCTCCAGCCGCCAGTCGTAGGCCTCGGTGACCCCGCGGTCGACGCGGCGCTCGACCGTCTGCTTCGAGGCGAAGGGCCGGCCGGTCTCGAGCGCGCGCCGGAACGCCTCGGTCGCCGCGTCCGCGAACCGCGGGTGCCAGATCTTCCGCAGCGACTCGCCCAGGTCGCTGCCGATCAGGCCGGGGAGGTCGCCGAACGTCTCGACGGCCGTGCGGCTGGCGAGCACGATGCGGAGGTCGGCGTCCACCACGTACACGCCGAAGGGCGCGTTCACGATCAGGCTCTCGAAGGTCTCGGCGTTCTGCCTCAGCCGCCGCTCGGCGCGGAGCGCCTCGGCCGCCGCCCACGCCCTCTGCGCCGTCTCCTCCACCAGCGCGACCTCGTCCGGCAGCCAGTGGCGCGGGGCCGCGCAGATCACGTTCAGGAGCGCCGCCCAGCGGTCGGCCTTCATGAGCGGCGCGGCGACCGAGGACCACAGGCCGTACGAGAGCATCGCCGTGCGGACGTCTTCGTCCAGCTCCGGGTCCGACGACACGTCGCCGATGACGACGGTCTCGCCGCGCTCCAGGCGAGCCGTGACCTGCGGGTAGCGTTCGAACGGGTAGCTCCCCACGAAGTCGACGCGGCCATCGCGGGAGAACGACTCGACGACGACGTACTGGTCCGTGGCCTGCTCGGACTCGGCGAAGAACGCCACGTCGGCGCCGAGGTGGTCCACGATGGCCTCCATGGCGGTCGCGAGCGCGGTGGCGGGATCGCGGCACTTGTGGAGGGCGTCGTCCAGGCGCACGCGGAACGCGTCGGCCTTGGCCGCCCGCCTGACCTGCTCCTCGGTGCGGCGCCGCGCCTCGGTCTCCCTCGCCAACGCCACGTTGGCCTGCCTCAGCCGCGCGATGACCGCCTCGTGGTCCCGGACGTCACCGGCCTTCGCGGTGGGCTTGACGGTCGCCGTGACGTCCTCCACCTGGACGATCAGGTACTCGACCTCGCCGTCGGACCCCAGCAGCGGGGCGACGAGCGGGGACCACCAGCGCTCCGCGAAGCCGTGAGGCGCGCCCGGGGCGGGGACGTCGTAGCGCACCACGGGCACGACGGCCGGCTCCTTGGTCCTCAGGACGTCCCTCAAGGCGGTGCGGAGGTCGCCACGCTGGCCGTTCAGCGGGGTCACCGGGCTCGTGGGGAAGACGTCGAAGAGGGGCCTCCCGACCAGCTCGTCCCGGCGCGCGCCGGTGGCCCGTAGGACCGCGGCGTTCACCGTGACGATGGCGAACCCCTTGGGTGAGAGCACGACGCAGGGGACCGGGGCGGCGTCGAACAAGGCGGCCAGGTCGGGAAGCGCGCCGGGCCCCTCTCCCCCGACGACCCCGCCGCGCGCCCAGCGCCCGGCGCCAGCGGAACCGCTGGCCCCGTCTTCGCGAGGTTCGACGACCTCTTCGGCTAGCTCGCCGTCCCGACCCACGCTGCCGTCCTGGGGACCGGGACCGCCTCGGCTACGTTCCAAGCAAGACCCCTGACCTCGGGTACCAGCAACGCCTGCGGCGACCGCACCCGATAGCCTTCGCCTGCCGTGATCTTCTTCGTCTCCTGCGGGACCTTATAGCCCGAACTCACATGAGATGGCAGTGAAAGCCCGGTGGGTGTCGTCCTGTACGGCTCTCACGGTTCGGAAGCGTTTCCAAGCGGCGTCCCACCCTCAACGGGAATCGGCTCGCGCCCGAGCCGGCCTCTCCGCCGTCGTGGGGTACGGCGTGGCCGTTGAGGGAGTCAAGCGAGACGCGGCCCCGTTCGAGGCCGCGTCTTCGTCCTGGTAGCGATGCGGGGACTTGAACCCCGGACCTCACGATTATGAGTCGTGCGCTCTGACCAGCTGAGCTACATCGCCAAGCGTCAGCGAGCTCGCGCCCGAGCCGACAGATTATCGCGCACGCTCGGCCTCCCCTGCAACCTGCCGGACGCCGGAGGTCCCGGTGGACTTGTGAGGTAGCGCTCACCGCGCCGTGACAACGCTGTGACGAGGCGATCTGCATCATCCCCCCAACGCCAAGAGAGGGGGGACCATGAACACTTTCAACCCGTTCAGGTTCGATGGGCGCATCGGTCGCCTGCAGTACTTCGGCTTCGCGGTCGTCTGGGGCTTGCTGGTAGCCGTCGTGTCGACGGTCGTCACGGCCGGCGAGGCGACGGCCGCGCCGTCCGCCGGGGGCAGCCTGTCGCTGACGATCCTGCTCCTCGTCTACCTCGTCGCCATCGTGAGCTACGGGGTGCGCCGGCTGCACGACCTCGACAAGAGCGGCTGGTGGTACCTGCTCTCCTTCGTGCCGCTGGCGAACGTCGTGCTCGGGCTCGTCCTGCTCTTCGGACCGGGCACGCCTGGCCCCAACCGCTTCGGCGTGCGCGACGAGCACGCCGCGACGCAGCACGCCTGACGTCGCGCCGCGTACGACCCAGCGAGGCGCCGGCCCTGCGCGGCCGGCGCCTCGCCTTGCGCACGCAGGAGCCCTGCCCGGCCACGTTCGGGCGCGTCCCGCCCCGCGCCGAGTGGCCTCTTCGACGTCAGGGAGCGACCCGCCGCTGCTAGCATGTCGTGATGCTTGAGCCGTCGCTCGACCTCTACGGTGAGACGTTCGACCGCGTCGACGGCCTGCTGCGCGAGCTCTTGGCCAAGAGCCGCGCCCGGTACGCCATGATCATCGACCGCAAGGGCTTCGTGCTCGCCCACCAGCGCGCGCTGTGGGCGCCGAAGCCGCCGTCCCTCGACTCGTTCGCCACGCTCATCGCCTCGAACTACTCGGCGAACCGCGCCATCGCGCAGCTGTTCGGCGAGGAAGGCTTCAAGGAGACGGTGCAGCAGGGCGCCGAGGTGGGGACCTACCTCGAGGAGCTGGGCGACGAGGCCCTCCTCGTGACCGTCTTCGACAACAGCGCGCAGTTGGGTCGCGTGAAGATGGCTACGAAGCTGGCGGCAGCCGAGATCCGCGCCGTCATCGAGGCCTCCCAGGAGGCACCGCCTGCCGTCGAGTTCGACAAGGAGTGGTCGGACTCCACCACCGCCCTTCTCGACGGGCTGTTCGGGACGAGGGAACGATGAGCACGATCAACTTCGCCGTCCGCGAGATCAACTTCAAGATCGTCTACTACGGGCCGGGTCTGTCCGGCAAGACGACGAACCTCAAGCAGATCTACGAGCAGGTGCCGGCCGAGTCGAAGGGCGAGATGGTCTCCCTCGCCACCGAGGACGAGCGCACGCTGTTCTTCGACTTCCTCCCCCTCGACCTGGGCAAGGTGAACGGCTTCAAGACGCGGTTCCACCTGTACACGGTGCCGGGGCAGGTGTTCTACAACTCCTCGCGCAAGCTCATCCTACGCGGCGTGGACGGCGTCGTGTTCGTGGCCGACTCGGCGCCCGACCGCCTGAGGGCGAACGCCGAGAGCCTGCGCAACCTGCGCGAGAACCTGCAGGAGTACAACCTGCGCATCGCCGACGTGCCCACGGTGATCCAGGTCAACAAGCGCGACCTGCCGGACGCGCTGCCGATGGAGATGATCGACGCCGTGCTGAACCCCGAAGGCAGGTTCCAGGTCTTCGAGGCCGTCGCTTCGGAGTTCAAGGGCGTGTTCGAGCCGCTGCGCGCCGTCGCCACGATGGTGCTCGAGAAGCTCGCCCAGAAGGCCTGACCCAGACGCTTATACGCCCGCCCCTCGGCGCTCCGGGAGCGCCCGCTGGGGCGTGATATCCTCGCGCCGATGCTCCGTACCCCCCTCCACCAGAAGCACCAAGAGCTGGGCGCCAGGCTGGTCGAGTTCGCGGGGTACGAGATGCCTCTCCACTACAAGGGCGGCATCAACGAGGAGCACCTCGCCGTCAGGAGCGGCGCGGGCGTCTTCGACGTCTCGCACATGGCCGAGGTCAGGGTCTCCGGCCCCGAGGCGACGGCTTTCCTCGCCTACGCCACGCTGAACGACCCGGCCAAGCTGAAGCTGGGGCGCGGCCACTACAACATGCTGCCGAACGAGTCCGGCGGCGTCATCGACGACCTCTACGTCTACCGCGAGGGCGAGGACGAGTACCTCGTCGTCGCCAACGCCGCGAACCGCCAGCCGGTCGTGACGCACCTGCATCGGCTGGCCCAGGGACGCGAGGTCACCGTGGTCGACGAGACCGACGACTGGGCGCTCATCGCCGTGCAGGGTCCCAGCGCGGCCCTGCTGCTCGACCGATTGGTGGAGCCCGACCTCACGGAGGTGAAGCGGAACGGCACGGTGGACGCCGAGGTCTCGGGCGTGCCGGTGAGGCTGAGCCGCACCGGCTACACCGGCGAGGACGGCTTCGAGGTCTTCGTCCGCCCCGCCGACGCCGAGGCGGTGTGGGACGTCGTCGTGAGCGCCGGCGCCACGCCCTGCGGTCTGGGCGCCCGCGACACGCTGCGGCTCGAGGCCGGCTTCCCCCTCTACGGCCACGAGCTGACCGAGCGCACGAACCCCCTCTGCACCGACTTCGCCTGGGTGGTGAAGGACAAGCCGTTCTTCGGCCGCGAGGCCATGTGGGGCCGTGACTGCGGCCGTCGCCTCGTCGGCATCAGGATGGTGGACAGGGCGATCCCCCGCCAGGGCTACCGCGTCCTCGACAGGGACCGGAACGCCGTGGGCGAGGTGAGCTCGGGCACGCTCTCGCCTTTGACCCGCGAGAGCATCGGCTTCGCCTGGGTGGACGTCGCCCACGCCGAGCCCGGCAGCCGCCTCTGGGTCGAGGTCCGCGGCCGGCCCATGGCCGCCGTCGTCGTCAAGCCGCCGTTCCACCAGAGGTGACGAGGGCGGCGCCGCACGCGCTCACGCGTGCCCAGCTTGGAGGAGCAGCAGCATGAGAACGCCAGACGACCTTCGCTACGCCAAGACCCACGAGTGGGCGCGGAAGGACGACGACGGCACCGTCGTCGTGGGCATCACCGACTTCGCCCAGGACCAGCTTGGCGACGTGGTCTTCGTGGAGCTGCCCGAGGTAGGGCGCAAGGTCGCCAAGGGCGACACCGTGGCCGTCATCGAGTCGGTGAAGACCGCGTCGGACATCTACGCCCCCATGAGCGGCGAGGTCGTGGCGGTGAACACGGCGCTGGAGTCCAGGCCGGAGACGATCAACGAGAGCCCCTACGAGGAGGGCTGGCTCTTCAGCCTCGCCCCCAGCTCCGTCGCCGAGTACGACGAGCTCCTGGACGCGCAGGCCTACGGCTCCACGCTGGAAGAAGGCTAAGGGTGCGCTACCACCCGCACACGCCCGAGGACGAGCGGCGGGCGCTGGAGACGGTGGGGGCCGGCTCGATCGAGGAGCTGTTCGCGGACCTGCCGGCCGAGCTGCGCGACCCCGACGTCGACCTGCCACCCGGCATGGACGAGGCCGCCCTGCTCGAGCACATGCGCGCCCTGGCCGAGAAGAACTCGACCCGCGGCCCCGACTTCCTGGGCGGCGGGATCAGGCGCCACTTCATCCCCAGCGTCACGCCGCACCTGGCCCTCCAGAGCGAGTTCGTTACCGCCTACACTCCGTACCAGCCCGAGGTCTCGCAGGGCATCCTCCAGGCGACCTTCGAGTACCAGACGATGATGTGCGAGCTCACCGGGCTCGACGTCAGCAACGCGTCCATGTACGACGGCGCCTCGGCGACGGCGGAGGCGGCGCTGCTGGCCGTGCGCCACACCGGCCGCGACCGCGTCGTGGTCAGCCGCGGCGTGCACCCGGAGACGCGCGCCGTCATCGAGACGTACCTGCGCCCGCTGGGCGTGAGCATCGACGTCGCCGAGCTCTCCCCTCTCACCACCGCGGGGCTGGACCTGAGCGACGAGGTGGCCGGCGTGATCGTCCAGCAGCCGAACTTCCTCGGCTACCTGGAGGAGATGAGGCGCCTCACCGACGAGGCGCACGCGGCCGGCGCGCTGATGGTCGCCGTCGTCGACCCGCTGTCGCTGGCGCTGCTGACCCCGCCGGGCGCCTACGGCGCCGACGTCGCGGTGGGCGACGGGCAGACGCTGGGTAACCCGCCCGCGTTCGGCGGCCCGACGTTCGGCTTCATGGTCGTGCGCCAGGAGCTGCTCCGGCAGTTCCCCGGCCGCATCGTCGGCCAGACCACGGACGTGGACGGCAAGCGGGCGTTCGTGCTCACCCTGCAGGCGCGCGAGCAGCACATCCGCCGCAGCAAGGCGAAGTCGAACATCTGCACGAACCACCAGCTGACGGCGCTCATGGCCACGATCAACGTCGCCGCGCTCGGCCCCGAGGGCCTCCGCCAGGTGGCGGCGGGCAGCGTCGAGCGCGCCCACGCGCTGGCCCAGCGGCTGGCCGCGGCCGGCTTCGCGCCCCTGGCGGGCAGCCGCTTCTTCGCCGAGTTCGTCCTGCCCGTCGCCCTGCCCGCCGAGGAGGTCCGCTCCGCGCTGGCGCGGCGCGGCGTGCACGCCGGGGTGCCGGTGCCCGAGGAGTACGGCCTCGGCGACGCGGTGGTCCTCGCGGCCACGGAGCGGGTGAGCGACGACGACATCGACGCCCTGGTGCGGGCGCTGGACGAGGTGGGCGCCAAGCGCCCCGAGGCGGTGGCCCGTGGCTGACTTCCCCCTCATCTACGAGCGCTCGAAGCCCGGCCGCCGCGGCGCGCAGCCGCCGGCCGTCCGCGAGTTCGACCTGGCAGGCGCCCTGGGCGAGGAGAACCTGCGCCGGGAGCCGCCCCGCTTGCCCGAGGTCTCGGAGCTCGACCTGGTGCGGCACTACACGCAGCTCGCACACCGGCAGTTCTCGATCGACGCGAACTTCTACCCGCTCGGCTCGTGCACCATGAAGTACAACCCCAAGGTCAACGAGGAGGCCGCCAGGCTCTTCGCCGACCTGCACCCGTACCAGGCGCCGGAGACCGCCCAGGGCGCGCTGCAGCTCATGTACGAGCTCCAGCACGACCTCTGCGCGATCACGGGCATGGACGCCTTCAGCCTGCAGCCGGCCGCCGGCGCGCACGGCGAGCTGGCCGGGGTGCTGATGATCCGCGCCTACCACGAGTCGCGCGGCGAGGGCGAGCAGCGGCGCGTGGTACTGGTGCCCGACAGCGCCCACGGCACGAACCCCGCCACGGCGGCCATGGCCGGCTACGAGGTGCGCGAGGTGCCCACTGGCCCGAGCGGCGAGGTCGACCTCGAGGCCTTCCGGGCCGCCATGGGCCCGCACGTGGCCGCGGTCATGCTCACCAACCCGAACACCCTGGGGCTGTTCGAGCGGCGCATCGTCGAGCTGGCCAGGGCCGCGCACGCCGCCGGCGCCCTCCTCTACTACGACGGCGCGAACCTCAACGCCATCCTCGGGCGCGTGCGCCCTGGCGACATGGGCTTCGACGTCGTGCACCTCAACCTGCACAAGACCTTCACGACGCCGCACGGCGGCGGCGGTCCCGGCACCGGTCCGGTGGGCGTGAAGGCCCGCCTGGCCGAGTTCCTGCCCGTGCCGGTGATCGAGAAGCGCGGCGACGAGTACGTGGCCGTGGAGGACCGACCCCGCTCGGTCGGGCGCATGCGCAGCCACTTCGGCAACTTCGGCAACCTGGTGCGCGCCTACACGTACATCAGGGCGCTCGGGCGCGAGGGCCTCAGGCAGGTGAGCGGCTACGCCGTGCTGAACGCCAACTACCTGCGCGTCAGGCTCAAGGAGCTCGGCTTCAGGGTGCCGTTCGACCGCGTCAACATGCACGAGTTCGTGGCGCAGCCACCCGAGGGCCTGAAGACGCTGGACGTGGCCAAGGCGCTCCTCGACCACGGCATGCACCCGATGACCGTCTACTTCCCGCTGACGGTCAAGGAGGCGATGATGATCGAGCCCACCGAGACCGAGTCGCTCGAGACGCTCGACGCCTACGTGGACGCTCTCGGGCAGGTACTGGAGCGCGCCGCGGCCGACCCTGACTACCTGAAGGGGGCGCCCTACGAGACGCCCGTCAGGCGCCTGGACGAGGTGAAGGCCGCCAGGCAGCCGGTGCTGAGGTACGCGTTCGAGGAGGGCTGAGCGGTGCGCCCCTAGGCGAGCCCGTGTCCGTCGGTCGCCGGCTTCAGCTGCAGCTGGCGCCCTCGGCGGGGGGCGGCGCGCCGTCGGTGCGGAAGCTGTGGCCGCAGCCGCACTCGGACGAGGCGTTGGGGTTCCTGACGCTGAACCCGCCGCCCATGAGGTTCTCGACGAAGTCGACCTCGCTGCCGCGCAGCAGAGGCCACGAACGCTGGTCGACGACGACGCTCACGCCGTTCGACTCGAACACCTTGTCGCCGTCCAGGCGCTTGTCGTCGATCTTCATCCCGTACTGGTAGCCGCTGCACCCGCCCGACTTCACGAAGATGCGCACGGCGGCGCCAGGGAGGCCGCTGCCGGCGAGCAGCTCGCGGGCGCGGCGGGCGCCGGCCTCGGTGAACGTGACCTGTTCCAGTTCGAGAGTGCCAGCCTGCATGCGGCAACTTATAGCACGCGCCTCGCATCGCTCCCCGTAGCGGTGGCCGCGCCCCGCGCACGCGCGCCGGGGCGCGCGGTATACTCTGTCTTCGGCCGCAGCGTGCGGCCACAGGTCGACCGCGGGGGTATAGCTCAGTCGGTAGAGCGGCGGTCTCCAAAACCGTAGGTCGTGGGTTCGAGTCCTACTGCCCCCGCCACGTCGTAGGCGGCGCTCCTGGCGAACCGGGAGCGCCGCCTACGCTTCATCGTGCCGCCCTCGAAGGCGGCCGGCCCT
>Ga0079224_100016681_pt1 | contig 10331 bp, 6 predicted proteins | sample Stecom2015_FD_80414 | JGI IMG/M metagenome (GOLD analysis project Ga0079224, IMG submission 80414) | Agricultural soil microbial communities from Utah to study Nitrogen management - Steer compost 2015 | ecosystem: Environmental > Terrestrial > Soil > Agricultural land | place: USA: Utah... | reverse complement strand
CTTGAACGTGTGGATGCTGGCGAGGCACTAGTGCCGAGTCCTCAGGCATCACGAACTCCTCCCGCAGGAAGCTAACGGGCGCGCGAGCCCACTGCGGGCCACCACTTCATCACCTCCACTTCCGAGACAGGCACATGATATATGAGTGCTGGCGATGATAGCACGCCCTCCTCCCGCAGGCGTTTCCCGGGTCTGTCCACCGCCGTGGACTGGGCCCGTGGAGACCGGTAAGGGCCGCTCGCGGCGGCGCGCGGTGCCGGTGACGCGCTCGTCGCCTCGGACGGCTCATCCCTTCAGGAACGGTGAACGGCTCCTGGTAGTGAGCCCCTCGCCGCGAGACCCGGCCATGACGTACCATCCTCTGAGCAAGCGACCATCGAATATCGCATATCGGGACCGGAGCACCCGGAACAGACAGGAGCGCCCATGACCTACCACCACGATCGGAACCCGCGTCGACTCGTCTTGATCCTCGCCGTCTCCCTGACGATGGCGACCGCAGCGGTGCTGGCCCAAGGCGCCGGCGGGCAGGACATCCAGGTGCGCACGGACCCGACCTTCGGCGAGTACTTGGTGGACTCGCGCGGACACACGGTCTACGCGTACCTGGGCGATAGCCCCTTCACGAGCACGTGCCTCGACGAATGCGCGGAGGTCTGGCAGCCCGTGACCTTCAGCGGCATCGTCCCCAGCAGCGCCGGGGTGAACACGGTGCTCGTCGGCAGCGCCGTCCGTCCCGACGGGACCTCGCAGGCGACCTACGCCGGGATGCCGCTCTACACGTACTCCGGTGACACGGCCGAGGGTTCGTTCGAGGGCGTGGGTGTGGACGAGGCGTGGTACCCGGTGGCCGTCGACGGGACGCTCCTGGGTCGTGACGGGTCCGGCGGCGACGCGGCGGCGGGCGACGCAGAACCGCTCACCGTCGAGGAGCTGATGGCACAGGGGCGCGAGCACTTCATGACCTTCTGCGCGGCCTGTCACGAGGCCGATGGCCGCGGCAACATCGGGCCCAGCCTGCAGAGCAACCAGCGCCTGGCCGACGCCGCCTTCGTCGCCAGGCAGATCAGGGACGGCGGCAGCGAGATGCCGGGGTTCGGTGGTGTTCTGAACGAGCAGCAGCTCGCGGCCGTGGCGACCTACATCAGGATGTCCTTCGGCAACAACTACGAGGCGATGACACCGGACCAGTTCAGGCGGTGAGACGCGCCCTCCCTGCGCACGAGCCGCCCGTGGACCACGCTTCGTAGGTCCCGACCGCCGATGACCAGGCGCCACGAAGCCGCTCAGATTGAAAGCACGCTCGGCACCGTGCTGACGAAGCTGCGGCGGCGCCTGTGGCTGCAGAGGCTGCTCCATGGCGCCGCCTGGTTCCTCGCGGTGACCTTGGTCGGCCTCTTGACCGCCGGTTTCGTCCCGAGCTCCGCGGCGCTGCGACCCGGGTCACTGGCCGCTGCCCTGGGTCTGGTCTTCCTCCTGGGCCTGATGTGGCGCTGGCAGCGGTCGCCGCTCGGGCTCCACCAGGTCGCCCGGATGGCAGATGCGCGCATGGGGCTCGAGGACCGGTTGAGCACGGCATTGGAGACGCCTCCCGACCGCAGCGAGGTCGCCGCCGCGCTCGGTCGTGACGCCGCCGCTCATGCTGCGAGGGTGCGCCTGGACGTGGTCGCCCCTTGGTCATGGCCGAGCCGGGCGCTGATCACCGTGGGCGTCACCGGCGCAGCCATGCTGTTCATGGCGACGATGCCGAGCGACTGGCGAGCGGGACTGTGGCCGGGCACGAGCGCAGCGGGAGTGGACTCCCTGCTCGACGCCGGCGCTCTGTCTACCCTGGCCGACATCGTCCAAGCCGACGCCGACCGCTACCAGGACCCCTACCTCGCGGCCGTGGCCGACGCTCTGGCCGCGCTCGCGGAGGCTGTCGGCGACGACAGGGATGCCCGCGAGCATGCGGAAGAGCTGGGCGCCGTCCTCGATCACCTGGCCCGTGCGTACGGCAGCGACGTGTCGGGAGCGGAGCTCGCGGCGCAGCTCATGAGCCCGGAGCGCGCCGCAGCCGCCAGCCTCGCGTCGTCACGTTCGGCCCCGGGCGACAGCCTGGACGACGAGGAGCTCTATCGGTTGTTGAACCCCGACTTCGACGCTGCCGTGAGCGCGGCGGGGGTCTCCGAGGAGGGCGCCGCACCGAGGCCGGAAGGAGAACCCGGCCAGCTCGCGGGAGCGGCTCCGCAGCGGGACATGGAGGGTGGGGTCGCCCTGGAGCAGGGCATCGACACGGCCTTCGCCACCCAGTTTGAGGGACCCGCGGGCGAGGGGCCCACGGCCGGCGATCTCATCGGAGCAGCGGAGGAGGCCGGGGCGGGAGACAGCCAGCTGGCAGGCCACGGTTCGCCGGCGCTCGATGGACCACAGGAGGTGGTGTCGCAGTCGTTCAGTAGTCTCGACTTCTTGGCCCTGGCTGGCAAGGAACGCGACGAAGGGCGCCGCATCGACGTTCGTCTCCCCCCAGGGGAAGGCGACCTGGAGAACGTGGCCGCTCGTGTAGAGGTGGGGCCGTGGACGGCCGGGCGCGAGGCCGCGTTGGACAGCGACGCTGCCGCGCCGTGGCACCGCACGATTGTCGGGCGGTACTTCCTCCCCTCGCAGACGCTGCGCGGCGCGGACGAGCGCTGACGGCGGACCGGTGAGGTCGGAGAGCGTGAAGGAGCAGCTTTGAACGGCGATCATCACCCCAACGAGCAGTCAGGTCCGAGCCTCGACCGCGACATGGCGCTCCTGTCCGCAGCGCGCCAGGCGCTGAGCAAGGTCTTCGTCGGGCAGGGGGAGACGGTAGACCAGTTGTTGGTCTGCCTGTTCGCTTCGGGACACGCGCTCATCGAGGGCGCGCCGGGGCTCGGCAAGACGCTGCTGGTACGCACCATGGCGGACGTCGGGGGCCTGAAGTTCTCGCGCATCCAGTTCACGCCCGACCTGATGCCTGCCGACATCACCGGCACGATGGTGCTCGCTCACGACGAATCAGGCAAGCCTTCGACCCGCTTCCAGGCCGGGCCTCTGTTCGGTCAACTGGTGCTCGCTGACGAGATCAACCGGGCTACCCCCAAGACCCAGTCCGCTCTGCTCGAGGCGATGCAAGAGAAGACCGTGACCGTGGCCGGCAACGAGTACCCGATGCAGAAGCCGTTCCACGTCTTCGCTACTCAGAACCCGTTCGAGATGGAGGGGACATACTCGCTGCCCGAGGCCCAGATCGACCGCTTCCTCTTCAAGGTCATCATCGACTACCCGAGCGAGCGGGTCCTCGAGGAGATCCTGGATCAGACCACGGGAGCTCACGTCCCACAAGCCGAGAAGGTGCTGACGCCGGCTGACATCCTGCGCATCCAGCACCTGGTGCGCGAGGTGCCCATGGCAGAGCACGTGCGGAAGACGATTGTGCGGTTCGTGCGCGCGACCTTGCCGCAGTTGTCGGAGAACGAACCCGCCATCAGGCGCTACGTCCGCTTCGGCATCAGCCCGCGGGGTGCGCAAGCCGTAGTACTGGCCGCCAAGTCGCGTGCCCTCTTGTCAGGTCGCTACAACGTCTCCCTCGACGACGTGCGCGCCTCGGTACTGCCCGCATTGCGCCACCGCTTCCAGCTCAACTTCGAGGGTATGGCCGAGGGGGTGTCCGCCGAGCAGCTGCTGCTGGAAACCTTCGAGCGGCACGCCCGTTCGGTCGCCTCCGTCTGACGCCGGTCAGCTCGCTTGCCTCGGCTGCCTCCGACCCTCCGCCAACGGCTCTCCCGCGCGACACTGCTGCCGGGAGACGCGCTCGCCGTGGGTGGTGTCGGAGAGCGGCGCTCTCGGAGCAAGGGAGAAGGGATCGAGTTCGAGGACCACCGGCCGTACCAGTTCGGAGACGACCTGCGCAGGGTCGACCCGCACCTGTTCGCGCGGTTCGGCGAGGCGTTCGTCAGGCAGTACAACGTCACCCAACGGCTGAACGTCACGCTCCTTCTCGACGCCAGCCGATCGATGGCGAGCGGAGTACCCTCCAAGATGAGGATGGCCGCGCGCATAGCTCAGGGCTTGGCGTTCGTTGCCCTGGCCGGCTCAGACCTGGTGCAGGTCGGCGTGCTGAACGGCGGCCGCTTGCATTGGCGGCAGGGTCAGTCGGGCCTATCGCGCTCGTCCGAGCTCGAGGTCTGGTTGGACTCGTGGCAGGGCCTCGGAGACACCGACCTGCTGGCACTTGTGAACGCGTCGAGGAGTCGCCTGCAACCGGGCTCCCTCACCATCATCATCAGCGACTTCTGGAGCGACTCGTCGCTGCAGGCCATAGACGCCTTGGCGGCGGCACAGCAAGCGATCGTCGCGGTTCACGTCCTTTCGCCGGAAGAGATCAGCCCGCACCTACACGGTGACAGCCAGCTGCGCCTGATCGATGTCGAGAGCGGCGAGGAGGTCGATATCTCCATCGGCGCGGCGGAGCTGGAGAGCTACCGCGCGCTGCTCGCCGACTGGACGGCCGAGCTCAAGGCCCGCGTGTTCGCCGCCCGGGGCCGTTACCTGAGGGCGCTGAGCGACCAGCCTCTCGAGCAGCTCTTCCTCAAGTCGCTCCCTGAGGCCGGGGTGTTGCGGTGAGCCTCGCAGCGCCGGTCTGGCTCGCCCTGCTGGCACTCGCCCCGCTGATACTGCTGCTGCACGGGAGGCGTCGCCAGCCTCTCGAGGTCTCGAGCACCAAGCTGTGGGAGGTCGTCGCTCAGGGCGCGGAGCCCCGGCCCAGGCCCCGTCGTCCGCCCTCCACGGTCTCCCTCTGGCTGCAGTTGCTCGCTCTCGCCGCCTTGGCGCTTGCGTTGGCGGAGCCGCGACGGACCGGCCTCGACCCGGCCACGGACCGCTACCTGGTGGTGTTGGACGCCGGCGCCGCGATGTCGGTTCGGGACGACGAGAGCGGGCTCAGTCGCTACGAGCGGGCTGTAACTTCTCTGGCCGCTTCGGTGCGAGAGGGCCGGGGCGCCTACTGGACGATCTGGTGGGCGGGTCCGGATGCCAGGCCGATCGTGGTCGATGGGCGGGATCCGGCGGCGATCGTGCGGGCGCTGCGCGCGACTAGGCCAGCCGACGCCGCCGTCGACTGGGGTGCCCTGGCGGACGCGGTGCTGCCGGGGGTCGAGTCGGGAACGCCCTTGATCGTATACACCGCGGCCGGCCCTGCGGCCGAAGAGGGCTTGGCGGACAGGGTGTCCGAGCGGGGAGGCAACCTCGAGGTCAGGTCTTTCTCAGCGCCCTTCGACAACCTAGCGGTCGAGTCCGTGGCCATCGAGCGGGACGAGGCGTCTCCGCGACGTTGGCTGGTGAACGCCGTGGTTCGCGCTCATGGGTCGGTCCCGGCTCGGGGCGCGGCGCCCGATCTGGTGGTGTCGTTCCGTCCTGACGGCGCTGAGACCGACATCGAGTTCGCCCGCCGCAGCCTGGCGTTCTCTCGCGCCGGCGCGGCCGAGGTCTCCCTAGATCTCGACCTGCCTGGAGCGGGCCTGATCGAGATCGCGCTCGCTGAGCACGACCTGTACGTGGCGGACGACGTCTTCCGAGCCAGGCTCGAGCCGTCCCCGCCGTCCCTCTCGGTCGCTGTGCTCACCCGAAGACCGGACGACAACGCGACCATCGAAGCGCTGAGCTCTATCGACGGCTTGAGCGTGCGCCCTACCCAGGTCCTGCCGCCCGCGTCCGAGGTCGACCTGTTGGTGATCGACGGAGTAGCCGACCCCTGGGCGCTCGACGCCGACGCCGGTGCGCGGCCACCCTCCATCTTCTGGCTCGGCTCCGCTCCCGGGGTGGCGGACCCAGAAGACCTGCCGCTGGTCGACCCAGCTGTGACCGCATGGCGACAGGACCTCTTGTTGACGCGGTCCACGGCTTGGAGCTCCTTCGAGGCCTCGCGTGCCCGTTCTCTTCCGCCCCGACCAGGCACCATCCCCGTGGTCAGCGGTCTCGCCGGGCCGCTGGTCGAGGCTCGCGTCGGCTCGCAGAGCAGGGACCTCCTCGTGGCCTTCGATCCTACGGACAGAGCCTGGACGACCTCCTCGGCCTTCATCACGTTCATGGCCGACGCCGTCCGTTGGCTCGCTCCACCCACGCCTCCCGTCGCCTCCTGCACCGCTGGCCTGCCTTGTGCCGTGCCGCCGGAAGCGGTAGCCGGCGGCGCAGTGATGACCCTGGACGGCGAAGACTCGTGGCGCTGGCCGGCACCATCGTCCGCGCTTCCGACCGCGATCGACGAGGCTTGGACGCCGCTGCGGGCCGGGCTCTGGCGGTGGGAGACGGCCGACCGCAGCGGCGAGATAGCGGTGAACGCATCCCCAGGCGGGATGGCGACGATAGCCACCGCGGCGGTCGCGGAGGCCGGTGACGCTACTGCGGACCGAGCACGCGTGGCGGTCTCCGGCGGCCTGGGCGCCCGTTGGTTGGTCGCTCTTGCCGCCGTGATCGTCCTGGTCGAAGGGTTGCTCGGAGGGCTGCGGACCGAGCGCTTCTGGCAGCCGCGCGCGTGGAGGGGCGGAGGCCCAGCGAGCGCGCGGCGGCGCAGGGCGGTCCTGCTCCACGTCGCCACGGTCCTCGCCCTGGGGCTCGCGGTCGCAGCGGTTCCCTGGCCGAGGCTTGTCGACGACCGCTACCTCGTGCTGATCAGCTCGACGGGACGAGAGGCGGTGAGCGCTCCCCAGGGCATCCGCGAGTGGCCTCGTGAGCGCCTCATCGAACAGAGGCTCGACGTCCTGTCGGGCGAGGCGACGAACCTAGAGGCCGCGTTGCGGCAAGGTCTCGCCGCAGTCGGGCACGACGGGCGAGCCAGGGTGGTCCTGTCCTCGGAGGCCGGCCCCACCAGGGGGAACCTCCTTCCGCTCCTGGGAGAGCTGGTCGACGCAGGCGTGGTCGTGGACCTGCTTCCCGCCAGCAGGTCCGCCGACTACGACGTGGTCGTCGAGAGGGTCTTCCCAGATCGCGTGCCCAGGGCCGGGGAGACGATAACGCTCCACGGCGCGATCACAGCCGGGTCGGAATCGAGTGGCATCCTGCGCGTCTATCGTGACGAGAGGCTCGAGGTAGAGATCGAGGTCGAGCTGGAAGCCGGCACGTCCCTGCTCAACGTGCCCGTGCTGCTCGATGAGCCCGGTACCGTCCGCCTCACCGTCGAGATCGACGTGAGCTCCGACGAGGTCTTCCAGAACAACGTGGCCAGCGTCTTGCTAGCGGTGGCGTCGCCGCCCACGGTCTACGTAGTCGCGCGTGACGAACCGATGGCCGCGGACTTCGCGGGAGCGCTCCAGCTGCAGGGCTTGGAGGCGCTGTCCAGGCTGCCGCAGAGCTTGCCGGCGTCGCCGTCGGGCTACCTGGGCGTCGACGCCGTGGTGTTGCTGGACGTCCCTGCGATCGCCCTCACCTCGACACAGCAGCAGGCGCTCGAGACCTACGTCCGCGACATGGGAGGTGGGCTCGTCATCACAGGGGGCGAGAACTCGTTCGGGCCGGGCGGCTACTACGAGACCGCTCTCGACCGCCTCTCGCCCCTGAGCGCGCAGATCCCGCGTGACGCACCCGAGGTGGCGATGCTCTTCATCCTCGACCGCTCCGGCTCGATGCAGCAGACGGTCGCCGGGACGACCAGGCTCGAGGTCGCCAAGCACGCCACCATGACCGCGGTCGAGCTGCTCGGCGAGCGCAGCCAAGCGGCCATCATCGTCTTCGACGAGGAGGCGCAGACCCTTCTGCCGTTCACCAGCACCGCAGACCCCGAGGCGATGAGGGTCGCCCTCGGCCCTCTGTCCCCTGGCGGCGGCACTTCCATCTACCCGGCCCTGCTGCTTGCCGTCGAAGTGCTCCAGCAGACGGACGCGGCGACGAAGCACGTCGTCCTGATGACGGACGGGCTCTCTCAGCCCGGCGACTTCGTCGGCGCCATCGAGCGGATCACCGAGCTGGAAGCTACCGTGAGCGCGGTCGCCATCGGGCTGGGTTCGGATGCCGACCGGGTGAAGGAGATAGCGCGCCTGGGCGGAGGCACCGCCCACGTGACGACCGACTTCAGCGCCCTACCCAGCATCCTGGCCCAGGAAGCGCTGATGGTCTCAGGCGACCCCCTCGTGAGGGAGCGCACCTCCCCGCGTCGCGGACCCGACCTCAACGGGCTCCTGAGCGAGCTTCCGGACTCTCTGCCGGAGATCGCGGCCTTCGTCGAGACGTCGGCCAAGCAGGACGCTGACATCTCCCTCGAGGACAGCGAGGGTCGGCCGCTGCTCGCGTCGTGGCGCTACGGTTCCGGGAGGGTCGTCGCGTTCGCCTCGCACGCCATCGGCGAGTGGACCGCCGACTGGAGCGACCTCACCGCCTACCCCACATGGTGGGGCCAGTGGGTGCGCTGGACGGCGCAAGGCGTGGCGTCTCCAGGTCTCGACCCGCATCTGTACGTCATCGGTGACGAGCTGCTCGTGGAGGTCTCCGCCATCGACCCCGAAGGCTCGCCGGCGGGCCGTCTCGGCCTGCGAGCGTTCCTGAGCCAGTTCGAGGGGGCGTCGAGCGCTAGTCGGACGTTGCGAGAGGTAGCTCCGGGGCGGTACGTGGGCAGGCTCCCCATCCAGCCAGGCGATGCGGTCGTCACGATCGAACCCGCTTCTACCCAGCCCTGGCTGGTACCCGTCACCGTGCCGGTGACCCATACCTATCCGGCGGCATGGGCGGGCGCCGGCGACCTGAGCGAGCTCGAAGCTTGGGTGAGGGCCACAGGAGGCGCGACGCTGACCGCTTCGGATCCTTGGGAGTTCGCTGGATCGTGGAGGCTCGACCTCGTGCCGGCGTGGCGCCCGTGGCTGGTGATCGCGGCGCTGCTCTGGGCGTGGTTCCTGATGGTTCGCTACGCCCCGGGTCGGCTCATGTCTTTCGGCTTCCGCTCGCTGCTGCGGGTCAACCGGGTCCAGCCGCTGTAGGCATGCACGTGAGTAGCACTTGGCGACGTCTGGTCCTCGCACGCCGACTCGCACTTGACACGACGGTGTGCATGACGCGGCCTCAGCGGGCCGGGCGCGCCGGGAAGCCGAAGCCCTCCAGGATCTCCGCTATGACCCCGTTCTGCGCGAGCGCTGCGATGGCCTCGTCCACCTGCGTCCTCACGAACGTGCGGTCCGCGAGCGTGACGCCGCCGACCCCGATCCAGGGTTCGCTGATCGCTGGAGCGTCGAGCACCCTGAGCCCGGCCAGCTCCGGTCGCTGCTGACTCAGGTACCACCACCACGGCTCCCAGACGATCAGCGCCCCGACGACCCCGTTCAGGAGAGCGTCGAACGCGCGCTCAGGCCGTCCGACGGGTGACCGGGGCCAGCGCTCGGCGGCCGGTCGCGCGTTGTTCAGCGTGATGAAGCGGATATCGCCCATCGAGCCCTGCACCGCGCCTATGCGAACGTCCCGGGGGACCTCCTCGAGCGCGCGCCAATCGGGGTTGTTCGTCAGAACCACGAAGCGGGCCTCGTAGTAGGGACGCGTCAATACCAACCATCCCGGATAGGTGTCCGCGTAGAGCTTGAACCCGAGGTAGAGAGCGCAGTGGTCGATCAAGTCTACGTAGAGTCCCTCGTACTCGAGCTCGCTCGCCACCTGTCTCTCGACGACGTGGACACGCGGCTCGACGAGGAGAGCGGACGCGACTGCCTCGGCGATCGCCCTGTCGACCGCGTGGGCGGGGTCGCGGGGGTCCTCGCAGAAGCTGACGGCCTGCGCGTCCCTGGACGGCGCCCTGTTGGGGAACCACTCGGGAGGCAGGGCGGGTGGCTGCGCCAGGACCACGCACACCGATGCCAGCACTAGCGTCGACACGAGGGCGGAGCGTGGCTGCCGCACCTCTCACCTCCGAGGGGGAGCCACTGGGGGTGCCGGAGCGGCACCCCCAGTGAACGAGGTCATTTGGGCGAACTCGGGTCAGGCGTCAGCGCGACGCCTGGTCGGCCGCCCCCTGGTCACGCAACCTGAACACGAACAGCGCGCTGCCGCCCGGCGGATTCACGATCTCGGGCGTCAGAGGGGCGAAGGAGCCCGCTGGGCCGGAGCCGTTGCCGACGGGCACGGCGATGTACTGGGTGCCGTCGACTTCGTAGCTGATCGGGTAGCCGTTGGGCAGGCTGCTGAGGCGCGTCTCCCAGAGCACCTCGCCGGTCGTGTCGTCGAACGCCATGAAGTGCCGGGCGAGGTTGCCGGTGAACACGAGCCCACCGCCGGTCGCCAGTGCCGCGGAGCCGCCGTTCGCAGGGCGCATGCGGTGCTCCCAGAGCTCCGACGGCCCGCCGAGGTCGACGGCCTTAACG
>Ga0079224_100016680_pt1 | contig 10332 bp, 9 predicted proteins | sample Stecom2015_FD_80414 | JGI IMG/M metagenome (GOLD analysis project Ga0079224, IMG submission 80414) | Agricultural soil microbial communities from Utah to study Nitrogen management - Steer compost 2015 | ecosystem: Environmental > Terrestrial > Soil > Agricultural land | place: USA: Utah... | reverse complement strand
TGCGCATCCCGTCGAATCGGTGGTGGAAGTCCCGGCCACCGATGTAGAGACCGATTTCGCCTCGCGCCTCGCCGAGTGTTCAATCAAACCGCAGGACAATGTCACGGTCGACGGTGAAGCAGCGGTGGTGTTCGTCGACTTCGCCAGCCCCCTACGGACCTAAGCCGTAGCGCTGGGAAGCGCGCCACGATCATGCGAAGAGGCCCGCCCGCGCGCCCAGGTAGACCGTCAAAAGCCCGCCGATCGTCACCACCAGCGCGCGGATCAGCCGTGGGGTCACCCGTCGAGCCCCGGCCGCGCACACGTAGCCACCAAGCAGCGTGCCCGCCGTGAGCGCGGCCGCCGCGGGCCAATGCGCACGGCCCGTCGCCACGAAGTAGCCGGCGGCCGCTGCGTTCGCCGCCGACGTGATCACCGTCTTCAGCGCGTTCATCTGGTGGATGTTCATCGGCTTCAACCAGCCGAGCACCGCGAGGCAAAGCATCCCGAGCCCCGCGCCGAAGTAGCCCCCGTAGACCGAGAGGAGGAGCAGCACCGACAGGATGGCGGCCAGCCTGAGCGCCGACGGCCGCGCCTGCTTTGCCGTCGTGGTCACCCGCCGCCAGATCAGATCTTTGCCGAGCACCACCAGCGTGGCCGCCAGCACGAGCCAGGGGACGAGCGCTTCGAACACCTGGTCCGGCGCCGAAAACAGCACGATGGCGCCGACGAAGCCGCCGATGGCCGTGGGCACCGCCAAGAGCGCGGCGAGCCGCAGCTGGCCGTCGAGCTCGCGACGGTACGCCCACGCGGACGCCAGCACGCCCGGCGTCAGCGCGACGGTGTTGGTCGCTGAAGCGGCCACCGGCGGCAGTCCCACGGCGAGCGCCGCTGGAAAAGAGAACAGCGATCCACCGCCTGCGACGGCGTTCACCCCGGCGGCGGCGGCGCCGGCGGCGAACAACAAAAGACCTTGCAGCAACGTCACGACGTGCGCTGCGCACCGAGCTTTTTGCGCGCGCCGAACAACCCCAGGCCGAGGCCGACGATGGCGAGCGCGAGGCCGCCCGGTGATCGGCGGTCGCGACCGGGAGCCACGGTCGAGCAGCCGTCGTCCTTTTCATAGCAGCGGGAGGAGAAGCCGTGACGCGGCGCGAAGTTGCAGGAGCGCGCGGGCGCGTCCGCCGGGTAGACGGCGCAAATGCCGGCCTCGTCGTCGGCCGACAGCTCCTCCATCCCCTCGCCGTAGGCGGGGCGCATGGTCGCGTCATCGGAGGTGCTGTGCGAGAGCCCCAAGAAGTGTCCCGCCTCGTGCGTGACGATGGCGGCGAGGCTCAGCCCCTGGCCGTCCCCGGTGACGTCGAGGGGCACGCTGCGGGAGTTGATCTCCACGTCGGCGTCGTAGATGTCGCCGGTCTGCACGTTGAACGTCACGGTGGTGAGCGCCAGCGTGCGCGTCGACACTTCACCCGACCCCGGCGTCTCGTACGGCCAAGCGAGGTCTCGGAACATCCAGACGTTCGCGTTCGGGGCGTCGATGTTGTAGCGGGGCTCGGCGCAGATGATCGGCTCGCCGTTGGGCTCCAGCAAGATCGACGGCCGGCTGCCGCCGCCACAGTCGGCGCTCGTCCAACGCTGAAACGCGGCGTTGATGACGTCGAGCGCGGTTGCGTAGTCGATGTTGCGGCGCTCCGACCCATCGCGCTGCACGCCGAACGAGACACAGGACGCCGGCCACCGCAGCGGCTTGCCGCCCTGCACACAGCCGTTCACCACCTGGCAGGAGTCGAAGCTCGGGTCGCACGTGGTGGTGCGGCAATAGGCCCCGGCGGGCGCTGCCCAAACCGCGACGGCCCCCATCGAACAGAGCGCAGCGAGCCAGGGTAGCGGATGGGAGGTGATCGGCATCGGTACGCTCGAAGCAAACGGTGGAAGGAGCTTTCTAGCATAGCCGAACTCTCCGCCTCGAGTGCTCCCAAGCGGGTTCGGTGCGGCTCCCTTGCTCTTGCTACGCGGCCTCCCGGCTGAACACCCAGCCAGTCGTCTCGCCTGGCAGAGCCCGGGCCCCCTCCCCGGCCGGGTCAACCGACGCCGCTCGCCGCCAGCGCGGCGCGGAAGCGCCCGCGCGCGTAATGGAGCCGGCGCCACACCGTGGCCTCGGGACAATCGACGATCGCCGCGATGTCTTTGCCAGACACACCCTGCATCTCGTAGAGCACGAACACGCTCCGCTCGGCGGGCGAGAGCACCGCCAGCGCAGCTTCGATGCGGCGGCGCGCGATCTCCTCCGGGAGGCCCGGCGTCGAGACGAACGCCTCGGCGGAGCGGACACCGAGCGCCCCGGACAGGAGCTTGCCAAGACGGACCCGGCGCCGCACCCGACCCGCCTGCGAGATGCACAGGCGGTACAGCCAGGTGCTGAGCTCCGCCTCGCGCCGGAAGCGGGACAGATAGCGGAACAGCTGGAGGAACACCTCCTGGGTCGCGTCCTCCAAGTCCGCGTCGGAGACCCCGAGGCGGCGCAGGAACAGCGCGGCGAGCGGAGCATATTGCGCATGCAGGGCTCGCCAGGCGTCGACGTCACCGCGCACGCACTCGTCGAGCAGGCTCCGCTCGCCCTCCCCCGTGAAGGTCGTGGCTGCCAGCGACCGCACCATCAATCCCCCGACCGAGCCTTCCCCGCCTCGAGCTCGAGCAGACGTCGCTCGACGTGACGGGCGGACTTCGGGTTCGGCCGCTCGAGGTAGCGCTGGTAGGCCGAGCGGGCGTCGTCGTGGCGGCCGAGATTTTCCAGGCACTGGGCGCGCCGCAGCTCGGCGGCGTCGGCTTCGGTCCCGGCCTCTCCAACCAGCGCCACGTATTCGGTGATCGCCTTGCCGCAGTCTTGGTGCACCTGCTCGTAGATCCTCCCCCGCAAGAGCCGCAGCTGGGGAGCGACGATCCGTCCCGCCGGCGTCGCCAACAGCCGCTCGCTGGCCGCGAGCGCGTCCTCCGAGCGGCCAAGCTGCTCGAGCAAGCCGATACGGAGCGTCTCGACCTCGGCCCACAAGGTGCCGCCGGAAAACCGCGCGCGAAACTGCTCGATCGAGCGCATCGCCCGGTCGGGGTCGCGCAGCTCGCCCGCCGCCAGCCGGGCGGCCTCGTGGAGCGCCACCTGCGCGCGCACCCCATCCCCTTGCCCGAGGACCTCGAAACACGCGACCGCGCGCTCGATCTGGCCGCTCTCCGCCAGCTTGCGGCAGCCCGCGTCGCTGAGCTCGGCGTCCACCAGGGCTGGCCCGGGCCGCGGGACAGCCGGGGCCTGGACACGGGGCGGCGCGGGTGGGGAAGCGCGGTCGGCCATGGTGGAGGGCGCCGGCGGCGCCGATGCGGAGGGCGCCGGCGGCGCCGATGGGGCCGGCGGGGGCTCGGCCGAAATCGCGTCGGGCTCCCGGGCCAGGCTCAGGGGGGGCGGCGGTTCGGGGCGGGAGACGTACAAGCCCGCGGCCGCGCTCGCCGCCACACCGAGCGTGGCCACGCTCCAGGTGCGGGCACGCTGCCGCCGCCGTTGCCGCCTGCGCAGCCGTCCCCAGGCCGTGGCCGCGCTCAGGCCCTCGCCAAAAGCCGGTTCGGCCAGCCGCATCACCGTCCGAATCGAGCTATCTTGGTCGGCCAGCCGGGGCGGATCTTCGGCGAACGGCACCTCACTCATGGAGTTCCTGTCTCTCTTAGAGATGCCGCGATCGAAGACCTTCACGCCGCCGCTAAATTAGGCCGCAGCTTTCCGCGTGGGGCAACGGCTTCAGTTGACGAAGGGGGGGACCTGCGCTCTAACCGCAGGCGGGCTCGACACTCCGGCCGGGCGTCCTGCGGGAGGGCTCCGGTGCCGCGGGCTCTGCTCGCTGACCTCGGCCGTTTGCCCAATCACACAGGGGTAACGCTTCGATCCATGAGTCGCATGCTGGCGTGCTTGCGCGTGGCCCTCGGCTGCGGGTTGCTTCTCTGCGGGCCTGCCCACGCGGAGCCATCCCGAGCGGCTGGCGAGGAAATGTCCGCTGAGGCCGTCGAGCGCTGCGTGGACGAGCACGAGCGTGCTCGGCTGCTGCGTCTGCAGGAGCAGTGGAGCGAGGCGCGGGAGCTCATGACCCGCTGCGCCGAGGAGCGGTGCCCGGTCGCCATCCGCGTGGATTGCCGCGCCTGGCTGGACGAGCTCACGCGCATTTTGCCGACGTTGCTCATCCTGCTGGAGCAGGAGGGGGGCCCTACGGCTCCCGTCCGATTCGAGCTCGACGGCGAAACGGTCGAGCTGCCCGAGAGCCCGCGTCCGATCGAAGTGTCGCCGGGGCGCCACCACCTGCGCTTCGTGATGCCAGGGTTTTCGCCGATCGAGCGCGAAGTGGAGCTCTTGCCGGGCGAAAAGAACCGCGTCGTGCGTGTGTCGTTCGAGCGTCGCGTCGAGCCTCCGCCGGCCGACGTCCCCGCTTCGCCCCCGAAGCGATCGGCGCCGCCCCCAGCGTCCCCGCCGGCTGTGGCGGGCCCGTCGAGCGCCCCCCAGGCTGCCGCGGATCCTCCGCGACCGATCCCGACGGTCACCTACGTCTTCGCGGGCGGAGCGCTGGCCGCCTTTGTGGTGTCCGGTTCGTTGCTGGTCTCGGCGCTGTCGCTCAAGGCCGACGCCGAAGAGAGCTGCACGCCGGCGTGCCGTCCTGGCACGCAGGCGCCGATCGATCGGCGCCTCTTGTTCGCCGACATCGCCGGCGGGGTTGGGATCGCCCTCGGCGGACTGGCGGTGTACACGTTCCTGCAACGTCCGGATGCCGGCGCGACGGGGTCCGCCTGGCTGCCCAAGCTGACGGTGAGCAAGAACGTGGCCTCGATATCGTACGGGCTTTCGTTTTGATGGCCAGCGCCTGAATCGATCCGGCCGAAAGCCGGCCTCTCACAGCGGGCGGCGCTTCGGCTCACCGGGTCTGCGGGGATAGCGCGCAGGGGTTGGTCCTTGCTTCGTCAGGACCAGGACGGTCGCGGTCGGCGTGCGGAGGGTGCTCTCGACACGGGCGTGCAGCACCTCGAGCGCGCGCCGCGCGCCGGAGATCTCCTCGGCGGCGCGCTCGCCCTTCACCGCCACGATCCGTCCGCCGACGGCCGCGAACGGCACCGTCAGCTCGAGCAGCACGCGCAGCGGAGCCACCGCGCGCGCCGTCACGACGTCGTAGCGCTCGCGCAGCGCAGACCCCGCGGCCGCGGCCATCTCGGCGCGCTGGCACACGACGTCGACGTTCGAGAGCTCGAGCGCCGCCGCCGTCTGCTCGAGGAAGCGCGCCTTCTTCGCCGTGGCCTCCAGCAAGGTCACCCGCACCTGCGGCAGCGCCGCAGCGACCACCATCCCCGGGATCCCGCCGCCCGATCCCACGTCCAGCGCGCGCTCGGGAGCGCCGATCGCGGGCAGGAGCTGCAAGCTCTCGACCACGTGGCGCGCCCAGGCCTCGGCGGGATCGCGCAGCGCCGTGAGGTTCATCTCGGCATTTTTGCTCAGCAAAAGCTCCAGGTACCGCACCAGGCGCGCGACCAGCTCGGGCGGACAGCGCCCGCGCAGATCGTCCGGCAGCACGGGTTCGAAGGAGCCTTCAGAGGTCATGAGCAGGTGCGAGCGGCAGCAGCGGAACGGACGCGAGGCCGAGCCGGTCGCCCCGAGCTTCGCACGAAAACCCCTGGGCGCACCGGCAGCTCGCGCTTACACTGCTCACTTGATGAGCCGCCGCGAGACCGAACACATCTGATCGAACACCCTCGCCGTCGCGCCCGCCGCGCGCCGTCTGCTGACGCTGACGGCGCTGCTGCTCGGCGTGGAGCTGCTCGACGAGCTGTACAGCGGCGTCCCATCGGTGGGCTCGGCCGACGTCCAGGGAGCGTTCGGCGCGTCGTACGCGCTCACGGTTTCGGCGCTGCTCCTGGTGCCGGGCGTGGTGGCGCTGTGCGTCGAGCCCGTTCTGTTTCTGCTCGCCGATCGATACCCTCGCAAGTGGTTCGTGTGCGGGGGCCTGTTCGCGATGGCCGCCGCGGCGTTCGTGATGGCGGTCGCGGACAGCCTGATGCTGGTCACCGTGGGGTTGTCGCTGGCGTTCGTCGGCAGCGGCAGCGGCGTGGCCCTCTCGCAGGCCACGCTGTCGGACGCTCATCCCGACGAGCGGGAGCGCATCCTGGCGCGCTGGGCACTGTTCGGAGAGGCCGGCGATCTGCTGGCGCCGCTGCTGCTCGCCGGCCTGGCCGCCACCGGCCTGGGATTTCGCACGGCCTACGGGTTCGTCGGGATCCTGGTGCTCGTCTGGGCGCTGCTGCTCGCCGTGCAGCGCTTCCCCGATCCGCTCCCAGACAGCGAGCCGCTGGACGAAGAGGAGGCTGCGGACGCGGTCGACGGTCAGCGCTCACAACCGGGCGCGGCCCCCGGCCTCGTCGCTGCGTTCCTCCTGGCGCTGAAAAACCGGACGCTCCTGTTCTGGCTCTTGGCCACGACGCTCTGCGATCTGCTCGACGAAATCGTGGTGGTCTTCGCCGTCCTGCACCTGCGCGACGATCTGGGCGCCGACGGGATCGAGCGCTCGCTGGTCGTCGGGGCAGGCGTCGCCGGTGCCCTGGCGGGCGCGGCGCTCTCGGATCGTCTGCTCGCGCGGTGGCCGCCGCTGCGCCTCTTGTTTCTGACCAGCGCCGCGTGCACCGTCGTCTACGTCGGCTGGCTGCTGGCGCCGAACGTCTGGCTCTCGGCGCTCTTGTTCCTGCTGGTCGGGGCCACGGCGGCGCCGATGTACCCGATCGCCTCGGCGCAGGCGTACCGGGCGCTGCCCGGGCGATCGGGCGCGGTGCACGCGGCGGGTCACCTCTTCACCCCGCTCTCGATCGGAGCCCCGCTGGTGCTCGGGCTCGTCGCGGACGCGGCCGGTGTCCGATGGGCGCTCGCGCTGTTGATCGTTCAACCGCTCGGGCTGGCAGCGGCCGCCCTGCTGGCCGCACCGCGCACGGCAGGGGATGGTGATGGCTCCGCCCCTGCCGAAGGGCCCTCACCGGGAGCTCAATAGCTTTTGGGACGCTTGCGCGGCGCCGAGCTCGGCTCGAACAGCGGTCCCGGCGTCATCGAACCGAACAAAGCCTCTACTTCCGCTCCTTGCAGCAGCTTGCGGCAAAAGGGGCACCAGGCTTGCCACGCCCCCGCCGCTTTTGACGCCACCAGCACCTTGGAGCAATCCGGGCAACGAACGAACTTCAAAGACATTTAGGCGGTGTAGACGTAAGCACCCGAAGGTAGGATGGCAATCCGGCGCACAGCCCGGCGCAGCCCCCACGACACCCGTCGTCCGTCACGGGCTGGGAGGTCAAAAATGATTCTCTCGCTCGACAGACCGAGCCGGGTGGCTCAACCACCGGCCCGGCGGCAGGAGCCTTCGGGTCTGCTGCTCGACCGAGCGCGACGCCGCGGTGCAGATTTCCTCTCCAGCTGCCAGCAGGCATCAGGAGCGATCACCGAGGTCGTCGACGACCCATTGGCGGTCCTCCGCCACGGCGGGAGCGCCGCGGATCGCTTCTTCCTGGGCGGAGGCGCCGACATCTGGAACACCGTCAATGCGATCCTGAGCCTGCGTGAGCTCGGGCGGCGCCACCGCGGCGCGGAGCGTTTCGTCCTGCGAAGCCTGCTAGCGGACGGCAGCCTCTCCCACTCCAGCCGCAGCCGAGGTCCCTGCGCAGAGACGACGGCCGCGGCTATCTTGGCGCTGCCGGGCGATCACCCCAGAATCCGAAGAGCCCTGCTGCGGCTGGCGCTGCCGGACGGGCGATTTCCAACGTTCATCGTGGACGCTCGCGGCGGCTACGACATCTACCTCACCGGTCCATCGACCACGGCCTGGGCGTTGACAGCGCTCCGGTCGAAAAAGGGGGAGCGCAACGCGCTTGCAGGAGCGTATCGGCAGCTCGAGCGCCGAGGGCTCTCGGCGCTGCTCGAGGATCTCGGCGACCGAGCGATTTGGCAGGGGCACTCGGCCTTCTACGGGACTCCTTTTTATCCGGCGCATTTGGCCGCCCCGCTCGTCGGTCGGAGGCAGATCCTCGACGACGTCGTGAGGCGGCAAAATAGCGACGGAGGATGGGGGTTCGGGACTCGCCGCTCCCCATCGAGTGCACTGCCGACCGCCTTGGCCATGCTCACCCTGGCCGCTTCGTCTCGCGACGACCGCGTGCGAAGCGCCACTGGCAAAGGGGCGCGGTGGCTCGTAGGGCAACAAGCAGGCGATGGCTCCTTCCCTCTGCAGCCGGCGCCGCAGAGCTTGTGGTACACCGGAAAGGTCTACGTGACCGCCGTGGTACTTCGAGCATTGGGACGTGCAGCGGCATGATCCCGCGGAACTGGGCCCTGTCGAACACCGAAGGCGTGCTGCCGGTAGAGGTGAACGCGATCCTGGAAGCGGAGCGCCAGCAGGGGGAAAAGACGACCTTCATCGTCCGCTTGGTGATCGGAGGGTTCGGGATCATCAACTGCCTGGCGCTTTATTCATCGAACACCCTGACGACCACGGTCATCGGGGTGGCTGCTGGCCTGGTGTACTTGCTGTTCTCCGGCTTCGGACTCGCGATGACACGCCGGGGGATCCACCCGCCATGGCTGAAGTACGCGGGGGTCGTCGGCGACATGACCGTGGTCACCGTTCAGTCGATCGCCAGCCTCTACAACCACTCCGGGGCCTACGAGACCCTCCTCGCGCCGATTTTCGGTGTGCTCTACGTGATGTTCAACATCCTGACGGGGCTGCAGTACAGCGCGAGGCTGTCTCTCTTCGCCGCTGGGGTGGCCGCGATCGAGCGAGCCGCCGTGCTCGGCTGGGTGCTCTCGCGGGGGTCGGTCAACGTCTCCGAACAGGCCACGTACGGCGAAGGGGTGGTGGCTCTGGGCGATCAGGTCATGATCGTCGTCTTCATCGCCTTTTCTGGCGTTTTGGCGGCCTGGGTGTCGCGCAACGCCCGACGTCTCCTGGTACGCGCAGCGCTGGACGCCGTGCAGAGGCGGGAGCTCGAACGGCGCCAGGCGCACTACCGGCGGTACCTGTCTGCGCCCGTTCTGGACCAGGTGCTGAAGGAAGCCGAGGGCGCCACCCTGGGTGGCGAGCGCCAGCAGGCGACGATCCTCGTCGTCGGAATACATGACTTCAGCTCCCTCACGGAGAGCCGCGATCCCGAGTCCGTGGTGGCGCTGCTGAACACTTATCTGTCGGATTTGGTCGAGATCCTCTTCCGCTACGGCGGCACGCTCGACCGCTACTCCGGGCAAGGCCTTTCCGCCATCTTCGGGGTCCCCTACGAGCTGGCCGATGCTCCAGGGGCCGCGGTGCGGGCGGCGCTCGAGATGCATGAACGGATGCGCCTGCACGCCCTGGGTCGACCCACCGCTGACGCCCAGCTCGGCATTCACGTCGGCATCGCTCAGGGCACCGTCGTCGCGGGAAATATCGGCTCTGTGACGCGGATGGAGTTTACGGTCATCGGACAGGCCGTAACCCGGGCAGAGCGGCTGCAAGCATTCGGCAGTCGCCATGGGATCGAGATCCTGGTCGATGAGGCGGTGCACGAGGCGATCCAAGGGCTCTATCACAGCCATCCGGTTCCTTCGGACCCGATGCTGGGGTCGCTCCCCGCATACGCCATCGATCTGGCACCGTCGCTGCGCACCCGAACCATGGTGAGCGCCGGCTGATGAGGGTCTACCAGGAGCACGAGGCGCTCATCCATCGCCTTTGGGACCGCCTGGAGCGCCGAGTCGCGGCCTATCCGACCGAGATCGCTCGCCAAGGCAAGAGCTTCTTCGTCCACATCCAGGCCCGCGAGCGCCGCTATTTTTCCAGGGAAGGCACGCCGCCCCTCTTGTATTTACCGATCTGGCTGGGTCGCGGTGTGGACCGCCGTCGCCTGCTGGATGTCCTGGAGGCCACGGCGCTCCTCTACTTCTATGTTCGCATTCAGGACGACAACCTCGACGAGCCCGAGACCCGGGGACACCGAGATTGGCTTCTGCTCGGCAACGCCTTCGTTTGGGACGCGCTCGAGGGCTTTCGCCGCTGCACCTCCGATCGGCGCTTTTGGCGGCTGGCGTCGCGCGCCTGGACGACATTTACGGAGGCGACCGCCGCCGAGCGCACGGAGCTCGGCCGGCCGCGGGCGACGAGGGCCTATCCGACGCCGCTGTTCGACGCGCACGCACGCAAGGTCGCTGTCGCCGAGATCCCGCTTTATGCCGTGCCTACCCCGCAAGGAAGCTGGTCGCACGCTCCTCGCGTGCCAGCGCTCCTTCACCGCCTGGGCCAAGCGTACGGCATCACGAACGACCTGACCGGG
>Ga0079224_100016679_pt1 | contig 10332 bp, 9 predicted proteins | sample Stecom2015_FD_80414 | JGI IMG/M metagenome (GOLD analysis project Ga0079224, IMG submission 80414) | Agricultural soil microbial communities from Utah to study Nitrogen management - Steer compost 2015 | ecosystem: Environmental > Terrestrial > Soil > Agricultural land | place: USA: Utah... | reverse complement strand
TTACCTATTATAATAATGGTGGTATCGGTGAATGGCCCGATGCACAGACGGATCCTGAGGTAGCCATCGAATATTATCGTTATATGAGCGGGTCATGGAAGGACGGTTCACCTTTTACTTTTGGAGGTAGTGGTTACAACATCGGTGGCGATCCAATAGCCTATGCCTTTACGGAACCGCCCAACGATCCTTCAGGTTGGTCGATGTGCTCAGCCAATCTCAATTATGGTGATCGTAGGACAATTCAGGCATCGGGTCCTTTTCGATTGGATCCGGGGGCTGTGAACGAATTGATCATCGGTGTGGTCTGGGTTCCGGATATTACTGATTATCCATGTCCCAGCATAGCTCCGTTGTTATATGCCGATGAAACCGCACAGGCATTATTTGACAATTGTTTTGACATTACGGATGGTCCCGATGCACCCGATGTGGATATCGTCGAGTTGGATAAGGAACTGGTCCTGATTCTAACCAACGACATCAGTTCCAACAATTATCAGGAGGAATACCAGGAAATCGATCTTCGTGCACCGACCGATCTGACAGATGAGGAAAAATCCTACCGCTTTGAAGGATACAAGGTATATCAGCTAACTGCTCAGGATGTATCACCAGCTGAGCTGGATAATCCCGAAAAGGCCAGATTGATCTTCCAAACCGATATTAAGAACGGCGTGGATCAAATCGTCAACTGGAATCCGATTCCCCATCCCACTGTAAGTGGAGAGCTGATTTATGAGCCTGTCATCGAAGTGATCGGAAAAGATGAAGGAATCCGTCGAACATTTCAGGTCAAAGAAGACCAGTTTTCCAGTGGTGACCGGAGATTGGTGAATCATAAAAAATACTATTTTATGGCAGTGGCTTATGCCTACAACAACTATGAGGAATTTGAATATAAAACGGTAGTAGGTCAAAGAAAGCCCTATCTCGAAGGCCGAAGAAATGTAAAGGTTTATACTGGGGTGCCCAGGCCCATTACCTATCAGGAAATCCGAACGAATTATGGTGATGGGGTACAGGTATCCCGATTGGATGGAAAAGGTACGGGAAACAACTTTCTGGTGATTTCGGACGAGACCCACCAGGCTATTTTGGATGAAACTTTCGATGGGGAAATCGTATATGCACCCGGTCAGGCTCCCATCGAGGTATTTGTTTACAATCCATTGGAGGTTGTGGATGGTTCTTATTTGCTGCGATTTACGGATTCCGATCTATCGGATAACAGGCTTGACCCGGATGCAAGGTGGGAGTTGATTAATCTGGACCGGCCGGAAGAAGTGATTGTTTCCGACAGGACGATAGCCCAACTCAACGAACAGATTATTGGTCGATATGGATTTTCAATTTTAGTGGGGGATGCGCTCGAAGCCGGTTGTCTCGAACAGGAAAACCGGGTTGCCTTGGGTTACGACGTTCAGTTTGAAAATGGAAATAATCCCTGGTTAGGATTTATCCCCAATCGTGTGGCTCCATTTTTGACCTTCGTTCGAAACGAGCTCAATGAAATTGACTTTGACCTCGATCCGACCAAGGTGTTCAGTGAATCATTTGGCGGGATGGTTCCGTTTTATATAACGAACTATAGATTTGATGAGGAAGAGCCTTATATTTCTCCTGCGTGGAGAAACAATCTGGGTTCGATGAACATTGCGCGTCGATCGATGGGTCTTCCCGACCTCAATAATGTGGATATCGTGTTCACTCCGGACAAATCACTTTGGTCGAGGTGTGTGGTGGTCGAAACGGCGAACCCTCAGTATTACGATCCTACTTTTGCGGGGGGGTATGCTACGTTGGGTGGTTCCCAAAACTTCGATCTGAGGGGGTCACCTTCTGTAGGGAAGGAGGACACCAACGGGGATGGTTTGCCCGACCCGGACGGGGATGGCATTGGAATGGGATGGTTCCCGGGGTATGCGATTGATGTGGAGACAGGTCAACGGCTGAATATTTTCTTCGGTGAAAATTCTGTGTATAGCAGTGCTAATCCCGGTATTGCTACCGCCATGGGTGATCTTGGGGGGGATATGATGTGGAATCCTGATGAAGAAATTCTGAATTTAACGATACCGGACGGTTTGGCACCGTATAAGGTAGGTGGACAGCATTTTATTTATGTCACCAATACGCCTTATGACAGTTGCAGTACAATCTGACAGCGACTCGCTCCTGGGGGTGCATTTACGCGGAAATTGTCTGCCATTTCTTCGATTACCTGGACGGGTATTCCATATACAAATGGTACGTTGTTGTCGTATGCGGAGGGTTTAATACCGGATCCGGTAACCATTCAGCTTCGGGTGACCAACGGCTATGGAGTGGCGGAGGGTACAGATACCAACCAGGGGCATCCTGCCTATTTGTTTACGTTGGAGAATGCTGCAGCGGAGAATTTGGTGCAAGCCGGTGCGGATTCTACATTACGCGCTATCCAGATAGTTCCAAATCCCTACCTGGCCTACTCGGGTTATGAGACTTCTCAATTTACGAATACGGTAAAAATAACGAATCTTCCACCCCGGTGTATTGTGACGATATATAGTCTCGATGGTCGATTTATCCGGCAATATAAAAGGGATGAAACACCTTTGAGCAACAGCATGCGTTCCAATCCCGGAACGAGTTATAAACAGTTCTCTCCTGCACTGGAGTGGGATCTCAGGAACAGTAAGGGGATTCCCATTGCGAGTGGATTGTACATAGTCCACATCAATGCTTATGAATTGGGAGAGCGAACTTTAAAATGGTTTGGTGTTAACCGCAAATTTGACCCCAGTGGCTTGTAATCTAAAAAGGAAGGTTTTAGTCGGGAGGTTCAACATTTTCCTGGCTTTGGTTCTGCTGGCACAGCTGGGTTTTGCGGGTAATCCGGACAGGCAGGGGGAAGCGGGAGCTGGAGAATTATTGCTGATTCCCTGGGCTAAGAGCGCCGGGATGAACAATATTGCTACTTCGATGATTCGTGGGATTGAGTCGCTCCGACTCAATGTGGCCGGGCTATCGGGGGTGCAGACCACTGATGTAGCGCTGGCCCATACCCGGTATTTGAGTGGGACAGATATCAATATCAACGCCCTGGGTGTGGCGCAGCGTTTAGGAAAAAACAGCGTGTTGGGGTTGTCGCTGGTGGCGATGGATTTTGGAGAAATAGATATTACGACGGTGGATCAGCCCGAGGGTATAGGGGCTACTTATTCCCCCAATTTCTTTAATCTGGGAATTGGATATGCGTATACCTATGCAAACAGAATATCCGTAGGATTTGTCCTTCGTTTGATTTCGGAGTCCATTGCTGATTTGTCAGCTTTTGGGGTGGCTTTGGATGCGGGTGTTCAATATGTGAATGGGCCCAGAGACAATTTCAAATTCGGGGTTTCTGTACGCAATGTGGGTACCCCTATGCGATTTGGAGGAGAGGGGCTATCTACACGTAGTGAGAACCCTCACGGATCTCCGTCCTATGAGTTGACCTATAACCAGCGGGCGGCTAGCTTTGAGTTACCTTCTCTGCTCAATATTGGACTGTCGTATGATTTTTATGTTCAAAGCGTGAACAGGTTGACTGTGTTGGGGAATTTTACCTCTCATTCGTTTGCCCGGGATGAAGTGGGTGTTGGACTGGAATACAGTTATAAGGAGCATTTGTATTTCCGCGGGTCATATAAAGTGGAGGTAGGTCAGGCTGCGGTGGGAAGTTCTGAACGTAGCGTATATGAGGGATTGAGTATGGGAATGGGGATGTATGCTCCGCTCAATAAGGACAAGGGGCAGAAATTGGGTATCGACTACGCATATCGGCCAACGCATCCATGGAATGGTACGCACAATCTAACATTAACGCTTCGCTTGTAATAAAAATAGCCTATCTTTGTATTTGGAATAGTAATATAAACTACATTTAGTCATTGGACCTCTGCGTATTTACCAGCAAAGATGCCGGTAAATAGGTCAGAGGTTTAACTGCTTTGTAAAAGAAATAAAAAATGAGTACGATTTATTTGACACAGGAAGGATACGACAAGATCAAAGCTGAGCTGGAGGATCTTAAAAGTCGTGGTCGTCAGGAGGCAGCCCAGGCTATTGCGGAGGCACGGGATAAAGGAGATTTATCCGAGAATGCTGAATATGATGCAGCTAAGGATGCACAGGGCATGCTGGAGATGAAAATCAGTGAAATGGAGGCACGAATTGCCTCAGCGCGGATTGTGAGTTCATCTCAGATTTCAACGGATCAGGTAAATATTCTTACGACGGTGAAGTTGAAGAACCTGAAGACCAACAAGGACATAGAGTATACCCTGGTCGGGGAATCGGAGGCCAATTTAAAGGAGCGGAAGATTTCGGTGACATCACCGATTGGAAAGGGTTTGTTGGGTTGTAAAGAAGGCGAGGTAGCGGAAATCCAGACCCCGGGTGGTGTAATAAAATTTAAAATAGAGAAGATATATATTAAGGATTAAATGGCCAGCATATTTACAAGGATCATACGCGGGGAGATTCCGTCCTATAAAATAGCGGAAGATGATCGTTTCTATGCTTTTCTCGACATCAATCCGGTTGCTATAGGTCATACCCTGGTGATCCCTAAGGAGGAAATCGATTATATATTCGATTTGCCCGACGATTTACTGGGGGATATGATGGTGTTCGCCAAAAAGGTTGGCCTGGCGATCGAAAAAGAGGTGGCTTGTGAGCGTATCGGGGTCACGGTGGTCGGATTGGAGGTGCCTCATGCCCATATCCATCTTATTCCTATAAACAGCATTTACGATATGGAGTTTAGCAAGCCTAAGATGGTGCTAAGCAAGGAAGAGTTTGAGGATTTGGCGGCACGTATAGCAGGAAATTTGGGCTAAGAACGATCTACATATTCTGGGCATTGACATTTAGAGGTCAGAGGTCAGAGGTCAGAGGTCAGAGGTGGGTTAGGTGTGTGGGTTGTGGTGGGGGTGTTTGCAGGTTTGGTGAGGTGAGAAAGTTAATTTCATACTCCCCCCTTACAATGAATCCCTGGGTTGGAGCGTCTGCAAGATCAAACCCCGGACTCAAACGTTGTACGATACATGAGTTCGTGGGCAGTCAGCCCAGTCTCCAATTTGGCTGAGGCGGTATTGTCACAATGAACAATCGATCCATATTTTTTATCATACTATGATCGCGGTGGTTTATTCTTAATCATCGGAAGTATAATACTTAGTTGCGGTAAAATAAGTGGGATTTCAGGACCAGGATCTGGTGTTTGTCTGGTGCTTTACAATCTCAAAGGGGTTTTATGCTCCCGAAACTTTGAAATCTGCAGGAAATGGATTTTCCCATGTTTACCCGGGAAAACATGGGAAAATTATTGGACAACCTACTCTCCACTAATGTCGTGCTATAAAGGTATGAAGCTATTTCTAGATATCAGATGAAAGAATAGACTCCTGGCTAGAGACTCATTGATAGGATGGTAAGATTTTTAAGGAAAAATGGAGGTCGCGGGCGGATTCGAACCGCCGTACAAGGTTTTGCAGACCTCTGCCTAGCCACTCGGCCACGCGACCATTTTTGTTGTAGATGTGTATTTACTCCCATTTCCTTTGTAGGAGTTTGATCGCTCTAATCACGGGGATAAATCAAACCAATCCACGTGGCAACCATTTTCAAATGGAAGGCAAATATAAGATATTAATTCTAACCAAGCTATTTTCCAGCAGCGATATTTGGAAAAGTCAGTGGGAATGGGGTGGCTATGGGTACTTCGTTTATTGAAATCTCCTGGTTAAATGAGGCAGAGGGTGGTAGCAGTCCCCAGTCGACTTGCGATATACAACTCCAAAACCATTAGATGAAAAATATCATAGACCAGATCTACCAATCCTGACGAATCAGAAAGGTAAATTTGATTCGTGCAAACTCATCATGTATATGCTAGGCAGTACTAAATTCATTTGTATGTTTTTTGTGCAGATACTTTACTTCCCACTGTACCTCAACATCGCCTGAACCACAATCTTTCGCCTTTATTCTTCCACCAGGGTAAACACGACTTTAATCTTGTCATAGAAAAGAGTAGTGGTGGCTTCGAATCCAGAATCTGTGCCAATAACAACCCATGCGTTGCCATCGGAATCCGTTTGAAAACGGAAAGGGGTATCGTTGGAACGATGAATCATAGCAAATTCGAATTCATCGGTGCCGTTGGACACATCACCCAGGTTCATCATATCTTCACCATCCTGAGCCTGGTTCGCTTTATCGAAATTAACTCTGTAATGGTGGTCATCCTCCAATTCCTTCTCTGGTTGGTGAGTGATAACTCCGGCTTTAAGATACACACCACTGCCTGGGCTTCCACCTACCCCAAATGAATCATCTGCAGCATCTGAGGCGATATCCAATTCAAAATCCACGTCATAGGTTGCATTGGACAAAAGACCTTGAACAGGATAGTATATAAACATGAAAAGATCATCGCTGTGGTTGTTGCCGGTGATCATCAGAGCACCCTGGGTGGTATCGAGTGGAATGGGCAGGGTAGCGTGTCCAAAATCGAGTTCATAGAAATCTTCTTCTCCTTCGGGATAGTCCGCGAAATCAGCCAACCAGTTTTCGGCCCCCTCATCAAAATCAAATTCTAATATGATGGGATTTTCGGGCAGGTTATTGTCTTCGTCCTTGTCACATCCTGAAAAAACCAAAAAAAATATGACAATCCAGGCAAAATTCATAATTGCTTTCATCGGATTAATTTTCAGGAAGAACGTTTGTCTCTTGAATAAGCAATCCAAATAAAAAGTTAAACTATGTTACGAAGAAAAATGGATTAGCGGTTTGTCGAATATAGACAATAAATATAATTGGCTGGTTAGGAAGAATCTGTATTATGTCCTTTCCCGAATTGATTTAGGATGTTAATCTTTTTATGAATCGGATCTTGAGCCTACAAAATGGTCATTTCTTTCCTGAAAAAGAATGTTGAAAGTGGTTAAGCTTCCATAAGCCCGGGTAATGTACTGCTGGATGTTTATTTTGTCTTCATCGCTCAAGTTGCTATTGTTGATTCGTTGCTCCAGGACCCGGAGTCGCTCCCGGACCATTATTATTTTCTTGAAGAAGGTTTCGATCGGGATTTCTTTTTCCTTGACGGTTCCGTCGGAATCCCGAATAATCAGGCTTCCGCCTTCCCATTTTCGAGCCAATTCTACATCTGGAGGTAAAAGGTCATGGGCCTGAAGCACACGTTCCAGGCTTCGTTCCAATTGGGTATAAGAGACCGTTCTCTCGGGCTGGATTCGTTCTATAATATCCCATCCGGAATACGATTTTCCAATAGGCATGATGCCGTTCTCGATAAAACAAACCTGATATTGTTCGGCATCCACGCTGATGATGACTCCTTTTCCGTATATATTGTGTCGTACCCTGGAGCCGACACCGAGAAGTTCTGACATAGGTTTACGTTTTTTTTGAAGTTGTGGTTAACATGTTTCTGGTACAATAATAATGAAAAATTGGATAAGGAGGGGGAGAAGAGCTGGAACTCCATGTTCAAGGGAGTTGCGTTGATAGGGATATCTAAGGATGGTATCTTGATAAAAATTGAATAAAGTTATTTCAGGATCGATCTGCCAGTGAAATGTTTTCGAGTTACTAGTCCTCCTGTTCTTTTGACAATTAATTTACCCCCTTGAGCAATCGTATTGTGGTGTCGGGGTCCCACTTCAACTACAGTTCCACATGAGGCCTGATAGATGTATTTTCGGCTCCGCCGAGATTTATTTAATGGGATATCGTGGGTTCTATCAGAGGACCCACCAAGTCTCTGCACAATATATTTCCAGCGCGGACCATGACTACTATGGCCTCCATGTAGATACATATCCACAATGTGGGCCATTTCATGAGGAATGGTATTGGTTATCATTTCTTCCCAGTCTTTCAAAATAGCTTCTACACTAAATTCCAGATTGTAAATATTCCTTTGTCTTTTGGCCATACCAGCAATTCTTCCCGAACGGACAAATACAACAGGCAATTCCTCAACTTTCAATTTAAAATCCGGGAATAGTCCGTGTGCTTTAGTTTGACATTCTCGCACTCGCTTTAGAAACTCCAGACGTCCTCGGAAATCCTGGGTATAGATTCCACGCTGCCTAAGAATCGGAGTGCGTGGATGTTTGTTCCTATTGTCAGAAAATTCAATCATGGAATGATAACTATCAGCTGCAGGCTATTGATCTAATTGTTTGGAGATATTTTTCATATACCATGTTTTCATCGAATTCCTTCTCTGCAAGTATCCTGCTATTTCTTCCCATTTCAGCTAAAATTGATGAATCCAATGAGTTTACTTTCTCAACTGCCTCTCTGAGGTCATGGATATTTTGTGGGGCTATCAAAATGCCATTTTTACCTGAATCAATTGTTTCACGAGCTCCAGTAAAATCAGTGGTTATTATCGGTTTTCCACTGGCTAATGCTTCGATAAGTACCTTGGGAATGCCCTCCCGATAATACGTGGGTAATACTACCACATCACAATGAGAAAATTCTGTTTTCATATCATCGGTCTCACCTCCAAAAGATATCAAGCCTTGTTGATCGTATGTACGTAGAAGTGAAACTGTGATTCTTGAATCTACAACAGGACCAACAATTCTAAATACGGATTTAGGATATAGCGGTTTTAGAAGTTTAGCTATCTCTATAAATTCCATCACCCCTTTCTCGGGGATTAACCGGGCAGCGAATAAAAAATGACGTTCAGTTGGTGGACGGAAAGTCATGTGGCCATCCCATTCATTTAGATTTACGCCTGATCCTTTGACACGAACTGCCTTATGAGAACTAAGAACACCTATTGACTCAAATAATTGCAGGTCATCATTGTTTTGAAAAAATACTTTTTCAGCATTTTTTAGTCCCTTTTTCAGCAATGAAATCATTATCCTGGAAGATATTCCCTTTTTGAGGAAAGTTCGACCTAAGCCATTGATTGTAGAAATATATGGGATACCCATTTTACCACATATCATTCCTCCGTAGATATTTGGTTTCATAGTATAATGCATCACGATATCGGGCCTGACTTTGTGATATACAGATGCTACCTCTTTGTAGAGCTTTCTTTCTTCGAACGGATTAATACCCGTGGTGTTCATGTTTGTTATAGGGATAAAATTAAAATTACTATGGAGAAATGAGCTATATTTCTTTTCTTCCCCTGCCAATACTATAACTTCCAGGCCATTTTGCTCCAGGAAGCGGATAATGCCTCTGCGGTGCTTCCATGTAGTCCAAGCATCGTTGTTAAATAACAAAATTCTTTTCATAACTGGTTCGCATTCATATACCACTTATAGAAATTTTGTAAACCTTGCCTAATTGTGGTAGATGCTTCGTAGTCAAGTAGTTCTTTGGCCTTTGTAATATCCGCGTATGTTTTTGGAACGTCACCAGGTTGTTCCGGCAGTCTTTTTACAATCGCTTTTTTACCCACGACCATTTCGATCTCCGAAATTAAATCTGCAAGAGAGATGGTACTGCTGTTTCCTATATTAATGACCTCATAGTTGGTTTCTTTATACCTCAATGCCTGGCATATGCCCTGAACTATATCATCCACATAAGTATAGTCACGGTATGTTGATCCGTCCCCATAAACAGTCAGAGCCTCATCATTCAGGATCATACGAAAAAACTTATGAATCGCCAGGTCAGGTCGCTGCCTGGGACCGTATACTGTAAAAAAACGTAATGCTAAAAACTGTATTCCATATAAATGGCTATAAACATGACCCAATAATTCACTTGATACCTTCGTAGAAGCGTAGGGACTGATGGGCTCAAGAACACGATCAGATTCCTTCCAGGGTACTTTTTTATTCACCCCATAGACACTACTTGAAGAACCAAAAATGAAGGTTTTGATTTCGTTTTTGCGTGTAAGTTCCAATAAATTTTGGGTGCCGACAACATTTGTTTCTTGATAGGATATTGGATCAGATATTGATGGTCTCACTCCCGCTTTTGCGGCTAAATGAACAATTGCATCAATCTCTTTTGGAAACCATTGGTTCAATTTTTCATTATCACAAATATCTACTTCCAATAAATTGAAATCGGGATTCCCGATAAGGCTCTGTAGGTTTTTTCGTTTGATTAATGGATCATAGAATGGATCAAAATTATCAATGATGGTTACCTGATGCTTTTCATGGATTAATTTTTCGGCTAAGTGACTACCTATAAATCCGGCACCACCGGTTATTAAAATGTGCATATCTAAACTGTAGTTTTATTAATATGTCTGGATCTATTCAACGTATTTGATATAATTTC